>ERZ1292623.26-Hain-H51-01um-R1-26-length-164363-cov-23_pt1 | contig 164363 bp, 172 predicted proteins | sample MGYA00564398_ERZ1292623 | MGnify/ENA primary metagenome ERZ1292623 (study PRJEB36523, sample SAMEA6512633) | groundwater metagenome | collected 2019-01-07 | study: AquaDiva: Metagenomics assemblies of 32 groundwater samples
TTCCGTCAGATCAGTTTCAACTGATCATAGGTTCATTGATGGGCGATGCTCGGTTGGAGTGTCGTTCAAAGAGTATAAGGGTAAAACATACTGCTCGTTTAAGGATTCATCAATCCGATAAACAAAAAAATTATGTATTTTGGAAGTATCAGATATTGAAAAATCTTGTCATAAGAGGACCTAGATTCACTAAGGTTTGGTATGACAAGAAAAGAAATAAAAATCATTATTCTTGGTACTTTCATACAGTAAGTTCAGAAACATTAGGATTGTTTCATAAACTGTTTTATCGGAATGGAATAAAAGTTGTGCCAACTGAATTGCTGAAGGAATTGAATTCTTTAGGATTAGCAATTTGGTATATGGATGATGGATCAAATAACGGCAATAACCTAACTCTTAATACTCATTGTTTCTCTAATAACGAACAGACAGTAATACAAGATTTATTGAGAAATAAATTCGGAATTATTACTACTTTAGTTAAAGATAGAAACAAACTGAAAATCGGAATCGGTTCTCGCGAGTATCAAAAATTTATTGATCTCGTAAAGCCATATATTCCGGCTTCAATGAACTATAAGATTTCTAGTCCCCGTAACGACTTGTCCCCCAATATCAATTCGGGACAGGCGGCGGTTATTTAATCGCTGCAACACGTCAGCCGAAGCACATAAAGTTTTTATGTGCTCGGAAGGTATAGTCTAATACACAAATAGTATTGTCAAACCGTCGTGAGACAGGTTGGTCCTTATCTGGTGTGGGCGTAGTCAAGTTTTTAACTTGACCAGAGTCTGAGGAGGGTCGCTCCTAGTACGAGAGGACCGGAGTGAGCGCACCTCTGGTGTACCAGTAGTCCTGCCAAGGGCGGCGCTGGGTAGCTAAGTGCGTTAGTGATAAGCGCTGAAAGCATCTAAGCGCGAAGCACGCTCCAAGATTAGACTCAGGTCCGTGGGAGACTACCACGTTGATAGGGTTTAGGTGTAAGTCCGGCAACGGACTTAGCCGAGAACTACTAATTGACCGAAATTCAATCGCTAAAAGGATTGAGTATTTTTTCTTTATCCCGCACTTTGTCTCTTTTTAGGCCAGCGATTTGGTGGTAATACCGGTGTTGTTCCACCCGTTCCCATTCCGAACACGGAAGTGAAATACACCAAGGCCGATGATAGTACTCTGCTTAGCGGGGTGCGAAAGTAGGTTGCCGCCAATTCGGTGGCCTAAATTTTTTTCAAGTTGCCAATTCGGTTCCTTTCTTTTATGATAAGTTTGAAATGCCTCGTTTTTTGAAACAACTTATCATTTTTTTTATATTCATTTTTATTATTGGATCAGTAGTTTACTTTTTCTTTATAAAGGAATCTCCAGAACCAACACCTTCCCCGACTCCGGAGGCTGAATTAATTGAACCGCCTCAGATTATTTCTCAGCATCTTTTAAAAGTCGGCAATCTTGACTACGATTTTTTAGTTCAGATAAAAAATCCAAATACAGATTTTGGGGCCACTGATGTTTTTTACGAGTTAAAACTCTTTGGTCAAGATAACGAGTTACTTGGCATCAGAAACGGCTCCATTAATTTACTGCCCGGACAAACAAGGTATGAAATTATCTCTCCCTTAAAAACAGATAGAGAGGTAGCCAACACTTCATTTAAGATTACCAATGCTAATTGGCAAAAATTAAAAGAGTTTATACCCCAGAGTTTATTTTTAGTAAAAAATGAGGAATACTTGAAAACACCGCTTGAGCCAGGATTTTCAAAACTAAGGGCAACCCTACATAATAATTCTAATTTTGATTTTGACCGAGTAGATATTCATATAGTTTTATTTGATGGAAATGGTAAGCCTATTGCGGTTAATAAGACTGACGTCAGGACTTTTTTGTCCGGCACAGACAGATTTTTTGAGGTAAAATGGTTAGAGCAATTTTCCGGCGAGGTTAATAGAGCAGAAATAGATGCTTACACCGATGTTTTTAAAAACAGCAATTTTATAAAAGAGCATGGAACTCAAGAAGAATTTCAGAAGTTTTATTAAATTTAGGTTTGATCCCTTAATTTTAACAGCGATTTTAGTTTTATCTCTTTTGGGTTTTTTGAATTTAGTCGGGACAGTCGGCCTTAGCAGTGTTCTATTTAAAAAACAGTTGGCCTTTTTTATAATAGGATTTTTTATCCTCTTTTTGGCGCCGTTAATTGACTATAGAATTTTCAAAAATTATTCCTTGCCTTCAGCCGTTTTTTTTGTCATTACTGTTTTTTTACTATTATTAACTTTAAAGGCCACACCAGTAAGAGGGGTAGCGGCTTGGCTTCATTTGCCTATAGGCGTTTCTTTTGAAACCTCTGAAATTGTAAAACTGGCCATGATTTTATTTTTGGCCAGGTTTTTTTCTTCAAGAACTAATTTTAACAATATCTCTATAGTTTTAATTTCAGCTTTATATGCTTTTTTACTTATTTTCTTGGTTTTTATTCAGCCAGATTTGGGTTCAGCTATAATTTTATTTTTGATTTGGCTTGGTGCTGTCTTTCTTTTTGGCCTGACCCAAAAGCAGGTTTTAATTACGGCCAATTTACTATTAATACTGTTTCTTGTTATGGCCGTCTTTATTCTCCAGCCCTATCAAAAATCAAGAATTACGTCTTTTTTAAGCAGTTTATCTGGCCAAGGAGAAGAAAGTTATAATGTATTACAGGCCAAAATAGCAGTTGGTTCAGGCGGCCTTTTGGGTTTAGGTTTAGGCCATGGCTCGCAGGCCAAATTTAAAATTCTTCCTGAAGCTACCTCTGATTTCGCTTTAGCGGCCTTAATTGAACAATTCGGGTTTGTTATATTGGCCTCTGTTCTTATATTCTATTTTATTATCCTAAATCGCTTGTTTTTCGTCGGTATGAGAGCCAAAGATAATTTTTCACGATTTTTTATTTTCGCTTTTTTGGTCTATTTCTTTAGCCATGTGGTAATAAATATAGGGATGAATTTAGGCGTTCTTCCGGTTACTGGACTACCGCTTCCTTTTATAAGTTACGGCGGCAGTTATCTTATTAGCTTAATGATTGGTTTTAGTATTGTGGAAAGCATTAGAAGGATAAGTATTTAAATGGATTTTATCCACATTTTTGTAAGAATTGTGGATAATCCACTTGACAAACTTTCTTTTATTAATATACTTGGGTTTGCGTTTCTTTTTCTGCCTTTTTGTAAATAATTAAGGTTTTTTTATATTTTGGGTATTACCCAACACCCCCAAAACTAAATAAAGAAATACCCTTTAAACCCTTCAAAGAAGGAAAGGTATTTTTTTGTGTTCAGACGACAGGTTCAGGCCGAGTCGCGAAGCGAATCGGAGTTAGGGTCGTCTCGTATGATTCATTAATTAAATAAAAATTAGAAACATGGAGGAAAAAATATTTTCCAGATACAAAACTGATTTTCACTCATCTCCAAACCTGATAAAAGTACAGCTTGATTCTTATAGTGAATTTTTAAAGAAAGGGTTGAAAAGTATTTTCAAAGAAATTTCTCCAATCAGCGACTGGACAGGAAAAGAGGCCAATCTTTCTTTTTTGGATTATAAGATTGAGCAGCCCAGGTTCAACGACGCCACCGCCAAAGAGAAGAATATAACTTACGAGGCTCCTTTGAGGGTGAAACTGCTTTTTGAGAACAAAAAAACCGGCCACAAAAAAGAGCAGGAGGTTTATTTTGCCGACATTCCTTTAATGACCAAAAGAGGGACCTTTATCATCAACGGAATTGAAAGAGTGGTTGTTTCTCAGTTGATTAGGAGCCCGGGCGTATTTTTTACCCTTTCCAAATCAAGCCGCTACCGGAATCTTTTTGGAGCTAAAATTATTCCCTCGCGGGGAGCTTGGCTTGAATTTGAAACCGAACCAAGCGGAGTTATTTCGGTCAGGATTGACCGAAAGAGGAAGGTCCCGGCCACGGCTTTACTTAGAGCTTTTGGCTACGCCACCGACAAAGAGATCCAGGATCTGTTTAAAGATGTAGATACTGATTCGGCAATGAAATATATTGCTGCTACTTTGGTTCAAGATCCTTCTTCTAATCAGGATGAAGGATTGATTGAGGTTTATAGGCGTATCAGGCCTGGGGATTTTGCCACTCCGGAAAACGCCAGACAGATGATTTTTAATATGTTTTTTAAATTTGACCGTTATGATTTGTCAGAAGTCGGCCGTCATCGGGTCAACCAGAGATTCGGTCAAAATTATCCCTTGATTGAAGAACACCGGGTTTTAAAGCCGGAAGATATTGTTTTAGTAATAAAACAAATTATCAAGCTAAACAACGATCCTTTAGCCGTGCCGGATAATATTGATCATTTGGGCAATCGCCGAGTTAAAACCATCGGCGAACAGCTTCAAGAGAAGCTTCGTTTGTCGCTGAACCGGATGGAAAGAATTATCAAAGACCGAATGAGTACCGCTGAATTGGCCATGGCTTTACCTTCCCAGCTGATTAACTCAAGGCCTTTTATTGCCTCGTTAAAAGAATTTTTCGCCTCAAGCCAGCTTTCCCAGTTTATGGATCAGACCAATCCTTTGTCCGAGCTTGAGCATAAAAGAAGGTTGTCAGCTTTGGGTCCTGGCGGTTTGACCAGGGAAAGAGCAAGTTTTGAAGTCAGAGATGTTCATCCGAGTCATTACGGAAGAATTTGTCCGATTCAAACATCGGAAGGTCCGAATATCGGTTTAGTCGGCCACTTAAGTGTTTTCAGCAAGATTTCTCCTCTTGGTTTTATTTTAAGCCCCTACCAAAAAGTTAAAAGCGGGAAGCTGACCGGCGAGGTAATGTTTTTGGATGCCGCTGAAGAAGAAAAATATATCATTGCCCAGGCCGGGGTAAAAATAGATGACCAAGACAAAATAGTGGACAAAAAAATTTCAGCCAGAGTCAGAGGGGAGCCAGGGGAAGTTTTAAGCAACGAAATTGATTTTATTGATGTTTCGCCAAAACAGCCGTTTTCGGTAGCAACATCTTTGGTTCCTTTTCTGGAGCATAATGACGCTAACCGAGCCTTAATGGGTTCAAATATGCAGCGCCAGGCTGTCCCTTTAATTAGTACCGAAGTGCCTTATGTCATGACCGGAATGGAAAAAAGCGTGGCTTATGATTCGGGCTCATCGGTAATTGCTGACGAAGAAGGAGTGGTGGACTTTGCCGATGGTTCGGTAATTAAAGTGAGAACTAAAGATAAAGAAATTAGGGAGTATAAACTTTTAAAATTTTCCCGCTCCAATGCCTATACTTCAATAAATCAAAAGCCGATAGTCCGCCGAGGCGACAAAATTAAAAGCGGCCAGGTAATTGCCGATGGCCCGGCCGTGGACAATGGAAAATTGGCCCTGGGCAAAAACCTCCTGGTTGCTTTTATGTCTTTTGAAGGCGCTAACTTTGAAGATGCAATCATAATTTCGGAACGATTGGTTAGAGAAGATATTTTGACTTCGGTTCACATTGAGGATTATTCCCTTGATATCAGAGAGACAAAGCTCGGGCCGGAGCTGACCACGGCTGATATTCCTAATGTCGGCGAAGAACGGCTCAAAAATTTGGACATTGAGGGAATTGTTAGAATCGGAGCCGAGATTCGTTCCCAGGATATTTTGGTCGGCAAGATTTCACCTAAAGGAGAAACAGACCTGACTCCGGAAGAAAAACTTTTGCGGGCCATATTTGGAGAAAAATCCAGAGACATTAAGGACACTTCTTTAAGACTGCCTTTTGGCAAACAGGGCCGGGTGGTCGGAGTGAAGATTTTTTCCAGGGAATTGGGCGATAAACTGCCGAGCGGAGTGATTAAGACAATTCAGGTTTCGGTGGCTCAAATAAGAAAAGTTCAGGTCGGTGATAAGCTGGCTGGCAGACACGGCAATAAAGGCGTCATTTCCCTGATTCTGCCCCAAGAAGAAATACCGTTTTTGGAAGACGGCACCCCAATAGATATCATTTTGAATCCTTTGGGGATAATTTCCAGAATGAATATCGGCCAGATTTTAGAAGCCCACCTTGGTTGGGCCGCTAAAAAACTGGGTTATCGGGCGATTGTTCCGGCAATGTCTGGTCCGACCGAAGAAGATATCAGAAAAGAGTTAAAGAAGGCCGGCCTTTCCGAAGACGGCAAGGTTGTTTTATACAGCGGCAAAACCGGCGAACCGTTTAAGCAAAAAGTAGCAGTGGGGTTAATTTACTTTATGAAACTGCTTCATATGGTTGAGGATAAACTCCATATGAGGTCGATTGGTCCCTATTCTTTGATTACCCAGCAGCCCCTGGGCGGAAAAGCCCAGGGCGGGGGACAGAGATTTGGAGAAATGGAAGTTTGGGCTTTGGAGGGTTATGGCGCCGCTTATACTTTGCAGGAGATGTTGACTATTAAATCAGACGATGTTTTGGGAAGAGCTAAGACTTACGAAGCAATCGTCAGCGGCGAAGAAATAAAAGCGCCTCATATCCCGGAATCATTCAAGGTTTTACTTTCGGAAATCAAAGGACTGGGGCTGAGTGTTGAATTATTAGAAAGGTAGCGAGAGGGATATTCAGCTCGCTCATTCTCGGGCGCTCCAGTCCCGATTGCTTCACAATCGAGGATCCTCGATTTTTGTGAACAAAAATCGGGACGGCGCCCTCCGAGGTCGTCGGCCGTTTTGTCCGCCTTCGGCGGAACCGAGCCAAAACGGCCTCCGAATCCGCTCGCCGAACATCCCTCTCGCTACCCAGTAAATAATATGGATTTCAGTTCAATACGATTAAAACTTGCTTCACCGGACGAAATATTAAGTTGGTCATTTGGCGAAGTGATCAAACCAGAAACCATAAATTACCGGACTCAACGGCCAGAGCCCGAGGGTTTGTTTAGCGAAAAAATATTCGGGCCGGAAAGGGATTTTGAATGTTACTGCGGCAAGTACCGGAAAATCAGGTATAAAGGAATAATTTGCGACCGCTGCGGCGTAGAGGTGACCCGTTCAATTGTCAGGCGGGAAAGATTTGGCCACATTAAGTTGGCTTCTCCGGTTTCTCATATCTGGTTTTTGCGCGGTGTTCCCTCGCGAATGGCCATGATTCTCAATGTTTCTTTGCCTGACCTGGAAAAAGTAATTTACTTTTCAAGCTATATCATTACCCAAGTGAATGAAGAGGCGAAAACAGAGGCAATGAAGAAAATTGACCAGGAGTTCAGAGTTAAGCTTAAGGAAACAAAAAACGAAGAAGAAAAGGAGAAACTTAAAGTCCTGAAGGAAAAAGAAAGGCAAATTTTAAAGGAAATAAAAAAATACAAAATTATTTCAGAGCTTGAATTCAGGGAATTATCTTTAAAATACGGAGAAGCTTTTGAAATCGGAATCGGAGCCGAGGCGATAAAAAAAATCTTTGAAAAAATTGACCCCGAAAAACTGGTTCAGGAACTTGATCAGGAAGCTGAAATCACCAAGAATCCTCTCCAGATTAAGAAAATAAGCCGCCGGTTAAGACTGGTTAAAGGATTTATCAGTTCAAACACCCGTCCGGAATGGATGTTTTTAGAAATGCTTCCGATTATCCCTCCGGCCTTGCGTCCAATGGTTCAATTGGACGGCGGAAGATTTGCCACTTCTGACTTAAATGATCTTTATCGCCGGGTGATTAACCGTAATAACCGGCTGAAGCACCTTTTGGAGCTTAAAGCGCCGGAAGTCATCACCAGAAACGAAAAAAGAATGCTTCAGGAAGCGGTTGATGCTTTGATTGATAACGGCATGAGAAAGGGTCAGGCCTTGACCCAGTCAACGGTTGGCCAAAAAAGAAGCTTAAAGTCGCTGTCCGATATTTTGAAGGGCAAACAGGGAAGATTCAGACAAAATCTTTTGGGCAAACGGGTTGATTACTCGGGCCGAAGCGTTATTGTCATTGGTCCGGAACTTAAAATAGATGAGTGCGGCTTGCCAAAATATATGGCCTTGGAGCTTTTCCGGCCCTTTGTAATTAATCGGCTTATCGCCAAAGGTTTGACTAGTAACATCCGGGCGGCCAGCAAATTTATTGAGACCGAAGTGCCGGAGGTCTGGGAGGCCCTGGAAGAAGTGATTAAAGAAAAACTGGTTTTGCTCAATCGGGCGCCGACTCTGCATCGTCTTGGGGTTCAGGCGTTTAAGCCGATGCTTCACGAGGGTAAAGCAATCAGGATCCCGGCTTTGCCGACCCACGCCTTTAATGCTGATTTTGACGGCGACCAAATGGCCGTTCATTTGCCTTTGGCCGAAGATGCTCAAGCCGAGGCGAAAAATCTTATGCTTGCCTCCCGGGGAATTTTAAAACCGGCAACCGGAGAACCGGTAGCTATTCCGACCAAAGATGTGGTCTTAGGCTGCTATTATTTGACGATGATGCTGGATAATCAAAAAGGCGAAGGCAAAGTTTTTTCTTCAAAAGAAGAATGTTTAATTGCTTTTGAAAATGAAGTTGTTGACTTGAACGCTAAAATAAAGATTAAAGACGGGAATCCAAGCAAGTTTATAGAAACTACGCCCGGGAGGATTATCTTTAATCAGATTCTTCCTCCTGATTTTTCTTTTATTAATAGGACTCTCGACCAAGGCGCCCTTAAGAGGCTGGAGACCGATGTTTTAGACAAGTACGGACTTAGTGATACTACGGTTAAGTTTTTAAATGATTTAAAAGACTTGGGCTTTTACTATGCTACCATTTCCGGCATTTCCTGGTCAGTCTACGATTTGAAAATACCGAAGGAAAAAGAAGAAATCATTAAGACAGCCCAGAATTTGGCTGATGAAAATGAGAGCCTTTACGAACGGGGTCTGTTAACCAAATATGAAAGGAGAATTAAGGCAATTGAAATTTGGACCGAGGCTAAATCAAAATTAAGCGATTATGTGAAGAAGGTCCTGGAGCCGTCCAGTCCGATTCGGATTATGGTTGATTCAAAAGCCAGAGGTTCTTGGTCGGTGATTGACCAGCTAATGGGGATGAGGGGTTTATTCACTAATCCGGCCGGAGAAATCATTGAACTGCCGGTAAAGAATTCGTTTAAAGAAGGTTTGACCGTTTTGGAATATTTTATTTCAACTCACGGCGCCAGAAAAGGGCTGGCTGATACGGCCTTGCGGACCGCTACAGCCGGCTATTTGACCAGGCGCTTGATTGACGTTGTTCAGGACATCGTCATTCAGGAAGGGGACTGTAAAGACAAAGAGGGCTTTGTCGTTTTTGCCAAAGACAGCGAGGCCGTAAGTGAAAGCTTGGGTCGCCGTGTGATGGGGCGATTCAGTCTGGAAGAGGTAAAGGATGGGGGCGGTAACCTAATTGTTAAAAAAGGAGACTTAATCACCCGGTCGCAAGCCGAGAAGCTCGAGAACCTTAAGTTGGATAAACTAAGAATCAGGAATTTAATTAGCTGTAAGTCAAGAAGGGGGGTTTGCCGGGTTTGTTATGGCTACGACTTGTCTAAGAATGAGATGGTAAATTTAGGGGAAGCAGTCGGCATAATCACCGCTCAAGCCATTGGTGAACCGGGAACCCAGCTGACGATGAGAACTTTCCATACCGGCGGCGTGGCCGGCGGCGGCGACATCACTTTGGGATTGCCGAGAGTTGAAGAAATTTTTGAAGTCCGTTCGCCCTCAAATAAGGGAGTTATTGGCGATGTTGAAGGAAAAGTTATTTCAATTGAACAGAAAGGAAATCAAAAATTGGTCAAGATAGAAAGCTCTGATACTAAAGAAGTGAGAGAGTATGTTTTGCCGCCTTTGGTTTCGTCATTAGTTTCAGAAAGAGAATTGGTGGTTCCGGGCCTGCCCTTAAGCGAAGGCAGTCTTGATTTGAATGAACTTTTTCATCTGGGCGGCAAGAATGAGGTTTTAAGATACATAACCCGTGAGATTAAGAGCATTTACTTTACTTCCGGCGAGGCAATTAACGATAAGCATATTGAAATGATTGTTCGCCAAATGTTTTCCCGGGTCAGAATTTTGAAAGGCGGCGATTCTAATTTCATTCCCGGGGAAGTGATTGAACTAAGCCGGATTTTAACGGAAAACGACAGATTAAAAGAAGCCGGGAAAAATTTGGTCAAGTACGAATTGCTTCTTTTAGGAATTACCAAGGTGGCTTTGACCACCGAAAGTTTTCTGTCGGCGGCTTCATTCCAGGAGACGGCCCGGGTTTTGATTGAGGCGGCGGTAGGCGGCAAGGTAGACAATCTGCGCGGCCTTAAAGAGAATGTGATTATCGGCCGACTTATCCCGGCCGGCACCGGATTCAAGGCCCGCTCCGAAGGCCGCTTGGTATAGCCGCAAAATGATGCTACACTATTGACGAAATGGTGCGGAAGAAAAAGAAGCTGAAAAACAAGGAAACCGAAGACGATAAACCCAAAAAGGGCTCCCGGGTCAGTCCTGAAACTCAAAATAGCATCTTTGCCGTGGCCAGTTTCGCTCTCGCTGTGCTCACGGTCTTAAGTTTTACCGGAAAAGGCGGCCGAGTCGGAGATTTATTCATTAATTTTGCTCATACTCTTTTTGGCTGGGGCTATTTCGTAATTCCGCTTGCCTTTTTGCTGCTGGGCATCTCTTTTCTTAAATTTTACTCCCGCGAAACCCGTCTGCCCTCGGTTTTGGGGGTGGTAATTTTTGTTTTAGCTGTTTTAGGCACTTTTTTTATAATCGGCAACACCGATGACTTTCAGACTCGGGTCAGTCAAGGGGGGTATTTAGGCGTAATTTTGGGTTATCCATTGCTGAGTCTTTTCGGCTTTACTTCCTCGGTGGTGATACTACTGGCTGCAGTTTTTATTTCTTTTCTGGTTTCAATGGATATACCTTTGCATCATTTAATTTTCAAAGAAGAAGATGAAGATAAAGAAGCTGATCAGATTGAAGAAGATGATCTGGTGATAAAACACGGCAGTAATTCGGTCAGACCGGCTTTTGAGGCCAAAGCCATTAAGATGGAAAGGCCTTTAGTGAATTCGGCAAAAGACGACGAAGAATCAGAGCCGGAATTCACCCTTAAGGTGGGAAGCAGAAAATGGAAACTGCCGCCCTTAGATTTACTAAAAGGCGATAGTGATATTCCCAAGGCCGGCGACATCGCTGCCAATGCCGCGGTCATAAAGAGAACCCTGTCTAATTTTGGCATTGATGTTGAAATGGGTGAAATAAATGTCGGGCCGACCGTGACCCAGTTCACCCTGCGGCCGGCCGTCGGGGTCAAGCTGGCTAAAATAACTTCTTTGCATAGCGACCTGGCTTTAGCTTTAGCCAGTCATCCAATTAGAATTGAAGCGCCCATCCCGGGCAAATCGCTTGTCGGGATTGAGGTGCCTAACCGCAAGACCGCTTTGGTTGGTTTGAAAAATCTTCTTGAAACCGATGATTACAAAGACAGTCCTTATTTTTTTCCTTTGGGCCTGGGAAGAGATGTGGCCGGTTATCCGGTGGTTGGGCCGCTTGAAAAGATGCCTCATCTTTTGATTGCCGGAGCGACCGGGAGCGGAAAATCAGTGGCCATCAACTCAATCATTCTGTCTTTGTTATACAGGCACTCTCCCGATATTGTCAGATTCATAATGATTGACCCGAAAAGAGTTGAGTTGAGCTTGTATAACGGTATTCCCCATTTGATCACTCCGGTAATCGTTGACAATAAAAAATCAATTAACTCTTTGCGCTGGCTGGTTAAAGAAATGGAAAGAAGGTATGAAGTTATTTCCCGCGCCCACGCCCGAGATATACTTTCTTACAACGCCAAACAGGCCTCTAAAAAAGAGCCCTTTATGCCGCTTATTATTTTGGTAATTGACGAACTGGCTGATTTAATGGCCGCTTATGGAAGAGACTTGGAGGGCCCGATTGTCCGTTTGGCTCAGATGTCCCGGGCGGTCGGCATTCATTTGATTGTTTCAACTCAAAGACCCTCGGTTGAAGTCATTACCGGTTTGATAAAAGCCAATATCACCTCCCGAATTGCTTTTCAGGTGGCCAGCCAGGTTGATTCAAGAACAATTTTAGATATGTCCGGAGCCGAAAAACTGCTTGGCAACGGCGATATGCTTTATTTGGCCGGTGATACTTCTAAGCCGCGCCGTCTTCAGGGCGCTTTTGTTTCGGAAAAAGAAGCCAAAGCCGTGGTTAAATTCTTGAAAGACCAGGAATATGAATCCGAAGAGACAGAGATTAGCGGCGAAGCTCTGGAAGAATCATTGGCCCAAAGCATTGAAAGCGGGTCAGCTTCTAAAGCCGGGCCTGATGAATTTTCTGACGCTGACGAACCGTTGTTTGAACAGGCAAGAGAAGTGGTGATTCAGGCTCACAAAGCCTCGGCCTCACTGCTTCAAAGAAGATTGAGAGTTGGTTATGCCCGAGCAGCCAGGCTGCTTGATATGCTTGAAGAGAGAAGAGTTATTGGTCCTTCTGTTGGAGCTAAGCCAAGGGAAGTTTTGATAAAGAGCGAAGCCCCTTTGACTATTGAAAACAAAACTAATCTTGACGAACCAAATGAAAACAATAATACTTTGGTATAAATTATGACCTCTATTTTAAAAAAGACCGGCCAAAAAACAGGAGTTGACCGAACCAAACTGATTGATTCGGCGGTTAGGGAAATAAAAGACAAATATGGCGAAGGAGCGATAATGAAATTAGGCGAGGCCAGGCGGGTTGACGTTGATGTTATCCCAAGCGGCTCCATTTCTTTGGATATTGCTTTGGGGGTGATGGGAATGCCTCGGGGTCGGGTAGTCGAAATTTACGGTCCGGAATCAAGCGGTAAAACCACCCTGGCTTTGCATGTGGTGGCCGAAGCCCAAAAGAAGGGCGGCTTGGCTGCTTTTGTTGATGCCGAGCATGCCTTGGATCCAGAATATGCCAAAAAAATCGGAGTCAAGATTGATGACCTTTTAATTTCCCAGCCCGATCATGGGGAACAGGCCCTGGAAATCGTTGAAACTTTGGTTAAATCTGGGGCGGTTGATGTTATTGTGGTTGATTCGGTGGCGGCCCTGACTCCTAAAGCCGAGATAGAAGGCGAGATGGGTCAGCAACATATGGGTTTACAGGCCAGATTAATGTCCCATGCTTTGAGAAAACTCACTGCTTTACTTGCTAAATCCCTGACCGTCCTTATTTTTATAAATCAGATCAGGATGAAAATCGGAATTCTGTTCGGCAATCCCGAAGAGACGCCTGGCGGCAGAGCCCTTAAGTTTTACTCTTCGGTAAGAATAGATGTTCGCCGGACGGCCCAGGTTCAGTCGGGCGAGAAAATAATCGGCGGCCGGCACCGGGCCAAAATAGTCAAAAACAAAGTTGCTCCGCCATTCCGGCAGGCCGAGTTTGACATTTTATATAATGAGGGCATTTCCCGTCTTTCTGATGTGGTAAATTCCGGAGTAAAATACGGGGTCTTGGCCCGAAGCGGGGCCTGGTATAATTTTGAGAAGGTTAAGCTTGGCCAGGGCCTTGAGTCAGCTCGAAGTTTTTTGAAAGATAATCACAAAATCTCCGAAGAGATTGTTAAAAAAATAAGAGAAGCGGCTTTTAGGGAAGAGGCATAAATTCTTACAGAGAGCCAAATTTTCGCTCTTGTTTGGAAGTAGTCGGGAGCAGAGCCAGGTGTCTGGCTATTTTTATTGCTTGAGCCAGCCGGCGCTGATGCTTTTTGCAAAGGTTACTGTACTTGCCCTTTTTTATCTCCAGTTCAGGATTTAAAAAATTCCTCAATTCTCTTGAGTTTTTATAATCAAATCTTACTATGTTTTTCTGACAAGCAATACAAACCATATTTAGAATGGGACGTCTTTTAATTCCACTTCTTTTTCCTCAATTTCTAAATCAGCCGGCGGCTCATCTTCGTTAACTACTGGAATTTCGTCTTTTTTGGTCTGGTTAATTTTTGTTTCTTCTTTTGGTGGCATCTCGCTTGTTTTTGGCCTTGGTCCAAGTTGAAGACCTTCAGCCACGATTTCGGTTCTATATCTTTTAACGCCGTCCTGGCCCTCCCAACTGCGGGTCTGAAGCCGACCCTCAATCATTACCAGAGAACCTTTGTTTAAATACTGATTGGCAATTTGAGCCAGGCGGCCCCAAAGGACCACGGTGTGGAATTCAGTAGCTTCATTTTTTTGGCCGGACTGGTCATTCCAAATTCGGTTGGTCGCCATTCTTAAATTGGTAACTTCCTGACCTCCCTGGGTAGTTCTAAATTCCGGGTCAGAAGCCAAGCGGCCGATTAAGTAAACTTTGTTTAAATTCATAGTTTTTCTAAGATTTCTTCTATTTTTTTATCTAATTCTTCGGTTTCTTTTTCTTCCATTTTCGGCATCATCGGTATTTCTTTTGGTTTTTCAATTCTGGGCTTAAATGGCTTTACTGGCTTAGCCGCTCTTCCCTCTTCTCTTTTAATAATTAGATGTCTTAGCAGATTTTCATTAAGCAGTAAACTTTTATTCATATCTTCAACTGTGTTTTTGGGGGCAAAAAATTCAAGATAGCCGAAGTTGGAAAACTTTTCCCGTTTGATGGGGTAGGCGAGTTTGATTTTTTTGATTTCGCTTATTCTTGAAATAACGCCTCCTTTTTCTGAAATTAAATCTTCAATTTCCTTCCTTTTTCCTTCCAGGTCCTTTTCCTCAAAAGAGGGCAATAGATGAAAAGCTAATTCGTATTGCTGTCGTTGAAGTGTTTCTTCCATTGAGTTAAAGTAGCAAAAAGGCCTCACCAGGTCAACTCTCTAAATTTTAATTTCTACTACATCTCCATCTTGAATAATATAATCTTTGCCAACGGTTTTAATTGAACCTTTTGATTTAGCGGCGGTCCAACTGCCAACATCGAGTAAGATTTCCCAGTTTATCACTTCGGCCCGGATAAACAATTTTTCAAAATCAGTATGGATGGCTCTGGCGGCTTTGGGAATTAAGTCGCCTTTTTTGGCGGTCCAGGCCCGAGTCTCGTCATCGCCGGTAGTGAAGAAAGTGATGAGGCCGAGAGTTTTGTAAGCGGTCTTAATGAGTGAATCTAACCCGCTCTCTTTAATATTAAACTCGGTTAAGTATTCTTTTTTTTCTTCCGGAGTTGCTTCTGATAAAGCTAATTCTAAGGGAGTTGAAAGAACCACAAAGTCTCGCCAATTCATCGTTTTTAGTAATTCTTCATCTGGCCGCCATCCTTCGGTCAATTGTTTTTCAGAAACATTCAGAACAAAAATTACTTTTTTATCAGTCAAAAGCTGAAGCGGCGGCAAATCTTTATTCTTTTTTTCATTTCTTTTTTCTTTGGTTTGAAGGTCAGCCAATTCAAGTTCAGTTTCAATTACCCCAATATCATTAGCCGGATCAATCTTATTGTGAACATGGACTATTTTTTCATCCTGAAAAATTCTGACTATATGGGTAATCGCGTCAACCTCGCGAATATTAGCTAAAAACTGATTGCCTAAGCCTTCGCCTTGAGCCGCGCCTTTTACAAGTCCAGCAATGTCTATAAATTCAATAGTGGTATAAATCTTTTTGGCTGACTTTGAAATTTCTGCCAGGGAATCAACTCTTTCATCGGGCACGGCAACCACGCCTACATTCGGTTCAATCGTGGTGAATGGATAATTTTGTATATCAACCTGCTTTTTGGTTATGGCTTTAAAGAGGGTGCTTTTCCCGACATTTGGCAATCCGACTATACCAATTTTCATAGCTTTTTAATGGTAGCAGAAATCAGAGAAAATTGAAGATTATCCACAACCATTTGACCTTTATTTTCATAAAGACTAATATATAAACATACACGCCCCAGCCAACCGCAAGGTCCGCTGGGGATTTGGCTTTTAGTAGTTATGTATGCTAAATTAAAAATATATGGCTATAGATTGGACTAAAATATACGAAAAATATAAAGGCTTATGGGTTGCTCTTAAGGATGATGAAAAAACAGTAGTTGCTAGCGGGGAAACTGCGAAAGAGGCTTGGGAAAAGGCCCAAGAAAAAGGATACGAAAAACCGATAATGTTTCGTGTGCCCACCGAAATTATTCCTTATGTAGGGAGTTTTGGAGTTAAATGAAATTTAGATATTTCAAGTTTCCTTTAAAGAAGAAATCAGAATTTTGGGGATCATATATTCTTAGACCTATAATCCCCATTAACTTAGTTGTTGGTGGAAAAGAACTCGGATACGCTGCACTTATAGATTCAGGTGCGGATTTTTGTATTTTTGACGGACAAATGGGAGAACTTTTAGGGATAGATGTTCGTTCTGGTAAAAGTCTTGATTTTGGCGGCATTCAGGCGCTAACAGGAGCAGAAGCATTTTTACATGAGATAACAATTAAAGTCGGCGGTTGGCCGTATAAAGCTAAAGTTGGTTTTTCTTACGATATTGTTCCTTACGGCCATGGTATATTGGGTCAAAAAGGGTTCTTCGATATTTTCACGGTGAAATTTGATTACACAAAAGAAGAGGTTGAGTTAAAAGAAAGAAAATAAGAAACTATTTTGATATGAGGAAAAGGTTTAAAAAGAAAAAACATAGCTGCGGATTGTGTAAACCTTATAAAGTTGGCTGGATTAATCGTTGGAACTATAAAGAGCTTGCTAAGATTAGAGAATTTGAAAAAGAAAAAAGAAAATTTGCATAAAAATCAAAAAACAAAAAGAGGGTGGCTGACCTGTGGTGAATTCATTGAACCACCGCGTTGGTCAGACACCCCCGAAAGAACACGAGCTACGCTGCCGCTTGTTCGAGTTTGACCTCGAAAGCTTCCGCGAGAGCGAGGACGACTTTGCCCCATTCGCTGGTTTTCTTCAGCGGCTGGAGATAGGCCGAAGGCTCTCTCTTGCCGTCGGCGACCTCAACCTTCATCTCTTCCCACTGCTTCACGATGTCTTGAATGATGAGTTGGATCGCTTCCCTCTGGGACAGGTCGCAATCCTTGGCCAGTCGCTTACACATGGCCAAGTAGTCCTTGTACGAGCTGCCTTCGGATGAAACTAAGTGCTCATCGGTAGATCGCCCGTGACCGAGGCCAGCGGCGAATGCGACGAGATTGCAGGTGGCCGCATGGAAACTCTTGGGATGTCGTTCTTCCTCACGATATCCCAAAGGATGAGCGAACCCCCGAAGGTCGTACTGGGTCATGACGATTGCCCGATCGATGTTTGCGGTAAGAAAGTTCATCTTCTTCTCCTTGCGCGTCAGCGCTAATAAAGATTCTGTTCGAGCCGGCGGCGGATCTCGGCCAGCCGCTTGTCCTTGAACCAGCTCCGCGTCGCCTTGAGTGCCTCGATCGCATCCTTCATCGCCTTCAGCCGACGGTTAGCATTCAGTTCCTGTTCAACTGCGAAATCGCCGATGGATCGGAACTGTATGCCGGGGACCACTTGTATGGCTACGAATGAACGAATTCCGTAGCTCTCTTTAAGAATCTGCTGGATGCTCTCGGCGGGTGCTTTTGCTTCTGAGAAGTCCTGAGTTTCAAATTCGAGATACTGCTGGCTCAATTCTTCTGATGAGCCAAACAGTTTCCCGACAAAACCGTATTTTCTCAGGAGAAGTCTTGTGACTTCTACGTCTAACTGCAACGCCAGCTTCCCGGCTTCTTCCCGGTCCCACGCAACTATGATTTTCATAGGACCTCCTTGTGTCCTCTAATGCTGTGTTTTTGCATAATGCTTGGCACACAGTCGCCATTTGATTGGAAATAAAGCAGTCTTAAAAATATCACATCCTCTTTGACAAGTCAAGCGAAATGCGGTATTGTCAATTAACCTTAACAACACAATCATAAGAGGTGATTTATGACCTTCAAGCTCTTTTTCGGCGCCCGGGTGGTCTTGGTAGCCGGACCCATCACCTTAAAGTTTCCGAGGATCATAATCTGTGATCTCTTGGAGGCTATTGTGAGGATGGATCGGTTCTTGCTTTCCTTAACCCTTTCGAGATTCCGGGAAGTATTTAAAGAAAACGTCAGGGAAGCTATGTGGACTTTCCGAGCCGACCGACCGAACTTTCTCGTCCCCTGCATTCTTCCTTTCATCATCGTCAATGCCTATCTTACGATAAACGGAGTTGGCAGGTTGAAGATGAAAGAGTACTGGTGGCTGCTTGAGCAAAAGAAAGCAGCACACCAGTTGCCTGACGACGAGTTCCATCGGCTTCTGTGGACTGGTGGTTCTGTTCATACTTTCAAGTATGATGAGAACTTCGCTCTCAGAGAAGACGGAGCCATCAAGATGCTTGATTACGGTGCTCGAGATGTCAAAATACTGCTTGAGCGCTATCCGGAGCGGGTGAGAGAAATGTTTCATGCTGCTTCTAATCTGAAAGGAGAACTGAGATGAATGAGTTGCATGTGAGGGCGATGCTTGCCGGCGTGTTCTTCGGCATCTGGCCGCTTCTGATGAACCGAAGCGGTCTAACTGGGAACGTGTCCTCGGCGGTATTCGCTCTTGGCGCACTAGTTGTTGTTTCGCCGTTTGCTCTTTACGAGTTCCGCGGCGTGACCGTCAGCGTCGTCTGGACAATGGTCGTAGGCGCCTGCATCTTCGGCGGTCTCGGCCTCTTGGCTTTCAACGGGATGCTGTCAAAGGCAACTCCGCAGACAGTCGGTTCGCTATTCGTTTTGATGATTGTGGTACAGATTGCTACACCAGCTCTGTATCACGTGATCAACGGTGGCGGACTGACCATTTCCAAAACTTTCGGTTTTGCCGCTGCAATTCTTGCGGCATTCTTATTAGTCTGAAAGGAGACGAAATGGCAACAGATGGCCCCACTCCTCTTCCGTGCGACCCAGAGATCTTCGAGAAGGGCTCGACAGTCTGCGTACTAGACGCGAGATCCAACGCTGCCGAGCGATGGGTCAAAGCAATCGCAGCAAAAGCAAGGGCTCGCGTGGACTGGCACTACAGCAGCGGAAGAGCCAATGTTCTTCATCTTGGTGATGCCGAAAGCAGACAGCGTGTCTTCGAAGCTATCAACGACCTTCAAGACCAACTGCAAGGCACAATCCTGCAAGTTGGTGGCCCGGGTCTCTACCGAGCCGGTGTCACCGAAGTCCCGGAAGGCACGATCGCTGTCGATCCTGACTTCGGGCCAATCATCCGCAAATAGTTCCTGCCGCTACACCAGAGAAGCTGTCCATCGGGCCTCGCTTCTCGGTGTGGCGGCTTTTTCTTTTGATTCAAGAGTTATTTTGGCGCCATAGAGTGCAGGATCCTACCTTGGCTATCACGGCTTAAAATAATTCGTTCGTAACGAGGTTTAGGCAGTTTTATCGTAAAATGAAAGGGGATACGTTTTATATCTTGCCCGTTTGAGAAAGGTGAAGTTGCGTTCTGACCATACCGACCGATACAGAATGCGACATAAGGATATTGACAAGGATATTCACCTTGCTATAATTAAGACACTAAACGTGAGGCGGATTCTATATGAGTCCGCCTCATTTACTTTCCGGCATCATAAGTAGAAATTTTAAGTACTCGAAGTCTCTGAAATTACTGCCAGCAAATTGTCTGATTTCTCGAGCTGTTCTTGGACCCCTGGCGAGAATTATAACTTCTTTACCTTGTTCTTTAAGGTATTTTAGAACCGGTAGAAAGTCGCCATCGCCTGATAAAACTATAACCCTATCAAAATTATCTTTTTCTTTCATCAAATAAAAAGCCATCTCAACATCGCAATTGGCCTTTCTTTTTGTAGTGCCATCTTCTTGTTCGTAAAGTTTAACCGGCTTTAGCAGAAGCTTATATCCAAATTTTTGTAATTTGAGGTAAAAACGGATTCGTTGCAGATGGCGGGTTAAAAGTAGTAGCTGACCCTCAGGCATTTTAGCGCCTCTGGTTTTTGTCAGTTTAGTTAAATATTTTTCTAATTCTTTGATCGGCACGGTTTCATTTTTAAGATAATCGTATTTGAATTTATGTATTTCAACCCCGCCGAAATAGAATATTTTTTCAGCTGAATATTTATCTTTCAGGTATTTCAGGAGTTTATTGTAATCTATTTTCCAGCCCAGACTTTTCTCTCCGCCGTAAAATAGATTGGAAGCATCAATAAAGGCATAAGTTCGCATATCTAACAAACTATCAATTTTTTCAAAAAACAAAAAGAGGGTGGCTGACTATTCCTATTGATAGGGGCATAATTAGAGAATAGCATATTAAAAAGGACTCTAAAACAATATGGAAAATTTATTGGACCGGATAGAGAAAATTCCCAAGGATAAAAAACTTATCGTCTTTGATCTGGACGGGACGTTGGTTGAGACCAAATCAAGTTTGGATAGCAAGATGGCTGATTTGCTTGGCCGGCTTTTGGCCCAAAAGCAAGTTGCGGTAATAGGCGGGGCGAGTTTTGAGCGATTTAAAAGAGATTTAACGGATAGAATAGTCTTGGAATTATTTTCTAATCTTTTTATATTTCCCACAACCGCTTCTTCTTTTTATAGATACAACAATGGTTGGATAGAAGTTTATTCTGAAAAATTTACAGATGAGCAAAAAAAGCAGATTATGGAAGCTTTCGAAAAAGCATTTAAGGAAATCAGTTATATAAAGCCCGAGAAAACTTACGGTGAAATTATAGAGGACAGGGGTTCGCAGATTACATTTTCAGCCCTGGGACAGGATGTGGTGGTCCAGTTAGGCGATGAAGGGGTTAAGTTAAAGAAAAAATGGCGGGATGAAAACCAGGAGTGGAAGCTCAAGCTGTCTCAAACTTTGCAAAAATATCTTCCCGATTTTGAAGTCCGGGCCGCTGGCTATACATCAATTGATATTACTCGCAAGGGGATTGATAAGGAATATGGGATTAAGCAAATCCAGAAGCATCTTGGAGTTTCAATTGAAGATATGCTTTTTGTTGGTGATGCACTGTTTGAGGGAGGTAACGATAATGCGGCTCTTAAAACCGGAGTTTTGTGTTTTGAGGTCAAAGGAGTAGAGGGGACAAAAGAGCTTATCAGATATCTTTTAAATTAAAGAAGGCCAATTTTCTGCTTGACCTCGTTAAGAGTTTTCTGGGCTTCCTGGCGAGCTTTTTCTTCTGATTCTTTAAGTATTTTTTCTACCCCGCCAATATTAATTTTTAGTTCATTATATTTTTTTTGGAAAGGAGTTAAAAATTCAATTATCACTTCGGCTAAGTCGTTTTTAAATTCAACATAAGTTTTGCCTTCAAATTCTTTTTCAATATTTTTTATCTCTTTACCCGAAAGCAGGGAATAGATGGTCAAAAGATTTGAAATTGCCGGTTTGTTTTTCTCGTCAAATTTTATTTCTTTGCCCGAATCAGTCACGGCTTTTTTGATTTTTTCGCGGATTTCGTTCGGTGAGTCAGTTAAAGCAATTCCTTCATCTCCGGTTTTGGACATTTTCTTGGCCGGATCCTGCAAAGACATAATTCTCGCGCCTTCGGCCAGATGTGCTTTGACTGGCTCAAATATTTGTCCGAACATTGAGTTGAATTTTTTTAGGATTTCGTTAGTCAAATCAATATGAGGGAGTTGGTCTTCGCCGACAGGAACAAGATTAGCTTTGTAATTTAAGATATCAGCGGCCATTAAGACAGGATAAGTGAGCAAGCCGGTATTGTTATATTTTGGATTTTCTTTAAGTTTTTCTTTATAGGTAGGCAAACGATCTAACCAACTTACCGGAGTAATTGTATTAAAAATCCAGGCAAGTTCAGTATGCTGGGGGATTTTGGATTGACGGATCAATAATACTTTTTGAGGATTCAGTCCGGCTGCCAAAAATTCGCAAGCCGTGTCTAAAATCTGCTCTCCGTATTTTTTAGGATCAAATGGTGTTGTGATGCCGTGATAATTGGCAATCATAAAAACGCAAAGCTCCGGATTTTTATCCTGCAGTTCAATCCAGTTTTTTATGGCGCCAAGATAATTGCCTAAATGCAGTTTTCCTGACGGCCGGATGCCAGATAAAATTCGTGTCATAGGTTAGACCTCAATTACCACTGGCAGAACCACCGGTCTTCTCTGCGTCTTTTGAAACAAGAACGCGCCGATTTTCTCTTTAATCTCATCTTTTAAGTATATCCAGTTAATCTGGCCTCGGCCAACAGTTTTCCGTTCCACAATCCCCCTGACTCTTTTCCTCACTTCGCTCAAAAGTTCGGCGTTTTCCCGCAGGTAGACAAAGCCGCGGGAAATGATGTCCGGGCTGGTTCGGACGCGGCCGGTCCTGGAATCAATCGTGGCAACAATGACAAACATTCCATCCTTGGACAGGACTTGCCGGTCGCGCAAGACTACATTGCCGACATCGCCCACTCCAAGACCGTCAACGAAAACATAGTTAGATGGAGCGGTTTCTTTATCAAACCACCACTTTTCCGGCGTGGCATGGATAATGGAGCCGTTGTCAGCGATAATTATATTTTCTTCGCTTATGCCCTCCTCCTTAGCCAGTCCAGCGTGATTGACCATCATTGAGTATTGGCCGTGAACCGGCATAAAGAATTTCGGCCTGATTAGTTTAATCATTTCCCTTAAATCTTCTTTTTTGGCGTGGCCGCCGGTGTGAATATCCATCATTTGATAATGGTAAACTTTGATGCCCTGGCGGTAGAGCTGGTCGCGTAAAAACTGGACATTTCTTTCATTGCCCGGAACGACCGAAGATGAAAACATCACCGTGTCATTTTTCTGCAATCTTACAAATCTATGCTCGCCGTTAACAATTCTCATCAGGACCGCGTTGCCTTCGCCCTGAGCGCCGGTGACAATGGCCATTACTTTATTGCGCGGGTAATCATTTATCTGGTCCATGGTTATTTGAGTCCCTTTTGCCATTTTGGTATAGCCGAGCTTTTTTGATATTTCCACATTCGTCTTCATACTGTAGCCGTCAACCACTACTTTTCTTCCATATTTTTCAGAAAGAACAATCATCTGCTGGATTCGGTTAATCATTGAGGCAAAGGTGCCGGCCACAATCATTCCTTCGGCTTCGCGGAATATTCGGTCAATGTTTTCCTGGATGTCTTTTTCGGAAAGAGAGTGACCCTCTTCTTCGGCGCCGGTAGATTCGGCCATTAAAACCAAAACTCCTTTGTCGCCGATGCTTTTTATCTGCTGGTAGTCGGCCGGCTTGTCATAAAGCGGGGTAGGGTCAAATTTGAAATCAGAGGTGTGGACCAGGGTTCCAACGGGCGTGGTGACGGCGATTCCCAGGTTGTCGGGAACACTGTGGTTGACATGGAAAAATTTAACCTGGAAGTTATTTCCTATTTTCATTTCATCTCCGTCCTTGACCGTATTGATTCTTAGATTTTTTTGATGAGGAAAATCTTCCTGTCTTTTAATCAGGATGCCGCGGGTTAAAGCACCGGTGTAAATGTCGGGGTCTCCTATTTTTTCGCGAAGATAGGGCAGGGCGCCGATGTGGTCGTAATGGCCGTGAGTGAAGATGAGGCCGACAATTTTGTCCTTCTTACTTTCGAGATAGGCGATATTAGGAATAATAAAGTCAATGCCGGGCATATCTTCTTCCGGAAACCTTAAGCCGGCGTCAATTATCAGAATTTCGTCGCCATACTCAATAACGGTCATATTTTTTCCGATTTCACCCAAACCGCCCAGAGGGACGATTCTGACTTCTTTTTCTCCGGTAACAAAAATCTGCCCCGTATCTTTTTTGGGTTTAAAAATCCTTTTCCTGATTGTCCGAGTTGTTCTGTGAGTTCTTGTAGGAATCATTATTTAATGCCCCCGAGAGGATTCGAACCTCTATGCCCTTGCGAGCACAGCGCCCTGAACGCTGCGTGTCTAGCCAGTTTCACCACGGGGGCAGGCCTTCGGCAGGGTTATGTTTTGCTTTCTGGCAAAACCCGGGGCATTTTTACGGCTCGACGAGGCGATTCCCGCTTCGCGTGAACCTTCGCCTTGACCGGTACGCTTGCCTAAAATGCCCGTTATAGTGCTATTCACAGCACTATAACCCCCGGCCTTCGTATTTTTCAAAAATTGACCAAAAACTCAAGATACTGTTTCCTTCGTTGAACACTTTATGGAATTTTCCTCCTGGCATGGCAATTACATCACCCCCATTAACCGAGATTATCTCTTTTCCAACTTCTATCCTTCCTTTGCCTTTTATAAAAACATAAACTTCATCGGCTTCCTTGTGGGAGTGACCGCCTGTTTCTTTCCCAGGATTTAATTCAGTAAGGGATAAATTTAGGTCTTTTAAGGTAGATAGATCATAAACCTTGTAGATTTCGTTATCCCTGATGAGTTCAGCTTGTTTCTTATATTGTTTAATATCCATTTAATTTTGTCAATCCCGCCCTATTTCCTAACTCTTTCTGTCTTAATATACCACTGGTGGATATTTACAAATCTTTCCGACGGCAGGCCCAGCAGATCTTCTTTAAAGCCATTGATTTTTTTGGTTTGAGGATAAATATAAGTGGGGCTGTATAGAAAAACTGACGGCAGGTCTTCAATGACTAAGTTTTGAAAATCATTATACTTGCTGGCTCGGGTTATTGGATTGAGGGTCTGTCTGGCTTCTTCTAAAAGTTTATCAGCTCCCTGGTTATCGTACAAAGCCAGATTTAATCCCGGGTCCTTTTTTTGAGAGGAATGCCAGAAACTAAATGGGTCAGGTTCAACATTTAAAACCTCGCCGAAAAGGAGCATTTCGTAGTTTCTCGGCTGGATATAATTTTGCTGGAGTTCAATAACCGGAACATTAATAAGATTTATCCTCATCCCAATTTCTTCCCAATCTTTTTTAAGCAATCCGCCGACTTCTATTAATTCTTTTCTTAAAGGCACGACAAAGTCAATTTCCAATTTCCTTCCCCCCTTTTCTCTTACTTGATCTCCGTCTTTATCCTGCCACTCGGAGTTTTCCAAAATCTGTTTGGCGAAGTTAGGATTGTAGTCGTATATTTTGATGTTGGTGTTAAAATCACTGAAAATTTCCGGAAGAATGGGGGAATTAACTTTGAGTCCGTTTCCGTCTAAGCTTTCAATGATCTTGTCTTTGTTTACCGAATGAGCCAGAGCCAATCTGACGTTTTTATCTGATAAAACATCACTTTGGTTTTGATTGAAAAATACGGCAAAGTATCTTGGAATTTTCAGCTTTTTAATTTCCAGTTTACCCGGAAACCTTAAGTTTTTTAAATTTGCAGGACTGATTCCGCCCAAATTATCTACGCCGCTTAAGTTAAATGATTGAACCAGTTCTTCTTCGGTTGAGTAGAATTTAAACTGGATAGATTCAATATAAGGTCCTTCAAGATGGTAATTTTCATTAGCCGTCAGCTCGTAAGAGGTAATTCGGCCAAGCTTGTTTTTTCTTAGCTTGGAAAATTGATAAGGTCCGGTTCCCACCGGTTTAAGATTTAACTCTGAAAGAACAAAATTAGCCGCCCTTACATCTTGCCACAGATGGCTGGGCAGGATTCCCAAAGTCAGATTATTCACAAACTGAGCATAAGGATTTTTGAGCCGAAACTCAACCGTATAATCATCAATTTTGACAACCTCTACTCCTTGCCAATTTATTCGTTGGGGACTGGTGAAATCAGGATTTTGGGCAGTCTTGATGGTGAAGATAATATCGTCAGCGGTGAAAATTCGGCCGTTATGCCACCTTATGTCTTTTTTTAAAATAAATGTGTAGACCAGGCCATCATCAGAAATATTAAAGGCCTCGGCCAGGTCAGGCACAAAATTTCCTTTACCATCGTTTTTTAACAAGCCGGAGTAGACCAATTGAGCCAGATCTCGGTCAGTATCGGTTTGCAAAAGCAATGGATTGATAAACCTTGGTTCGCCAATCATTCCTTCGCTAAAGCGACCACCAAAATCCGGCATATCTTTGGTGATGTTAAAGTAATAACCTACCGGAATTGCAATTATTGAAAATATTATTACCAAAGAAAGACCCAGAATCAAATATCTTTCTTTTTTAGACAGCAATTGAGGCAGGTGTTTTAACCGCCTCTCTTCGGGAAGATAGCTCTTTAGATGCTTTTTTAAGAGGTTTTTTAGTTTTTTTAGAAAACTTTCTTTGTTTGATGGTTCGTTTTCTAAACCTCCGGAGTAGAGGAATTCAATCTCGTCAGCCATTAGTTTTTTTAAATAAATAATCTTAAAACCGAGACAACTATAAAAAGGCCGGCTAAAACTATAGTTGCTCTAAAAATAATTTTTTCAGCTCCGCGCCTAGTGGCATAGACCGCTCCCTCACCGCCAAAAACGCCGCTCAAACCGCCGCCGCGCTGTTGAAGAAGGATAGTCGCTATTAGCAGTGCTGAAATTATAATTTGGGCGATATCAAGTAAATTCACAACTTATTAAAGATATAATAAAAATTAGCTACTGTAAAGTTTTTCTTCGGTGAAGACTTCGGTAGTAAGAGACAGCGAACCTATGAGCTTCAGCATCAATTAGTTTAATTAAATTTCTGACTTCGTTTGGAAGTTTTTTCATTGACACCGGCTTTTTTAAAGTTGAAGAAAAGATTTCATTTTTTCCTTTGGCTAATGATATTACTGCTGTGCCCTCCGTAGCTTTCCCGGCCTTCGTAGCCGAAGCTGCTTCGGCGGAGTAGGCAGCGAAGGAGGGGAGACTCATTATTTTAAGGACCGCGTTCAGTTGTGCTTTTCCTCCGTCGACGAAAATCAAATCCGGTTGCGGCCATTCCGGGTGGTTGAAACGCCTTTTTAAAACTTCTTTTAGCATCGCAATATCATCTGGCGTCTTTTTAAATCGGATTTTGAATTTCCGGTACTCATTTTTATCCGGTATGCCATTTGTAAAAACCACCATTGCGCCGGTAGCGTTTTTGCCTTGGATATTTGAAACATCATAACCCTCAATCCTGTAAGGAATCTTTGGTAGCTTGAAAATATTTTTAAGCGTTTCAAGAGAACCGCCTGTTTTTGTACCTAATTGATAGATTGTATCCTGAATAATCTTTGCATTTTCAAAAACCCTTTCTAATCTTTCAATTTTATTTCTAAGCTCAATTGCTTCTTTCCCGATTTCATCAAAATCTTTGATTTTGTTTGAAATCGAGGATCCTCGATTTCCGCTAGCGGAAATCGGGACAAATTCCACCATTTGCTTGCCTAAATCTTTGAGTTCTTTTTTCAGTTTTTTAACTAATGTATCTTTTTTGCCCGACAGGATATCTTTTATTGCTTTTATATTTCTTCTATATTTTTCATGCTCTTTCTTGATGATTTTTGGTTTTTTCAAACAGCAGAATCCGAGGCATTTCCCAATATGATAATTCAGGCAGAAATTATTGTGCTTTTGCTTACAGGTGCAGTAGGGGAAAATGCGGCGCAAAAGGCGCAAAGTTGATTTTAAAGCAGTGCCATCAGTGAATGGGCCAATATAATTTTCAATTTTAAACTTTGGACTTTCGGTTTGGTGAGTTAGAAGAATTTTAGGAAATTCTTCTTTAGTGAACCCAACGTAAAAGTACTGTTTGTCATCGCGGAGCATTATGTTATATTTTGGCTGGTGTTTTTTGATAAGCTTGGATTCTAAAAGCAATGCTTCAATTTCAGAGTCAGTTGTTTTGTACTCTACTTTTTCAGCTTCTTTTATCAGGTGCGACAAAAATGGTGCATAGAATTCTACTTTCAAGTATTGCTTCACCCGATTTCTTAAATTAGCCGCCTTGCCGATATACAAAAACTCACCCTTCTTGTTTTTAAAGATATAAATTCCAGGGCTTTGAGGTGCTTTATTAGTTTGTTCTCTGATACTTGTATTCATAGCAAATAAACAGCAATATGATATCAAAATGTCGATAATAGAAAAGAGTGTTTTAAAAACCATTGTCTATTATGATTCTCTGGATTATCCATTAACTGTAGAAGAACTGGAGCTTTTTTCATTTAGAGATAGTAAAGACCGAGAAGTTGGTAATTTAATTGAAACAGTTAAGGGCTTTTATTTTTTAAAAGATCGTGAAAATTTAGTTGAATTAAGAGAAAAAAGAAATGAAATCGCTAAAAAGAAATGGCAGAAAACATTAAAAGCAGTTAAGTGGCTCCAGTCGGTCCCTTACATTAGATTAGCTTTTGCTTCCGGCTCTTTGGCTTTGAATAACACCACTAAAGAAAGCGATTTGGATATTTTGATAGTGGCTAAGGCCGGCCGAATCTGGACGGCCAGAGCTTTGGCCGTGGCTTTGCTTAATTTTTTGGGTCTTCTGCGAAGGAGAGATCAAGCCGTTGCGCCAGATAAAGTTTGTTTGAATCATTTCATTACTGATAAATCTTTGTATATTCCGCGAAAAAGCATTTACACGGCCCAGCTTTATGCGCGGCTGGTGCCGATTATGGGAGGTGATGAATTGGTTGACAATTTTTGCGAGGCGAATGAGTGGGTGGGGGATTATGTGAGAGGGTGGCCGGGGTGTATTAAAAATCCAAATGACAAAATCCAAATGACAAATAAATTCCAAATTCCAAATTCCATTTTTTTAAATTTAATCAAAAGAGCCGGGGAGAAAATTTTGAATTCAAAATTCGGGGACTGGGTAGAGGGCGTTTTGAGAAAATACCAGCTTCGGCGGATTAAGAGTTATCATTTAACTTACAAGCCGGGCGGCCGGGTAAAGGCCGATGATGAGAGTTTGGAGTTCCATCCTGACTCCCCGGAGCTAAAAATTATTGAAAGATATAACCAGACTATGATAAAATTAGGATTCCCGGAGTTAGCCAATGAGATTGATTCAGGCTTGACAAAAACTTAGACATCATTTAAATAGATTACTGTTAATTATATGAAAATAAAGCCTCTTCGCGACAATATACTTTTGGAGCCTTTAAAGGAAGAAAAGAAAAAAGGCGGCATTATTCTGCCTGAAACCGCGGAAAAGGAAAGGCCTGAAAAAGCCCGGGTTTTGGCGGTTGGGCCGGGTAAGCGCGATAATAACGGCAAATTAGTACCCCTTAGCGTTAAAAAAGGGGATAAGGTGATTTTTACCAAATATGGTCCGAATGAGATTAAGGTTGATGATAAAAAGACAGGAAAAGAGGTCGAATATTTAATTGCGAAAGAAGAGGATATTTTAGCGATAATTGAATAATTATGGCAAAGCAAATTCAATATAAAGAAGAAGCAAGAGAGGCCCTGAAAAGAGGGGTTGATAAAATCGCCAATGCGGTTAAGGTAACTCTTGGGCCAAAAGGCAGGAATGTCGTTTTGGACAAAGGTTTTGGCGCGCCGATAATTACCAAAGACGGCGTTACCGTAGCCAAGGAAGTTGAGCTGAAAGATAAATTTGAAAACATCGGCGCTGAACTGATTAAAGAAGTCGCCTCAAAGACCAATGATGTGGCCGGAGATGGGACGACCACGGCCACGGTTTTAGCCCAAGCCATTGTGGCCGAAGGTTTTAGCGCCGTAAATTCAGGCGCTAATCCGTTGGTCTTGAAAAAGGGAATGGAAAAAGCCGTTGACTGGGTGATTGACTATTTGAATAAAAAGAAAAAGTCGGTTTCCAGTTATGAAAAGATAAAAGAAGTGGCTTCTATTGCCGCCAATGACCCTGAAATTGGAAAATTGATTGCCGATGTTTTTAAGGAAGTCGGCAAAGACGGAGTAGTGACCGTGGAAGAATCCCAGTCAACCGAAATGTCAAAAGAACTGGTTGAAGGAATGCAGTTTGACCGCGGCTATGTTTCGGCCTATATGATTACGAACCCGGAAAGAATGGAGGCGGTTTATGAAGACCCGTATATTTTGATAACTGACAAAAAGATATCTTCGATTCAAGAGATAGTCCCTTTACTTGAAAAAATTTCCCGCGGCGGGAAAAGAGAACTAATGATTATTGCCGATGAGATTGAAGGTGATGCTTTGGCCACTTTGGTAGTCAATAAGCTTCGCGGCACTTTTAATTCTTTGGCAGTTAAAGCTCCGGGATTTGGCGATAGGAAAAAAGAGATGCTTGAGGATATTGCTATTATCACCGGCGCTCAAGTCATTTCAGAAGAAAAAGGAGTAAAGATGGAAAGTATTGATATTCCGATGCTTGGCCGGGCTCACCGGGTCATTGCGGGTAAAGAAAATACGACTATTGTCGGCGGCAAAGGCAAAAAGCAGGAAATTGATAAAAGAGTTTCCCAGCTTAGAGCCCAAATTGCCAAATCAACTTCTGATTTTGATAAGGAAAAATTACAGGAGCGTTTGGGAAAGCTTTCTGGCGGCGTGGCCGTAATCCGGGTTGGCGCGACAACTGAAACCGAACTCAAAGAAAAGAAATTCAGGATTGAAGATGCGGTTAATGCCACGAGGGCAGCTCTGGAAGCGGGCATAGTGGCCGGCGGCGGAGTGGCCCTTTTTGAGGCCTCAAAAGAATTGAATCATAAAGTTATTAAAGGAGTGCCGGAAGTCGGCGATGAAGCCAAAGGTGTTTCGGTTATTAAAGCGGTCCTTGAAAAGCCGCTTCGGATCATTGCCGAAAACGCCGGCAAGGATTCAAATGAAGTGGCTTCAAAAGTTTTCAGTCTAGATCTGGGCTGGGGTTTTGATGCTTTGGCTGGTGAATATGTAGATATGTTCAAAGCCGGTATTATTGATCCGCTCAAAGTCGTTAAAGCCGAATTAACTAACGCCGCATCCATTGCTTCTCTTATTTTGACGACCGAAGCAGTTGTGGCTGATATTCCAGAAGAGAAAGAAAAAGGACCGAAGATGCCGGAGGATTACTAAAAGCGAAAAGCTTTCCTCGGCATATGTCTTCGGGAAACGGCTCTCGGGGTGTATCAATTTCTTCGTTTGGGAGCCCTTCTTGAAAATGGCTCGCCACTTTGCTCAAGTTGCCGACAAATCAGGATACCTCCACCATAGATTTGTTATTCGGCAACTTTTCGCAAAGATAGCGGCCATTTTCTAAGACGACTACCCGACTCAGAAATTGATACACCCCTGCGGCCTAAAAATGACATCTGCCTCGCGCTTTTCGTTTTTTATTTTGACATAGTATTTTAATAATCGTATCCTCGTTTCAGCAGAAAACAGCACATTTTAGTATACGGAGGCAAAGATGCAGCTTGAGATTTTGATGGGGAAACGTGTGTTTCTTGGGAGCGAGAGGTTGGCAGAGGCGATTTACGAATATGTCAGTGTAAAGAACAATCTCACTGACCTTGAAAGAGGTTTTCTGCTTCGTTATCTGGGATTGCAAGTTCCAGATAGAGCCAGAAGGGCTTACGGGTCAGCAGACGACTCTGCTCGCCAAGATGCGCTAAAAGAGGTGATGGCTAAATTTCCAAAAGAATGGCCGCCGCCGGCCAGAGTACCTTAGAGAGGGGACGTTCGCGTCCCCTTCCTTTTTTTCTGAAATTTGGTAAAATTATTAATCATGATAATTATTTGGATTATAGTCGCTGTTTTAATAATCTGGTTTATCGGAACTTACAACGTTTTGGTTGTTCGGCGGAATAGAGTTAAAGAATCATGGTCAGACATTGAGGTTCAGTTGAAGCGGCGTTACGATTTGATTCCGAATTTGGTTAATGCGGTCAAGGGTTACGCAGCTCACGAGAAAGGCGTTTTTGAGGAGGTGACCAGGGCTCGAAGTGCGGCCATTGGCGCTAAAACTCCAGAAGAACACGGCAAAGCAGAAAATATGCTGACCGGTGCTCTAAGGCATCTATTTGCCGTGGCCGAGGCCTACCCTCAACTCCGGGCTTCGGAAAATTTCCGCGAATTACAGATGGAGCTTTCTGACACCGAGAACAAAATCCAAGCCGCCCGAAGATTTTATAACTCAACCGTGATGGACCTTAACACTTCAGTTGAACAATTTCCGACCAATATGATTGCCGGGATGTTCAATTTCAAAAAAGAAGAATTCTTTGATTTGGAAGAAGGCGTGGCCAAAGAACCTCCGAAAGTGATTTTTTAAATTATTATGGCCAGCATTTATACTCATAAATCGGCTAATATCCGGAGAACATGGCTATTAATCAGCCTGTTTTTGATTTTAATAATTTTAATCGGCTGGGTGGCGAGTTTGGTTTTTGAGAACCCGGTTATTTTATATATCGCCGTCGGCTTCAGCTTGTTCATGAATATTCTTGCTTACTGGTTTTCCGATAAAATCGCTTTGTCTATTGCCCGGGCTAAACCAGTTGAACGCCGGGAACTGCCGGAACTTTATAATATAGTTGAAAATTTAAGCATCACTGCCGGTCTACTAATGCCGCGCCTTTACATTATTAATGAGCCGCAGATAAATGCTTTTGCCACCGGCCGCAATCCAAAAAATTCGGCGGTGGCTGTGACCACCGGCGCCTTAGCAAAACTCAACCGAACCGAGCTTGAGGGTGTTTTAGCTCACGAACTTTCCCATATCGGAAACCGAGACATACTGGTTTCTACTATTGCCGTAGTTTTGTCAGGCGTGATAGCCATGATTGCCGATATCTTTTTAAGAATGATGTTTTGGTCAAGCGACGAAAGAAGAGGAGGGGCTTTTGTTTTGATTTTAGCTATAGTGGCCGCGATTTTAGCGCCGTTTGCGGCCATGCTTTTGCGGCTGGCGGTTTCAAGAAAAAGAGAATTTTTGGCTGACGCTTCAGGTGTTTTACTCACCCGCTATCCGGAAGGTTTGGCTTCGGCTCTTGAAAAAATCAGGCAAGACGGTAATCTAATGAGGTCAGCTTCTGATGCTACGGCTCATTTATACATTTCAAATCCTTTTAAAGGCAAAGAAAAAACCAGTTGGTTTGTGCGTCTATTTATGACGCATCCTCCTTTGGAAGAAAGAATCAAGATTTTAAGAGGTATGCGTGTATAGTTTATTTACTTGCCCCGTAGTGAAGCCGAAGGCTTCTACTACTGGGGTGACTCATCCGCCGTTGGAGAAAAGGATTAAAATATTTAGAGGGATGCGGATTTGATTTTTATCTAAATTTCGGCTATTATTAAAAAGATGTCATTAAATATTAAACAGCAATACAATTCCATAATTAATGAAAAAGAAGAGTTAAAAAAGCGCTTTAAAAAAATTGAGCAGAAGCTTTCATATTTGGAAAAATATCTAAAGCACGTTGAAGATATTAAAGTTGCCAGAAAAGAAAAAAAGTTAATTCCGATGGAAAAAGTATTCCGTGAACTCGACCTCTGATTGGAAAATATATTTCAAACCACTAGCATTAAAGGATTTAAAAAGATTGCCTCTTACTCTTCAGAAGCGCATCGCCGAGAAGATGCGTTTCTTTACCTCTTCCGATAATCCGATGAAATTTATTAAGGGCTTAAAAGACGATTTTTTAGGCGGTTATCGTTTTAGAGTCGGAGATTATAGAGTTGTATTTGATGTTTTCGTTGAGAAAAAAGAAATTGTTATTTTAAAGATAGGAAAAAGAGACGAGGTTTATAGGTAATATGGAAGTTAGAGCACTTCCAAAAGAAGGAAGAAAAATCTGGGGCGGGAAGAAAATGTCTTTATCAAAGATTATTGTGGCGATGGGGGTGGTATATGGCGATATCTGTCGCTATCAAAGAAACGTAAAAAAAGATAAAAAATTTCACAACAAAAAAGAATTAGAAAAAGAAATGGGTAATATAGTTTTTTCGATGATTAGATGGTGTGATGACTTAGGACTTGATCCAGGGGGGTGTATTAAAGAAGCTATAAAAGCCCAGAAAAAATTTGAGAAATAATGGAGGATTCGCCTAATGGTATGGCACTGGTTTGGAGAACCAGCGTCCGAAAGGACTTGTGGGTTCGACTCCCACATCCTCCGCCAGTTGGGAAAATGCAAATTGGAAGAGGTTGCCTCGCGGCGGCAAAGCCGCCGCTCGGCTAGGATTTGAAAGGGCTTTTTGGGCGAAAAGGAAAAGGATTTATCAAAGAAGGGCAAAAGAAATTTTTTCATATCATATTATGCGCAACGGAAAACGTATTTTTATTATCCTATTGGGAATATGGCTCTTGCTTTCGACATCAGCGGTAACCCTTTTTTCTTTTGGAAATCAGACAACACGGGCAGCCACGGGAATGGTCTGGGGACTAATCATTTTTTGGATTGTGATTTGTGGCGGACTCATGTATCGTTTTCGTGAACCAATCCGAAACGCGGTATTAAAAATTAGATTTCCTCGGCAGCTAAAATTCGTGCTTTTTGTTACGCTTCTTGCGCTTTTTGAAGAAGCAATTACCACAACAATGACGAATCTCGCGCCGCTCTTTGGCGTGAAGATCGGGGAAGCGTATATCACCGCGTCAACGAATTTTTTCGACGTCGTGTTTTTCCACAGCGTGATTAACTTCGTGGGACCCTTCGTCTTTTGGACGCTTGCGCTCAAGCGGTATGATTTCAGCCCGTTCGCCACGTTTCTTATTCTCGGGATTAGCGGCGTGTTTGCCGAGGTGTCGTTCGGCGGCCCGCAGCATTTTTTGGAATTTGGGCTCTGGATATTCGTCTATGGACTTATGATTTTCCTTCCGGCTTACACCTTGCCTCCGGCCACAGAACGGGGAGCCCGACAACCAAAATTTTATCATTACATCCTCATGGTTTTTTTGCCGATATTTTTTGTTCCATTGTTCGCATGGATTCCGAAAACAATTGATCCAGCTCATCCTCAACCAACTCATTTTCTACCTCTCCAGCCTCTCAAATAATGAGAGTAATATCTTTCAAAAATTAGCTGAATTGAGTTATACTTAACTCAATTAAAAACTTGAAATTGTTAATGCTCTCGGCTTTTTAATTCATGGCGTCTATCCCGTAGCTCGCCGGAGGCGATGGTATGGGACCCGCCCGATTCATCCGAGTCCCGATTGCGAAGCAATCGCGGACGAGGAGCGAATTCCGTTCGAGCTATTTCAAGAATACACCGCATTGACAACTTTTTATCGGCGTGTTCCCATATAGTTGAGAGTCAATGGCGACCCAAGTACTTATTTACTTTCTAACTTTTCTCTGGTTTCTTTGGGATATAGATTAGACATATTTATAGCTTCATTAAGTTTAATCCAAACTGGCATATATTGATTATTCTCATTCATTCTTTCTTTTTCTTCGCCGTTTAATTGGGGAGTGCCGTCATAGTCTTCTATTTGAAAGTAGTATTCCTCTTGACCTCGGTTATTCATATTAAAAATCTGCTTGAATACTTTAATATCTAAATTCAGTTTTTCTTTTATCTCTCTGGCTATAGCTTCTTCTAATGATTACCTTTCTTTAACTCCGCCTCCTGGGAATACATAATACTCTTGGCCGTTCTTGATTCTACGGATCAATAGAATCTTATCGTCTTTGATTATTACTGCGGCGACTCTCATATTACTACACCTTTTTGATTTATTTTTCTGTTTTCTTCAAGAAGCTGCAGGAATTCTGGTTTTAACTCACTTAATTTTATTAAGTTGTTTCCCTGTTTCACTTTAGGATCAACATATCTGAATTTTTTAATAACTTTTTGGCCAGAGTTGTTTTTATATTTTTCTAAGTTGCCAGATTCTAAATCTGTTAATATTACCTCTATTTCTTTATCTTTTGCTTTCTTAATTTTATCTGAAATAAAATCCTCATCTTTATAGAAATCTGGCTCTGAAATATAGCCGTTATCTAAAGCGGTTTTAAGAGCTTTGGAAAATAAATGATATCTCATAACTGCTCCGAAACCGCCCCAGTGTTGCATCTGAAGTTGTAGAAAACCATTGGCAAAGTTATAAGCAGATTCTTGATTATTAAAAACTATCTCGCCGTTGAAGTTAGTTAGTCTGCTAACACAATTATCTACTACCTTTGGATTAAACCAATACTTAAATTCTCTTAAAGCATAATCTACTCTGTCAGCACACAAATCTGGACTACTTTTTTCAAGAAGAGAGAAGTTATCTAAATCTGACACTCTCTCTAAATCAAAACCATACTTAGCTAAGATTGTCGGGATTTCAGTATTTTTAATAAATGAATCGTGCAGGTTATCGTGATAATCTTCTTTCCCTTCTCTGCCTTGGCCGAATACCCAATCAGTAATGTGAGAAAAAGCTAATACCGAAACATCGTGTAATAACCCTGCTACCCGTTCTTCTATAGTTGCTCCTAACTTTCTTAAAAGAAGCATCACTCCAACACTATGCTCGTATCTATCAAAGTTTTTGAAATGGTAGTATTTATCTGGAATACCAAATTGCGAGATTTTCTTTAATCTTAGAATTGATGGTGTATTTAAAAGTTCCATCAACACTGGCTCTTGAATCTCAACTTTTCCGTAAATATTATCTTGAATAGTCATAATATTTTATTCAAATCCTCAAGAAATTTATTGTTCTCTTGGTAAGTATAAGTAATGGTATGGATTCCAATCTGTTGAGCGCCAGTAATATGTTCTTCTTTATCATCAACAAATATCGCTTCATTTGGTTGGGCTGATGCTTGGGTGAGAGCTAATTGATAAAATCTTGGGTCAGGTTTCTTAAGATGTTCTTTACAGGATAAAATGGCATAATCAAAATGTGAGTATAGATTCATTTCTTCATCAATAATAAGGCGAGAAAAAGTTAAATTAGTGAGAGTTCCGATTGAGTAGCTTTTTCTTAACTTTCTGATTATTTCTAATAATTCATTGTTTATTTCTCTGTTTTTAATGGCTTCATCTATCCATACTGCTGAATAATCTAAATCTGGATTACCCCCAGCTTCTCTCATATCTTTCCAGAAATCATCCAAGGTTATATTGCCCAAGAGTAAATCTTCTACTTTTTCTTTGTGATAATTGATTACAATTTCTGGAGATATCCCGATTCTTAAAGCAAAATCTGAATATATTTTTTTGAAATCTGTTTTGGTTATTACTCCGCCTATATCAAAGATAATGGTTTTAATCATATCTCGGTTTACCTCCAAATTTTGTTAAATCAATAATTGGAATTTCATTTCCATCTGGGTCAAGTAAAATAGCGTATCTGCCAGACCTAACATCAATCGGCTCTAATTTAACTATATAACCTTTTGATTCAAACTCTTTTACAAATTCATCAACATTACTAACTAAATAACTGTAATCGAACTTTGGGATATTAGGATTATTGTGTATTACTATTTCAGAATCGCTTTCTTCAAACGTAAATCCGACCATTTTAGATTCTTTATTTTCCCAAACCTTCTTTAATCCAAGAACTTCTTGATAGAAAATCTTGGCTTTTTCTAAGTCCTTCACCTGATACATTATATTGTCTATTTTTAGTAGTTTATTCATTAAAAATTAGATATTTGCCCTCGCTTATTATATTTACTTTTCCGTCTACAACTTTTAGTGTCGAATTGTCGTCCATGGCATAAACTTTTCCAGATATGCTTTTTACGGCCTCCCTTATAACATCTTCTCTTCGAAGGTTAAAGTGAGGAGAATTAAGGTGCGGGAAAAAATAAAAATCCACAAAATTAAGCCCGGCCATATCTTCTTTTCGCTCCCAGTCTTCTCCATAAAGAATCTGTGATTGTATTAAGGCCAAATCTTTGCCGGTTACCATGCTTCCGGCGCTTAGCCCAACATATACCCTTGTTTTAAGTAATTCAGGCAGAATTTCAGTAAGTCCAGATTTATTCAGCCATTCCATTAAGTGATAGGAATTGCCGCCTTCAAAGAATAAGACATCGGCTTCTTCTAACCTTGGAAGCCAGAGTTTCTTATCAATCGCTGAAATATCAGCAATCTCAATAGATTTGAAGTTCTGCTTCTTTATATTGATTAAATCGTCAATAAACCAACTCTTATCTCCTTTTTCTACATTAGAAGCAGTAGGGATAAAAACTAAAGAAGTATCTTCTGGTTTCTTGCCGACTAAATTAAATAAAGCTTTAGTTATTGATTTATTAGTTAGACCGCCGGATGTAAGCAATAGTTTCATATTTTGATTATAACCTTATCTCTTTTTCTAACCAATCAATTTGTTCTGTTTTTCTTCTCCAGAAAATATCTTCCCAAATATAATGGACAGCAAGTTTTTGCCATTTGCCGTATCTCTTTTTGATGTCTTTTAAGATTTTAGTGGTTGATACTAATTTCTTTTTATACATAAGCATTGAAAGAATCTTTTGTTCCCAAGGCGGAATAGTTTCTAAGGCGTCGTAATGGTAGAAATCTTCAAATAAAAGATATTCTACCGATGCTTTGCCAATACCATAGAGCTTAAGAGCTTCTTTTCTGGCTTCTTCTCCGGACAGTTTTCTTAGTTTGTATTCGTCTATTTCGCCATTAGCAAATTGTTCAGAGATTCTTTTAAGAAATTTAGCCCGATAACCAAGCTTTAGTTTTCTTAAATCTTCTTCACTTGTTTTTGCCATTTTTGAAGGATTCCAAAAGGTAGAAAGAGTTTTACCATCAAACTTAACTTTCTTACCAAATTTATTAAATATATTTTCTAACATCTGATGAGTTCTCCTGACTGTGGCGTTTTGAAGGACTATGTATATGATAAGAGTTTCATAAAGAGAATTAGCGGCTACTGGTCTCATAGCACCCCATTTCTTGATTAGAGGGGCTAAAACTTTATCTTTTTTGGAGATTTTAATGAATTCTGAAATATCACTCTCGGTATTAAAGCGATGTTTTAATTCTGGAATTAGAGAATCTATATATTCTTTGGTTAGAGGTTTTTCTGAATATATAGTTATCTGAATCTTTGGTTTATTTTGAGTTCCCTTGTCTTCCAATTTCAAACCTAAAACTTTATCTCGCCACAGCATCGTAATCCAATACTTACCCTTAGCCCATTCATTATCAGAAGAAGTAAAATGAGACGGTTTATGGATGGTGGTATCAAAACTGTATGGCGGGACTGGGGAGATACTGAAACTCTTACGATAATTTAGGTTTATAATTTTTGCCATATTATTAAGAGAACTCAATTGACCTTTCAACTCCTATATTCTGTATAAATCTTTTATCGTGTGAAACTACTATTAAAGTTCCTTTAAAGTTAGACAAAGCACTTTCAATCTGCTCAATGCTATCTAAGTCAAGATTATTAGTTGGTTCATCAAGTATTAGTAATTGTGGAGGATTTTTACCAGCCAATACACAGGCCAGGGCAGCTTTTATTCTCTCGCCTCCACTAAGAACATCAATTTTTTTAAAGGCATCTGCACCATAAAACAAAAATCTGCTTAACCAGTTTCTGGCACTAACTTCATCTAAATCAGAAAAATCAATCAAATTTTCTAATAAAGTTTTACTCTTGTTCAGTAAGTCAACTCCTTGGTCTAAATAAACAAAATTCTCTAAACCCAGATAAACACTTCCTACAGATGGCTTCAATTGACCTAAAACCAATTTTATAAGCGTTGTCTTGCCAGAACCATTAGGCCCGTCTATAGCAATGCGGGAAGGGCCGTATATGGTTAAATTAAGGTTTTCAAATATAGTCCTGCTGGAGTTTAGATAAGTGAATGAAACGTTTTTAATTTCTACAACCAGCTTTCCCCTTGGCACTTCCGTATCACCTAAATCTACTCTAATCAAATTTTCAGGCGATATCTGTTCTTTGGCCTTAACAAGATTCTGTAAAGCATCGTCAATTCTGGTTTCGTGAATAATTTTCAACTTTCCCGATGTTTGTTGGGCGCTCTTTTTCATTTCGTTAGTAATAATTTTAGGTAGGCCGAGTTTGTCTTTCCTTTTTTTACCGTGGCTTAATCTTTTTTGTTGTCGTTCTTTTACTTCTTGGGCTTGCTTCTTGGTTTTTTTGAATTCTTTTTTAGCATCAGAAAGCTGTCGCTGTAAAGCTTCAGTTTCAAGTTTTTTCTGTTCTAAATAAAAATCATAATTGCCGCCGTATATTTTTAACCCCTTTTCGTCTAAGTGTATTATCCTATCCATAAGGTTTAGTAATTCCCTGTCGTGGCTGACTATCAAAAGACCGTCTTTCCAGTCTTTAACCAAATTGTAAACTGCTTGTCTGGAAGAACTGTCTAAGTTATTGGTTGGTTCATCCATAATTAAGAAATCGGCATTCCAAATAAGTAATCCAGCAAGAACTACTTTCATTCTTTCTCCGCCACTCAAATCCTTTAACAAAGTATCAAAATTAACATTGCCGAGATTGAATTTACTTAATTTTTCTACAGCTCTGTTTTTAATATCCCAATCTTGGCCAACGACTTTAATTAACTCTTTATCAGTTGAACCTTTATTAATTTTATCTATGGTTTTCAATTTCTCTGCTATACCCAATGTCTCTGCAATAGATTTATTTAGGTTGAATTGATAATCTTGCGGGAGATAGCCTATTACTGATTTATTGATAATCTTTCCAGAAATTGGTTTTAGTTTATTTGTTATTAAGTTTAATAGAGTTGTTTTCCCGACCCCGTTCTTACCCACAAGTCCAGTTTTTTCCTGGCCGAAACTAATGGATAAATTTTTGAACACAAAAACCCCGTTTCTTATTTCAAAGGATACATCTTTAAGGACTATTGATTTATCTATATATTTGGACTTCATAAATGAATTAAAAGTATCAAAATTTAGATGAAATTAAAAGAAAAAACAAAAAGCGGTTTGATGTTATCGCCCCGCTTTGAAGGTGCTGTTTACTTATTTTCCTTTCAGTCTAACCTGAGCGCTGTCATCACGACTCTTTTGGACGTGAGAGTGAATTCGGAACCGTCAAAATCTCCAAAGAGATCTTGTGGCACGAATCTGGCAGCCCTGAGTATGCGAGCCAGATCCGCCGGGCTATACATCCTGAGTGCATGCTCGCATGATATTTCCTTTCCATTCGACCTGTCCCGATAGACGCATGCCGTATTGTTAGTGTTTGTGTGGAAGTCGAAGCGTCGTTTCTCCAGATACCACTTCGTGCCGTCAGCGCTCTCATGCCAGGCAGTCGGCATAAAGTTCCTAATTATCCAGAACAGGTTGATGGTGTCGATGAGAATGTGTGCTCCAGGTTTCAGAGCGTTCCTGAGCGAGACAAGTGCTTTGACGTCGTCTTCCTCGCTCAGATAACCGATTCCGGCCGTGAACATGTTGATGGCGTAGTCGGCCTGGATGTCAGGGGGTGTCTCCCTGAAATCGGCGTGGACCAAGTTCAACGAAACACCCTCGCGTTCAGCGTAAGTCCCGGCTCGCTCAAGATACTCTTTCGAGAAATCCAGAAGTGTAACCTTGTAGCCTCGCCTGGCCAGCGGCACCGCGTGTCTGCCCCAGCCGCCGCACCAATCAAGGATATGGCTGCCGGTGCTGATGCCGAAAATGCGGATCAATCCCTCAACTTCTTCTTCGGTGTTGCTGCCTCTCTTTTCCAGCAAGCCCACGTTCGTGTAAGCGGTGCCGTAGAGGTCCTGTTCACCGCCAAAGAAATCGTGAATCCATTCCCGATCTTGCTCCCCATGAATCCAAGGGTTAACGAATGTCCCCATGTTGTCCTCCTTGGTGGCCGATTACTCGGCCACCTCTTGTTTGTGTTCGCTGTAATGCCGCCACAACTCCTGAAATTCAGAAGAGTGGTCCAACAGATGGTTTAAGCTTCCGTGAGCAACGATTCTGCCTCCGCTGAACAGATAAATCTCGTGAAACAGCGGAAGAAGATGCAGACGGTGAACCGACGAGATGATGGTTTTGCCCCGGAACTCCCGAAAGATATTCCGGTAAACTTTCATCTCGGTTGCCGTGTCCAGACTCGATGTCGGTTCGTCGAGAAGAACAATGTCCTTGTCATGACAGGCAAGCAGTCCCCGGGCTAAAGCCAGACGCTGTTGCTGGCCGCCTGAAAGATTGACTCCCTTTTCCTTGATCGAGGAATCAAACTTTCGGGGTAGACCTTCGACAACATCTGTAAAGCAAGCCATGTCCGTGAACCTTCTGACAAAATCCAGGTCATAGTCGGCACCAAGCGTGATATTCTCAAGAATGGTCGTCGCGAAGATCTCCGGATTTTGCGGCACCAGAGAAATGGCTCGGGCGATTCCTCCGAATCCATCCAGGACTTGCTGGCCATCCACCGTAAGCTCAAGGCTCTGGGGATGGTAGAGATCCCGCATGATTTTCAGAGACGTTGTCTTGCCACTGCCTGATATGCCGACAAAGGCAATCCGTTGGCCATGGGTCAATGACAGCGAAACATCACCAAGGTGCAAATCACCGTTCCCGTCGTCGGGATACGAAAAGTTCAGATTCTGCATCTCAATTCGCTGCCAAACTTGTGGAAGCACGTGATTCGTAAAGTTCTCGGCCTTGAAGTCCTTAGAAAGCTCCTCAGAATTCATGATCCGGGCTCTGTTCTTTACGATATCGCTATACATGCTCGTAAATTTGAAGAACACGTCGCCGATTTCTCTAAGGTAATTGATGAGCAGATAAACATTGCCCACCAAAATGCCTTGAGCCGTGCCTATGTTCTGCCAGAAGTAGACTATCATCACGATGATGGTCATCACGGTTGAGCAGACATTGGTCAAAAACCACTTGGTCTCACTGATTTTCACATTTCTTTCAAAGAGTCCTAGCGGTTTTTCGATCTTGTTGACCAATGCCCTGAAAACCAGCTTTTCGACACGCAGGATGATCACGGTCGTGATGTTCGAGATGGCGTCGAAAACGCTCTCCGAAATCTGGTTCTCGGCCCGGTTCAGTTCCTTGTACTGGCCGATTAACACCCGGTCAAAACGTATCGTTATCCAAGCGCTCAATAAGAGCATTGATAGGACAATGTACGCCGACGGCGGACTGAAATATACCAGTATGAAGTAGCTGCCAATCAGATTCACGATCGAGTAGATGACCAAAAAGGAATCTTCGGAAAACGAGTAAAGACCGCTCGTGCCCTTTTCGATCTTATCGATCGTGTCGCCGGAGTGATGATCAACGTGCCACTCCATCGGAAGAGTCATCACTCCTTTCAAGAGATACTTCCGATAGTTCATCCGGGCTTTGAAGGCGTTGATTTGTTCCATGACCCTGCCCGGGCCATGGAATGACCAAAACACCAGCGTGCTGCCAAGCGTCAGCGTCAAGAGAAAAAAGAGTTTTCTGATGCTGGCCTGACTCACGCCTTCTTCCTGGACAACGTTCATGATCGCTGCCCAGATTAGGGGTTGAAAGAAAAGTTCGGTCAACTGGGCCATGGTGAACATGAACCAGAAGTATACGATCTTCTTTCGATTCCCCTCTGAGTAGCGCCAGGTCTTGCTGAAGAGATACGTCAGAGGATTGTTTGTTTTCACCTTAGCCTCCGTGTTAAAGAGCTTTGCTTAAAATAAAGCGCCGCGGTCTGTTCCGCGGCGTTTATTCACAAACGGTTATTTAAGAGAAATCCAGGAATCGTTTATGCTTAAATGTCGCGAAACAATCACAAATAACTATGCCAACGCCAAAAAGCGCCGGAGTAGTAGAGATATTCATTTGTGCTTTGTATATAGACATTTTTTACGATTTGATTACCTGCCTGTTATGGTCCTTTCGGACCAGATAATCTCCTGGCTAACTAATGACAAAAAGTCAGGTTTTTGTATTCTACATCATAGTTTAATAGGGTGTCAATATAGGTTTTCTACTGTTCGATCAAGGCGATCTTCTTGTCTTTGTATAGTAATCGGCTTCTTAGATTCGCCAGCAATTCTCTTTTTTCGGTGATGCTTCCCTCTTTAAGGAGATACTTGGCGTATTCCCGGATATTGATTATAATAACTTTATGACCCAAGAACAAACATACAATAAGATCAAGGAAGTGGCGATGACTATTGGTAAGAAATTTCAACCCGAGAGAATTATTCTTTTCGGCTCTTATGCTTGGGGCAAGCCCGATCCAAACAGCGATGTCGATTTATTTATAATTAAAGAAACAGAAAATACTCGCGAAACCGCACGCCAGATCAGCCGTTCAATATTCCCGCGTCCTTTTCCTATTGATTTTGTTGTCTACACTCCGGCTCAAACTGAAAAAAGAAAAAAAATAGGAGATTTTTTTGTAAAAAAAATTATTGAAAAAGGACGAACTGTTTATGCCAGATAACGACAAATTAAATTACCGGGAATGGTTTAAAAAAGCCGAAGAAGATGAAGAAGCGGGAGTAAAACTTTTAGAAAACGACGGGCCATTTGCGTCCGCCTGTTTTCATTTTCAGCAAATGGTTGAAAAACTTCTCAAGGGTTTTATAATTTTTCATGAAAAAGAACCGCCAAGGACTCATGACCTCATTGAACTGGAAACAATTTTAAAAGATCTGGAACCGGGCATCGAAAACTACAAAAAAGAAATTGATTTACTAAACAGCTATTATATTGAGACAAGATATCCCGGTGACTTTCCTGAAGTTTTTGCTGATGAAACCAAACAAGCTTTTGAAGCAGCAAAACGACTCAAAGAGTTTATTCTAAAAAATTCAGAAAAATAAACGAAATAATCTGACATCCTTTTTATAGTGTCTCATTTGTCTCATTTGCTATATTTTAGACCCCGACCCGAATGCCTTAAATTACGCTTGGAATTGAGTCCCCGAAAACCCTTGTAACACTTGGAGATTCTGGGTACCTTAACCCGAGTGGCCCGTAAATAAAAACAGCCCAATCTATAAGGGTTGTTTTTGATAGGAGAGTGGGACATTAGAACTTTTTGAAAAAATATAGTGAGTAGCAGGGTGGGGTAGAAATTGATAAGATTTGAAAATGAGCAAAGTCATTTTAATTGGTGGCTCTCCAACGGCAGGTAAAAGCTATATAGCAAGAAAACTTGCCGAAGACTTGAAATTACCGTGGATTTCTACTGACACCATCAGGGAACAAATGAGGTGGATTGTCCGAAAGGAAGATTATCCTGATTTATTTATGCATGGAGACCCTAGTGTTTCTCACATCGATAAAGCAGTTGAGTTTCTAACCCATAATACGGCAGAAGAAATTGTTGAACATCAAAATAAGGAAAGTGAGAATGTCTGGAAAGGAGTACGTGGTTTAATTGAAAGTGATTATGAATGGGAAGATTTTATTGTTGAAGGGGTGGCAATTTTACCCAAATTGGTTGCCAACCAAGAATGGAAGATTAAAAAAGACATCACGACCCTATTTTTGGTTGATGAGGACAAAGAACGAGTTAGAAATACGATTTTTACCCGTGGTCTATGGGATGAACCTGACAAGTATCCAGATAGTGTTAAAGAAAAAGAGGTTGAGTGGGTCTTTGCTTTTAATGACTATATTAAAAATGAAGCCCAGAAATATAACTTTCCAGTTTTTAGCGTAGATAGAAAATCTTATATTGAGGAAATTAAAAAATTATTGAAATAAATATGAAAACTATTCTTTATATGGGTATCTCTGTTAATGGATATATCGCCAAAGAAGACGGCGACTCTGAGTGGACTTCAGAAGAAGATTTGAAGGGTTTTTACGAACAAAGTAAAAATGCAGGAAACATTATTATGGGTCATAACACTTACCTTGCCGCTTCCAAATCTGGATACTTTCCATTTCCAGATGCTTTGAATATCGTTGTTTCTCACCAACAGATAGAAAACAAATGGGGCGATAAAGTTCTTATTACCAACAAAACTCCTAAAGAAGTTATAGAAACGCTTGAACAGAAAGGTTTTACCACCGCCTTTTTAGCTGGCGGTGGCCAACTAAATACTTCTTTTACCAAAGAAAAGTTAATAGATGAGATATATCTTGATGTAGAACCATTGGTTTTTGGAAAAGGTATTAAAGTATTTGCCGATGGTGATTTTGAGTTTAAATTGGAACTACTTGAAACAAAGAAGCTAAACCAAAACACAATTCAACTACACTATAAAGTTCTTAAATCTAATTGATTTTTGTAAGGTTTAACGATAGAGTTGGAATAAATAATCGTGTGGTAGCCGTTCTAAAACAGGTTCTAACATCGTCTACTACTCTCCGTTTTTGACAAATTGTCAGCCATTTCATATACTTAAAGAACCGCACCTTCCAGTTAACATTTTCTGAAGGGAGTTTTTATGGGGAGTTAGACTTTCGAATTCGTCCGCCGCCTGCCTGATAGGAGATCGTAGTTCCCACCACCCTCTTATCAACAATACCTTTCGGCGGAGTGACCAATGGGACTTACTCTCACCTCACGAGTGTCTGAACGTATCGTCCATTTCAATTCTGTTTTGTTCGGTATTTCGATACCGGCCAAGACAAAAGAAGGGAGAGAAGTACAGGTAGCCGGCGGCAACCCAAACATCAAAGGGTTGCTGATCTGTGACGATTCTAAGGGGCGTCGCACGTGGTACCCGCAAGACGAGATCGTCGCAGATGAAGCAAACGAGGCACGGCTTGCTGCCGCCATGTATCGTGCAGGTGAAATCATCAAGACTTGAAACTCTGAAGGACAGAAAAAGGGGATGGTTCGCCTGCCTGCCGCAGGCAGGGAAACGGACCAAATGATCGAATTCTGTGTTTCATGATTTCAAGTGTTGCCGAAGGAGAGAACCGCCTGACCCCTCGATCGACCATGGTCGGGGACCGATCTCACCATAAGGCAACCTGGGCGGGACCGGCTTCATGGCAGTATATGTCATGTTTCCAGCAGACCGCCCAGTCATTTCTCCAGTAAATTCCCACCCGCCCGCGTTCCCGCGCGGGCATTTTATTTATTTATCCCGAATGATTGATACAGAGTTGATATTTTTAATAAAAAACTGATAAGATTTTCATAATGAATGAAGAACTCCGTGGACTCAAGCAAGAACTTCGGAGAAAAGAGCTCCAAATAAAAGAACTTCGAGTCTTAGTCACTAAGGACCCTTTAACCGGACTTTATAACCGGCGCGGTTTTGAAGAGGAAGTTTTGCGTTTGATTAAAGACATTATTTATTCAAAAGAAAACCCGGAAGCGAGAGAGCATTTTTACATTGATTCAATCAGTATTTTATTTTTTGATATAGATAATTTCAAGAAGCTGAACGATCAGCATGGCCACAAAGCCGGCGATCAGGTTCTTCGGCAGGTTAGTCAGATTATCCGTCAAAAAATAAGGAGTATTGACTTTACTGCTCGTTGGGGCGGGGAGGAGTTGATTGTAGCTTTGGTCGGTTCTCACGAAAGTGATGCTTTTCGGAAAGCCGAGGAAATAAGGAAAGCGATTAAAAGCCGGGTAAGGGCCGGCGACCTGTCTGCTGCCAAGGCAGGTAAAACGATTACCGTCAGCATCGGCGTAGCCGAACTAAAAGACGAACTTATCTTTGAAGATTTAATCAAGCGAGCCGATAAGGCAATGTATATTGCCAAGCACAAGCGAGGGAAAGACAACACGGTTCGCTATAGCGAAATTTCTAACTTATAAATCCATGACCGATATAGAACAAATTAAAGAAAAAATTGATATAGTTGAATTTATCCAGGGCTATCTGCGGCTTCAGAAAGCCGGGATGAATTATAGAGGTCTTTGCCCCTTCCATAACGAAAAAACCCCATCGTTTATGGTTTCGCCGGGGCGCCAGATTTGGCATTGTTTTGGGTGCAATTTGGGCGGTGACCATTTTAAATTCCTGATGCAGATTGAGGGCATTGAGTTTCCCGAGGCACTGGGTATCTTGGCCAAAAGAGCCGGGGTTGAGTTAAAGCATTTTAAAAAAGAATTAAGCAGCGAGAAGAATAAACTTATTGAAGTCAGTGAGTTAGCCGCGAAATTTTTTGAGAAACAGCTTTGGGAATCATCAAATGGCAAGAAAGCTCTTGATTATTTGCGAAGCAGGGGACTGAAAGACCAGACCATCAAAGAATGGCGGCTTGGCTTTGCGCCTAATACCTGGAATTCTTTAAAAAAGTTTTTAAAAGACGCCGGCTATAAAGAAGAAGAAATTTTTAAGTCAGGTTTATCTGTTAAAAAACAGGAAAATCTAAGTTCTAATTATTATGATCGTTTCCGCGGCCGGATAATGTTTCCGATTTCAGATATAAATTCGCAGGTGGTTGGATTCACCGGCCGAATTTTCGAGCAGATTAGTGGCGAGATTGAAAGTGGTAAATACGTCAACACTCCCCAAACCCTGATTTACGACAAAAGCAGAGTTCTCTACGGCCTGGACAAGGCAAAAATGGAGATAAGAAAAGGTAACCGGGTGATTGTGGTTGAGGGAAATATGGATGTAATAATGTCTCATCAGACCGGCATTAAAAACGTAGTCGCTTCTTCGGGCACTGCTTTAACTGCTCCTCAATTGATAATTTTAAAACGCTACACCCAGAATCTTGATTTATGTTTTGACGAGGATCCGGCCGGCGAGACCGCGGCCAAGCGGGGGATTGATTTGGCTTTGGTCCGCGGATTTAATGTCGGGATTATTAAAGTCGGGGCCAAGGACCCGGCTGACTTGATTAAAAAAGATTCATCAAAATGGCTTGAAGTTTCCCCAAAAAATCAACCAATTATCAGTTTTTACCTTGAAAAAGCGCTTCAAAATCACGATGTTAAAACCGGTATAGGTAAAAAAAATATTTCCAAAGAGGTCTTGCCGATGATTAAGCTGATTGAGAATAAAATTGAACAAGCCCATTGGTTAAATGAGTTAGCCGCCAAACTGAATATCGAACAAAAGATTTTAGTTCAGGCAATGGCCCAGGTAATTAATAACCGGGAGCAAAGAGGGGACGAAGAAAAGCAGAGTGTAAGTTTTGACTCGCCAAGCCCAGCTACTTTAAGTAGCGGGGCAAGCCGCCTGGCAATAGAAGAAGCCCTCTTGGCCCTTCTCTTAAAGATTCCGGATAAAGTCAAGGAAATTTCGCCAACCGGCAAGGATGAGCTTGAAATTTTCCAGGATAAGTTTTATAATACTATTTTTGGTAAGCTTAAATTAGGCGAGTCCCCGCACTCATTGATGAGTGGCGGGGGCGAGCCGCCTCTTTCTTACGAAGACAAGCTCCGGTTTGAACTGGTTAAATTTAAGTCGGAGCAGTTTTTTGGCGACCTTGAAGCCAAAGACCTTGAGACCGAAATTTCCCGGCTGATTAAAAGTTTGAAAAAAGAGCTTATTTTGGAAAAAATTAAAGAGCTGGAGATAAAAATAAAAGAAGCAAAAAGTCAAAAAGAAATTCCTCCCTTACTCAAAGAGGTTCATAAATTCACAAGCAAGCTTGCCTCCTTATAGTGGCTAAAAGAAAAACTAAAAAAATTAAGAAAAAGAGCAAAAATAAGCGCCTTAAGAAGAAGGCTATTTTGAAGCGGAGAAAAAAGACCAAGCGAGGCAGGCCCGCCTTGCGTCGAGGCCGGCCGCCTAAGAAAAAGCGCGGCCGGCCAAGAAAGATTATCCAGGCAGTTGGAAAGGTTTCCGGCAAAGAGGCACTGGGCAAGGGTGGAGTTTTTGGAGAGGACAAGATTAATCAATTGATTGTCAAAAGCCGGCACCGCGGCTTTGTCACCGAAGCCGAGATACTGCAAAACTTCCCGGAGATTGAGAAAGATATCACCGGCTTGGAAAAGCTTTACGAGCGTCTTGAGGCAAGCAATATCAATATTATTGAAAGCGGCAAGGTCATGGAAGAGGAGAAAATTCGCGATTTTGAAAAAGACAAAAAACTGCAGAAAGAAATTGAGGAAGCCGGTTCTGATTCAGTCCAGCTTTATCTCCGGGAAATCGGCCGCTATCCGCTTTTAAAACAGGTGGAGGAGGTTGATTTGGCTAAGAAAATGGGCCGGGGCGATGAGGCGGCCAAGCAGAAGTTGATTCAGTCAAATTTGCGGCTGGTGGTTTCAATTGCTAAAAAATATATTGGCCGCTCGCCGAATTTGACCCTGCTTGATTTGATTCAGGAGGGCAATCTTGGACTGTTTCGGGCCGTGGAAAAATTTGATTACCGCAAAGGATTTAAATTCTCAACTTACGCCACTTGGTGGATTCGACAAGCCATTACTCGGGCTTTGGCTGATCAGGCCCGAACCATCCGGATTCCGGTTCATATGGTTGAAACGATTAACCAGTATCAGCAGGTGGTTAGGCGCCTGGTTCAGGATTTGGGGCGGGAGCCGTTGCCCGAAGAAATTGCCGCCGAAATGGGTATGGAGGTTGAGAAAGTCCGCCACATCCAGAAAATTTCGCAGGATACGGTTTCACTTGAGGTGCCGATAGGCGATGAAGATGAGGACAGCGTCTTGGCTGATTTTGTGCCTGACGAAGACAGTGTTACCCCCCAGATGGCCACGGCCCGCCGGATTTTAAGGGACCACTTGGAAGAGATAATTAACGAGTTGACTCCGCGCGAACAGAAAATTTTGGAGATGCGGTTTGGCTTAAAAGACGGTGTCACCCACACCCTTGAAGAAGTGGGCCAGGTTTTCGGTGTCACCCGCGAGCGAATCCGTCAAATTGAAGCCAAGGCATTGGATAGAATTCGCCAACACCATAAGATAGAAAAACTGAAAGACTACTGAAAATTATAGCCGCGAGTCGCGGCTATAATTTTTCAATCTCTTTCAAGTCCTTGTCGGGTAAGTAAAGCAGGATGATTCCTAAGATAATTCCGCCGATGGCGGTATAGGCATGAGTGCCGAAAAATCCCCGGTCTATAAAATCAAGCGTGTACCAAATTCCGCGCCAGATTAAAACCAAAGACAAAACAATGGTGAAGTTTTTGGCGAGATAGCGGAGAAGATTTCGTTTGGGCATTATAATTAAGATTCCTCTGCTCCCCGGGTAGGACTCGAACCTACAACCTTCTCGTTACACTTAATCCAATACTTTCGTAATGGCGTGGACTATATCATCACCCTTATAGGGGTGCTTCGGTATCTAGTCTCTACGGTGCCCTCGTTTAGTGAGGTTCCCACGGTATTACCATTTTATAAGGCTTTACCGTTATCCCGAAGTTTTTCAACCTAGATTTCTCTAGGAAGCTGCGCAATGCCTGCGTGTATTTCTCTGTGGCAATTAGCGCAGATAAGTATGCACTTATCTGCTTCTTTTATTAAAGTCTCCCATGAGCGTGTTAAACCTCTAACAGATAATCCGAAAATCTTTTTCTTCGGATCTCTATGATGAAGTTCTAAAGCCCACGGACTTTTATCGTAGCCACATAGCGTACATTTACCGCCCTTGTATTCTACAAGCATTAGTTTCGGCCTTCTTCTTCTTTTTATAACTGCTTGTTTTAAGTACTCAGCGCGGTCGGCATATGTTCTTCTGTCTGGCATAACACATTGTATTATACCATACCTATAAAGAACATTTTTCCACAGCGAGCCGCTCTACCATTGAGCTACCGGGGAGCGGAAGAATCTTAGGTTGTTAATTTAATTAGTTTATCATCCGCTTTAGTAAAATTCAACTCAACCTCAAACCGCTTTTTGTTTTGGTGATTACTGCATCGTCCGAATCAGACAGAGTTTCTGATAAAGATTCTGGATATACTCTTTATCTGAAAGCAGGGTTATAATATTATTATGTTCTGGGAACTGGATAACTTTCTACGAACTATTTGTATTTTTAAGATTTCTATGATAAATTTACAAAGATGAACAAAGCAACTCTATTATTTAAATTATCAGTAGTTTTCTTGCGGGAAGGCGATAGTTTTATCGCTTATTCTCCGGCTTTAGATTTATCTACTTCTGCGGCCTCTTTTGAAAAAGTCCGAAGCCGTTTTGCCGAAGCGGCTAGATTATTTTTTGAAGAAATTGTAAAAAAGGGAACGCTCGACGAAGTTTTACAGGAATTGGGCTGGCAGAAGCATAATAAAGAATGGCAGCCGCCCTTGATTGTTTCTCAAGAAATAGAATCAATTCGTGTTCCGGTAACTCTATAGTATGCCTCGTTTGACTCCTGTTCACTGGAAGAAATTCGAAGAATTTTTACTCTACATCGGTTGCAGGTTTGAACGGGAAGAAGGTGACCACCGAATATATTGGCGCAGTGGCTTAAAACGGCCGGTTGTTGTCCCCCGAGAAGATCAATTACCTCTTTTTATAATTCGTAATAATCTGCGAACTCTTGGCGTTTCAACAAAAGAATACTTAGAGATTTTAGATAAACTATAATAGGACGATAACATCAAACCGCTTTTTGTTTTGGTGATTACTGCATCTCCCGAATCAGACAGAGTTTTTGATAGAGATTCTGGATGTATTCTTTATCTGAAAGCAGGGTTATAATATTATTATGTTCTGGGAGCCAAATTGGATAAAAATTATAAGTGAGCTCTAGAAGGCAGTGAAGATTTAAAAGAACGATTAAAAATTAATAATCAAGGTATTGATGACTATACTTATTGCAAAAAATCACGGAAGTTAATATGATGTTAAGTAATACATTAAAGTAGTTTCTGTTGCTAAATTAAAGTAATAAAACCACCTAAATCAAGCTGTTGATAACTACTGATTGACAATATCTTATTCTATAAAATAAACTTTGGGTAATATGAACAAATTAATTAAAAAATTAAATAATGTGAGTAGGGAGAAAAAGAAAGCACTTATTTTATTGGTGTTTTCAATTGCAATTGCGTTTGTGCTTCTTAGTACTCCGTTTTCCCCTTGGAAAACCAAAGCCCAAGCTTGTTGGCGAACTACAATACATAATACAGCAACACCTATAACCGGTGGCCCCAATACAGCTATTCAAATACTTCCAATCAATGGCAAAAATATCTTGCTTGGAATTGGTATGTCAAATAGCCGTACCACTTTCAACGGATTAAATTACTGGCTAAAAAAGGATAGCCGAATCAATCCATCATTCAAATTTGTTAACGGAGCCCAAATTGGAATGGCAGCTGAAGAGTGGGCCTTAAGTGAACAAGAGTGGGATGTTAAATATGGGACAACGAAAAAATCGCCATGGGAAAATTTATTTGGATCAATTCTACCCCAGCAAAATGTTACTCGAACTCAAGTCCAAGCCCTTTTTGTTATGGTCACTAATAAAAAACCGACGACAAGCCCCACAGAAAACGCTAATATATTCAAAGCTAACGTAGAGCGTATTTTTACTCGAGCTGAAACAGAATTCCCAAATTTAAAGATAGCTTATCTTGCCGGTAATTATTTTGGAGGATACGATTTAAACCAAGATTTAACTCCCGAACCCCACGATTACTTTGAGAATCTTAAACTACAAGAAATTCAGGATACCTGGTTAGGCAAGGCTTTAGTGAAGGCATCAAGCACGATGATATGGACCGACGGTGAAATCCCTCGCTGGGATGGATTATACTTAGACTGCAAACACATGCTTTCTGACGGAGTTCACATAAATATAGACGGGGGGCTCTGGTTAGGTAATTGGCTGAGAAATTCACTAAAGTCAGATCCGACAACCTCGGGTTGGATGTTCTCTCTTTAGCAAAATACATCTTTTCTCTACTACTTACGATTAACTAATTCAAACGGTTCATTCAAGGATGAACCGTTTGTGTTTTTAATGCCTTGACAGGATTTATAGATTTGCTATAATTGACACTAATATAAAACCAGGGTCGAAAATTAATTAAATTTTATTTCATAACTTTATAATTTATGTTTTCAAATTATCGCGGGAAAACAGTCGGACTTTTGGTTCTTATCGCGGTTCTGACAGCAGGGACGGCGGCATATGCGTTTCATTCATGGGGTTCTTACCACTGGGCGCGGACAGCCAATCCCTTTACTCTGAAATTGGGTGATAATGTTTCCACGGCCTGGGATGCCTATCTGGCCGAGGCCTCGAGTGACTGGAGTAAATCAAGTGTCTTGAATACTACAGTTGTTGGAGGCGGCACGACCCCTCGAAGGTGTCGAGCGACGAATGGCCGCGTTGAGGTTTGTAACTACAGATATGGTTTTAACGGTTGGCTTGGGGTTGCTTCAATTTGGGTAAGCGGCAGCCACATTGTCCAAGGTACCGTGAAGATGAATGATAACTACTTCGATACTTCTGCCTATAATACTCCAGCTTGGAGGCGTCTGGTAATGTGCCAGGAAGTTGGTCATGAGTTTGGTCTTGATCACCAAGATGAAAACTTTTCGAATCCGAATCTCGGCACCTGCATGGACTACACCAGCGATCCAGATGGTCCGCCTTCAAACGAGCATCCCAATTCGCACGACTATGAACAGCTTGAGGCAATTTACAGCCATGTTGATTCCATAACCACGATTAATCAGACGGTTTCTAACCGCTTCGGAAATGGTAATGGGGCAGAGGCGGCTGAATGGGGTAAAGAGCTTCGAAAAGATTCAAAAGGCAGGACTTCGCTTTATGTCCATGAGCTCGGAAATAACGAGAAGGTATTCACCTTTATTATCTGGGCTGACTAAAATTGCTTTGAGAGAATAAAAATAAACAATCCCTTGCAAGGGGTTGTTTATTTTTGTAGATTATATATTCTTAATATGATGAATACAAAAACCTTCTTTATTCTTGTTATTCTTATTGCTATTGGCCTCGGCGCAACATTTTTATTCCTTAGAGAAACTCCCGAGCCCGGCCGCCTTAATGGAGACTCCACCGGTCTTATTATCGCGAAAAATGCGATCTATGTTGCGGAGCAGGTACCGGCCAAAAATGTGTCAGTGGCGGTTGTCCAATTTGAGAGACCTGGTTTTGTGGTTATTCATGAAGATATAAACGGCAGGCCCGGCAAAATTTTGGGCGCCAGCGCTTTACTCTCTAAAGGCGAAACAAAAGATGTCTTGGTCGTTTTTTCCCGGATGACCGTGGATGGTGAGACGCTCTACGCCATGATTCATCTCGATGACGGAGACAAAGTATTTGAGGCCGGGGAAGACTACCCCGCAAAGGATTCTATCAGCGGCGAATCGGTGATGACGATTTTTATAGTGACCAAGGATGCAACCGAACCAGGCGAGGTGAAACCATAAAATAGGAAGCCCCAGTCCAACCCCGACTCCTAGTCCATAACTCCATTCTAAACGCATCCAACAGTCGGAGCATAAATAAAACCGCTTTTAATTTTTAAGCGGTTTTATTTATGCTGATAAAAACTTAGACGAGAACAGTGGTCTTTTCAATTGCGGCGTGAACGTCTGCCACGGTCATCATTGGCTGGCCAGCGTGTTTTTCAGCCAGGTGAGCTTTAACCGCTGCTTTATTCATCATGCCTTTAAGCTTTTTGACTGCTTCGGCCTGGCTGGCTGCTTCAACCGCCATTGTGTGGCCGCAGGAACAGGTCATTGAGAATTTGCTCATATTTGTTGGGTTTTCTTTAATAAACCTGAATCGACCTAATTGAAAATACTATAGTCTTTTTGCATTTTTTTTCAAGAAGCTCGCGCCTTATCTAATAAGTAAGTTATCTCTTTCATTTTCGAGTGATTTATGCTATCTTAAACTGATGAGATCTAAGAGCAACGAATTTGAGCAAAATCAAATTACTACATCTTTAGGTGTTTTTATTGAAAATTATAATAAGAGTATTCCCGAAGATTTTCCGCAAGCAACAAGCAAAGCCTTGAAAGAATTTCAGATTACCCACTCTTCGCTTTTCAAAAAATCTGAAGATTGGTCAATTGAGAAGCACCGCAAGCGGTTGATGGATTGGCTTTTTTCACAAAGATAGTGCAGCTATGAAAAGTCCTGTCTACGGATTAGGCTTCATTGGCGCGGCGATATACTATTTGTCCCAAGCTGATGGCTTTGGGGCGATAGTTTTAGGTCTGCTAAAAGCGATTCTCTGGCCAGCTTTTCTTGTTTACGAGTTGCTGAGATTTCTTGGGATATAAATGAGTCCTTGTTGTTAATACTCTAAATCCAGAGATTTTCCGGATTGTTGAGTAAAAATGGGAAATCAAATTTTATGAGAGGAGATCAAAAATCTTTTTATTCCATAAACATAAATCGCGGCAATGATGGCGGTCAGGCCGTAAAAAAGCCAAATAACTCTCAAGTGTCCTGACTGCAAATCGCTTCCTAAATCTAAAGAGTGGAAAAATATCAATATAATTCCAACTGTGCTTATGATTAAAATATTATTCCAATTTGAGCTAAAGAAGCCCCGTTTTTTAAAGGCCTTGCCAATGTCATAGGTGATAAGCAAAAGCCAGGCGATAATGCCAAGCCAAACGGAGCGAACGCCGTAAGCCAGAAACAAATTGCTGAAACTGAAATTCAAACTGATCAGCAGTAAAAGCGGGTGGAGGATTATAAAAATAAAAAGCAGAAACGAGGTGTTGTTGACGAAGCGGTCAAAGTCAAAATTTTCTCTTAGCCACGGTTCAAACACGCCGCTTACAACATGAAGCCATAAAATTGCAAAAGCGGCCAGCCCGAACATCGGAAAGAGATTGGACAGCAGCAAATCAAAATCAAAAACCCAGGTTAAACTTCTAAATCTCACCCATAAAGGATAAGCCACCGCCAGATAGGCAAATCCTATTATAAAGTATCTAATAGTTTTTGGATTCATATGATATTATGATAGAATTTTTATATGAAGCTGAAAATAGGGCAAGTTGCGCCGGATTTCAATTTGCCGGACCAAGATAGTAAAATTCACAAACTTTCCGATTATCGGGGTCAGTGGGTGCTTTTGTATTTTTATCCTAAAGACGATACGCCTGGCTGCACCAAAGAGGCCTGCGCCATCCGCGACAACTTTCCGGATTTCAAAAAAATAAAGGTCAAGGTTTTAGGCCTGAGCGCGGATTCGGTTAAAAGCCACAAAAAATTTTCCGAAAAATACAGCTTGCCCTTCACGATTTTAGCTGACGAAGGGGAAGAAGTACTTAAAAAATACGGTGTTTGGGCTAAGAAAAAAATGATGGGCCGCGAGTATTACGGAACCTTGCGCACTTCTTTTTTAATTGACCCTAAAGGCAAAATCGCCAAAATTTACGAAAAGGTGAAGCCGGAAATCCACGCCCAAGAAGTACTGGAAGAGTTTAGGAAAAATTATGATAAGTTAAAGAAATAAATTTGTAAAAATTAGATAAGTTTGGTAGAATTTAAAACAATGACTGATTCTGCAAAAACCGGGCCGACAGCGATTCCGCAACCCCGACTTACGTCGGGGGCGGAACCTTCGACGAGCAAAGACGTGTTTGGCCAACTCTTGGTCATTATCGGCCTTTATGTCCTGGTAATTTCTTTTGGTGTTTTAATTTTCGGTTTGATTGATATATATTTCCCCGATGTTTTAAGCTACGATTTTTATAACCGCCAGGCCATCAGATGGCCTTTGGCTACCCTGATCGTGGTTTTCCCTTTGTATCTTTGGTATAACTCCTATCTTCAGAAAGACCTTGAACGGAATCCCGAGAAAAAAGAATTAAAAGTCAGGAAATGGCTTTTGCATTTTACGCTTTTTGTTGCCGCCATCATTATTGTCGCTGATTTAATCGCTCTTATTTATCGCTATCTTAATGGAGATTTAACCACTCAATTTGTGCTTAAGATTTTGACCGTTCTGGTTATTGCTTTAGCGGTGTTTACCTATTACTTGTGGAATATCCGGCGGAAAGTTCCGGCCGCTAAAGACCCGAAAATGAGATGGTTCGTTTGGTTGGTTTCCCTGGCTGGCATTTTTTTCATCGTCATCGGCTTTGTTACGGCCGGTTCGCCAATTGCCCAGCGCTTGAAGAGATTTGATGAGCGGAGAATTTCGGATCTACAGGCGATTCAGAATGAAATTATAAACTTTTGGCAGGCCAAAGAAACATTGCCTCAAAATCTTGATCAGCTTCGCGACGATATCCGTGGCTTCATCCCGCCGGCTGACCCGGAAACAGGGGACTCGTATGAATACCGAGTTCGCGGTACTTTGCAGTTTGAGCTTTGCGCCACTTTTAAGACCTCAAACAAGCAGGAGCCGGAAAAGAGCGGAGCAAAACCAGTGCCTTTGGCCCCCCGCGAGCTTTATTATCCTTACCCTGGCATTACTGAAGAAAGCTGGCTCCATGACGCTGAAAGAACTTGCTTCAGCCGAACCATTGACCCAGACCGCTATCCGTCTTTCAAGAATCAAAACAAATAGTGAACCCCGCACCTTTTCTGAATTTATTATGTTCTATGTCTATTTATTGAAAAGCGATAAAAACAAGAAATTATATATTGGCATAACAACTAATATTTTAAAAAGGATAAGAGAACATAATTTAGGATATAATCGGTCGACTAAAGCTTTCATTCCTTGGAAGTTAGTTTATTGTGAAGGTTATCTAAACGGTCAAGACGTCAGAAACCGTGAGAAAAAACTGAAACAGTTCGGTAAAGTATATTCTCAGCTTAAGAGAAGAATACTCGGCAGTTTGTCGTCTTGACCTATTCAGAAAAGGTGCGGGGGATAGTTAGTAAAGCCCAATTTCCTTTTTTAATCCTGATTGCTCTTTTTGTCGCCTGGACAGTTTTTATTTACCGGATTCCGCCGGCTGACATTATTGAGATTCTGGGCGTCCGAAACGGCTATTTGATTACCTTTGTTTTGGCTTTCTTGGGCGGCATCTCAACCTTTGTTCCGATTCCTTATTATCTCTTTGTGATGACTTTTGCCGCCGGCGGGTTAAACCCATTTCTTTTGGGTTTTGTGGCCGGCATCGGCCTTTTCTTGGGTGATTCAACTTCTTATGTTATTGCATATCATGGCCGGGAAATTATCCCTTCAAGAATTCAAAAAACCATTGACCGGGCTTATGAATGGTCTTTGTCTCATCCCAAGTGGCTGGCCAGTCTGGCCATTTTCAGCTACGGCGCTTTTATCCCTCTGCCTGATGATTTGGTGGTCATGCCCCTTGGTTTTATTCACTATCCTTACTGGCGGCTGATGATTCCGATGACTTTAGGCAATATCGTTTTTAACACCCTGGCTGCGTTTATTGGCCTATACACCCCGCACCTTTTCTGAATTTATTATGTTCCATGGCTCTTTGGGCTTTTTTTGTTGACTATATTCAAAGGAAAGATATAAGATTATACGATTAAGATTAATTTTTCTCTAATGTCAACAGAACTAAGAAATAAAATTGAGCGGGAAATTGAGCAAAACTCTGAACAGATTTCCTTAATCAGCCTGGTGGACAACTTAATAGAATACGCCCACAACTCGCGGGCTTCGGATATTCATATTGACCCGGGCACAAAGGGAGTCAGAATCAGGTTTAGAATTGACGGCGTTTTGCAGGATTTTTTTACTTTTCCAAGAGAAATCAAATCAGAGGTGGTTTCCAGAATTAAAATTTTATCAAACTTAAGGACTGACGAACACCAGACTGCTCAAGACGGCCGGTTCAGTATTGCTTTTGACGGGCAGGCGCCGATTGATATTCGCGTTTCCGTAGCTCCAACCTATTACGGCGAGAACGCGGTTTTGCGTCTTTTATCAGATAAGGAAGAAGAATACACTTTGGATAAACTTGGCTTTAGTCCGTCAGACAAGGAAAAGGTTTTGAGGGCCGCCAAAAAAAGTCACGGCATGATTTTAGCCACCGGACCGACCGGATCTGGCAAAACCACCACTCTTTACACCGTTTTAAAATTTTTAAACAACAAAGATGTTTCAATTGTCACGGTGGAGGACCCGATTGAATACGCGGTTGAAGGAATTGAACAGATTCAGGTTAATTCCCGGGTCGGCTTAAACTTTGCCAACGGACTAAGGTCAATTTTACGGCAGGACCCCGATATAATAATGGTTGGCGAAATCAGAGATGTTGAGACCGCGGCCTTAGCTGTCAACACCGCTTTAACCGGCCACCTGCTTTTGTCCACTTTGCATACCAATGACGCGGCCACCACTTTGCCCAGATTATTAGATATGAAAGTTGAGCCGTACCTGGTTGCTTCAACGGTCAACTTGGCCATTGCCCAGAGATTGGTCAGGAAAATTTGCCCCAAATGCAAAACTTTAAGAAAGCTGACCGACGCCGAAAAGAAGAGCTTGGAAAATTTTTTCCAGAATTCGGTTTTGGGTTCAGATTCCAACTGGCAGTTTTATTACGGCAGGGGCTGTGAGAAATGCGGCGAGACCGGTTTTCAGGGCCGAGTCGGCATATTTGAAGTGATGGTTGTAGACAATATGGTCAGAGAAGCTTTTTTAAGGAGGGCTTCGGCCAATGAGATTAAGTTAATCGCTTCCGGCAATGGGATGACCACTATAGTTGAGGACGGCATCAGGAAAGCCAAAGAAGGCATTACCACTCTGGAGGAAGTTTTGAGAGTGATCAATGAGTAGATTAAGAGAGTTATTTACCAGAATTTCCGTAAAAGAGAAAACCCTTTTTGCCAAGCGGCTGTCTTTTTTGGTTAAGGCCGGCGTGCCCTTGCTCCAGAGTTTAAATATTTTAAGAAAACAAAGTCCATCGGGCGCCAAGTCATTGGTTCTTGACCAGGTGATTAAAGACGTTTCCAACGGTCAGTATCTTTCAAGCAGTTTGGCTAAGTTTCGGCATAACTTTGACCAGCTGGCCATTAATTTGATTCGGGTCGGCGAAGAGAGCGGTACTCTGGACGAGAACCTGAACTATTTGGCCGATGAGATGAAGAAAAAGCAGGCCCTGCAGCGTAAAGTGATGGGCGCGCTGGTTTATCCGATTTTTATAATTATTGCTACTTTAGGTTTGGCCGGCCTTTTAACTCTTTATATTTTCCCGAAGATTTTGCCGATTTTCGCCAGTTTGAATGTGAACCTGCCCCTTACTACCCGGGCCCTGATTGCCAGCGTTGATTTTTTGAAGGCCTATGGGTTGTTTTTAGTTGCCGGGATTATTGTTTTGGCGGTTGGTTTAATTGTTTTTTTTAGGACTTCGGATAAGTTTCGCTATCTTCTGCACCTGGCCAGCTTTAAAATGCCTTTGATTGGTCCGATATTCAAGAATTATCACTTGGCCAATATTTGCCGGACCCTTGGAATTTTGATCAAAAGCGACATCAGAGTGATTAATGCTTTTTTAATTGCCTCGCAGACGACCACTAATCTGGTCTACCGAAACGAACTTGTGAAGATTTCAAAGTGCGTGGTTAAGGGCGAAAAAATAGTCAGTCAGATGGAAAGAAGGCCAGACCTTTTCCCGCATATTTTGACTCATTTGATTGAAATCGGCGAATCAACCGGCCGCTTGGATGAAACTTTACTTTATCTGGCCGAAATGTATGAGGCCGAGATGGACGAACTGACTAAGAATTTATCTACGATCCTTGAGCCGGCTTTGATGGTGTTTATGGGTTTGATTGTCGGCTTTATTGCTGTTTCAATCATTACCCCGATTTATGAAATTACCAGGAACCTCTCGCCTTAATTTAGCCGGCCGGCGTAGTAACGGATTCTCTATTATTGAAATTCTGGTTGCCATCGGTATTTTGGTTCTGCTAATGGGCATCGGCCTTTTTTTGAGTATGGATTTTTACCGAACCTATTCTTTTAATTACGACAAAGATATAGTGATAAGTATTTTGCAGAAAGCCAGGAATCAGGCCGTCAGCAATATTAATCAGTCGTCTTACAGCGTTTATTATGATGACGCTAAAAAAGAGCTTGTAATTTTTGAAGGTTCAGTTTACGTTCCAAATGATCCAAGCAATGAAAGTATCCCGATAGAAAGATTAGGGATAGCCTGGTCCGGGATTATAAATTTTGAGCAGCTGACTGGGAATGTAGCGGCGGCGCCGCTTGAGATTACTCTGATTAGCGTGGGTAAACCTCCCTTAACCATAACCATCAATGAACAAGGCCGGATCAATTACTAAGAAACTTAAGCGCCAGAGCGGGTTAGAAAGCGGTCTGACCACAATGGAAATTATGATTGCGATGTTTATTTTCGTTTTGACGATTTCCGCGGTGATAATGGTTTTGTTTGGCGGTCAGTCAACCGAAATAGACACCGAGACAAATCAGGAAGCTTTGTATTTTGCTCAAGAGGAACTTGAGAATACTCGAGCTCAATCTCGTGGTACAGTCGGAGAATTTAACTCCATTATTTCTACAACTCCGACTACGACTGACATTTACACTAAAACTTTAGAAGTATTAGATATCTCTCCCTGTGTCAAAGAAATTAAAAGTACTATTGATTGGGATGTGGAAAACAGGCCTCAATCAATAAGTATTTCTAGTATTATCGGCAGTCTAAAAGCTTTTATTGATGCTGGCAGTAATTGTTCCATAATATCTCCGTCAAATGATAATTGGAGGAATCCCGTAACCAATCACGACAATATTATTATAAATACTGTTAACGGTGAAAGTATTGCCGTCCTGAATAAGATTGTTTACTTAGGGGTCTATGATTCTAATGAAAATTTAGATGACCTATTTATTTATGATGCGGCTAATACTTCAAACCCAGTTTTTTTAGGGAGTATCGGGGTGGATTGGGGACCAGGTAAAAAACTAAACGGGATTGTTGATTTAGTGGCCGTTGATTTTCAATCGTTAAATAAACGTTATATTTTTGCGGCCAGTATCCACGGAGATTTTTACGATCCGGATGACGGCAGTGGCAGCGGCAATGAAAAAGCCAGCGGCCAACTCCAGGTAATTGATGTGACTGACCCCGCGGCGCCTATTCAAATTGCTTCTGTGTCTTTACCCGGAGTAAGTGGAACTTGTAATTTTACTTGTCCCGGCGGACGAAGCATTGCTTATTACAATAACCGCATTTATATAGGTACCCATAGAGTTGGCGGTTCGGAGTTTCACATTTTTGATGTAACTGATCCAACAAACCCCGTTCACCTTGGGAATACAGGCTCTACCCAAGTAGATCATAATATCAATGATATTGAAGTAAGAGAGGATAGGGCCTATCTTGCCACTTCTTCTAATAACGAGGAAATTATCGTTCTTAATATAGCCAATCCTTTAAATATAACTATTGCCGGTACCTTTGATGCGGAAAGAGCCGACGGTTCGGCAAGTTCAAAAGACGGGAGAGATTTATATGTTATTGGAAATAAAATTTATCTTGGAATAGGACGTTCAAATCCAGGGAATGACCGAGATTTTTACGTTGTTGATACTAACGACTTATCTTCTGCTCCTGGGTCAGTAAACTTTAATGATTTTTTTAATTATAACCAGGGTGCGGGCATTACCGGCATTAAAGTTTCAGGACAGTTAGCTTTTGTTACAACAAGAGATCCCAACGACCCCTTTCTTGTTTTAGATGTAAGTGATCCGGCCAATATTGAGAGATGGGATACCTGTCCCTATAACTTTTCAGTAGACCCGCAAAACTTTGCTTATGAGAACGACGTTATCTACACAGTAACTAACCAACAAAGCAAACTGCGGATTATTGAACCATCACCAGTTTGCAATTGATTTTCTGATGTCTAAATTTAGTCACGAAAATGGATTTACCATTATTGAAGTGCTAATATATATAGCTCTTTTTTCTCTATTAATGGCCGGAGTGATTGTTTCGGTTTATTCAGTTATTGAAGCAACCGACCGTTCCAACATTAAGGTTTTAATCAGCGACGAGGCCAACTTTGTTTTGCGGAAAATAAATTGGGCGTTGACTGGAATAGATTTATCAAACCCAACTCCAATAATTATCCCGCCAGAAGGGGATGAACTGTCAGTTGATAAATATGGTTTATCCCAACGAGTCAAATTTAGATTGGTTAACGAAAATATTGAGATTGATCCAGGGATAGGAGTTTTTTTGGCCTTAGACAGCGATAGCGTAAAAGCCGCCACTTTGAGCTTTGAGTATATTCCTCCTTCAGCCACTGGCCAGCCCCCAGCAGTCAAGACCAACTTTTACTTAAATGATTTTTATTATGAGACCACCAAATTTATCCGGAAATAAAAACGGCTATATTGCTTTGATTTCTACGGTCATTATTGCCATTATTTTGATGACTATTACTTTTGCTTTGGGCTTTCGCAGTTTTTTCGCCAGGATAAATGTTCTTGATTCAGAGTTTAAGGAAAAAAGCATTGGCTTGGCCGAGGCCTGCGCCGACACCGCGATTTTAAAATTACAGGCGCTAAATGATGACGAATTTAATGATTACTCGCTTTCGCCGCCTGGCGAAACTATTCCGGTTGGTGATGATTCATGTATTATTTATTCAATATCCGGCTCTGGGACTAAGACAATCCAAGTTCAAGGCAAATACCCTCAAGACGGCAATAAAAGTTCCTATACTAATCTTGAAATAATTGTTTCAAAACCATTTGGCAAAATAGAAGTTGAATCTTGGGAAGAGATAGGAAATTTTCCATAAATATTGACAAGACCCATATCCCATTATAACCTCTCTTTATCTTTAAAAATCAGGTCGATAAATTGATATAGTTTAAAAAATCAGGAGATTATGAAAAATCAAAGAAAAAATAGGGGCTTTACCCTTATTGAAATTCTGGTAGTTATCGGGATTATTGCTATTTTAGCAACTATTGTCTTGATCGCCATAAACCCAGCCAGACAGTTTGCCCAAGGCAGAAATACCCAGAGAACCAGTAATGCTAACACTATTTTGAACTCAGTTGGCCAAAGGATTGCTGATAATAAAGGAATTTTCAGCGGTTCATTCACAATCGGCGGCACTACATATACATGTCCATCGCTTCCAGCTGCCGGTTCGGCAGTCGATATTGTTACTTCTGGTGCCGTGGCAGGAGATATTGATCTTTCTTGCCTTACACCAACATACGTTCCGTCATTTCCTACAGATCCAACATCAGCAGTAGGAGACGATACTGGCTATGATTTAGAAGTTGATTCAGCTGGAAGGGTTACAATTAGTGCGCCTTCAGCTGAGCTTGGACAAATAATCGAAGTCACTCGTTAAGAGAGCAACCCCTCACTCATATATGAGTGGGTAAACTAAATCATAAAACCACCCAAGAGGCGGTTTTATGATTCTAATTTTCAGTATCCCATTTCATAGGTATAATCTAAGATATATGAAGATTTTATTATTAATAATAGTAATTATCATTGGGCTTGGATTTTATGTTTTCAGCCGAAACGAGAATAAAGGTGAAATGGCAGGGGTCAGGGATATTGATATCACTATTGAAATAGCTGATACGCCTGACGAAAGAGCTAAAGGCCTTTCCGGCCGTGAGAGTTTAGATAAGAGCACCGGTCTTCTTTTTATCCACGATAAACCTGGCATCTACGGCATCTGGATGAAAGATATGAAGTTTCCGATTGATGTGATTTGGCTGGACGGAAATTACCGGGTGGTAGACATTGCTTCTGATGTTCAGTCAGATTCGTTTCCGGAAGTATTTGAACCGCGAGCGCCGGCCCTATATATTCTGGAAGTCAACGCCGGTTTTACCGAAAAGAACGGAATTAGAATTGGTGGCATGATAGAATTTTTACAATGAGTGAAAATAAAAATTTTGAAAAAGCGACTTTTGCCTCCGGCTGTTTTTGGTGCGGAGAGGCAATATTTGAGGAACTTGAAGGCGTAGTTTTAGTTGAGAACGGTTATGCTGGCGGCGGTAAAGAAAAACCAACTTACGAAAAAGTTTCCGGCGGCCGAACCGGCCATGCCGAAGCCATTCAGATAACTTATGACCCGGAAAAGATTTCTTATGCAGATTTACTGGAAGTTTTCTGGGCGACTCATGATCCGACCCAAGTAAACCGCCAGGGGCCGGATGTGGGTCATCAGTATCGGTCAATGATTTTTTACTATGATGATGAACAAAAGAGGTTGGCCGAGGAGTCAAAGAAGCGGTTGGGTGATTCGGGTGAATTTGAAAAACCAATCGTTACCGAAATTGTGCCGCTTGATAAATTTTACCCGGCCGAACAATATCATCAGGATTATTATTCCCATAATCCAGAGGCGCCTTATTGCCAGGCAGTGATTAATCCGAAGCTGGAAAAATTCAGAAAAAAGTTCAAGGATAGATTAAAGAAATGAGTATAAGAAAAGCAGTTTCTGAAGATGTAGAAAGAGTCGTTGAAATAGCCCAAGTTCTTTATTTAGAGATACCTGATTTTGTGTGGACGACCGAAAAATTTATTAGGAAGCAAATTGAGAAAGGGGAGTATTATTTAAGCGAAGAGAATGGTAAAACAACCGGAGTAATGAGTTTAAGAGAAAGAAACAAGATGCTTTATATTGAAACATTGGCTGTGGCCAAAGATATTCAGGCCCCCCGCTTGCCCGCAAGTGGGGGGCAGGCCAAGGGAGTCGGTTCAAGGCTAATTGAGTTTGCCAAACAATTTGCTCGGGAAAATGGCTTTAAAATTTTACGGACAACTTCTTTTTACGAGTACGGCGTGAAAGATTTTTACATAAAAAATGGCTTTCAACTGCTGGATGAGCCAGGCCAGTATAATGGCCATAAGTTTCATCGTCTTGAATTCAGGCCAAACCTCTAACTTGACTGTTTTCATTAAGATGATGTAAAGTAGGGCGATAGGTTAGATAGATACCTAATATCCCATAATATGGGATTTTTATTTGGTTAAATTTGAGAAATGGAGGCCAAAAACACTGAAAAAGTATCAATAATTATTCCTACTTTTAATGAAGAAGGAAATATCCAGAAGTTAGTCAAGAGGATTGATAATGCTTTAAAAAAAGGCGGTATTGAGTATGAAATAGTCACAATAGATGACCACTCAACCGATAATACGGTTAAGATTGCCAATAATCTGGCCGACGAATATCCAATTAGTTGTCATTTGAAGAAAGGCAAAAAGGGTAAGGCCTTTTCTATTCTTGAGGGTTTTGATTATGCCAAGTATGACACTGTCGGGATGATTGACGCTGACCTGCAGTACCCGCCGGAAGCGATACCGGAAATGGTGAGAAAAATTAGAGATGGCGCCGGCGTAGTTGTGGCCAATAGACGTTATAAAGGCATAAGCCCCTTAAGAAAGCTGGCCAGCAAAGGTTTTAATTTTGTTTTTGGCCGGATTCTTCACGGGCTTAAGTGCGATGTCCAGTCAGGGTTAAAAGTTTTTAAAAAACAGATAACCAAGGAAATAGCAGTTAATCCGTCCCAGTGGACCTTTGATCTGGAATTCTTGGTTAACGCCAGATACGCCGGCCATGAAATAGCCACCGTTAATATAGATTTTGAAAAGAGGCATTCCGGTGAATCAAAAATCAATGTCATAAAAGCCAGTTGGGAAATAGGCACTAACGCGTTGGCCAACAAGTTAAAAAAGAAAAAGCCGATTCAAATACCGCCGCAAGACGAATCAAGTATGATCGGCGCCGGAATGGCCCATAAAGGCAGAAGGTTCATTACTCATTCTAATCTTGACAGTGAAACCTCGGCCCTAATCACATTTACCGCCAGCCAGAAATTTTTAATATTTCTATCCGTTATTTTGGCTGTTGCCGGATTTTTATTTTTCCCGCTCTATACGGCCATAGCTTTAATGGCTGTTTTAAGCTCTCTATACTTTTTTGACGTTTTGTTTAATTTATTCCTTATCACAAAAAGTCTGCATAATCCTCCGGAACTTAGTTTTACTGATGAGGAACTTTCCCGGATAGACGAAAGTTCTCTGCCGGTTTATGCGATTCTCTGCCCGCTTTATCGGGAATCAGCGGTTCTTCCAAAATTTTTAAATTCAATAAGCAAATTGGAGTGGCCTAAGGATAAATTGGATGTCCAGCTGCTTTTAGAAGAAAACGACTTAGAGACAATAGATACTGCCAGGTCAATAGATTTGCCAAGCTACGTAAGGATAGTAATCGTTCCTCACTCTTTGCCTAAGACCAAGCCCAAGGCCTGCAATTATGGTCTTAATTCAGCCAAGGGTGAGTATCTTGTCGTTTACGACGCCGAAGATATGCCCGAACCCCAGCAGCTTAAGAAAGCTTATTTGGCTTTTCAAAGAGTGCCAGAAAAAGTTAAATGTCTTCAGGCAAAACTCAATTATTATAACACCAATCAAAATCTTTTGACCCGGCTTTTTACGGCCGAGTACTCGTTGTGGTTTGAAATCATTCTGCCGGGTCTTCAGTCAATTAATACTTCAATTCCTCTTGGCGGCACCAGCAACCATTTCCGGACCGCCGACTTAAGGAATCTTAAGGGTTGGGATCCCTTCAACGTTACCGAAGACGCCGACTTGGGGGTGCGGTTATTTAAACAGGGTTTCAACACGGCGATTATTGATTCAATAACTCTTGAAGAAGCAAATAGTCAGGTTTGGAACTGGATAAGGCAGAGGTCAAGGTGGATTAAGGGCTATATGCAGACATATCTGGTTCATATGAGAAAGCCGATGGAATTTTTGAAAAAAAGCGGCATCCATACTTTTCTTTTCCAGCTTAACATCGGCGGCAAAATTGTCTTTATGCTTATAAATCCAATTTTGTGGTTTATGACGATCTCTTATTTCGCCCTGCGTTCCGTTGTCGGTCCGACCATAGAATCAATATATCCGACCCCGGTCTTTTATATCGCCGTTTTTTCTCTGGTCTTCGGGAATTTTCTCTATTTTTACTATTACATGATCGGCTGTGCCAAAAGGGGCCACTGGCCAATAATAAAATATGTCTTTTTAATACCTTTCTATTGGTTCTTTATGAGTATTGCCGCGGTAATGGCAACTTACCAGCTTTTCATTAAGCCGCATTTCTGGGAAAAGACCAAGCACGGCCTGCATTTAAAGAAATTAAAACCCTTACCTGTTTTAGGGACGATAAAATCGGGACCGGCCCCGAAACCTGAATTGACTCTTAATTTTATAAAGAAAGATTCTTGGCTGAAAAAAACCACTAATAAATTTTTGCCGTTATCGCTGACCGAAAATGCTCTTTCGGGAGCGGCGCTTATGATTGCGGCGATGATGTTCGCCAATTTCCTTAATTTTCTTTTTAACGCTTTCCTGGGAAGGGTTTTGTCTTTTGAAGAACTTAGTCTAGTGATACTGGTTAATACTTTATGGTCAGTAGCGGCGATATTTATGGGCGCGGTTTCCTCAACGGTAAACCATAAGACTGCTCATCTGGCCGTTGAAAAGGGTGAGGGGTCGGCGCTTGCGTTTCTCAAATCAACTTTGAACAAAGCAATTCCTATTGCCTTAGGCATATCGGTAATGTGGATAGTTTCAGTTTCATTCCTTTCTAATTTCTTTAACATAAGCAGCCAGTCCATCCTTTTTATGTTCACTCCGGTTCTGACTTTGGGAGTGATTGCGTCGGCAAACAGGGGGTTTCTTAATGGCAATCTTTACTTTACCAGTGTTGCTTTCGTTATTCTTTTTGAATCAGTAAGTAAGTTTATTGCGGCGGCTCTTTTCGCCTGGTATGGGTTAAATCATTTAGTTTATCTTTCAATTCCGATATCCATAGCGGTTGCTTCAATGGCTTCTGTTTTGGCTGTTTCAAGGCATTCTGAAGATTTTATTCAGACTAAAAACCATAAGTTTCCGGGCAGGTTTTTCTACGCCTCAATACTTACTTTAATGTCGGCGACGATATTTTTAAGCATTGACATTATTTTAGTCAAACACTTTTTATCGCCGCGTTTGGCCGGCGAGTACACTCTAATATCGCTTGTCGGCAAGATGATATATTTTCTCGGCTCTCTGCCCAATATATTTATGATTACTTTGATTGGCCGAGACGAGGGATTAAAGAGAAATACTAAAAAGACATTTGAGCTGCTGGTTGGTTCAACCGTCCTTTTGTCATTAGCCGGGTTTATTTTTTTGGGCCCTCTGGGCAATTTAACCGTGCCGATACTTTTTGGCTCCAAGACGCTGGCCATTCTGCCTTATCTTAATATTTACACTCTCGCGCTTACTGTTTTCACGATTTCAAATTCTATAGTCGTCTATCATTTGGCTAAAAGGCAATTTATATTCCCGATTATTTCAATGACTGCTTCATTGTTTATGTCTATCGGCATAATCCTAAATCACGGCAGCGTCGAAGAGATAGTCAATGTTATTTTATGGGCCAGCATCTTTGGGTTGGGCCTGGTTTATTTATTCCACGTACTTGAGGGCAGGCTTAAGTTTGTCTGGAGGGGCATTATTGATTTGAAAGATGCGTTTAGACCTATTGAAACCGAGGCTCCGATGGCGAAGCTCGGCAAGAGGATTCTTATATTTAACTGGAGAGACACAAGGCATATATATGGTGGCGGAGCAGAACTTTATGTCCACGAAATCGCCAAACAGTGGGTCAAGGATGGACACCAGGTCACTGTTTTTTGCGGCAATGACAGTTATTCAAAGAGAAGAGAAATTATAGATGGGGTTGAAATCATAAGAAGAGGCGGGTTTTACTTTGTTTACCTCTGGGCTTTTATTTACTACCTGACCCAATTCAGAGGCAAATATGACATCATAGTTGATTGTCATAACGGCATTCCTTTTTTTACGCCCATCTATTCAAGGAAGCCGATTTATTGTCTTATCCATCATATCCATCAGGAAGTCTTCAGGCATTCTTTGCCTAAACCCTTAGCAAAGCTGGCAATATTTTTAGAGAAGGATTTGATGCCCATAGTCTACCGGAATGTAAAGTTTATTACGGTTTCGGAATCAAGCAAAAAAGATATTCAGAGTTTTGGCCTTGGAACTAAGAAAGGAATTGAAATAGTCCATCCCGGAGTCAATTCTAAAAATTTAACTCTTGGGAGAAAGAGTCCGGAACCGACTATTCTTTATTTGGGAAGGCTTAAAGCCTATAAGTCGGTTGATGTTTTAGTAAGAGCTTTTGAAAAGGTTATAAGACAAGTTGATGATGCCCGGTTGGTCATTGTCGGCAGCGGCGAAGAAGAAAATTCGTTAAAAAGATTAGCCTCTGAACTTAATCTTAACGGCAAAGTAGTATTTAGAGGAAAGGTTTCTGAAAAAGAGAAAATAGAACTTTTTCAAAAAGCCTGGGTATTTGTAAATCCTTCGTTTATGGAAGGGTGGGGCATTACCACGATTGAAGCCAATGCTTGCGGCACCCCGATAGTGGCTTCTGACGTACCGGGCTTAAGGGATTCTGTGAAAAATATGGAAACTGGCCGCCTTGTTTCTTACGGCAATAGCGATGCATTCGCGGAGAGTATCTTAACGATAATTCGAGACAAGGATCTCCGCGACCGGATGAGCCAGGAAGCAGTAAAATGGGCCAGTAATTTTGACTGGAGTAAAACAAGCAAGGCGTTTTTATCAATAATCAGTAAGTAAAAAAATATGAATAAAACCAACAAAAACAAAAAAATAATAAGCATAAAGTCAGGTTTCATCCCACTGTCTGTATTAGTTCCTGCTTTTGCATTGATTATTTCAGTCGGATTTACTTTTGGTTTAAGTAAGATAATGAATACTGATAATAACCCGGCGGCCCTCATTGCCCAATTATTTGAAGAATCAACTCCGACGCCGACTCCTATTTTAAGTCCATCGGCTACGTCAGAACCGTCTGAATCGCCGATTGGGCCGGTTTCTACTCCAAGTTCTACGCAAAAACCAAAACCAGTTCCGAAACCGACCCCAACTCCAACTCCGACCCCAACTCCAACTCCCACGCCTACGCCTCTGCCGCCTCCGGCTCATTGTTCAATTCAACTAACCTACAAATTAGGGAATGTTGATGTGAGATTATTTGAACTGGGTTATAGCCGCCAGCGGCTTAACGAGCTTCTCGGTTATGCCGAAAAACAGTGGGAAGATGCTTTGGGTATTGATTTATTCAATAATTACCAAGGAACCGTAAATACGGTTAACTTTATTCTTGACCCGGCCTTTAAATTTAAGAATGGGGAAGATTATGATTATACTGATGTTTCGTATCAAAAGATATATAGCAATGGAACCGTGGATCATTTTATGCTGAATATTTTTACGGCCTTATTTGACTATGCAGCCAACAGTAATGTTTATTTAGGCAGTTTAGCAGATGAAGGGAAATTAATAGAATCCGCCTTGATAAGAGAAATGATTCACGGTTTTGGTCACGCCATTGGTCTGTCCAATCTGAAGACGCAGGAAGCTTTTAACAGTAATTCAGTGATGTTAGGCGGCAAGTGGCTGGTGAGTTCGTATTGGCCGAAGCTGTCCCAGGAAGACATAAATTACGTCAAAGATTTTTGTAAGAATAATTAACTATATGAATGATATGAAAGTGGTAATTTTAGCAGGCGGTTATGGCACCAGGATAGCCGAGGAAACTTCGGTCAGGCCTAAGCCAATGGTTGAAATCGGCGGCAAACCGATGCTTTGGCATGTTATGAAAATATTTTCAACCCAGGGTTTTAACGACTTTATCATTTGTGCCGGCTACAAAGGCGACATGATAAAGGAGTATTTTAGCAAAGGGATTGATAATGAAAATTGGAATATAACCATTGTTGATACCGGACAGGAAACCATGACCGGCGGCAGGATAAAGAGAATAAAAGATTATCTTGGTAATGGCCAGTTTTTCCTTACTTATGGCGACGGTGTTGCCGATGTTGATTTAAAAAAACTTTTAGAATTCCATAATGGCCATAATTTACCAGCCACCGTAACAGCAGTTCAGCCGGAAGGGAGGTTCGGTATTTTAAAAATTGAGGGCAAGAATGGATTGGTATCAAGTTTCAGGGAAAAACCAAAAAATGGGGGTTCGTGGATAAACGGCGGATTTTTTATTCTTGACCCGAAAGTAATTGATTACATCCAAGGAGATGAAACTGTTTTTGAACAAGAACCAATGAAGCAGTTGGTCGAAGACGGTAAATTAGCCGCGTATCGCCACAAAGGATTTTGGATGTGTCTGGATACGCTAAGAGATAAAAATATTCTGGAGGAGCTTTGGCAAAAAGGCCAGGCCCTTTGGAAGGTTTGGTAATTATGAAAATATTAATAACCGGAGCAGACGGATATATCGGTTCTGTCTTAGCTCCTAAAATGATCGAAAAAGGATATGAGGTGGTTGGTTTAGATGCCGGATTTTATAAGTCCGGCCAGCTTTATAACGGTTTTGGCAAACAGCCGGAAATTCTGCGCAAAGATACCCGTGATGTGACCGAAGATGATTTAAGAGGATTTGACGTTGTTATTCATCTGGCCGAGCTGTCTAATGATCCTCTCGGCGAAATTAACCCTGATTTAACCTATTCCATAAACTATCATGGCTCGGTTTCACTGGCTGAAAAATGCAAGAAAGCCGGTGTCAAAAGGTTTATATATTCGTCTTCGTGCAGCGTTTACGGCATTGCCAAAGATGATTTGGTGACTGAAGAGTCTGCCGTCAATCCCCAGACAGCTTATGCTAAATGCAAAATATTGGTGGAAAAAGAATTATTTAAACTGGCCGATGATAATTTTTCGCCCGTATTTTTAAGAAATGCCACGGCTTACGGACCCTCTCCAAGAATGAGATTTGATATCGTATTGAATAACCTTAGTGGCTTGGCCTGGGTTGATAAAGAGATAAAACTAAATAGCGACGGTACTCCCTGGAGGCCATTGGTTCATATTCTTGATATTTGCCAGGCAATGATTTGCGCCGCTAAAGCGCCTAAAGAAGTCGTCCATAATCAAGTATTCAATGTTGGGAGCAACAAAGGGAATTATCAGGTCAGAGATATTGCCAAAGTAATATCTGACGTATTCCCCAATTGCAAAATTACAATGGACCAGGCCGGCAGCGACAACAGAAGTTACAGAGTAAATTTTGACAAAATATATTCTAAACTGCCCGGATTTAAATGCCAGTGGAGCATTAAAGACGGGGCCGAGCAGTTAAAACAAATATTTGAAAAAATTTCCATGACCAAGGAGGTATTTGAGTCGAATCCATTCACCAGATTAAAAGAAATAAAATACCTGATGGAAACTGGCCAGTTGGACAATATGCTTAATTGGAAAGTTAAAAAATAATATGGAATTTATAAAAACAAACATTGAAGGTTCGTATTTAATTCAACTTGCCAAGCGAGAGGATGACCGAGGCAATTTAACCCGCATATTCGGCAAGGATGAGTTTAAAAAAGTAAATATAAGCAATGAAATTGTTCAGGGCTATATTTCTTTTACAAAAAATAAAGGCACAATCAGAGGAATCCATTATCAGATTAAACCTCAAGAGATGGCCCAGTTGACCAGAGTTACCAGGGGTTCTATCTATGAAGTTATTGTTGATGTAAGACCTAACTCTCCGACATACCTGAAGTGGCAGGGTTTTAAGCTTAGCGATTCAGATATGAAATCACTGTATGTTCCTAAAGGCGTTGCCCACGGATTTTTAACCCTGGGAGACGATGTTGAATTTATAAATTTATATACGGCGCCGTTTACGGCCGAATGTGAAAAAGGAATTAGATTTAATGATAAGAAATTTAATTTTGATTGGCCGGTAGCGGTAGAGCATGTTTCTGAAAAAGATTCATCTTGGCCGGATTTTAAAAGCTAATAAATAAATATGATTATCATTGATAAAAAATTAGAGGAATTAAAGAACAACAGCCAACTCATAAGAGTAGGCCTTGTTGGCGCCGGCTTTGCGGCTAAGGGTTTTATGCTTCAGCTTATTACTTCAACTCCGGGGATGAAGTTGAGCGCAGTTTCCAATAGGACTATAGATACGGCGGAGGAGGCGCTGAAAGAACTTAATGCCAGTCCGATTAGGCGCGCGGATAATCAAAATGATTTAGATTCGGCTATTAAGTCAGGAGAATATGTTATCACCGATAATCCAATGCTGTTATGCAATTCTTCCTATATTGATGCAATTGTTGATGCTACCGGAGAAGTTGAATTTGGGGCAAAAGTGGCGATGGAGGCGATAAAAAATAAAAAGCACATCGTTTTGATAAATGCCGAGCTTGATGCAACTTTGGGGCCGATATTAAAAAAGTACGCTGACGCTGCCGGAGTTATCTATACCCAAGGAGACGGAGACCAGCCTGCGGTTTTAATGAATTTGATTAGGGAAGTAAAAATGTGGGGGTTTAAACCCATATTAGCGGGCAATATAAAAAGCTTGATTGATGCGAGGAGAACTCCGGAGACCCAGAAGGCGTTTGCCGAAGCCCATTTCCAGAGGCCGAAAATGATTACTTCTTTTGCCGATGGCACAAAGATAGCCATGGAAATGGCCACAATCGGCAATGCCGTCGGGTTTGGAGTCGGAAAAAGAGGAATGTTCGGCCATCGCTGTGAGAGAGTGGAGCAAGCCGTTAATTTATTTCCGTTTGAAGAAATAAAAGACAGGCCGATAGTGGATTATATCTTGGGAGCCGAACCAAGTTTTGGAGTTTTTGTCTTGGCTTATAGCGAGCACCCGATAAAACAGAGGTATATGAAGGTCTATAAGATGGGCAATGGCCCAGTATATACATTTTACAGGCCATATCATTTAAGTCCTATTGAGACACCAGCCAGTGTGGCCAGAGCCGTATTAATGAAAGACGCCACCTTGGCTCCAGTCGGCAGGCCATTTTGTGATGTCATTACTTTAGCCAAAAAAGATCTTAAGAAAGGAGAAGTTTTGGACGGAATCGGCGGATTCACCTGTTATGGAGTTATTGAAAATTATGATGTCAGTTTGAAAGAAAATCTCTTGTCGATGGGTTTAACGGACGGCTGTGTTTTAAAGAGAGATATAAAACAAGATGAAGTAATTACATATGCCGATGTTGAGCGGCCGGACGGTCGTTTATCAGATAAGTTAAGAGAAGAACAAACCAAACATTTCAAAAATGGATAACAAAGAAAAACAATTGACATTAACCGTCGCTATACCCACTTGCTACGGAGGCGAATCTCTTTCGGACACCGCCAAAGGTCTTAGAAATTCAAAAGGAGTGGGCAACTTCAGATTTATAATTTGCGCTGACCGCACGCCGATATCGCCTGAAATTAAATCCGAGCTTTCCAAATTGGGAGTTGAATTGATTTGGAATGAAAAAGAGGGGAGCCAGCTTAAAAAAATTAAGCAGACGGTTGATGTATGCAATAGCGATATTTATGTTTCCACTCAAGACGATATAACCTTTGAACCCGGGACTTTAAAAGAAATACTGTCTGTTTTTCAGAGTAATCCAGAAGCAACCATGGTTGGGGCAAGAGTTTTGCCTTTGCCGCCTGAAACTTTTTTTGAGTCGGCAATGGCAAGTATGGTCAGGGTTATTGACCACATGGTCTTAAAATTAAAAGGCAAGAGCAACCATCTATTGGCCAGCGGTCGTTGTCTTGCATTTAGAACCGAGCATTTTAAAAGGTTTAATCTTCGCGAAAATATTGTAACCGGCGATATGTATATGTACTTGGAAAACAGGAGATTAGGCGGAAGGTTTGCCTTAGCAGACAAAGCTATTGTTAAAATCCGCTGTCCCCAAAAAATTAGCGACCAGGTGGGTCCAAGCAGCCGCTACCAATATGCTCTAAAAGAAATGGTGTCTTATTTTGGTCAGCAAGTAGCAGCCGAATATAAAATCCCAATCAAGGCATTAGTTTTAAGCTTTTTAGAGGAATTTATTAGGCATCCTATATCTTTGGTTTCTTATATGGGTGTGTTTATTTATACCAGATTAAATAAACAACCGGAAAAGAAAGTTATTGATCCTGTTTGGGATGTTGATGCGTCGACTAAGCAAATAAATAAATAAAATGAACCAGAAAAAAACAAGAAAATTGACGGTTTCTATAGGCATTCCGGTTTACAACGAGGAAGCCAATATTAAAGAGCTTATTTTGAGGCTGGTTAAACAGGAACAGGATAATTATATGCTTAAAGAAATTATGGTTTTCTTTGATGGCACCACAGATAATTCTGTAGATATTGTTAAATCTTTGGCAAATAGATTTAAGATAATTAAAATGTTTATCTTTAAAAAAAGATCAGGCCAGCAAGCTATGCAGAACTTGATGCTTAAAAAATATTCCGGCGACTTATTAATGATAGTGGAAGGCGACGCCTTGCCCGCCGACACAGGAGTTATTGATGAGTTGGTGCATCCATTTAAGAAATCAAGTATTAAAAATCTGGGCATTGCAGTCGGCAATGCAGAGCCGGTTAAACCCGTTGGTTTATTTGAAAAGGTAATGACTCAAGGTAGTCGTATGAAAAGTAAGATGTTCAGTGAGTGGCGAGGAGGCGATAATATTTATTGTTGCAATTCAGCCAAAATTTTATCAAGGAACTTTACCCAAAATCTCACATGGCCATTAGACCTTCCAGAAGACGTTTACACTTATTTCAGGTTAAAACAGTTGAATTTAAAAATGGTTAAACAACATCGCGCAAGATTTTATTTTAGGAATGTTACCAATTTCAAAGATAGGAAAAAGCAGTGCACTAAATTCATAAGCGGCCGAAGATCATTTTGTAAGTATTTTGAACCAGCCTGGATTAAAAAGGAATATAGCCCGCCGTTCGGGTTGGTCGTTAAGTCTGTTTTATCAAGCTTTTTCAGGAATCCTGTTTTGATCGTCTTGTATTTATTGGAGGTATGTATCAATAGGATTACGACATTAAAAGTTTCAAAATTTGATCCTCTATTTATGCCTCACAGGTCATCCAAAACATTAATTTATAAACAAACTGAATAAAAAATTATCATGAATATAAAATCAGAAAAACTTGGTCATATTGATATAGTACAAAAGTACTTCTATCCGGTTGTAGCCGGCGCCGAGACAAATATTTTGGAGACTTACAGCGTTCTTGCCGAAAAAGGATGGGATGTTACTATCCACACTTCTAAAGACACGTTTACGAATAAAAATTATCTGCCTAACACAGACGAAGTTAGAAGCATCAAGATTAGAAGATATCCTTTTAAATGGTATGGCTATTTGCCAAGTATAAACTGGAAAAATACAAACCTTGTTTGCCTTCACAATTTTAATATCTTTCCGCACTTCCACATTTTGTTTAAAGCTTTGTTCCTAAAAATCTTAGGCAAAAAGAATTTTGCTTTGGTTTTAACTCCTCACGGCGGCTTTACTCCAGACTGGTCCATATTCAATCCCATCCAGAAGATAATAAAAATAGTCTACCATTATACAGCGGGAATACTTTTTATAAATCTTGTTGTTGATGCGGTCAGGGCTGTTTCTGAATTAGAAAAATCTGAAATAATTGAAAAAGGAGTAAAACCAGAACTTGTTGTGGTTATTGAGAACGGGATTGAAAGCGAGGCCTTTGAAGATGTTGAAACTAAGGCCAGTCCCGAAATAAAGAAAATAGTTGAGGGATTAGGTAATTACATAATTCAGGTAGGCAGGATCCACCCAATTAAAAATTACGAAACCGCTATTAAAGCCCTGGCCATACTGCCTAAAAATCTTAAGTTTGTGATTGTAGGGCCAGAAGATGATAATTCTTATAAAAAATACCTCCAGGAGCTTATAGAAAAATTAGGTTTACAAGACAGAGTGGTATTTACTGGGCTGATAAAAGGCATAGATAAGTACTATATAATTAAAAAGGCCGGGATGATGATTCTGATGTCTATTAAAGAAGCTTATCCAAATGTTATAAATGAAGGTTTAAGTCAAGGTTTAATATGTATTGTTTCTAATAATGAAGCCCTGACATATTTGATTAAGAATGGAATAAACGGATACTGCATCGGGATTCGTGATCACAAAGCCTTAGCTAAGAAAATAGATTTTGTCCTTAAAAATAATGGCTCCAAATTTATAAAAGATATGCAAAAAAACTGCGTGAACTTTAGTCTTGGAAATTCTTGGAGGGAAGTTGCCGATAGTATGAATAGTTTATATAAACAGATAGTCAAAAACCCTAATAGTTCAAAGGATATAGGTATTCAGTCGTATAGCAGGATAAATCACCAATATAATGGATAAAATTAAAATATTACAATTAATTCCGGCCATATTGTTTATACTATTTTGCGCCGCTATCTTAATTCTTGGTTTGCGCGGCATTCCCGGAAATCCAAACAAAGATGCCTTAAATACTTCTCAGTGGAAGCCTAATGAACCTACAGAAAGCGCGCCTTTTGAATTATCTCCGGAAAGGGGCAGATTTGCTTTGACTTATTCTTTAGTTGAGGATAAGTCTTTTCAGTTTTCAGTGCCATTAGCCAAATTCACTACCCCAGATGTTGCTTATGTTAATGGCGGTTATGTTTCTCTTTTTAATCCGGGTGTTTCTTTTTTGGCTATACCTGGTTACGTGATAGGAAGAGAGTTTGGATTATCACAAGTGGGAGCATTTTCAACCGCAGCTTTATTCGCTCTTTTGAATATAATCTTTGTGAGGTTGATAGCGATAAGGTTAGGGTCTAATCCTTTGGCGGCCAGTATCGGGGCTCTTGTTTTTGCTTTTGCTTCGCCGGCTTTTGCTTATGCCGCCACTTTATACCAGCATCATATATCAACTTTTTTGATTCTATTGGGTATTTATGCGCTTATCCGCTGGAATAATCTTTGGTCAGTGGCTTTGATATGGTTTTTAATCGCCTTTTCGGTCGTGGTGGACAACCCGAACATATTTTTTATGATTCCGCTTGGAGTTTTTGCCTTGGCCAGAATAATCTGGATTGAAAAAGAAAAATTCAAATTAAAGATTAATTTCAACATACTCGGGTTTTTAACCCTACTTGCCGTTATCCCCCCCATCGTTTTATTTCTATGGTTTAACCAGGCTTCTACCGGCAACCCATTCCAGTTGCCCGGTACGCTTCAATCAGTCGAGGCCATAGATGAAAAAGGTTTACCAACCCAATCAGAAATAAGCAAGTTATTAAATCTACAGAAAACTTACCATAAAGAGAAAACAGCAGTCGGATTTTTCAAAACCAGGAATTTACTTAACGGATTTTATATCCACTTCATAAGTCCGGATAGGGGAATTGTCTGGTTCACGCCGGTTATTCTTTTAAGCATTTTGGGCTTTGCTTATTTGTATAAGTTAAATAGATCCGCCGCTAATTTAATTTTGGCAACTATTGGATTTAATATAATTCTTTATTCTCTTTGGGGAGATCCTTGGGGTGGGTGGGCATTTGGTTCAAGATATCTGATTCCGTCTTATGCCTTGGGAGGGATAGGCCTTTCACTCGCTCTTACTAAATTCAGGAAAAATTATTTATTCGGCATAATATTTATTGTTTTAGTAAGCTATTCAGTTTGGGTTAATGTTCTTGGAGCAATAACTTCTGATACTAATCCTCCGCAAGCGCAGGTCCTTTCTCTTGAAGAGGTGTCAGGAAAAGAAGAAAAGTTCACTTATGAGAGAAATTTTGATTTATTGAAAAAGAATAAATCCAAGTCGTTTATATTCCAAAGATATGCCAGCCAATACCTAACCGCTCAAGAGTATCATCAGATGATGACAGCTTTAGTAATAGCCGTGACTTTATCATTAATGGTTAGTTTATTTTTCTTAAAAAATGAACAAAAGTAAGGGCGTAATTAAAATCAATATAAGCAGCGATGCTCTAAATAGAGTCGGAGTTTTCTTTGAAAGAAACGGTTTTGCCATTGTGGCGGCGATACTATCAGTTATCTCGGTGTTAAGTTTCATGTTTTATTTCCAGAACGGGCTTAGCTTGGCTTATAACGATGCCCGTTCTCACTTGGATATTGGCCGCCGGGTCGTTGAGGGATTAAAGCCGGGGTTTGCCCAGTTGGGAAGCGTCTGGCTGCCGCTTACCCACCTTCTTATGGTCCTGACAATCTGGAATGATTTTATGTGGCATTCCGGCTTAGCCGGCACGATCTGGTCAATGTTTGGTTTTGTTTTGACCGGGTTGATAATCTATAAGTTCTTAGAAAAAATAGGAGTTAAAATGACCGGCAGATTAATCGGGGTGGGGATATTTGCTTCAAATTTGAATGTTCTTTATCTTCAGTCAACGGCCATGACTGAATTAACGCTTGTCGCCGCTATGACCGCGGGTGCGTATTATCTGATGCTGTGGTTCAAAGATGACAAGGTTGTAGACTTGGTCAAGTCAGCTTTTTGGATAATGCTTTCAACCTTGGTCAGGTATGACGGCTGGCTCCTTTTAGTTTTAGCCTCAATGATGATTGTTTTTTACGTATGGAAGAAAAACGGCTATAAGCAGGCCGAGGGCAAGCTTATTTTATTCATTACTCTGGCCGGGCTTGGCATAGTATTGTGGTTTTTATGGAATCTTTTGATATTCGGCGATCCTCTTTACTTTGCCTTCGGGCCTTATTCGGCCAGAACCCAGCAGACCCAGCTTGAAGCGGCCGGAGTTCTTTCAACAAAAGGGGATTGGTTTTTTTCATTAAAAGTCTATTTCTACGCTTTGGCATATAATTCCAATGCGTTTTTAGCGCTTATGGGTCTTGTTGGGGCGGTCGCTCTTTGGTTTTCAGGGAATATAAGACGAGGCGTGCGTTTTGCCACTTTTGTTTTGTTGGCCCCCCTTTTCTTCAATATATTAGCTCTTTATCTTGGCCATTCGGTATTATTTATTCAGGGTTTATCAGGAGACACCTGGTTTAACGCCCGATACGGAGTAATGCTGATGCCGACAATCGCGATATTTGTCGGATATCTTATTCATTATGTTTCAAAATTAAGGCCGGTCATCATCGGATTGATTCTTTTTGTTCTCTTTTTCCAGTTTTCAAGCGGTGATGCGGTTACTATAGATGATGCCAGAGTCGGTTCAAGCCAGAAGAACGTCGCCGAAGTAAGCGGCTGGCTGGCTCAAAACGCCGCTGGTAAAGATGGATTTGTATTAATATCCGCCGCTTCGCATGACGCCATCATATTCTCGTCCGGCATGCCGATGAAAAAATTCATCCATGAAGGAACAGGCGATTATTGGAAAGAGGCGACAACTCTGCCTGACCATTGGGCAAGATGGATAGTGATGCGGACTCATGATGATAATGATTCGGTATGGAGTTTTGTTTCAAGAACGCCCGGATTTGAAAGATACGATTTAGTTGATTCTTATCCGTTTGCCGATATTTACCAATTAAGGGATGAGTATTTGGATATTTTGAATACCGAGCCAATTTTGGAAAACCAAGATTAATATGAAAATCAAATCGTTTATTTTTGTTTTTATCATCTATCTATTTACGGTTTTTTCTATTTCAAATGCGCAGGAAGAGAGCAGGACAACTTTCTGGGAAGTCCAATCCATAGACACAATGAAGTATTCAAGAGATTTGGCCAGAGAAAAACTTAATGTCCGTTCTTTTGACGCGGTAATAGACCAACAAATAAAAGCTATCGCTGGCACCGGCGCCACCCATGTGGCCGTCGGCACGCCTTATGACGCGGAGTTTCTGCCGATGCTTAGGCGGTGGGTGGCGGCGGCGAGAAAATATAACCTTAATGTTTGGTTCAGGGGTAACTGGTCAGGCTGGGAAGGTTGGTTTGATTATCCTATTATATCAAGGGCTAACCATATTGCTTTGACCGAAAAGTTTATATTGAACAACGAAAACTTATTTGAAGACGGCGACATATTTACCGCTTGTCCTGAATGCGAGAACGGCGGGCCGGGCGACCCAAGGCATAACGGCGATGTTTCAGGCCACAGGCAGTTTTTGATCAACGAGTACAACAAAGTCCAAGCCGCCTTTGAAAAAATAGATAAGGATGTCAAAGCCAGCTATTTTTCAATGAACGGAGATGTTGCCAGGTTGGTTATGAATAAAAGCACGACTGAAAACCTTGGCGGCGCAGTTACTATTGACCACTATGTAAGAACCGTGGAGAAACTCGTCAGCGATATCAAAAATTTTGCCAAGATAAGCGGAGGAGAAGTTGTTTTGGGCGAGTTCGGGGCTCCGATTCCGGATATCCACGGCCGGCTTTCTAAAGCTGGCCAGGCGGCTTGGATAGAAAGCGCCCTGGAAGAGTTAGTAAAAATTGAAGAATTAAAAGGCATAAACTATTGGACTAATATCGGAGGTTCAACCCAGTTGTGGAATGAAAAAGGAATGCCTGCCCCGGCAGTTGAAGTCATAAAGTCTTTTTATAAACCTTTACTTATTTCCGGTTTTGTTAAAGATAGGCTGGATAGGCCCATTGCCGGAGCCATTGTTAAAAATAATTACAGGTCCGCGACAACCAGAAGCAACGGTTATTTTGAGCTTCCTTATCTGAAAAATGACAGCCTCCTTCAGTTAAACGTTTCTGCTGAAGGCTACTTGGACGAGGTTTTAAACGTAGCGACTCAAAACCAGCAAGTTGAGATAACTCTTGTTAAACAAGGGGGAAATTTTGTCTATTACTTACTTTCATTTATTAAGATGATTTTCAGTTTTAGACACTAATCGTTTTTAGCCTGCATATTTTAGTTCAAAAATCTGGTAGGATATAGTTATGACTGAATTTTTAAAACGACACTCTCTAAGAGGCAAGACTGTCTGGATTACCGGCGGAAAACGGATTGGCCAGGAAATTGCTGCGGCTTTGGCCGAGCTGGGTGCGGATTTAGCGATCAGCTATCGGTCATCAAAAGAAGAAGCTGACCAGACTGCCAAAAAAGTCAAAAAATTTAAAAGAAAAGTTTTATTGATTCAGGTTGATGTAAGTGATCGGGAAAGTGTTGTCACAGCCGTTAAGCAAATCAAAAACAAGTTTGGCAAATTGGATATCCTGATTTTACTGGCATCTATGTTTAAGCCGGTGAAGCTGGAAGAAATTTTAGACAAGGACTGGGATGGAAATTTCGCGGCCCACATTAAAGGCACTTTCTGGCCGGTTCAGTTGAGTTTGCCTTTGATGCCAGCCGGTTCACACATTATTACCGTGGCTGACCGGACTTCAATCGGAAAAATCTATGCGGATCATCTGCCCTATGTGGTTACTAAATCGGCAGTCGCGGCCATGACCCGGGCTTTGGCGGTTGAACTCGGGCCGAGAGGTATTTTCATAAATTCAATTGCCCCCGGGCCGGTTCTAAAGCCAGATGATATTACTGATAAAGAGTGGCAGGAGATTCGAGCCGGCTCAATTATCAAATACCCGATAAGTGATAAAGAAGGGGTTCAGGAATTTGTTGATACCGTCATACGGTTTTGTTTTGTCCGTTCTTCGGGCGGAATATATCCGCTTGATTTTGGTCATACTCTATGAGTTTGGCGGTTTTTTTCAATACTCTATATAATAATTAAAGAGTGAAGTTTCTGATTCTGATCTTAATAATTTTGGCTCTGGCCGCAGTCGGATTTTTTTTCTTTTATCTGCCCGGTAGAATGATTGAGGTGGAAAATTCATTATCCGAGGCCGAATCTTTAGTTTCTCCAACTCCGGCTACTCCTTTACCAACAGTTTTAAGAACCGCTTTTCTTCCGGATATTGAAGCGCAAAAGCAAATTGAAGACCCGCCAAAGGTGGTGAGAGCAATTTATTTGACCGGCTGGTCAGGCGGCAAAGAAGCCAAGATTCAGGAGGTGATAAATTTGGCCCGGGCCGGGAAAATAAACGCGGTGGTCATAGACATAAAAGATTTTTCCGGTAAAACGTATCTTTTCCCGAGACCCAATGCTTTAATCAAGCGGCTTCATGATGAAAATATTTATGTCATTGCCCGGCTCGCGGTGTTTCAGGATCCAGTTTTAGCTGCGGCTCGGCCAGAGCTGGCGGTTAAAAGCATAAAGTTGAGCGAAAGTGCTACTGCCTCCGACGATATTTGGCGCGATTACAAAGGTTTGGCTTGGATTGACCCGGCGGCCAGCGTCTCATGGGATTACAATATTAAAATTGCCCGCGATACCTGGGACCGCGGCTTTGACGAGATAAATTTTGACTACATCCGTTTTCCGACCGATGGCGATTTGGACGACCGAAAGTTTCCGGTTTGGGACGGCAAACGGCTGATGAGTTTAGTGATAAAAGATTTTTACAAAGAGATTCGGCGCCAAATGCCTGACGCGACGCTTTCAGTAGACCTTTTCGGTTTGGCCGCCGACACTTTTTATGATTTTGGAGTCGGCCAGATGATTGAAGATGCCTATGATTATTTTGATTTTGTTTCACCGATGCTTTATCCGTCCCATTTCCCGCTGTCGTTTCTTGACCCGCCAGGTTCAGGCGAAGGTTCACGTGCCGAAGGCACGGGAATCGCCTCCGAAGGACAGAGAAAACCGGCCGAATATCCTTATGAAGTGGTTCGCAAGTCAATGGATGCGGCTTTGGTTAGATTAAATAATAGCAAGGCCAGTGTTTCTTTGCGGCCTTGGCTTCAGGATTTTGACCTTGGCGCTGATTATGACGTTGAAAAAGTCCAGGCCCAGATTCAGGCGGTGATTGATGCTTTTGGCGGAGAAGATGCCGAACAGTACCGCGGCTTTATGCTCTGGAACCCGGCCAATATTTACACCGAAGAAGCATTATAGTATTTTCAAATAATGTCTAAGAGATTACCTGTTATTTTAATAATTATCGCTGCGGCTGCCTTGGCTTCGTGGTTTTCCTTTTTTTCTAAAGAAGGTGAAAAAGTAGAACCCATTGCTGAAAAACCCGGTTTAATCAGAGTTTTTACGCCCAGGCCAAACCAAGCCATCTCAAGCCCTCTTATAATAGAAGGCGAGGCGCGGGGTTATTGGTTTTTTGAAGCCACTTTTCCGGTGGTGCTCACAAACTGGGACGGTCTGATAATCGCCCAGCATTATGCCCAGGCCCAAGACGAATGGATGACCGAAGAGTATGTGCCGTTTAAGGCGGTGCTGGAATTTGAAAGTCCGGCCTTCCCCGGGGCAGATGAAAACCATTTTAGTCGGCGCGGGTACTTGATTTTACAAAAAAGCAATCCCTCCGGTCTACCGGAATATGATGACGCCCTGGAAATACCAATTTGGTTTAAGTAGTTTCTTTATATGATTTATACTTGTCCGATGCATCCAAATATAAGGAGTGAGACTCCGGGCATTTGCAGTGAGTGCGGAATGAATCTTTTGCCGGCCAGAGAAGAAGAATATAAAAAACACGCCGGTCACACTACTGAGATGTTTCTCAAAAAATTTTGGGTCAGTTTGGTTTTGACCGTTCCAGTGGTTCTTTACAATTTTGTTTTTAAGGAATTCCCTGTATTTTTTCCGCTTATTTTTGGCTCAATTGTTTTTTTCTATGGCGGCTGGATTTTCCTTGAGGGGGCAGCCCGCGAATTAAAAGCCCGACTGCCCGGGATGATGACTTTAATCGGTCTGGCCATTTCAACAGCTTATTTTTACAGCGTTGGAGCCGTTATTTTAGGTCAGAGGGAAACGCTTTTCTGGGAATTGACCACTTTAATTACGGTTATGCTCCTTGGTCACTATATGGAAATGCGGGCTGTCAGTTCGGCTCAAGGGGCATTAAAAGAACTTTCAAAACTTTTGCCGGATACAGCCGAAATTGAAAGGGACGGAAAGCTGGAAACAATTCAGTTGGCGGAGTTGAAAGAAGGCGACATTGTTTTCATCAGGCCTGGAGCCAGAATTCCGGCTGACGGAAGGGTTATAGAAGGAAAGTCGCATGTCAATGAAGCGGCGATTACTGGAGAATCAAAACCAGTTGAAAAAGATATCAGTAAAGAAGTTATTGCCGGTACCATTAACGGTGACGGTTCGTTAAAAGTCAAAGTAATCAAAGTAGGCGAGAAGACGTTTTTAGCCGGAGTGATGCGGCTGGTCAAAGAAGCCCAGGCCTCAAAATCGCGGCTTCAGATTCTTTCTGACCGAGCCGCTTTTTACCTTACCATAATCGCCATCGGTGGCGGAGCTCTTACATTTGTATTATGGATTCTGGCACAAGCTGGGTTCGGGTTTGCTCTTGAACGATTAGTGGCGGTTTTAGTCATTGCTTGTCCTCATGCTTTGGGTTTGGCTGTTCCTTTGGTGGCGTCGATTTCAACCACTCTTGCTGCCAGGCAGGGTTTTTTAGTGAAACAACGCCTTGCTTTAGAGCTTGCTCGAAAAGTTAACCTGGTTATCTTTGATAAAACAGGAACTTTGACTAAGGGTGAGTTTGGTATAACCAAAATCTGGTCCCTTAAGGTCCAAGATGAGAAAGAAGTTTTGCGATTGGCGGCTTCAATAGGTTTTCATTCCGAGCATTATATTTCAAGGGCTATTGTGAAAAAGGCAAAGGAAGTAGGAGTAGTGACTTCGGAAGTAAAAGATTTTGTCAGGATTCCCGGCAAAGGGGTTAAGGGAATTTTGAACGGCAGGGAAGTTATGGTGGGCGGTTATGTTATTTTAATTGATTCCGGAGTTTCAGTTCCGCCGGAAATCAAAAAAGAAGTTGACGCTGAGAGCGGGAAAGGAGAGACGATTATCTACGTCATTCAAGAAAAAGAGTTGGCCGGAGTTTTAGCTTTAGCCGATTTAATCAGAGACGAATCAAAGGAAGCAATAAAAGATTTGAAGAAAATGGGTGTAAAAGTTTCGATGATTACCGGCGATTCGGAAGATGTTGCTTCTTGGGTGGCAAAAGAGCTTGTCATCGAGGAATATTTTTCAAAAGTTCTTCCTCATGAGAAGTCGGAAAAAATCAGAGCTTTACAAGCAAAGGGAGTTAAAGTGGCAATGGTGGGGGATGGGATTAATGATGCTCCGGCCTTGGTTCAGGCAGATTTAGGCATTGCCATTGGCGCCGGCACTAATGTGGCGATTGAGTCGGCCGGGATAATTTTAGCTAAAAATGACCCAAGAGACATCGTTAAGATTATTAAGCTTTCTCACCTGACTTATGCCAAAATGATGCAGAATCTTTTCTGGGCAACCGGCTACAATGTGGTGGCTTTGCCTTTGGCGGCCGGCGCGATGTACTCAAAAGGAATTATACTTGAACCGGCTTTAGCCGCTTTGTTTATGTCTTTATCAACTGTAATTGTGGCGGTAAACGCGCTATTATTAAAAAAGAAAGTTTTATGAATACAAAACTTATTGAATGGATTTTACGGGTTGCGGTTTTTGGTGAGTTTTTGGGCCATGGCGTGCTTGCTTTACAGGGTAAAAAAGATTGGATTAACTGGTTTTTAAATTTTGGTGTTTATGATACTGGGTTAGCAACCCAACTTTTAGTTTTTATCGGCATTATAGATGTCGCTTTGGCAATTTTAGTGTTAGTTAAACCAATTCGCCCCGTTTTATTATGGATGGCGTTTTGGGGATTTTGGACGGCGCTTATCCGGCCGCTTGTCGGCCAGCCAGTCTGGGATTTTGTTGAACGTTGGGCTAATTGGGGAGCGCCGTTAGCGCTTTATTTTCTATCAGGTCGAAGAATTAAAAATAAGATATAAAAGTTTATGATGGGGAATTTTTGGGGGTACGGTATGATGGACTCCGGATGGCTGGGCTTTTGGGGGTTCATTCTTGGTTTAAACTCTATTGTCTGGCTGATCGTCGGGATTTTGGCAATTGGCTGGCTCTGGAAAAAATTGCAGAAATAGTCTATACTTAAAATATGGATAAAGAAATTAAAAATTACCACGGTTTTTGGTTTAGAGAAACAAAAGTTGTTTTACTTTTTCTTTTTATAATTGCCGTTTTTTGGTACGTCAGCGCTTATTCGCGTTCGGTGGTGCCCGAACGCAGCTTCACTGTTTCGGGCGAAGGAAAAGTGGTGGCCGTGCCTGATATCGCCCAGCTTTCTATCGGCGTCTTGACTGAAGGCGGCAAAAATCTGACTGATTTGCAAAAACAAAACACCGAAAAAATAAATAGAGTCATTGATTATTTAAAAGAGCAGGGGATAAAAAAGGAAGATATTAAAACCGAGTATTATAATATTTCGCCAAGATACAGCAATGTTTACTGTCCGCCGGTCATTTTACAAACTTTCCCGGAAATAGTTCGGCCTTGTCCAACAGATGTCCCGGAAATTATCGGTTATAGCATCAGCCAGAGCCTTTCGGTTAAGGTAAGAGATTTAAATAAAGCCGGGGATATTTTAGCCGGAACGGTTGAGCGCGGGGCGAATGCGATTTATGGTCCTAATTTCACAATTGACGACCCGGTTGGACTTCAAAATGAAGCTCGAGAAAAAGCAATCAAAGAAGCCAGAGAGAAAGCGGTACTGATGTCGAAGGCAGGAAAGTTTAGACTGGGAAAACTCATTTCAATTCAGGAAGGATTTGGCGGACCGATTCCTTTTAGATTAGAAACAATAGCAAAAGATGCAGGCGGCGCCGGTCCATCAATTGAGCCCGGTTCCCAGGAAGTAATTATTAACGTTACTCTTACTTACGAGATTAGATAAAATTTGGTCTAATTTCACCAAAGAACAACTCTTATTACTCCAAAAACTTAATTCGCCGGATAGGGGACTGGCCTGAAATATTTAGCTCTATCTATTGGCCAAGCCCTGATAAAAGTTTTCCCGATAATAAAATGTCTGTTTAAAGCGCCCCATCTTCTTGAATCAGAGCTTTGGGAGCGATTGTCGCCTATAACAAAGTATTCATTATCGTCGAGCTTCATTCTTAAATCGCCGGTAGTGGTTTCATTCGGGCTAAGATAGCCGGATTCGTCCAAAACAAAGCCCAGCGGATTTGACTCGTTGAAAATCATAATTTCCCCGTTTTTTATCTGGATTGTTTCCTCGGGCAGAGCGACAATTCTTTTTATAAAAAACTGCTTCGGGTCTTCGGGGAAACGGAAAACAACCACATCGCCCCGCAAGGGCTTTGCGAATCGGTAGCTTATTTCGTCAATTATTAGATAGTCGCCGTTCTCAAAACTCGGCTCCATTGAAGCGCCTTTGACGAAAAACGGCTGGGCGATAAAGTAACGGATCGGCACGATTATCACCAAAGCCAGAATAGTGATTTTGACTATTTCCCAGACAAATAAAAAAAAGCCTCCACCCCTTTCTTCCTTTTGACTTTGTATCTCTCCGTCCATTAACATAGATGATATATAGATAAGTATCTATATATTTATTTCATTCGATAGAAATGAATTTCATTCATTTCTATCTCATTTGTAAATATAAAATAAAATTCAGAAAAATGAAAGTGAAATTAATTGTTGGTCTTGGCAATCCCGGTGAAGAATACGAAAATACTCGTCATAATCTTGGGTTTAGAGTGGTCGGTTATTTAAATAAAGAGTACGGCCGCAGTTTCACTTTTGATAAAAAATCAGATTCAGAAGTTTCGGAAATTAAGGTCAACGGTAAAAAAATATTATTAGCCAAGCCCCAGATTTTTATGAATAACTCCGGCCAAGCCATTAAGAAGTTAATTGAAAATTTAAAATTTAAAATTGAAAATTTAGTCATCGTTCATGACGATCTGGATATTCCTTTCGGCAAGGTAAAAATGTCTTTTGCTCGTGGTTCCGCCGGCCACAAAGGAGTTGAATCAATAATCAGGGCTTTGAAAACCGATAAATTCTACCGAATCAGAATCGGCACTTTTAATAATCAGCTTGCTAAAATAAGAAAAATCAAAGATAAAAGGAAAAGGTTGAGTGAAATGAACAAATTCGTGATTAGCCCTTTCGGCGCGAGCGAAAAAACAAAAGTAAGTAAAGTAGTAAAAGAAACGGCCCAGAAAATTATTTCTATTTTATGATTCAAAGTCAAAAAATATTTTTAAATGCTCTAAATTGTGTTCCCGGTGTTGGCTATGAGACGCTGAAAAAGATTGAAATTTTTTTTGGCGGTGATTTTGAAGCTGGTTTTGAAGCATCCGAGAGTCAACTTAGGGCTGGGGCGGTAGAAAATACCGAGTTAGCCGCGGTTTTGAATGGCCGAAGTAAAATAAATCCTGAAAAAGAGTGGCGCAAGCTTGAAAAAGAGAGAGTTAAGATGATTGTTTCTGATGAGGCGGAGTTCCCTAAACTTTTAAAACAGATACCAGCGGCGCCGCTCTTTTTTTATGTCAAAGGAGAGCTAAAGAAAGAAGATGATTTTTCATTCGGGATAGTCGGGACGAGACTGGCTACGGGTTATGGCAAAGAAACCGCTTACACGATTGGTTTTAAGCTCGCTCAAACCGGCTTGACTATTGTCAGCGGAATGGCCGTAGGGATTGATACCGAGGCTCATAAAGGGGCTTTAGCCGCCAAAGGCCGAACTATCGCCGTGGTTGCTTCTGGTTTGGATGAAAAGAGTTTGTTTCCGCAGGAAAATGCGGGGCTATCCAGAAAAATTATTGAACGGGGTGCTTTAATTTCCGAACATGCCCTTGGAATGAATGCCGACAGAGAGAAATTTGTTGCCAGAAACCGAATCATCAGCGGTTTATCGCGCGGCGTTTTAATTGTTGAAGCACCTTTGCGGTCAGGCGCTTTGATTACGGCCCGGCATGCCCTTGAGCAAAACCGCGAGGTTTTTGCTATTCCGGGAAATATTTCTTCAAGAATGTCTTATGGAACCAATCTGCTCATCAAACAAGGGGCAGCCTTAGTTACCCGAGCCGAAGACATTTTTCAGGAGCTGAATTTGAAATTTAACCTTGGATCTGTTTTGAAAAAAGAATTTAAACCCGACAACCAGATTGAAGAGAGGATTTTTGACATTTTAAACAAAACCGGCGAGCCGAAAAATATTGACGAAATTGCAAGAAACTCGGATTTTACTGTTCAAAAAGTTAATTCTGCATTGACAGCAATGGAAGTTAAGGGAATAATCAAGAACTTAGGCAATGGGCAGTATGTCTTGGAAGAAAAATATTTAACCGAAGTTGAAGATGAAGAAGCATAATAAGTTATGAAGTTGATTGTGGTTGAGAGTCCGATCAAAGCGCGGACAATAAGTCAGTTTTTAGGCCGGGATTATTCGGTTCAGTCTTCGTTTGGCCATGTGCGGGATTTGCCCAAGACCGATTTGGGCGTGGATGTTGAAAATGATTTTCAGCCAAAGTATGTGATTCCGCCAAAAGCCAGAAAAACCATTACTATTTTGAAGAAATTTCTGCCAAAGGCGGAAAAAGTGATAATGGCCACTGATGAAGACCGAGAAGGGGAGGCAATTTCCTGGCATTTGGTTAAGGCCTTAGGTTTGGATAAGGGCGGTAAAAAAGCAGTTGAAAGAATTGTTTTTCACGAAGTCACCAAGCGGGCAATTGAAGAAGCTCTCAAAAATCCGCGCGATATTGATATGAATTTGGTTGATGCCCAGCAGGCCCGCAGAGTACTTGACCGTTTGGTTGGTTATAAGCTCTCGCCGTTTTTATGGAAGAAAGTTGCCCGCGGCCTTTCAGCCGGCCGGGTTCAGTCAGTGGCGGTGCGGCTGGTGGTTGAGCGGGAAAGAGAAATTGAGAATTTTAAACCCCAGGAATATTGGAGTATTGAGGCGTTATTGAAAGCAAAACAAGGCAAACTTACAGCTTTGCTTTCAAAATTGAACGGTGAAGCAATAGAAAAATTAGGGATAAAAAACAAAGCCGAAGCCGATAAGATTTTGAAAGATTTGGAAGGCGCGGATTATGCCGTTTCAAAAATTGAGCGAAAAGAGATGAAAAGAATTCCGGCGGCGGCATTTACCACCAGCACCCTCCAGCAGGAAGGGTTTAAAAAATTAAGATTCTCCTCAAAGCAGACAATGATGATAGCTCAGCAGCTTTACGAAAACGGCTATATTACCTATATGAGGACCGACTCCACTAATCTTTCGGAACAATCACTTTTTGCGGCTAAAGAGGCGATTATAAATCTGTTTGGCCAAAGATACTATGCCGGATTTCCGAGAAAATATAAAACCAAGTCTCGTTTGGCCCAAGAAGCTCACGAAGCTATCCGGCCGACCGAGCCTTCGCGAACACCGGAAAGCATCAAAAGCGGTTTAACCCCCCAGCAGTTCAAACTCTATGATTTAATCTGGCGGCGCTTTATGGCCACTCAGATGAAAGAGGCGGTGTTTGACACGATGAGCGTGGAAATTTTGGCCAAGAATTATACTTTCAGCTCCAATGGCCAGACTTTGAAATTTGACGGCTTTTTAAAAGTCTATCCGATTAAATACGAAGAAACCGAGTTACCGCCGCTTGAGGAAAAAGAAAAATTAAGACTTTTGGAATTAAAGCCGGAACAGCATTTTACCAAACCGCCGGCCCGTTATAACGAAGCCTCATTGGTTAAAATTTTGGAAAAATACGGAATCGGCCGACCCTCAACTTACGCGCCGATAATTTCCACCATTCAGCTAAGGAACTATGTTCAAAAAGACCGTTCTCGTTATTTTCACCCGACCGAAATTGGCAAAATGGTCAACGACCTTCTTGTTGAGCACTTCCCGGACGTGGTTGATATAAAATTTACCAGCAATATGGAAAACGAATTGGATGATGTGGCTGAAGGTAAAGAAAAGTGGGTTAGTTTGATTAGAGAATTTTACGGACCGTTTTCGGCTAACCTTGAAAAGAAGTACAAAGAAGTCGGCGGAAAGGAAGTGGAGGAGACCGATGAAATCTGCGAGAAATGCGGCGGCAAGATGGTCATTCGGATGGGCCGCTTCGGCAAATTCCTGGCCTGCTCGAATTTCCCGAAATGCAAGAATACGAAAAACTTGGAATTAAAAAATATTAACCCTTGACATTAAATATCCGTTGTATATACTTTAGATATGAATCCCGTTAGAAGTTAGCCCTAACGGGAATAAACACAAATTAAGTGATATGAAGTTTTATAAGTTTAGCTACCAGCTTAGAGTGGTTGACGGTCTGTAAAATTTCTAACGGGATGAAGACGATGATCAATATAAAAGCAGATAAGGAAGTTAAAGAGAATGCTCAAAAATTAGCCAAAGAATTAGGTCTTAATTTAAGTACAATTATAAATGCAAACCTTAAACAGTTTATTAGAAGCCGAAGACTTTACTTTTCAGTTATGCCTAAAATGACTCCGGAATTAGAAAAGCTTATTGGTCAGGCCAGAAAAGATTATAAAGCCAAGAAGAATATTTCTCCTGTTTTTGATTCTATTGAAGAAGCCTTTGATTACCTGCATTCGTAAGTGAAAATTCTTTTTCACCAAAATTTTAAGAAGAAGTTTAAGAAACTACGAGCTATTCAGAAAAAAGTCGATGAACGACTTGTTTTATTTTCGAAAGACCCGTTTGATCCAATTTTGAATAATCACGGACTCACTGGAAAGTATAAAGGCTGTCGCAGTATTAATATTACCGGAAATTATCGAGCGGTTTATGAGTTAGTTGATGATAATACTGCATACTTTATTGCTTTAGATACTCACCCGAATTTGTATAAATAAAAAACGAAAAACCGCCGCGGCCCTAAGGCGTTGGCGGTGTTGTCAAAGGTGGAGCAGGAAATAACTCGAACTTTTCCACTACCTTGTCAACGAATCCCAGCTCCTTTGCTTCGGAGGCCGAAAACCTCCAATCGTACTTCTCTCCTTTTTCACAGAGAGCGATTATTTCCTTCGGAGTTTTGCCGGTTCTGGAGGAAAGAAGTTGGAGCATCTGTTCCTGGACTTTTTGGCTCTGTGTCAATCTGATTTCAAACTTCTTTTCTCTTTTCTCGTCGCGGGGAGCGTACCTGAAGGTGCCACCGGTGAAATGAACTTGGAACCAGCTATGGGGCGTCGCCAGCCTCTTGCGGCATCCTTGGAGAATGGCGATGCCTATTGAGTAACATTCCCCGTTCACTATACCTATAACAGGAGCACTAAGCATCTGGACGAAATCTACCAACCAAAACCCAGGCTCACATTCACCTCCTTTTGTGTCAATGATCAGTTTGATTTCGTCATTGGAGAGGGCATTCAGCCATATCAGGCCACTCCTCACTTCATCAACTTTCTCTTTGGTTATTTCGCCGGTCATCACTAAAATCCGTCTTTCCAGCAACTTTTTGGCTATTTCTTCCTTTGGTTCCATTACTACACCTCCTTTTGAGCTTTGGAAAGAGTAAAATAATTTAAGGTATTTGTCAATAAAATTTTTAAAAAACGAAAACCGGATACTCTCTGAGGATTATTTGTCTAAAAAAGTCAGAAAAGAAATTGGCTATACCCGAGCAATCTGTTATCATTAAAACCGATGCCCAACGATTTAATCCTCAAAGTGGAGAACCTGAATGTTCAGTTTAACGGCGATAAAGTTATCAGCGATTTGAGTTTTGAAGTCAAGAAAGGCGACATCATGGCCGTGGTCGGACCAAACGGCGCCGGGAAGACGGTTTTATTCCGGACTTTGCTGGGCCTGGTGCCTTATTCAGGAAAGTTCCTTTGGTATAAAAATATTAAAGTCGGCTACGTGCCCCAGCGTTTCATTGTTGAACGCGATCTGCCTTTGAGTGTCAAAGAGTTTTTGAACTATAAAAAAGCCGGCAAGAGTAAAGTAGCCGAGGTTTTAAAATGGGTCGGTTTTCACCCCGAACCATCGCCTGCGGCGAGCTACGGGGCAGGTACCCATGATGAGCACCACTTAGTCCATCACATTTTAAACCAGCCACTTGGGGTGCTGTCTGGCGGTGAGCTTCAGAAGGTTTTAATTGCTTTTGCTCTTTTGGGTAATCCAAAAGTTTTGCTTTTTGATGAGCCAACCACCGGAGTAGATATCGGCGGTGAAGAAACGATTTACAATCTCCTTCGTAAGTTAAGAGACGAGCATGATTTGACTATAATTTTTATTTCCCATGACATTCATGTTGTTTATGAACAGGCCTCCAGCGTTTTGTGCATCAACAAGGAAAAAGTTTGTTTTGGTCCTCCCCAGGAGGCGTTAAGCAGGGAGGAGTTAAAAAAACTTTATGGAACAGAAGTTGGAATTTATCCGCATACTCACAAACGTATATGATTGACCAAAATTTACTTTTTTCGCTAATCACCGCCGGAGTGGTCGGCGCGGCCGCCGGATATCTTGGCTCAATAATGGTTTTGAGGCGGCTGGCTTTGGCCGGCGATGTTTTAAGCCATGTCGCTTTGCCCGGTATCGGCCTTGCCTTGCTTTTTAATCTTAATCCGTTTTTGCTGGCTTTTGTGTTTCTCTTTGCCGCCTCGTGGCTGATTTGGCTGCTTGAAGGCAGGACCAGAATTCCAACCGAGGCCTTAATCGGTATTTTCTTTGTCGCTTCGCTGGCCATTGGCGTAATGCTTATTCCTGATTTGGAAGAGCTTGGTGAGGCGCTTTTCGGCGATATTTCCGAAATTGATTTTTTTGATACCGCGCTGGCGATTTTACTTTCAGCTGCCGTGTTTACTATCGGGGCTAAAATTTACAGAGGCCTGGTTTTGGGAACTATTTCCGAGGATTTGGCCATTGCCAATGGCGTGAAGTTGAGGAAAATTAACTTATTGTTTTTGGTTTTGGTCTCGGCCGTGGTGGCTTTGGGAGTAAAGGTTGTCGGCACACTACTAATGGGTGCTTTAATAATAGTTTCAGCCACGGCCGCTAAAAATTTAAGCCGCAGTATTGGAAGATATGCTTCTTTGAGTACTATTTTTGGTTTATTGACCGCACCGTCCGGTTTAATGATCGCCAGAACATATGGCTTGCCGCCTGGCCCGATTATTATTTTAATTGGCGTCGGCATATTTTTATTGAGTTTATTCGGGAAAAAATAATTGATGACTATTTTATCCGCTTCAAGTTTAGCTTTGTTCAACGAGTGTCCGCGCTGTTTTTATTTACAAGTAAAAGAAAGAGTCAGGCGGCCCCAGGGCATCCCGATGCCGCTTTACACCAAGATGGATCTTTTGATTAAAAGTTATTTTGACGGTTTCCGAGCCAAAGGTAAATTGCCGCCCCAGCTTGAGAACTTGGTTGAAGATCGGTTGATGGATAACCAGGAGCTTTTGAAAAAATGGCGGAATTGGCGGACCGGTTTAAGTTTTATTGACAAAAAAGCCGATACAAAGTTAGTTAGTGCTTTGGACGATTGCCTTGTTTCTGAAGACAACCGCTTTTTACCCTTGGATTACAAATCAAAAGGTGAAATCAGGGATGATTCCCATATCTTTCATCAAAATCAGCTTAATATTTACACCTGGCTTTTGGACGAAAACGGCTATCCGACCAAAGATATCGGCTACCTGGTCTTTTTCGCGCCCTTAAAAATCCACAGCAACAATTTGATAGAATTTGATATAATACCAAAGAGGATAGAGACATCAAAAGAAAACGCCAAAGAGTTATTTTACAAGGCAATCAGTTTACTGGCTGGTCCAATACCGGACAAGCATGAAAAATGCGATTACTGCCGCTGGGTAGATGATATTCACGAGCGAGGAAGAAATGAATGATTGTCATTTATTTCGACCGAGCGAAATGAATATATGGATTCAAATCCATATATTCACGATATAATCGGCTGATATAAGGTCTGCGAAAAGCAGGCGAGTCGAGCAGCTGTTTATCCGTACACTTATAAAATAAGTGTTTCGGGAACTTTAATAATTTATCTGGTTACTTAAACTTAAGCAGCTTAAGTAATTGGAACTAAATATGGGAGGAATGATGAGAGTGCCTGTTACCGCAGCCGTCTTAGTTGCTGTTGTAGCGGTTATTTTAAGCTATGTTGAAGGAGTGGAATCAATGATGTCGGTAGACACTTGGGCATTGATTGCTTTGGCTTTTGGTCTTTGGGTTGGTTATCAAAACGGAGGCCAGGGCTGGGGCAAAGCATTCTCGAGCGGAGTTGTGATTGGTGTGGTTTGGGCAATATTAATAGTTTTAGGATGGGGAGTAGTTAAGGCAATGGGCGTTAACGATGTTTGGCCTTTGGCTGTTTTTGCCCTTGAAATGAATATGGTCGGTGCACTGATCGGCGGCGGATTTGCGATGAAGTAGCGGTCTTCTATTGACTCTCTTTTTAAAAAATCATAAAATATAATGGTTAGTTTTTTATATTTATGCTCTGTGATATTTGCAAGAAAAATTCTGCTACACGGCGAGTGGTTAAGATAGTTAATGGGGTCCAGTCGGTGACCAATGTTTGTGACCAGTGCTCTGCCAAAGGAGTGAGTTTTAGTTTTGGCGGTTCAGCAGGTTCAGGGCAAGGAGATAGCCCTAAAAAACCAAGCGGTCGCGGCCGCGATCCGCGCGATCCGTTTGGGTTTGGCAGTATTTTTGGCGACGATATTTTCGGCGATTTTTTCGGCGACATATTTCAGGCCGAGCCAAGAGTTCAGGAAAGAGTTGACGTCCAGGATTACCTTTCCGAATCAGCCAAGCACATTTTAGGAGAGGCCGGCGGTCAGGCTCAAGCTTTCGGCAGTTCGGAAGTTGACACCGAGCACCTGCTTTTGGCTTTGATAAATGACCAGGTCATCAAAAAGATTTTGAATAATTTAAGAATTTCGGAAACAGAAGTCAGGTCTAATCTTGAAAAAAGTATTCAAAAGGGCGGGACTGCTGAAGACGAGTTAGAGTTTTCACCGCGAATGAAAAGAATTCTGGATATTGCTTTGCCTGAAGCCCAAAATTTACACCACAACTATGTCGGTCCAGAACATCTGCTTTTGGCTTTGATGCAGGAGGGTGAGGGTTTGGGTGCTCGTGTTTTAAAGAAACAAAAGCTTGATTACGAGAAACTAAGGAACGCGGTGGTTAAGGCGGTGGGCCGGGGAGCCAAAGAAGGTTTTATTCCGATGATGCAGACCCCTGCTTTGGATCAGTTTTCCCGCGACCTTACCCAACTTGCCAGAATAGGGAAGTTAGACCCGGTTATTGGCCGGCACAAAGAGATTGAAACGGCAATTGAAGTTTTGGCCCGCCGAACCAAGAACAACCCGGTTTTAATCGGCGAGCCCGGAGTCGGTAAAACAGCCATTATTGAAGGGCTCGCCCAAAGAATCGTTTCTGGAAATGTGCCCGAGCCCTTGCAAGGTAAAAGAGTGGTTGAATTAGATTTGTCCGGCATCTTAGCCGGCACCCAGTTTCGCGGCCAGTTTGAAGAGCGGCTAAAGTCAGTTTTGGAAGAAATAGTTGCCAATTCCAACAAGTTGATTGTTTTTATTGATGAATTGCATTTACTTGTCGGTGCTGGCCGGGCTGAAGGCGGGGCAATGGACGCGGCTAATATGTTTAAGCCGGCTTTGGCTCGGGGCGAGCTTCATATTGTCGGCGCCACCACTTTGAAAGAGTACCAAAAGCACATTGAGAAAGATGCGGCTCTGGAGCGTCGCTTCCAACCGATTTATGTCAGTGAGCCGACAGTTGGCGAAACCGTGGAGATATTGCATGGTTTACGCGACCGCTATGAGTCGCATCACCGGGTTAAGATTTCTGATGAAGCCATTGTCGGCGCGGCCGAACTTTCGCATCGCTACATCACCGGCCGCTTCTTGCCGGACAAAGCTATTGATTTAATTGACCAGGCCGCCTCGCGAGTCAGGATTAAGTTCACTACCGAGCCGGATGAGCTGAAAAGAATTGAAGAAAAAATTCGCGGCCTGAAAAAAGAGCTTGATGCGGCCAAGCATTCTAAAAGCAAAAAAGTGTCGCTGATTGAAAAGGAACTTGTTGAATTGGAAAAAGAAAGAGCCGAGAAGCTTGACACCTGGGAAAATAAAAAAGCGAAGATTATCCCAGAAGTTACCTTTGAAAATGTGGCGGAAGTGGTCTCTAAGCTGACCGGAGTTCCGGTGACTCAATTGACCCAGGCCGAAAAGGAGAAGCTGCTGAATCTGGAAAATAGGATTCACGAACGGTTAATTGACCAGGAAGAGGCGGTTAAGGCTGTGGCTGAAGCAATCAGGCGGGGCCGGGCCGGATTGGGCGATGTTCACCGGCCGATTGCTTCGTTTTTGTTTCTTGGGCCGACCGGTGTCGGCAAAACCGAAATGGTTCGGACTTTGGCTAATGTGCTTTTTGGCGATGAAAATGCAATGGCCCGCCTGGATATGTCTGAATATATGGAAAAGCACAATGTTTCCCGTTTAATCGGCGCGCCGCCCGGATATGTCGGCTACGAAGAAGGGGGACAGCTGACAGAAATTGTCCGCCGCCGTCCGCATTCAATAATTTTACTGGATGAAATTGAAAAAGCCCACCCCGATGTTTTTAATATTCTGCTTCAGGTTTTGGAAGACGGCCGTTTGACTGACGGCCAGGGCCGCAAGGTTGATTTTTCAAACACCATTATTATCGCCACTTCTAATGTCGGTTCTGATATAATTCACCGCGAATTTGATAAGTCCGACAGCGACCGAATGGGCTATGAATCTTTGCGCGAGCTTTTGGTAAACAATTTAAGGACCTATTTCCGGCCTGAGTTTTTGAATCGTTTTGACGAAGTGATTGTCTTTAAATCGCTTGAGAAAGAACAGATTCAAAAGATTGTTGTTCTTCAGCTGGAAAAGCTGACCGAGAAACTGAAGATGCTCGGCTATAATCTAAATATTTCGTCTCAAGCGATTAAAAAATTAGCTGAAGAGGGTTATGACCCGCATTTTGGGGCCAGGGAACTTCGCCGGGTGATTCAGCGGCAGATTGAGAATAGAATTTCGGAATTGCTTTTAAAAGAAGAACCGGAGCGGGGCAGCGCCATTGAGATTGATTACGATAAAAATTTCAAGGTGAGGATTAAGGAGCAAATGAGGCACTAAAAACCGCAAACATCCAATTAGGGCTCTCGGGTATAGCCAATTTCCTCAAGCAACCTCCGCAGACAAATAATCCTCAGCGAGTATTGTTCGTAAATAAGAATTTACTCACTAAAATTTGCCGACAAAATTGGATCCTCCACCAACTTTGTGTTACCGGCAAATTTTTACTCGCTTCGGTTATTTGTATCTGCTCCGGCCGAACTCTCGGAAATTGGCTATACCCTGCGGCCCTTAAGCTAAAGTTTCATGTTTGCAGTTTTTGTTTTTGACACTCTTAGTTTTTCGTGGTATTTTTAAATTAGCTCGTTTGGGTTGGTTTTAAACTTTTATACGTATACGGAGGTGAGTGATGTTTAGAAGATTGACCGAGGCCATTCTGCCTTTTATCATGAAGGTAATGGTTCATAGGAAAGAAACCCTCTCTGCTAAAGCAAAAAAGGCCCAAGAAGCCTTCATCAACAAGGTTCAGTCTGATATTGGGCCTGTCAAACGCAAGACCAAAAACAGGGTTGTTGTTGCTCTTTTGGGACTTGTCGGTTCGGGCAAGAGCTCGGTGGCCAAAGAGCTGGCTTGAGGATCGGCGGCGTGGTAATTGAAGGAGATGCGATCAGGGTCCAGCTTCGAAAAGTCGGCGAGAAGTATCTCTATGTCCGGCAGATTGCCGAAAATGTATCTCTTGAAATCTTGAAACGGGGCGGCAATGTCATTTTTGATGCTGACTTTGCTGATGAGAAAAAAAGAGCCAGCTTGAAAGCAAAAGTCGCCAAGGCCGGAGCAGAACTCTTCTTTATCCGAACCTATACTGATCCAGAAGTGATGTTGGGCCGAATGCTCTCAGCCTCTTACGAAGATTCGTCTGAAGATTTCTTCGGCGGTGCAAAGAGCACCTGGAAAGAAGGCAAGGGACAGCAGAAAGGAGCAGTGATTAAATTCAAGGAGATGTGGCGGAGAACGCCGCACCATTATCGCTGGTCCAGAGAAGGCGGCGGCAAGTGGATTTTGAAAAAACCGCCGGCTTATCTTCTGGCTGACATTGACACGACCGAACCGGCTCTGTGGAAAGAGGGGGTGAGAAAGCTGGCCCAGAAGCTCATTAATCTTTGAAACTCTCAATTTATCTGGGCAAGGCGGCGCTGGACGCCGTCTTTTTCTTTTGAGGAGAGATTCTTAGCGTTTCTGACGGCTCGCCCCATAATGTCAATGGTTTTGTCATAAGTCTGGCGGTCAACCGGGTAGGGGATATGGTCTTTGCCGCCATGGGCAAATGAGTAGCGGGCCGGGTCCTCGTATGAGGGCTTGGCGCCATAGATTATTTCGGCGACCAAAGACAAGGCGCGAATAGTTTTTGGCCCGACGCCGCGGATCATCATTAAATCTTGAAAGGTTTTTGGCTGTTCGGTGAAAATTTTATCAAAGCTTTTTTTGAGATGCGGCGATTCAAAATTGATTTTTTCATCTACCACCCGATGAGTTCTAAAGTCATTGTCAGTCAGGTTGAGGATTTTTACTCCATCATTTTCAAAAAGGGAAGCTGTTGGGTTTGAGAATGTTTGGATAAGATTAATATCTTTGACTAAATTTTTCCGGTCATCCACCAATTGAGTTGATATGACTCTATTTTTCTCGCTATGGCCAGAGGTTAGATTTAATACCTGTTTTAATTTTGCCTGACTGGCGATACCGCTATGAGGCTCGTTCACAAAATCAGACAAAGTTAAATCGCCGAACCAGTGGTAGCGCCTGGCTTTTTGCCAAATTGTATTCATGCCTTGCTGGATTACTGACCATTTTCCGTTATGAGTGAAGATAAAATTATGGTGATAGATTTGAAAACCGTCTTGAATCAGAGAACTATCTACTTTGGCCGCGGCTTTGGAAGCAAAAATCAACCGTTTACCCTTGTTTTCGTCCAGCCCAATTTTTAATCCCCAATCAAAAATTTCATCAGGCGTTTTGCGCGAGGTTTTGCCTTTGCCGCCGCAAATATAAATGCCGAATTCTTGCTCAAGTCCGCGAAAGGCCTCTTTTAGGGCGCCCATGGTGGTTGTGGTGAGACCCGATGCGTTCCAGTCAAAAGCAAGGACACAGCCAAGACTCTGAAACCAGACCGGATCAGACAGCCGTTTTATGAATTCCTCGGTTCCGAATTCTTCAACAATAGCAATGCCGATTATCCGGCCGAGTTTTACCATCCGTTCAATCAGCCACCGGGGGGCTTTTCCGTAATCTAAAGTAAAATTCGCAATTCCTGTTCTCATATTTTGATTATATCATCTTGATGATATTTTTTCTTTTGTTATAATTAAATTAATGGAACAAAAAACCGTAAAAATTTACACCACTCCGACTTGCGTTTACTGCAAGGGGGCTAAAGAATACTTTAAAGAAAAAGGAGTTGAGTATGAAGAAATAGATTTGGGCAAGAATCCTGACAGAATTCAGGAGCTTGTTCAGATAAGCGGCCAAATGGCTGTGCCGCTGATTTTAATTGACGGCAAGGTGATTGTTGGATTTGACCGAGGGGCGATAGATGAAGCACTCGGGGTAAATTAACAAAACTTGACAACAAATATAGCTGTGTTATAATGGCATTATCAGGGGAAAAGGGGAGGTTGCTTAGTGGACAGTAATGGTAAAAATCAACATTAAATTAAGAAAAATTGAGGTTTAGTACTATTATTTCCACTAAGGAACTTCTTTATATCAGGTGATTCGCCAGCCCCGTTTCTTCGCAAGGAGAAACGAGGCTCTTTTTTTATCTCCAAGAAGGTAACCAGACTAAAAGCTTATAATACCATTCTGGAATCGAGAAGCCGTAAGTCAATGGCGAGAAAAATAGAAACAAAACTACTGAACCAGCTAAAATTGCATTGAAGGCAGTTTTTTTATGCTCAAAATCAAGTTTATCCAGTGAATAAGCCGTAATTAAAACCGCGAAAATCAGGGAGATGAAGTAATGGTACAGAAACATCACCCGGCCGATGAAGATGAAAGGCAATAAGTTTAACAAATAACCGATAACTAATAATCCCGATTTTCGTAAACGAAAATCGAGGATCCTCGATTCGCTGGAAGCGAATCGGGACGAATAACTGAAATTTTTTCTATTTTTGAAAAAGTTAACTAAAAAATAAATCACGGCAACTGTTGAGAGCCAGTAAATCAGCGGATTGCCTAAAAGATAGATGCGTTCGTTGTCTCCTTGCCAGTAAAAAACCGAGCGAATCATAAGCGGCCACTCATACCACTGGCTGGAATAGGGATGAGTGGCGGTAAGCCGGGCATTGCTTGCATAAAGTTCAGTATTCAGTTCAACAAATTTTTTAAAAATATTATCTTCCTGAAAATTAGGCGGATGGAAGGCAAGACCTGGCCCTGGTTTATCAAGGAAGGTAAAATGAACAGCGAAAATTAAAAAGTAAATCATAAACGGTATGACTATTAAAAACACCAGGCCCTTAAGTGCCAGTTTTAACTTTTCTTCTGCCGTGCCCCGTAGTGAGCCGAGTCTGCGAGGTTCTGCTACTGGGGATTTGAGTAAATTGATAAAATAAAAAATCCCCATTAAAGCCAGAAAGCCAAGGCCAGTCCATTTTATTGAGGCGGCTAAGGCGGCGAAGAAACCAGCAAGAAAAAGCCAGATAGCCGGATAGGTTTTAGGTTTTAGATCGTCGGTTTTTCTAAATTTAAGATAAAAAAGGATTCCTAAAAATCCAAAAAGAAGCAGAAAAGAGTCAAGTAGAATAAGACGCGACTGAACAAGTAATGAGTTTTCAAAAACAATCAGCAGTCCGGCCAGAAAGGCGAATTTCTGGCTGATGCCTAACTCCAATGCGATTAAGAAAGCAATTGCCGGTAATAGGCTACCGGCAAGTTTTGGTAAAAATCTTAACCATTTATAAGAGTTATCCTGGTATTCCTGGCCGATGGTTTCAAAAGAAAAGCCCGGCTCAAAGCCCGAAATTTTAGCCATGCCGGCAATGATAAGTTTTCCCAGCGGCGGATGAATGTCAAAATAGTATTCGCCGGTAAAGTAGCCGGAAACAAACTTCCCAAAGTGAACTTCGTCAAAGACCGTTTCTGGCGGATAGCCGAAAAAAGCGAAATGAGTCGCAATACTTAGAGCCAGGATTATCAGCAGGTACCTTTTCATTTTGGCGTTTAGTGGTATAATATATATTAGCAGTTTAAAAAGAAAGGCGGAAGGAAATGCCGAAGAAAACACTGATTTTGAGCATTTTTTTACTACTGATCGGCTCTATGGCATTTGCCCAGACGCAAGAAAAAGTGGCCGACAGTAAATTCTGGACCGTGAATTCCCTTATGATCGGCTCCACAATTTATGACGTGGAGAGCACCTATTTTGCCTTTAGCAGGCATGAGAATGGCCGAGAGCTAAATCCCTTGATGAGACCTTTTGTAGAAGCAGGGAAGCCGTGGCTCTATGTGGTTCAAGGATCTGTCGACGCCGGGGTGTTCTATGCTAGCTATGAAATGAAGAAAAGAGACCACAAACTGTGGTATCTGTTGCCTGTTGCCATAACCGTTGCCCACACCATTGCCGGAACTCATAATTTGAGGATAGCGATCAGTTTTTAAACCCAGTTGGTTTTAACCCCAGTTGGGTTTTTTGTTTGCGGGATTATCTGTTATGATTATTTTATGAATAAATACGATTTAATTATTATTGGTGGTTCGGCGGCCGCAACGGCTGCCGCCATTTATGCGGTGCGGCGGAACTTGAGTTTCAAAATAATTTCCAAGGATTTTGGCGGGGAGGTGGCTACTTCCGGCGAAGTAGATAATTATCCGGGTGTGCCTGATACCGACGGCATTGAATTGGCCGATAAATTCAAAAAGCATCTGTCCGACTACGGCGTTGAGCCGGAAATCGGAGTTGAAGTTGAAAAAATTTCAAAACAGGAAGACGGCACTTTTTGTATAACCGCCAAGACCGGAAAAGAAACGACTATGGCCGCCGAGAAGATATCAGAAGATGGAAATAGCGCCCCAAAATGCGATTATATCGCTAAAACCGTGATAGTAACCACCGGCGTCCACCCCCGAGAGTTGAATGTCCCGGGCGAGAAAGAATTAAGAAACAAAGGGGTGAGTTATTGTACGGTTTGCGACGGCCCCCTGTTTCCGGGGAAAACTGTGGCTGTAATCGGCGGCGGCAACTCGGCTTTGGAAGCTGGCATAATGATGGCTGATATTGCTTCAAAAGTTTATGTTATAAACAAAAACCCGGCTTTCAAGGGCGACCAGGTTTTGATAGATAATTTATTGAACAAGAAAAATGTGGAGGTGATTTATAATGCTAAAACCACCAGTATTTTTGGCGATGGTTTTGTTAGGGGATTAATGTATCAAATAAATAAAGGAACCCCGACGTCGGAAGTCGGGGCTCCGACTGAAACGTCGGAGCTGAAAGTTGACGGTATTTTTATTCATATCGGCATGGTGCCAAATAGCGGTCTTGTGTCCGAAGGCGTCGAGAAGAATAATTTCGGCGAAATTGTGGTTTCCAAAAACTGTGAAACTAATATTCCGGGTCTTTTTGCCGCCGGCGACGTGACTGATGTGCCGTTTAAGCAGATTGTCATTGCCGCCGGACAGGGTACTTGCGCCCTGCTCCAAGCGGTTAATTATCTTAATAGACTAAGATGATATACCTAGCTACCGATCATCGCGGTTTTAAACTTAAAGAGAAAATTAAAGAATGGTTGACCGAGTGGGGTTATCCATATGTAGACATGGGTGCTTTCGTTTATGATAAAGACGATGATTATCCGGATTTTGTTCACAAAGCTGCCCAAAAAGTTTCTCAAGACCCGGAAAACTCGGAAGCTATAGTTTTGGGTATGTCCGGCCAGGGCGAGGCAATGGTGGCTAATCGGTATAGAGGAGTAAGGGCTGCCGTATATGAGGGAGGTTCAGAAGAAATCATTAAGCTGGCTCGCGAGCATAATAACGCTAATGTATTATCGCTTGGCACTTTTTTTGTAAATGAAGAAGCGGCTAAAAAAGCGCTTGAGATTTGGTTCAAGACCAAATTTACCGGCGAAGAGAGACACGTCAGAAGGATCAATAAGATTGATCAATTATGAAAATATTTATTACCAGACCAATTCCGGAGGCAGGAGTGGAAATGCTGCGCGGCAAGGGCTATGAGATTTTAGTTAACGAACAGGCAAGGGATCGACCGGCAGACAAAGAGGAAATTTTAGTTGGCATTAAAGGGGCTGATGCTTTACTTTCTGTTTTAACCGACCAGATTGATGGAGAAGTTATGGATGCCGGCTTGCCGAGTCTGAAAATAATCGCCAATATGGCGGTTGGTTTTGACAATATTGATTTAGAAGCGGCCAAAACAAGAAACATAATGGTTACTAATACGCCCGGCGTCTTGACCGATACCGTAGCCGAGCACACCTTTGCTTTGATGTTGGCAATAAGCCATCGCATTGCCGAAGCCGATAAATTTACCCGAGCCGGATTGTATCAGGCCTGGGGGCCGATGCTAATGCTCGGCAGTGATTTGTCTGGTAAAAATTTGGGCGTGGTTGGGCTTGGCCGAATCGGTTCGCGGGTTGCTTATCATGCGGTCAAAGGTTTTGGAATGAAAGTTTTATACACTGACGTAAAACAGGACGAGAAGTTTGAAGAAGAATTTGGGGCCAGTTTTTTTAATAATATTGATAATCTACTGCCCCAATGCGATTATGTTTCTTTGCACGTTCCGCTTCTTGAATCAACTCGCCACTTAATCAATGAGAACCGGTTAAAGTCAATGAAGAGAACGTCTTATTTAGTAAATACTTCCCGAGGGCCGGTGATAGATGAAAAAGCTTTAGCCAGGGCTTTGAGCGATGGCTGGATTCGCGGAGCGGCGATTGATGTTTTTGAAAACGAGCCTAAAGTGGAGCCCGAGCTGTTAAGATTAAACAACATAATTTTGACTCCCCACATTGCTTCGGCCACCGAAGAAACAAGAAATAAGATGGCCGAACTGACCGCGAAAAATATAATTGAGGCACTGGAAGGGAAAACACCGCCGAATTTGATATGATAAAAATTATTCCTGCCATCCTCGCTAAAACGCCAGAAGAATTTGAAACAATGATTCGCGCGGTAGAGCCTCATACTGATTTAGTCCACTTAGATATTGCCGATGGTGCATTTGTGCCGAATAAAACTATCGGCGGCTATGAGGAATTGCAAAAAATAAACACAAAACTTAACTTTGAAGTTCATTTGATGGTTAATAATCCGGAGGGCCAGATCGGCCGCTGGCTAAAAACAAAAGCCATAAGGTTTCTAATTCATTGGGAGAGTACCGCCGAGATTGATGCCGTTATAAATGAATTAAGCACCAATGGTAAAGAGATTGGCCTTGTTTTTAATCCCCAAACAAACTGGATAGTATCGGAACCTTATACAGATCGGATTGATTTAGTCCAGTTCATGACTGTAGACCCTGGTTTTTACGGTTCGCCGTTTTTGCCAGAAGTTTTGGAGAAAATCAAGAATTTCCAAAGCCAATATCCAAATAAGGTAATTCAGGTTGATGGCGGAATTAAACCCGAAATAGTAAAGTTGGTTGAAGCTGTCGGGGTTAGCCGGGCAGCAGTCGGAAGCTATATTTTTAAGAGCGATAATATTGGAGAGGCATTAAAAGAATTAACGACGAGCAATGTTTAGTATATTAGATATTATTACGATTGGTTCGGCTACCCGCGATGTCTTTTTGAAAAGCGAGGGTTTTGAAATCCGCAAGCACGGCCCTCACTTGCGTGCAAGTGAAGGCCGGGCTGATTCGCCGACCGGTGTGGAGCAGTGTTTTCCTTTGGGCGCGAAGATTGAAATAAGAGAGGTTGTTTTTACCACCGGCGGTGGAGCAACCAATACAGCCGTAACTTTTGCCAGGCAAGGCCTTAAGACCGGCTGTGTCAGTATGGTTGGCAATGATTTTAACGGAAAAGAGGTGATTAAAGAGTTAAAACGAGAAAGAGTTAAGCTATTTTTTGTGACTCATAAAGATGATTACACCGCTTACTCGGTTATCTTAGTCCATCCAAATGCTGAACGAACTATTTTAAGCTACAAAGGCGAGGGTCAACATCTTAATCTTCAGGAAATTAAATGGAAAAAATTAAAAGCCAAGTGGTTTTTTTTAGGCAGTCTGGGCGGGAACTTGGATTTATTACAAAAAGCATTTGAATATATTAGTACCAGGAATTTTAAAATTGCTTTTAATCCTGGCGGAAAAGAGATAGCTAATGGGTTAGAGAATTTAAGACCTTATCTGACGGAGGTTGATATTTTCAGCGTCAATTTGGAAGAAGCAAAAAGCTTGCTAAAATCCCAAATTACAAATCCCAATGACCAGTCAAACTCTAATGGAGGAATGACCAAAGAAGATGTTTTAAAAGAATTGGATAAGCTGGTGAAGGGGATTGTGGTTTTGACGCTCGGGCCAAAAGGAGTTTTGGTTTCAGATAAGAAAAATATTTATCGGGCTGGGACACCGGATTCGCCGAAAGTTGAACGCACCGGCGCCGGCGACGCTTTTGTTTCAGGTTTTACTGCTCAATACATTTTATCTAATGGCGATATCACTAAATCAATCCAATTCGCCACAGCTAATGCTTCTTCGGTAGTGGCTCAATACGGTCCCAAAGCCGGGATTCTTCACAAAGGCGACTTTGGTCCGTGGCCGCTGGTGGAGGTTGAAGTTTTGTAATCTTGACTAACTTTGAAATAGTGTGGGGGCGAGTATTCCTCGCCATTTTTTTATTTTAACTTGCCGCTTTATTTTAAAAGTAATATATTTTGATTGGAAAAGAGGTGAAGTATACAAGGTGAATTCAGAGTCAGCTTTTCCGGAATCAATCTCTATCAGGTAGAAGTTGAAATTTTTTGATAGGTATAGAGTAGGTTTAACGGTTAGGAGGTGATGTACTTTGACAGAAGATCATTCTTCGAAAATTGTTGAGACCCTTCCACTTATTAAGCAGATTGCCTGGAATATGGCAAAAGGACTGCCGTCCAGCGTTGAGGCGAACGACCTTGTTCAATACGGCGTAATCGGTTTGATTGATGCTCTCAGCCGATTTGATGAAAGCCGCGGCATCAAGCTCAAGACTTTTGCTGCAAAACGGATTCGCGGGGCGATGATGGACGGTATGCGTCATGATGCTTGGCCGCGGTCCATACGTAAACAAAGGCGGCGGCTTTTGGAGGCTGAAGAATCCTTGCGAGCCGAACTGGGAGAAGGACCTTCTTATGCCGAGTTAGCTGCTCGACTCGGCTGGAAGAAAGGCATAAGGCGAACGATTTGGCGGATCAGAGCCATGGAATCAATAGCCGGTTTGAATGGTGAAACGGCGATGTTGCCGGATGAAGTTGTCCCGCCCCAACCTGAGTCGCCAGAAAAAATATATGAAAGAAAAGAAACCCAAAAGCGTCTCAGGAATGTAATTGCAACGCTGTCTCGGCAAGAAAGAATTGTGGTGCATCTTTATTACTTCGAAGATGCCACCTTTAAGCAGATCGGACAGGTTCTCGGGGTCGTTGAGAGCAAAGTCCGGCAACTTCACACCAAAGCCATCAACAAGATTCGGATCAAACTTTTAGATAGTTAAAGGCGGGAATTCTTTTGCAGAGTTCCCGCCATTTTCTTTATATTTAATACCAAATATTTTATACTGGTTTCATGCTTGATCCGTTTAATCGATTAGCAAAAATTTTACGAGTAAGGCCGGAGGTGCTTTTGGATTTGGAACAAAAAATGTCTTCAATTACCGGGAAAAGGGGGGTGATTGAGAAAATCGTTGAGGAGAATGATTTATTGGTTAATCGGACTTTGGATGAATTGGGTTTATCAAAAGAGGCCGGGGCGAAGAAAGTCCGCGATGCTTTGCAGGCAAGACTCATTCATTTAGATAAAGAGCTTTTTGAGATTTTAGATAGGCCGGATTTAAGTAAAATTTCTATGGTTTGCGGCAAGATGTGTGAAGTAGCTGTTAATTTAGTAAAAGAACCCTCCTTCGCTAAAGCTTCGGAGGGCACAGCCGGCTTTTTTATAAAGAAAGATAAGGCAGTTGAACTCCTGGGGGAATATCCGCCGCAGAATCTTTTGGATTTTTTCGGCTATAAAGATGTTCGCGAACTGATAGACAAAGAATCCCTTGAATCGGTTTTTGCGGCTTTGCGATTCACCCAAAATACCGAGTGGATGCACAAGTTTTTTGACGAGGCCTACGATAATTTAAAGCCCGAAGATTTTGAAGAACGGCCGATACAATTAAAGGTTTTGGAAGAGAAGTGGTTGGGCGTGGCCGACCCCGAAGGAGTCGCTTCGCGACCCTACGGGGTAGGAAAGTTTCTGGAAAAGAAATATCATAATGTGAGCCATCTTAAAGAACTCGGAATAATTTTTATAATTCCTCTTAAACTGGATACGCCCGGCGAAATCTTAAGAATCTTTACTTTACTTCTCCATTATCTTAACGAAGTTCCGTTTTACTCAAAATTATTCAGGCGTTTTTCAACAGGGTCAGATTTCGTTGGGAGGTTAAAATCGCTTCTTCGCGGAGATATTTTAGAAGGGCCTTTGTCGGATAAGGGAAAATTAAATTGGCGAATTGTTCAAAGATATTTAGCTAAGGATGACGAAAATGATTTCCGGCTTTTTGAACCGCATGTTAATCCGGAGGCAGAGCATTGGTTTAAAGCCGAGGAAAGCTTAGGCAAACTTGGTTCTGGTTTTTTATGGAAAGAACTGGATTTTGTCGGCGACTTTTTCGGTGATGAGCTGGTTAGTTTTGATTTGATTGATTTGGTAATGACTTTGGTCAAAAAAGAAGAAGTTAAATATTTATACCATCAAGAGGAAGCGCTTTGGAACAAGATTTTTATTGAGTATTTGGGCCGCGAGAAAATGAATGAACTGATTGAAGACAATATCATAAAGGGATATATTGAACTTTAATGAATTTAAATGATTATTTAAAAATTGCCAAGGAAAAACATTTTGCTGTCCCGCATTTTAATTTTGCGTCGGCGGAACAATTGAAGGCCATTGTTTTGGGATTTAAGAAGGTCTTGGATTTTTATAATTTACCCTACGATCAGTATGCTTTAATGGTCGGTACAAGCGAGGGCGAGGCGAAGTTTTTGGGCTATAAAGAAGCCAGAAAATTGGTTGATGCTTGGAAGTCAGACACTAACTTAGCTATTTTTTTAAACGCTGACCACCATAAAAGCTTTGAATCCTGCAAAGAGGCCCTGGACGCTGGTTATGACACCGTACTGATTGATTCCTCATCTTTGCCATTTGAAGAAAATATAAAAGTGGCACACCGGGTTAGAGATTATGCCAAATCCAAAAATGGACGAATTACCGTTGAGGGCGAGTTGGGTTATTTAAAAGGGGAGTCAAAACTTCAGGAAACAATTGCGATAAAATCAGAAGATTTTACTAAACCCGAGGAAGCTAAGGAGTTCGTTGAAAAAACCGGGGTTGACCGATTAGCCGTGGTTTTCGGCAATATTCACGGCGTAGTCACCAAACAAGAAGAAAAATTAGATTTCTCTTTGCTTAGAAAAATAAACGAGGCCGTGCCCCAAACTTTTCTTGTCTTACACGGCGGTTCTGGTTTGGACGATAAAGATTTTAAAAAAGCTATTGAAAACGGCGTCATTAATATTCATATAAACACCGAAGTCAGAGTGGCTTATCGTAAAGGATTAGACGAGAAGTTAAAAGAAGCTCCGGCTGAAACAACGCCTTACAAGTTCTTAGAAGAAGCGGTTGAAAAAATGCAAGAAGTCGTAGAAAAAAAAGTGAAAGTATTTCTGAATTTATGAAGGTTTTAATTTTAACAATAGTTTTAGTTCTCCTGGCTTTTTTTGTTTATCCGCAACTGGCCAGTGGGTGGCTTGTTTCTTTAAACATAAAAATTCCGGAAAAACCGTTTCGATTAGGCCTTGATTTGCTTGGCGGGGCCCATTTAGTTTATGAGGCTGATTTAACCGCGGTGCCGCCGGGCGATAGAGAAGATTCAATGGCAGGGGTTAGAGACGTTATCGAAAGGCGGGTTAATATTTTTGGCGTCGCTGAGCCAAATATTCAGGTGAGCGGCGAGAATAGATTGATTGTTGAATTACCTCAAGTCAAAGATACTGCCGAAGCGATTAAACTGATAGGGGAAACGCCTTTTTTGGAGTTTAGAGAATTAGTTAATATTGAACTGCCGGAAATTGAAGCTGAAGGCGAGGTTGTGGCCGAGGCATCTGGCTTTGTTTCAACCGGCTTAACCGGTAAGCAATTAAAGCGAGCCTTTCTTGCTTTTGACCCAAATACAAATTTGCCGCTGGTAAGTTTAGAGTTTAATGACGAGGGAACAAGATTGCTTTCTGAAATTACAAAAAGAAATTTAGGCAAACCCCTGGCTATTTTTCTTGATGGCCAGCCGATCAGCGCTCCCATAGTTCAAGATGAGATAGCTAATGGCCAAGCCGTAATTAGCGGGCGGTTTACCATTAATGAGGCTAGAAACTTGGCTCAGCGGCTTTCAGCTGGAGCTTTGCCGGTACCGATAGGTCTTATTTCCCAGCAGACAATTGGGCCGACTCTGGGGAGGGAATATTTGGAAAAAAGTTTGCAGGCCGGAGTTTACGGTTTATTGGCCTTGGTTTTGTTTATGATTATTTTTTACCGCGGTTTTGGTCTGGTTTCAGTTTTTGCTCTGGCTTTTTATACTGTTTTGGTTCTTGCTGTTTTTAAACTTATCCCGGTGACCCTGACTCTATCTGGCATAGCCGGGTTCATTTTGTCTTTGGGTATGGCCGTGGACGGCAACATTTTGATTTTTTCAAGGATTAAAGAAGAATTAAAAGATGGAAAAAACAGGGCCGCGGCGATTGATATTGGTTTTAACCGGGCCTGGTCTTCAATCCGCGACTCGCAGATTACCACATTGATTGCCGCAGTTATTCTTTACATTTTTGCCGCCTCACTGGTCAAAGGTTTTGCCTTAACCTTGGCCATCGGCACAATTTTCAGCATCTTCAGCGCCGTTTACGTGACCAGAATTTTTTTAAAAGCAATTTTTAGATAATGCAAAAAATAAAATCCGAACACTTCTATAAATTTTTCCTTTGCCCTCATTGGATTTGGTATGACATTTACGAAGACCAGAAAAAGCATAAACATATTCCGCCGGTTTTGGAGATGCTTTATTCTGGCCGCATCCGCGAGCCGCACAAAGTCTTGTCTCAAAAAGAATTCGTGGAAATAAAGCCAGAACTTTATAATGATCTTGATGAGGCATTTTTAGCCACAGTTGAACTGATGAAACAGGGTAAAAATATTTATAAACCAGTTTTAATGCATCATCACTGGGTCGGCGAGCCTGATTTTATTGAAGCCCGGCCGATTAGCGAACTTAAAGACTTTGGCGAGAAAGTCCGCAAGAGTAATTTCGGTGATTGGTACTATGTAGCTTACGATATCAGAAACGACCCAGAGCTTCGGGATGAATATAAATTCCCTTTGGTATTCGCCAGTTTGATTCTGGAAAACATCCAGGGCATCCGGCCGGCCGAAGCAGTAATCATAAATGCTGACGGTGAAACCAGATCTTTTTTAATTGAGCCTTTTTTGGATAGATTTAATTTTACTTTGCAGGAAATAGAAAAAGTTCTGAATGGTGAAAAACCAGTGCCTTTTTTGAAAGGTGGCTGCAAAAGAAGCCCCTGGTTTTCAATTTGCGAGCAAGATTCCAGAGGCTGTGATGATGTTTCTTTAATTCACGGAATCAGCCAGAGAGACCAAAAAGAGCTTTATGAAATAGGTATAAAAACATTGAAAGACATGGCCGAAGCAGATTTGTCTTGGTTGCGCGACAGTCTCTCGAGCTGGAATTTTGATAAGTTGGTCCGGCTCCATAATCAGGCCCAAGTCCTGGTTTCAGACCAACCCCTAATTATCCAAAAATATAATTTTCCGGAAGCAGAAACCGAAATTTATTTTGATGTTGAAAGCGATCCAACCCAGGGGACAGATTTTCTCTTTGGATTATTAATTAAAAAAGCTGACCGAAAAACTCCAAGCTTTGAATACTATTTGGCTAAAAACAAAAAAGACGAGGAAAAAATCTGGCAAGATTTTTTAAAATTTTTAGAGAAGCAGGAAAATTTTGTTCTCTACCATTACGGATATTATGAGAAGCATGTTTTAAATCGGTTGGAAAAAAGATATGGCCCTCAATCAGACTTAATGAGGAAATTCAGGGAAAATAGTTTAGATTTGTATTACATTACAACCGGTTCAGTAGTTCTGCCGTTGTATTTTTATAGTTTAAAAGATGTGGCTGGTTATGCCGGTTATAAGTGGCAGGATGAAGGCGCGGGCGGGGGAGAAGCGGTTTTGTGGTATGACCAATGGCTTCAGACGCAGAAGAAAGAATTTTTAAATAAGCTCATCAAATACAATGAAGATGACGCGCGGGCCACGATGATGGTGAAAGAGTGGTTGGAGAAACAGAGGCCCAAGGTTCAGAAAGAAGAATTACCAGAAGAATAAGGAAAGCGAAAAACGACCCTCTTTTTATACTTGATAATTTTTATCAGATACTCTATACTTTTTTCGTTATGGATCGTATTGAACTCCAGGCCCAGAAACGCGAATCAGTCGGGAAGGCGCTTAATTCTTTGAGAAAAGAGGGGTTTTTGCCATCGGTTGTTTATGGCCACGACTTTGCGACAGTTCCGATTCAGATTAAATACACAGATTTTGAAAAAGTCTTTAAAAAAGCCGGTGAGTCAACTTTGATAAATTTAAAAATAGGGGCGAAAGTTGAGCCGGCAGTGATAAAAGATATTCAGAGAGATCCGATCACCGATCAGATTACTCACGCCGATTTTTATAAAGTTAATCTTTTGGAAAAAATAAAGGCAAATGTTCAAGTTGTCGTGATAGGCGAATCAGAAGCGGTTAAAAGCGGCGGTATTTTGGTTAAGACGGTCAATGAACTTGAAGTGGAAGCCCTGCCCCAGGATTTGCCCCACGAACTTCAGATTGATATTTCAGTTTTAAATAATTTCGGCGATGAAGTGAAAATTAAAAATATTCTTTTGTCAGATAAGGTGAAAATTAATGCCAACCCCGAAGACGTGATTGCCCTTGTTCAGGAGCCGAGAAAAGAGGAGATTGAAGAAGCGGCGCCGCCGTCAGTTGAGGAGGTTGAGGTTATTAAAAAGGAGGAAAAACCAGAGGCAGAAGCGCCGGCTACGGAAAAAGGGAAAGAACCTCCCTCCGCCAAGGCTTCGGAGGGCAAGGAAAAGAAATAAACTAAAAATCCGCCGGTGAGGCGGATTTTTAGTTTATTTTCGCCTTCTGGGCGAAACCCGGGGCATTTTTACGGCGAGCCAGTACGCTCGCCTAAAATGCCCGTTATAGCAAAAAATCAATTTGCTATAACCCCGAGACCAGCGGAACAAATTGGCTCAAGTTGGATAATTGATTTTCCGATAAACTTTTCGCCATTTCAACCGCTTGAGTAATGTCGTTGGAGGAGAATTCCAGTTCTTCGCCTATTTCCAAAAATCTTTCTCCGTGCTGGTCTTTCAGGTAGTCCTCAATGTAAATTTTATGCTCGGCCCTTAGTCCTTCGCCAGCCGATGAGTTTTCTTTTAGATACTCTTTCAAAGCTTTTCTGGCTAAGTGAGTGGTGCCTTCACCTTTTTGGGCGGCAGCCCGGTAAATGCTTTCAACCCGGCCTTCTTCAGTGGTTATTTCTTCAACGATTACTTGTTCTTCAGTCCTAATTTGGTCGGTAGCTCCGGGAACTTGGGTCTTGGATTCTTGTTCCGGTTCTTGCCTGGTTCTAAGAAAGATAGTTACTGCTACTATAACCGCCGCTATGATTATCGGCAGAGCCACTTTGATGAAATTCTTTTTCCACCAATTTGAGAATTTTCCTCCCCAACCCGGCTTTGGTTCAAAAACTGGACCAGGTAATTGGGGGGGTTGTTGAGGCGGCTCTGGCTTTAACTCGGATTGTCTTGATTCTGGGATCAAAGCTCTCATTCCTTGGTTTTGCTGTTCTTCGGCCATATATCTCATTCCAATCTACAAATGTATTCAACAGCGATTCCGCTACGATTAGCTTCGCTAATCGGCGGAACCTTCGACGATCAATTTACGAAGATTCGCAGATAGGGATACATTCGTATATTTGGTGTTATTTATTACTCTTTTTTGAAAGAACTTCAACGATCTTGTCTAATTCACCATCCATTATTCCTTCTAAATTGCCCCAGCTCTTTTTAACTCGGTGGTCAGTCACTCGGTCTTGAGGAAAATTATAGGTTCTTATTTTTTCCGCCCTTTGGGCTTGCCCGATCTGTTTTCTTCTTTCTTCGGTTATCTCGCCGCTTTGCTTTTCCTGCCGGGCCTGCCATAGCTTGGACCTTAGAATTTCCAGGGCTTTATCCCGGTTTCTTTGCTGGGAACGTTCTTCTTGAGAGGATACTACAATACCGGTCGGTTTATGTCTAATCCGGACGGCGGTTTCAACTTTTTGGACATTTTGGCCGCCTGGCCCGGATGAACGGAAGAAAGAGACCTCTAAGTCGTTTGGATTTATTTTAACATCGGTTTCTTTTACTTTAGGCAGGACGGCCACCGTGGCCGTGGAGGTGTGAACCCGCCCCGATTTTTCGGTTTTAGGGATCCGCTGAACCCGGTGGACTCCGGCTTCCCGAGCAAGTTTTTTTAACACCTCTGGCCCGGCTATTTCAAAAGTAATCTGCCTGAAGCCGCCTAAAGTAGTGGGGCTATAATCAAGAATGTTAAATTTCCATCCCTGCTTAAGGGCGTATTTTTTATACATATTGAATAGATTAGAGGCAAAGAGGGCTGCTTCTTCACCGCCGGTTCCGGCCCGGATTTCCATAATGACTTCGTCCATATCATTCAAATTTACGAATGAATTCCAATTTACGAATTTGTAGATTGGGATGTTATTTTTTTCTCTTTCGGGTTTTTTCTAATCTACGTTTAAATCTTTCCACTCTTCCTTTAGTATCAACTATCTTACCTTTGCCGGTGTAAAAAGGATGGCAAGCAGAACAGATTTCAACCTTGATTTCAGGAACCGTGGCTCCGACGGTGAATTCATTTCCGCAGGCACACTTAACCTTAGCTTCCGGATAGTATTTTGGATGGATGTTTTGTCTCATAATTAGCGGGTACTCTAACACAGTATTTTAAAATTTTCAAATTCAAATTTTCAATTTTCAGTCAAATCTAAATTTTTAAATTTTAAAATTTAAAATTGGAATTTCGGGAAGATATTTGAAAAAAAATTAAAGTTCCTGTATTATAGGTAATTGCTATGTCGGAAATCAACTGGCAAACAATTATGCCTTCCTATGAAGATATGCTTTTGGCCGGACTGCATTATGGCCGGAAGAAAACCGTAAAACATCCTAAGATGGATCCTTTTATTTACGCCCTAAAGGACACCATTTATTTGATTAATGTTTTTAAAGTCGAAGAAGAGCTGAAGAAGGCGATAGAATTTTTGAGAAAAATCAAAGAAGGCGGCGGAACAATTCTTTGGGCGGCAATGACCAAGCACTCGGAAGATAAAATTATTGAAATAGCCAATCTCCTTAATATGCCCTACATCAAAGATAGGTGGCTTGGCGGAACTTTGACTAATTTTAAAACAATACAGGAGAGGATAAAGTATTATAAGGATATGGAAGAAAAATGGGTCAGTCCCGAAGTAATGGGTAAACTGACCAAGAAAGAGAAATATGATATGGAAAAAGAGCTCCGGATTTTAAGAAAGAAATTTCAGGGTCTGGACAGGATGAATAAACTGCCTGATGTCATCTTTTTGACGTCTTTGAGAAACGGAGGTTTGCCGGCGCGGGAGGCAAAAAGAGTCGGGATTAAAACCGTGGCCATTTGCAACACCGAGAGCGACCCGACTCAAGTTGAATATGCTATCCCGGCCAATGATAATGCCAAACAGTCGGTTGAGCTTATTTTGGAGACGGTAAGAAAAGCATTGATATAAATGTTGGATTCTATAAAAAAAATAAGAGAGCAAACCGGCCTTTCGGTCGCTGATATTAAAAACGCGCTCACCGAAGCCGAGGGGGATGAGAAAAAAGCTCTGGAAATTTTGCGTTCTCGCGGTCATAAAATTGCCGAAAAAAAAGCCGGCCGGCTGACCAAAGAGGGGACTATAGAAAGCTATATCCATAATACCAAAAAAGTCGGATCAATTATTGTTTTGCACTGCGAAACAGATTTTGTAGCCAAAAGCCCTGATTTCCAGGAGCTGGCCCATGATTTAGCGATGCAGGTTGCTTCATTAGACCCTCAAGATATCCAGGAGCTATTAGGGCAGTCGTTTATTAAGGACGAAGGTTTAACCGTCAAAGAGTTGATTGACAGATACATCGCCAAGTTGGGAGAAAATATTGTGGTCGGTGAATTCAAGAGATTTAGCATTTAAATTTAATTTTTTACGCCTTTACTATGTTTTGGATAATTCCTTTAATCTTGATAGGCGGCAGTTTGTACGGCATCGGCTATATTGTTTGGCCTAAATTTAACGAGATTAAAGCCAAGAAGGAATTGCCCGAAATCAAGGAGAGTTTTCGGCAGTTAATGTTTCCGGAAATTTTCAGGGTTTTAGGCCGAGTTAAAAAATTTAGAGATAACTTGCTTGTTGAATATGAAAAGTTTTTGAGACGGGTAAAAATTCTGTCTTTGAGAACCGATAACCTTGCCAATAAGCTTTTGGAGAAAAGACAAAAGACGGCGCCCAAAGCAGAATTTAAAGAACCGGAAAATCAGGTACAACAGAAAGCCAATAATACCTATTTTAAGACTAAAGAGAATAACTTGATTGCCGAAATAACTAAAAATCCGAAAGACAAGAATCTATACAGAGCTTTAGGAGCGTTTTATTTGGACAACAAAATGTATGGAGACGCAAAAGAAGTTTTTAACGTGGTTTTAGAATTGGACCCGAGCGATTTAGAAACAAAAGAATCACTTGAAAAAATCGGAAAAATGGGGTAAGATAAGTTAATTATCGGGTGGATTGGTGAGTGGCCAAAGCCGATGCGCTGTAGACGCATTGCCCTTTCGGGCTTCGGGGGTTCGAATCCCTCTCCACCCATAAAAACCTGATTTCTCGTTTTTTCAGAAGCTATTTGATGGGCGGCGCTTAGCGCCGCAGGCGCGGCCACTTCTCTTTCTCAAGATTTTTTGGTAAAGTAGTTTCGACAAGCTCACTATAAATAGGTTCTAACTTGGTTGTATAGATTCACATGCTTAAAAAAATCGGCAACAAATATGTTGTGCTTTCTGAAACCACCGGCCGGAAAATGGGTAGTTATAAAACTAAAAAAGAAGCAGAGAAGCGGTTGAAACAGGTTGAATTTTTTAAGCATTTAAAGGGAAGCCCGAGTTTGAGAGGGAAGTTAAGGAAGAAATCGCTATTAAAGTAAGCCGGAGTAGTTCAGTGGCAGAACGCAAACATGGTAAGTTTGAAGTCGCGAGTTCGATTCTCGCCTCCGGCTCATGAGTCAGGAAAATTTAATCCAGTTAAAGTGCAGTAATTGTAAAAGAATTAATTATTATATTAAAAAAAGCAAAGGCAAGGATCCCAAAGGGGAGAAGAAATTAGAATTGAAAAAGTTCTGTAAATGGTGTAAAAAACATACGATTCATAAAGAAAGTAAAATAAGAGGAAAGTAGTTATTGGGAGCGTCGTTCAATGGTAGGACTCGTGTCTCCAAAACACGGTATTCCCGTTCGAGTCGGGACGCTCCCGTATCTGACCAAAGAACAACTCGTTCAAAAATTAATCTCTGACAAAACTCTTGCCACTCCCCGGATTATCAATGCTTTTAAGGCCATTGACCGGAAAGATTTTGTTTTGTCAGAAGACCTGGAGAGAGCCTATGAAGACCGGCCGCTTTCAATTGGTTATGCCGCGACTATTAGTCAGCCGACTACAGTGGCTTTTATGTTGGAGAAATTATTTGAGGGCAATTCCGTTAGAGGCAAAGATACGCTGCGGGCCCCGTACGAAATAGAGGCACGCTGCGGGCCCTCGCGATTTCGTTCGGGGCGGGCCCTCGCGGCCTCTAACGGGGCGAGCAAAATTCTTGAGATCGGCACTGGTTCCGGCTATATGACTGCTTTGTTAGCCAAGTTAGCCGGAGTGGAAGGTAAAGTTTACTCAATTGAATACGTTCCCGAACTTACCGAATTTGCCAAAATTAATCTTGATAAGTATAATTTTAAAAATATAAAGTTATTCACAGGTGATGGTAAACTTGGTTTGCCTGAGTATGCACTTTTTGATAGAGTCATTTCATCTGCTTCAGCAGAAGAAATTCCAAAAACCTGGAAAGACCAGTTAAGGGTCGGCGGTAAGGTAGTTGCCCCAGTCGGCGAAAGCCTGGTAGAATTAGAAAAGCTTTCTAAAAGGAGATTTAAAGAGACAGAGTATAAAGGATTTGTATTTGTCCCGCTGCAGTAAAATGAATTTTAATTTTTTAAGGAAAAACAAGATTGAAGAGGAGGCCCGGGAAGAATCAGTCGCAGTTTTGACCGCGGCAAGAGTATTTTCTCCCGACGAACCCGGCTTGCTTAAATACGCCAGATTATTAGTTTATGTTCTGGTGTTTTTAATTCCTTTATTCTTTTTGCCCTGGACCAGCGAGATTCTGGAATTCAACAAACAATTCTTGCTCTTTTCTTTGGGAGGCATTGGCTTGATTCTTTACTTGGGCGAAGTCATCCGGACCGGCCACCTGATTTTTAAAAGAAGTTTGATTAATTACGGGGTTTTGATTTTCTTGGGCGCGGTTTTACTGGTTTCTTTATTTTCCGATTTCAGATATCAAAGCATTTTTGGCGGTTTCAGTGCCGGTTTCCAGGAAAGTTTAATCAGTTCAATCAGTTTCGCGGTTTTATTCTTTCTTATCTTTAATACCTTTGGTTTAACGGCCGGCTCGGCCAAGGAGGACGTTCTGAAGTTATTGAATGTTTTTGGTTTATCTTTGTTTTTGGCCTTGATTTTTGGCTTTTTGCAGATAGTCGGCTTGCCGGTTTTTAAGATAGTCGGGATTTCAGCCAGAAATTTTACTACCATAGGAACGGTCAATAGTCTGGGAGTTGTTGCCGCTTTTCTCCTAACTCTTTCGTTATCCAAAGTGAGCTTAGAGAAAAGCAGATATCTTTTTGGTTATATTAGAATGCCGGCTTTGTTCCTATCTTTGGTGTTTCTTTTAATTCTTAACTGGTGGATCTTGTGGCTAATTGCCATTGCTGGAGTGGTTTCAGTGCTTGTTTCCGGCTCTTTGACCGATTGGCGGATATCAAGTTATTTCTGGCCAGTGGCCATAATTTTACTGGCCGTGGTGTTTATGCTTTTGAATTTTAATCTGGCCTCTGCTTTAAGTATTCAATTTCCGGTTGAAGTGTCTCCTTCTTTCCAGACTTCAGTTAAAATGGCTAAAGACGTTCTGCTTAAAGATCCGCTTTTTGGGATTGGCCCTGAAAATTTTTCTTTAGCCTATGATTTGTACAAGCCTACCTCTATAAACAACACAGTTTTTTGGAATATTAGATTTTCGGAAAGCACCTCTGAACTGTTTAACGTCATAATTTCTTACGGGATAGTCGGTTTTTTGGCTTTCTTGTTTTTAATCTGGATTGGCTTGAGATTCAGTTTAAATAATCTTAAACTTTTGCCGCTTTTTGCTGTTTTGATCGCTGTCTGGGTTTTATATCCCTACAATATGACTTTCGGCTTCAGCTTCTGGCTGGTCTTAGGGCTGCTTTCTCTTTTAGTTTCTAAAAAAGAAGATGAGTTGGTTATCAATTTGGAAAAATCCCCAAAGCATTCTTTGATTACCTCGATTTCTTTTGTTGGAGTTCTTGTTTTAGCGGTCATCGGTTTTTACTTTATGACTTTGCGCTATGCCGCTAATATTAAGTTTGCCCAGGCTTTAAACATTAACGAGATTGACCGGCAGACCCAGTTGGTAGTAGATGCCATTAATTTGAATCCAAGCGAAGACTTTTATTCAAGAGCTTTGTCTAATTTTCTGATTTCAAGAGTTAATGATGAACTTCGAAACCTCAATCAGGTCAGAACCGAATCAGAGCGGCAGGCGGTTTTAGGAAGAATTCAGAATTTCGCTGTTACGGCAATAAATGTCAGCAGTAATACGACTGAAAAGCACCCGGCCGACCCAGCTAATTGGTTTACCCGAGCCGTGGTTTACGAGAATCTTATTAATATCATTGATGGTTCTATTGACTGGGCTTCCAGGATGTATCAGGAATACTCTAAAGTTTCGCCCAAAGACCCAGTTCCTTATTTAAGGATAGGAAATGTGTATTTAAACAGAGCCGAGTTTTTAAGGCAATTAATTTCTGGTCAGGGACTTAATTTAACACCCCAAAGCAGAGCTAACTTTGAAAATCAAATTGCCAGCGTCCTTAAATCAGCCGAAGAAAGTTATCAAAAAGCAGTTGAGTTAAAACCAAATTATATTTTGGCTATTTACAATCTTGGTGTAGTTTATGAAAGGCAAGGAAGGGTTAATGATACAATCAGGCAGCTTGAAGTAATTAGAGCAGCCAATCCCTTAGACGCAAATATTACTTTTCAGTTAGGTCTTTTGTACTACCGAGATAATCAAAAGGACCGTGCTTTCGCAGAGATGCAAAGAGCAATCACTATTTTCCCTAATTTCTCAAATGCAAAATGGTACTTAGCTTTGCTTTATGAAGAAAGAGGGGAATTAGATAATGCTTTAGAACAGCTTTATAAAATAGAGGAATTAAACCCAAACAACGAAATTTTAATGAATAAAATCAACGAGCTGGAAGCAGGCAGACGTTCAATTCCTCCTCAAAGAGTCACCGGCGTCAGGCCGCTTGAAGAAAAAAATAGTTCTGAATAAGCGAGAAGATATAATTGAGTAAAACAATAATGAAAAAGACTGCCGGCTATTTTTTAATTATAGCCTTTTTGTTTTTATTGTCTTTGGTTTTCTATTCAATAGATGAAATCTTTATTGAAAGGACTTTGGCTCAAGTGGTCAGGCTTGAAATTGATAGGGGAGAAGATGCCGATTCAATAATTGAGAGATTGAAAGAGGCTGGTTTGATTAGAAATAAATCAATCGCTAAAGCTTATATCGTGATGACTGGAGTCCATAAAGAAATTAAGCCGGGTCTTTACTCTCTAGGGCCCACCTATTCGGTTAAAGAGGTATTTGATCGATTGACTTCGGGCGGCGGCATTGCCGTTAAGATTTATGAGGGGCAGACAATCAGAGAAATTGCCCAAACTCTTCTTGAAACAGGAATTATCGGTAACGCAATTGAGTTTGAACGGATGGCTTCAAGGTTTGATAATTCGTTCGGTAGGTATAAATTTTTACCTAAACAGAGAGATGTTAATTTGGAGGGTTATCTTTTCCCTGATACTTATAAGTTCTGGAAATCAACGGTAACCGAAGTAGTAGAAGAAATGCTTGATGATTTTAATAATAAAGCCTACTCGCAATTTAGTAATCTAAATCCTGAAGAATTCAGTCAGATAATAATCATGGCTTCAATGCTTGAGAAAGAAGTTCGGACCGAAAGAGATATGAAGCTTGTTTCTGGGGTTTTATGGAAGAGATTGGAAGCAGATATACCTTTGCAGGTAGATGCCACTTTGGTTTATGTAAAATGCGATGTTATGAAGCTTAGTGACTGCCGAGTTCTGTCAAATGGCGACAAACAGCTCGTATCTCCTTACAACACTTATTTGAACCTTGGTTTGCCGCCTGGGCCGATAGCCAATCCGGGATTAATCGCCATTGAAGCAGTCTTAAGACCACAGACCAGCTCTTACTGGTATTATTTGTCAGCTCGTGACGACGGCCGGACAATTTTTGCCGAGACCCTTGACGAGCATAATGCCAATAGATTAATCTATAGATAATATATAATAGTGTAATAGCCGAAGAAAGTGAGTTAGTATAAAGCCATAAATCTCACTGAGGCAGCCTCTTTTTGGTTTCCTCGCGGAAACTTTTTTTATGCCAAAAACCAAGATTCAAAAAGCTGAAATTGTTAATCAAATAGCCGAGAAAATTAAACGGGCCAAAGTTTTGGTTTTTAGTTCATTCAGCCAAAGGGGCAAAAAGGGGCTTAATTTTCCAGCTATGGAAAAATTGAAAAAGGACTTAAAAGAAACAGACGCTGAATATGTGGTTTTGAAAAAGACGCTTCTGGATTTGGCCTTACAGAAATCCTCTTTTGCCGATGAAGTTAAAGTTAAGGAGTTAGACGGTTCAGTTGCGGTTTTGTTCGGCTATCAGGATTTAATTGAGCCGGTAAAAGTTTTGTATAAACTATCAAAAGAAAATGAGGCCCTCCTGCTTTATTTAGGGTTAATTGAGGACCCCGAAGGAGCCCGCCAGAGCGAACGGGACGGGGCAAGTAAAAAAGTTATTTCGAAAGATAATTTGGTCGAGATGGCTAATCTGCCTTCCCGGGAGATTCTGCTTGGCCGCTTGGCTGGCGCGGTTCGTTTTCCGCTGTCCGGCCTGGCCAATGTCTTACAGGGAAATATTAGGGGATTGGTCAGCGCATTAAATCAGATAACAGTTAACAGATAACAGTTAACAGTAGTATGGAACCAAAATTTCAAGAATTATTAAAACAAATTGAATCAATGTCGGTTTTGGAGTTGTCGCAGTTTGTGAAGGCCCTTGAGGAAAAATTCGGCGTTTCGGCTTCGATGCCGATGGTAATGCCGCAAGCTGGAGTTGGTGCCGCTGGCGCCGCGGCCCCTGAAGGCGAAGAAAAATCAATCTTTAACGTTGTTTTAACTGATGCCGGAGCAAATAAGATTCAGGTGATTAAAGTGGTTAAAGACGCGACTGGTAAAGGATTAAAAGAAGCCAAAGACATGGTTGATAATCTGCCGGCGACATTAAAGGAAGAAGCGAAAAAAGAGGAAGCCGAGGAATTGAAGAAAAAAGTAGAGGCCGCCGGCGGAAAAGTAGAATTGAAATAGGTAAAAAGTTATATCTTCAACTCCCAAATCTTGGTAGGGGAGAGAAGATAGAGAGTCCGAACTTCTTTGTCAAAAAACGCATCTTTCACTATATCAACCCCGGATAGATCATAACTAACCTTCAAGTTTCCTAAATCATCAACCACTCGGGCCAATTCGTCTGTCTTATCAACTATCATAAATTCATTACTTGCCCCGTGGTCGCCATTAGGCGATTTTTCGGGGTTCCCTAAATTAACCAATTCCACGCCTGGCCCGATAGCAAAGTTTAAATCATAAGATTCGGTCAGTTCTCCTTTGAAAAAAGTCGCCAGCTTTCTTTGGTCGGTAACAACAAAGATATTTGAGTCCAAGTCAAAAGCCGCAAAATTACCGGGCACTTTTTCTGCCTCACCCGATTTCAGCCATTCCAGTTCTTCAAGGGGGTTGACCAAGGCGTTAGTAATTTTGTAGATGTTTTTAGAGCCCAGAAAGTACAAGTTGTCTTCGTAATTTTTCATTTCCACCGGCTCAAAGTTAAACCTTTTTCTAAGCTGTCTGATTTTATTTTCATCAAGGTCAATAATTTCAATACCCGTTCCATAAATGATAATTTTGTTGTTTTTTATCCAAACTAAATTAACACCAACCGAACTCTCTAATGGTTTTAGTTCTCCATCGTTTGCTTGGTATAATTTATCGTTATCGCCGACAAATACTTTCCCGCCGCCGGCTAAAATGTTTTTAAGTCCGTTTATCTGGGCGCCTTGATAAGTAACCAGATCAAGCAAAACAGCTGGTTTTTTGGTTGAGTCAACTTTTTCTATCCTATTTAATAAACCGATGGCTGCCAGCATGACCTCGTTCTTTTCTTTGTTTTCTTCTATTAAGTCCAACTCCTTGAAAGCGTCGGCCAAAATTTCCCTGGCTTCATAATTTTGTTTCAGCAGAAATCTTGATTCACTCACTCTCAATTTCTCGTTTATAGAAGCGATTTCTTCTTTAAGTTTTGAATCCCCCCGAGTCAGTAAAAATAAACCGGCGATAATGACTAAAGTAATCACCCCGACTATAAAATAATTGCTGATCCCCCTATTTTTAAGCCGCCAGCCCCGGTTATTACTATTAATACTGCCCAGTCCCTCGCCTAAAACCATTTCTTTGAATTTTTCAACTGTTTTTTTGATCGCATTGCTCTTGTCTACTTTTGATACTTCAGTAGCGAAAATCTTGGTTTCCTTCGCCGGAGCAGAAGAATCAATTTCTTTAATTGGCTCTTCCTGTATTTTTTTAGTTTCTTCATTTATCTCAAGATAGAGACCAGAGCAGGGGATTGGGCTGCCGTTATCTTTTTTATCGGCGGCCGGCGAGATTATTTTATGGAGCATACTTACAAAACCCTCGGTATCGCTTTTAGATAATGTAGCAGTAATCATTTTCTGTTTGAAATTCAGGCGGTTATTAGGAATAAAGAAAAATAATTTATCTCCTTTTTTAATTTCCCCGGATATTATATTTGAAAACCGTTTATTGGTTATATGGGATTTGTTGAATTGGCCGATATTTTCAAAAACATCAAAAGTTTCTTTTTTCAACAGCCGATAAATAAGCATTTTTGATTTACCTATCTTAGCTAAAGATATTTTTTCTTTATTGATAAAGGCCACACCCAGGTCCAGCTTTATATCAGCATTGTCTTTGATTAAACTTTCGATAAGATCATTTGCTTTCTTAAGTGAGTTTTCAAAGATATTATCTTCTATCGAATTGCTTCCTGATTCAAGTTCTCGTTTAATGAAGCTGGCGATTAAATTGGGGATATAATCCAGAGATGGGTCGTTTGACTGGACTTGACTCACTATGTACAAATAGGCTTTATTATTTCCATTGACTGAATTGGCGGAAGTACTTTTAACCGAGTTTTTAATAGTATAAGAAAAAACGTCATAAAAAATCCCATCCTGTTCTTTTGGTCTTACCAGTATTTCTTTGGATTTAGGTATTAGCTCCTTGATTTCCATATTCTTTTTATGTTATACACCCTTTAAGCATACTATGACCAATCAAATTTTTGAAGAGCTGTTTGGTTCAAAGGCCAGGGTTAAAATCCTTAAATTTTTCTTTAGAAATGAGTTCAGCTTTTTTGATCTTTCTATAGTTGCTAAAAGAGTTCAGGAAAGTAGGTCGGTGGTTAAAAAAGAAATTACCCGGCTTTTAAAAATCGGATTTATTTCCCGACGCTCTGGTCGAGGATCCTCGACTCCTTTGGAGCCGGGACAAAAAATGAATAAACCCTTGAAATAATGGCTAAGAAAAATAGAAAAAAGAGATCTAAAAAAACTAAGCGGATAAGCAGAAGAAAAAAGATTAACAAAACATCAAAGAAAAAAGTTAATGGCAGAGCCAGAGTTTTTTATGGCCTGAATCATAAATTTATGTTTTTAAAAGATTTAAGAAATCTGATGCTTAATCAGCCGCCGGCTTCTTTTATTAGGATGGAAAAAAGGATTTCATCTTTGGGGCGAATCAAGTTGGCTTTAATTTCGGGCGTCTTTTTGAATAAAGAAAATGTAGCTGATCTTTTGATTGTTGGTGATGATATTGATAGGAGAAGGTTTAAAAATTTTTTAAAATCTCTTGAGGCTGAAGTCGGTACCCAGGTAATTTATGTTATAATGGATAAGGAAGAGTTTAATTACCGTCGGGCAATGTTTGATAGGTTTGTTCGATTGATGCTTGAAGGCCACCACGAGGTTTTGATTGATAGGATTGGGCTTTAGGATTTCTGCAAAACAGCCCTTTCTACTGCAATCTGTAAATGAAATCCTTGGGCGGTTAGTTTAATGGTAAAATGCTGCATTCACATTGCAGAGAGTGTAGGTCCGATTCCTACACCGCCCATAATCAACAAGAGTTTACAACTTGTGAATAAATTGTAGAGTTTTATCAATTCACCACTTAAAAAAGCCGATTTTATCGGCCTTTTTAATTTTTCCGTCTAAAATCTATTGTTTTACGTTTATAAAGTGGGATATAATATCAACAGAGTGGATGAAAGTGGATAGTTCTGTGGATAACTTAGGCTATTTGGGGATAACTATTTGCGACCGATTATCCCTAAATGGCCTTTGTGGATTAGCCCCTTCTAATGAAAAGGGCTAATCCACAATGTTTATCGGCGAATACACTCATTCTATAGACAATAAAAAACGACTGGCTATCCCAGCTAAATTTAGGAAAGAAATTGGTGAGCGGGCAATTTTAACAAGGGGACTGGATAACTGTTTATTTTTATATCCGGAACAAGAATGGAAAGGCTTGGCCGAGAAATTAAACCAGTTATCAATGGGTCAGGCAAATACCAGAAGCTTTGTCCGGCTTTTGCTTTCCGGCGCTGTAGAAGTTGAGTTAGATGGTTTAGGAAGAGTTTTGATTCCCGATTATTTAAAAAATTATGCTGATTTAAAAAAAAAGACTGTGATTGCCGGAGTTTTTAACCGGCTGGAAATTTGGGACCAGGAACACTGGGCCAGATACAAAGGAGAAATTGAAAAAAGCACTGATGCGATTGCCGAGAAATTGGGAGAATTAGGGTTGATATGATCCATCAGCCAGTCCTTTTAAAAGAAGTAATAGAGTATTTAAACCCAAAACCAGGCAACAAGATAATTGACGCTACTTTTAATGGCGGCGGCCATAGTTTAGCGATTTTAGAAAAAATTAAACCAAAAGGAAAAATACTGGGAATTGAATTAGATACCGAGCTGTACAGAAAAGCTGAGAAGAGGTTCACCAATATTAGAGAAATAGTTTTGGTAAATGATAACTATCGGAATTTAAAAAAGATTGCCAAGGAGAATAATTTTTTGAAGGCCGACGGGATTCTGTTTGACCTTGGCTTATCAAGCTGGCATCTGGAGGAAAGCAAAAGGGGATTCAGTTTTATGAAAGATGAGCTGCTGGATATGCGTTATTTGAAAAATGACGGCATTACTGCCGGAGAGATAATTAATCAGTGGCCGCCTGAAGAGATTGAGAAAATTTTAAAGGAGTACGGAGAGGAAAGATTTGCCAAAGCGATTGTCAAAGCCATCATAATAGCCAGAAAGGGAAAACCGATTATCAGCACCCTTCAATTAGTTGAAGTCGTTAAAAAGGCACTGCCACTGGGGTATCGAGGGAAAAGCCGAATCCATTTTGCCACTAAAACATTTCAGGCCCTACGAATCACGGTAAATGATGAGTTAGGAAACCTGGAGGCGGCTATAAGGCAACTAGCCGAAGCGATTAAAGAGAGGGGCAGGGGATTAGTAATTTCTTTTCATTCTCTCGAAGACAGGATCGTAAAAAACAGTTTCCGAGAGCTCAAAAAAAGCGGGATTGCCGAAATTATTACCAAGAAACCAATTAGACCGTCTATGGAGGAAGTGGTTAAAAATCCGCGGGCCCGCAGCGCCAAATTAAGAATTGTAGAAATTTTATGACTTATTTTTCAGAGATAATCAAAAATAAAATTGACTTTAGAAAGATAAACATTGCTTTGCTGATTTTTGTTTCGGCTCTATTTGGCTACTATATTTATCAGACCGTTTTTATTTCTTCGGGCGGCGTCAGTTTGGTGGCTTTAAAAAAAGAATTTTTAGAAAGAAAGAACAGCCTAAGCGCCGCATCAGCCCAGGTCCAGAATCGTCAGAACTTTGACCCAGATTTTATAAAAGACAATCTTAAAATGACTGAAGTTGAAAGATTTGATTATATAATTATTGGTCCCTCTGAATTTGCTTTAATAGAAAATAACATTGACCGACAATGAAAATAAATATTCTGATAGGCCTTTTTATTTTTTTGTTTTCCTTTACGGCCTATAGACTCTTTGATTTAAGCATAAATAAGTATAATTTCTTCTCTCAAGTAGCCGCCAATCAGCAAAGTTACGGCACCATTGATACCGCCCTAAGGGGAGAAATTTTTATAAGAGACGGGCTTAGCGGTCAATTAACCACTTTAGTTACTAACCGGGTTTCTTCTGGTTCTTTTAATTTCTATTCAAGATTTTATCCCGAAGGTTCCTTGGCCGCCCACTTAGTCGGCTTTTTAGGGTTTCAAAATAAAGTTCAGATGGGTCAATACGGAGTAGAAGAACATTATGAACCGTGGCTTTCCGGCCAAGTCGGTTTTAAAAATTTTTTAGACAAAGTTGGGTTTGAAAACGGAACCAACCAGGGCAGTTCCTTAATTTCGACAATTGATAAGAATGTCCAATTTTTTACAGAAGCGAAATTAAAAGAACTGGTTGAAAAATGGCAAGCTCGGGGAGGCAGCGCGGTTATTCAGGATCCAAAAAGCGGAGCTATTTTGGCAATGGCCTCATATCCGACTTATAATCCTAATTCTTACGGGGCCTATCCAATTGAGATCTTTTCTAATCCAGTTATCCAGAGTTGGTTTGAACCAGGTTCATCTTTTAAAACAATCACCATGGCCGCCGCTTTAGATACTGATTCGGTTAATCCCAATACCAGCTATTTTGATTCCGGAGAAGTAAAAATAGGGGAATCGGTAATTAGAAATTATGATTTGAAAAGCAACGGCTATCAGACAATGACTCAAGTTCTTGAAAAATCAATCAATACCGGAGCGATTTTTGCCATGCGTCAAACCGGGCAGGAGAAATTTTTAAATTATATTGAGAGATTTCAATTTGGAAGGAAGACCGACATTGATTTAGCTGGAGAAGTAAGCGGGGATGTTAAAAATCTCTATACTGGAAGAGAGATAAATTTTGCCACCGCCGCTTTCGGCCAAGGCGTGGCCTTGACGCCGCTTCAGCTGGTTAATGCTTATTCGGCGGTTGCCAACGGCGGAAAACTGATGAGGCCATATGCAGTTGAGAAAATAATAAAGCCAACCGGAGATAGTATTTTAATTAGGCCAGAGGTAGTGGCTGAACCGATTAATTCGGAAACGGCCAGAACTTTGACTTCAATGCTGGTTTCGGTTATAGAGAACGGGTCAATCAAGCAGGCGAAAGTTCCGGGTTATAAAATTGCCGGCAAGACCGGCACCGCCCAAGAGCCCAACCCGGAAGGCGGCTATTCGGAATTTTTGATCCATAATTTGGTTGGCTTTGGCCCGGCTGAAGATCCTCGTTTCACTATTCTGATTAAATTGGATAGACCCGAAGGAGTTGAAACAGCGGCGGTCAGTTTAGCTGATACATTTGGCGACATTGCCAGGTTTTTACTGAATTATTATGGGATTCCGCCAAGGGAGTAAGTTCGCCGTGTAGGAATATTCGGTTCGCTCATTCCTACACGGCTATCCTAAATGCGTAAATTATTACAAATCACACTTAAGTTATTATCTAAAGCCGTCATCAAAAAGTATAGGCCGTTAGTCATCGGTATCACTGGTTCGGTTGGTAAAACCTCAACCAAGGAGGCGATTTTCACGGTACTTAAAAATAGATTTCGCGTTCGGAGGGCGGTCGGTAGTTTTAACACGGAAGAAGGATTGCCCTTGGCTGTATTGAGCGATTGGAAAGAGGAGGAATTAAAATTAGTCAGCCAGTACGGTCCGGCCGGGGAAAGACTTAAAAAATTACTTTTTTGGTTCGGGATTGTGATTTCAGGTTTTTTTAAGTTAATTTTCACCCCCAAGTCAAAATATCCTGAAATTCTGATTTTGGAATACGGAGCCGACCGGCCCAGGGACATAGGGAAGTTGGTTGAAATTGTCAGGCCCAAAATTGGGGTGGTTACAGCCTTGGGTGAAACGCCGGTTCATGTAGAGTATTATTCTGGTCCTGAAGAAGTGGCTAAAGAAAAGGCAAAACTAATTCAAGCTTTACCGCCTAATGGTTTGGCGATTTTAAATCACGATGACCTGGCCGTTTTTAAAATGAAGGATTTGGGTTTGGCCGAAGCTATGACTTTCGGATTTAATCAGCATGCTGATGTTGTAGCTTCAGATGTAAGCTACTTTATTGGGGGCGGCAGTAATGGCAATGGGCTTGGGGCTGGCCTAAGTTTCAAATTGAATTACCAAAATATAGTTATTCCTTTTCGTTTGGCTAACGCCCTGGGCCGGCATCAGATTTATGCCGCTTTAGCTGCGACTGCCGTGGGAATTCATTTTGGGATGAACCTAATTGAAATTTCCGAAGCCCTGAGAAGTTTTGAATTTCCAAAACAAAGGATGAAGCTTTTACGCGGGGTTAAGGATTCGTGGATTATTGACGATTCTTACAATGCTTCACCGCTCTCAACTCATGCGGCCTTAGAAACTTTAAAAGAGTTTGGCGACAAGATAATTTCCAGAACTGGAGCGGGCCGAAAAATTGCGGTTTTAGGCGACATGAAGGAATTAGGCAAATTTACCGAAAAAGCCCATCGGCTTATCGGTAACTTAGCCGGAGAGATGACGGAATATCTTTTTACTGTCGGCCCGGCCGCAAAATTTATCGCTGACTCGGCTTTTAACCAATTGCCAAAAGAAAACATTATGAGTTTTGATTTGGCTGGTGAAGCAGGGGAGTGGTTGAAAAAGTTTATCCAGGAAGGCGATGTGGTTTTAGTCAAAGGGTCGCGGGCGATGAAAATGGAAAAAATTATTGAGCTACTCACATAAATTAGAAAAACTTCTTTTTTATATTTTTATTTTCTCAATCCCGTTTCAGACGAGGGTGGTTTGGCAGTCATGGGGGATTGGGTTTAATGAGTGGAACGCGGCGTTTTTGTACGGGACGGATTTATTGATTCTGGCGCTTCTGGGATTTTGGTTTGTAAAACTCATCCTAAAAAAATCGCAATTTGTTTTCTCAAATTACGACTGGTTTTTAGTCGGCCTTCTTGCTATTTCGGCAATTTCAATTAAAAACGCTTCAAATCAAACACTTGGACTTTATCAGTTAGTTAAACTTGCTGAATTTTATCTATTGTATTTTTATATGAAATCTAATCTTAGCCAGATTTTTAATTTAACCACTGCTTTTTTAGTTTTCCTCACCTCCGGATTTTTCCAGGCGATTTTAGCAATTCTTCAATATATCCGACAAGCCGATTTAGGCCTTCGATTTTTAGGCGAGACTGTTTTAAATCCTGATTTATTCAATGTCGCTATTTTTATGGTTGAGGGCGAAAAGATAATGCGGCCTTATGGCACTATGCCGCATCCGAATGTTCTGGCCTTATTTCTTTTTATAGCTGTCTTTATTTACTACTTTTTCTATATACAAGGGGATAAGTTTTTGCGCTCCAAAACCGGGCTTTTAATTTATTCTGTTCTGCTTTTTGGCTTTCTGCTTACCTTTTCAAGAGTAATTATTTTTGTCTGGTTGGCCGGTTTGGGATTGAGGTGGCTGCTTTTAAAAAAAGTATTTGGTAAAATTGCCCAAACCATCAGTTTAAAGGAGTTAACAATCGCAACTTCAGCGGTATTAATAATTTTTTCATTTCTTTTTTGGCCGCATATTTCGGCCCGGATAGATATTTCGCCACAAGATGAAGCCGTGGCTTTGCGCAGTTTTTACGGCAAAATTGCAACTTTCGAGAAGCCTTTTTTCGGAATTGGAATCGGCAACTTTGTGAATTGGTTTAAAGAAGTCAGTCCGGGCTTGGCCTCAAATTTATATCAGCCAGTTCATAATATTTACCTTTTGATTTTTTCCGAGACCGGAGCTCTGGGCTTAACTGTGTTTTTGCTGTTTTTGATTTTTCTTTCAAAAAATTATCTTAAACTTAAATTCACCCAACCATTTCATTACTCCTTTTTAATAATCTTTCTTTCGCTTTTATTCTTTGGATTGTTTGATCATTTTCTCTGGACTTTACAGCAGGGACAGATTATATTTTGGTTAGTTTTGGGTTTATTAGAAAGCCTGCCCTCATCGTTCAACGGATAGGACGCAAGATTCCGGATCTTGTAATAGGGGTTCGAATCCTCTTGAGGGCGTTATGAAATTAGTTGCCGATCTTCAGATCCACTCCAAATATTCCAGGGCTGTTTCCAAAGAAATGGTTTTGGAGAATTTGGATAAGTGGGCCAGAATCAAAGGGATTAATGTTTTGGGAACAGGGGATTTGACTCATCCTTTGTGGCTTAAGGAGATTAAACAAAAATTAGAACCGGCCGAACCCGGTCTTTTTAAGTTAAAGAAAGAATATAAAGTTGATTCATTTGGCAAGTTAAATGGAGATTCTGAGCCGCGGTTCATGCTGACCGGCGAAATAAGCTGTATTTATTCAAAGGGCGGAAAAGTGAGGCGGGTTCACCATCTTTATCTGGTTCCAGATATTGCCACGGCTGAAAAAATAAACGCCAAACTTTCTTTTATCGGTAATCTGAAGTCAGACGGCCGACCGATTCTGGGCCTTGATTCAAAAAAGTTTTTGGAAATTTGTCTTGAAATTTCACCCGACATTATGGTTATTCCGGCTCACGCCTGGACTCCTTGGTTTTCAATTTTCGGCTCAAAATCCGGCTTTGACTCAATTGAAGAATGCTTTGAAGATTTATCAAAATATATTTACGCCATTGAAACCGGACTCTCTTCTGATCCGGCGATGAACTGGCGGCTTTCAAAATTGGATAGTGTTGCCTTAGTTTCAAATTCAGATTCGCATTCGCCGACTAGAATCGGTCGGGAAGCCAATGTTTTTGATACCGAATTGGATTATTACAAAATCATTGAGGCAATTAAATCAAAAGACCCGAAAAAGTTTCTTTACACCGTTGAGTTTTTTCCGGAAGAGGGTAAATACCATTATGACGGTCATAGGTTGTGCAAAGTTTCTTTTAAACCGGAGCAAAGCAAGAAGACAAATTTTTTATGTCCAAAATGCAAGAAGCCATTGACCATCGGGGTTTTAGCCAGAGTTGATGAACTGGCTGACCGGGCAAACGGTTCAAAGCCCGACAATACTATTCCTTATAAAAGCGCCATTCCGCTGGACCAGATTATTTCTGACTCAATTGGTTTGAGTGCGACCGGAAATACTGGTTGGCCCAAAAGGGTTTGGCAGGAATATGAAAAATTAGTTGGTAATTTGGGCAATGAGTTTAATGTTCTTCTGAATTCCAGCCGTGAGGAATTAGAGGGCGCGACTATTTCTGAAATTACAGAGGGCATTATGAAAGTGAGAGGAGGTAGGGTCCATATTGAACCGGGCTATGACGGTGAATACGGGAAAATAAAAATATTTACTGCTGATGAGCGGGAAAGTGCCTCAAAACAGGCAGTTTTATTGTAAACAGGTGTGGATAATTTAGCTTGACTTGAATGCCCGGATTTTGGTATTTTAAAGAGTGCTTTTGTGAATACGCCCCAAGCGTCCAAAAAGTTAATATTTTTAGCGATTTTATTGGTGTTTTCATTATATGCCAATTTCGTCGTAGCGGCTGGAGAAGGGCCGCGTTATTTTATTAAGACGACAAGCGCTTTTTGGCAAAAAAGCTTAAATGCCAGGCATTCTTTTGATAATGGTTTTACTGCTGATTTATCAGGCATTCAGCTGACTTTAGCTAAGCTTTTTGGTTTGGAGGTTGAACCAGTTGAACAACTTCATATTCTGCCAGAGGAGCCGGTTCTGCCGGAAAGCAAAGGGAGTGCCAAGCCCCAGCCGCCAAGTGTCAGGATAAAGCCGGCTGACCAGACGCCTTGGGGAATTGAGGTTATTTATGGCGATTCTACCATTGCCTCTACTTCCGGCGGAGCCGGCATTAAGGTAGCGGTTTTAGACACCGGAGTTTTAAAAAATCACCCTGATTTAGAAAATAGAGTTAAACAGTGTAAAGATTTTACTAATCCGAGAGTACCGATTAAAGATGGCAGCTGTGACGATAAGCACGGCCACGGCACTCATGTTTCCGGAATTATTTTAGCCGATGCTGGTTCTGACAAACTTGGAATTTACGGAGTGGCGCCAGAAGCCGACCTCTTTTCTTACAAAGTTTGCGGCAATGACGGCTCCTGCTGGGCTGACGATATTGCTTTTGCCATAAGAACCGCAGCCGACAACGGGGCTAATGTTTTAAATATGAGCTTAGGTTCGGACAATGATAATTCATTAATCCGAGACGCCATTGATTATGCTGTTTCTAAAGATGTTTTAGTGGTTGCCGCCGGCGGGAATGACGGCCCCTACTTTTCAAGTATTGACTATCCGGGAGCTAACTTTAAAGTGATTGGAGTTGGCGCAATAGATGTTCAGATTTTAGTCCCTGACTGGAGTTCCAGAGGGATTAATTCCTCAACTTCACCCTATGTAGTTGAAGAAAAAGATATAGAGTTCGGCGCGCCCGGCGTTAATATTGAGTCAACCTGGAAAAATGGCGAGTATGCGATTTTATCGGGAACTTCAATGGCTTCACCTCATGTTGCTGGTTTAGCGGCTAAAATGTGGCAATTTGAAGTTGTCGCATCTGGTTCAAAAGCCGAGGCGACAAGAAATCTTTTACATCAGCTCTCAAAAGATATCTGGACTATTGGCGATGATGATGCGACCGGATTTGGATTGCCAAAGGTAAAGTAATAAGTAAAAAGTAATAAGTGGAGAAAAGATTGCCTAATGGCGATTTTTTGTTAAAATTAAACAATGAAGATAAACCGGGTAATTCGCACTTTAGTTACCTCTGATTTTTTATTGATTTCCGGTTTTGCCGTGTTTGGTCCGATTTTCGCCGTTTTTGTTACCCAAGAGATTGAAGGGGGAACCTTGGCAATTATTGGTTTTACCGCCGCCATCTTCCAGATTTTCAAGTCATCTTTTCAGATTCCCATTGCCAATTACCTTGATAAGAATCACGGCGAGAAAGATGATTTTTACTCATTAATGATTGGTTCTTTTTTGATTTCTATAGTTCCATTTTTATACCTTTTTGCCGCTAAACCGATTCATCTCTATATGGTGAATGCCATTTACGGTCTTGGGGCGGCTTTTGCCATTCCGCCCTGGAATGCGATTTTTACCCGCCATATTGATAAAATGCATGAAAGTACTGATTGGGCGGTGGAATCGGTGTCAATTGGAGTGGGGGCGGCTTCGGCCGCGGCGTTGGGCGGAATCATTGCCGAGAAATTTGGTTTTCAGGCCGTATTTCTGGTGGCCGGCATAGTGGCAATAGCCGGGGCCGCAACTTTACTAAAAATTTATTCTGATTTGAAGGTAAAGGTCGGCCGCGGGCAGGTCTTACCGGAGCCGGGGAAACATCATTAGCTCGGGTTAAAAATCAGAAAGCTGACTCGGCACATGTCTTCGGGAACCGCTCGCAAAACCCAGCGAGTTTTGCTCACTGTACTTACGACCTCGTAAAGTCAAGACTCACCCTCACTTTGTTCGGGCTTTAAACAATCTTGACTTACCATGCTACTCGGTCTCCAGAACTTCCCGAGAGACATATGCCTCGCGCTTTCTAATTTTTATTTTAGCTCGCAAAAGTTCAGAAACTGATACAGCCGAGCTGGTTTCGGTCGTTTTTCGGTGCGGCGGCTTTTTCTTTTCAATAGCCAAGGAATCTGCTAAGGTATTTCTGTTTTAACGAGTTCATTTGAAAGGAGCAACGAAATGGCGTGCGAAAATTGTGAGAAGTTGAGACACAGTTATGACGGCGTTCCAGCAGTCCCAAAAGGAGGATCCTGCAACGACATTCTGTATATTTGTCCAAATGATGGCGAAAGGTGGTGGCAATTCAACACTTATTACCATCTTTGGAAGAATGTCACCGATCCACGGGAGTGGCAGGTCCTTCAAGAAGACGTGCGAAATCCAGATCCAGAGTTGCTTGATTACTAAGGAGGTTCAGATGGCTAGAGAGACAATGGTTCACGCGGCTTCTCTCGGTCTTTGCGAGCATTGCGGAGTGCTGATTTGCCTGGAAGGGCTTCCGGCTGACGCAATGGACGCAAAATGGGTCTGCTCGGGGTGCGGAGGCGAACTAGCCTACAAGTCCTTTGGCTACAAAACCGACCAAGGCGGCAAAGAGAAATGGGCCGGGCCGGAGGGCAAATGGGTCTTTCAACAAGAGCCACCCGAAGACTTTATTCTTGGTCCCTATCTCGTGGTTCCACGGCTGCCAGTTTTCCTGTAAGGGAGGCAAGGATGGTAGTTTTGTTTCTTGCTCTTTTCATGGTCAGTTTCTTGATATGGAACTACTACCAGTGCAATGAATGTCTTGCTGCTGTTAACGCAATGTGCGATGCAAGCGAGGCGTTCACTGACTGGCGTCTCCGGAATCAGGGCGTATACATCGGTCTTTCCGAAGAAGGGAGAATGCTTCTTGGCCGCTACCTTGAGGATTACGACTGGTTCTTGCGAACTCACAAGTTCATTGATGGCACAAAACAACGCGAATGGCTTGTGAGTATGTTCTACGATTTACCGCCGAAGCATCCAGACGGGTTGCCAGGCGAGGATAAAAGGGGTGTCCAACAGAGGATGCCCCTTCTTTCTTTTCTTCGGGCTTCGCCGGACACAATTATGATTGGGTACGGAATCTGAAAAAGGAAGGGTATATGCACCGTTATATTAAGTAGAGCAAGTCGTATGAGAATGTTCGGTGAGCGGATTCGGAGGCCTTTTTGGCTTGGTTCGAGCGGAGCTCGACAAAAAGGCCGACGACCTCGGAGGGTGCCGCTGGAGCACCCGAGAATGAGCGAACCGAATGTTCTCATACGACTAACCGAGCGTTTCCTGGTAGGCATATACCCGAGCTTTGCTTGTGATTTTTAACGGCAATAGATAAAGTAAAAGTAATGAATCAAGAAATAGCTAAGATTTTTTATGAAATAGCGGCTATTTTGGATATGAAAGATATTCCTTTCAAGCCGCGGGCTTATGAGAAAGCGGCATTGATTATTGAGACCCTGGAAGAAGACATCAAAGACATTTATAAACGCGGCGGGCTCAAAGCATTGACCGATATGCCGGGCATTGGCCAGGGAATTGCCGAACGAATTGAGGAATACATAAAGACCAGACACATTAAAGATTACGAGCGTTTGAAAAAACAAGTGCCAATAGATGTTAGCGGTCTTACTTCTATTGAGGGCCTCGGTCCCAAAAACGTCTACAAGCTTTATAAAAAACTCGGGATTAAAACAGTTGAGCAGCTTGAAAAAGCGGCTAAGTCCGGAAAATTAAAAAACCTTGAGGGCTTTGGCGAAAAATCAGAACAAAAAATTTTAAAGGGCATTGAATTTGTGAAAAAAGGCCAAGGCCGTTTTATTTTGGGTTTCGTTTTCCCGACGATTAAGTTAATTTTGGAACGGATTAAAAAACTGCCTTATGTTGAGATTGCCGAGCCAGCTGGTTCAATCAGGCGGATGCAGGAGACGGTCGGCGACCTGGATATTTTGGCGATTTCCAAAGAGCCGGAAAAAGTGATTGATTATTTCGTTAAGATGCCGGAAGTGGCCCATATTTACGGCAAGGGCCCGACTAAAGCCAACATTCGTTTGGCCAACGGGATGGATGCGGATTTAAGGGTTTTGGAGCCAAAATCATTTGGCGCGGCCTTGCAGTATTTTACCGGCGACAAATACCATAATATCGCCGTCAGGGAATTAGCCATAAAGAAAGGATATAAGTTGAGCGAATACGGATTGTTTAAAGGTAAAAAAGTCATTGCTGGGAAAACTGAAGAGGAGATTTATGAAAAACTTGGGCTTGAGTGGATGCCGCCGGAAATAAGAACCAATTCAGGAGAACTTGAAGCGGCTAAAGAAAGGAAATTGCCAAAGCTGATTCCATACGGCTCGTTAAAAGGCGATTTGCAGGTTCAGACCAACTGGACCGATGGCCAAAACTCAATTAGAGAAATGGCTGAAGCCGCTAAAAAAGCCGGCCTGGAATACATTGTCATTACCGACCATACCAAGAGTTTGGCGATGACCGGCGGCTTGGATGAAAAGAAAATTTTGAAACAAATGGCTGAAATAGACAAAGTTCAAAAAGAAGTCAGCGGGATAAAGATTTTAAAAGGGGCGGAGGTCAATATTTTAAAAGACGGCCAAATGGATATTTCTGATGAAGTTTTATCAAAACTGGATGTAGTCGGCGGGGCGGTCCATTCAAATTTCAACTTGCCCGAAAAAGAGCAGACCCAAAGAATAATCAAGGCGATGGAAAATCAGAATGTTGATATAATTTTCCATCCGACCGGAAGAGTGATTCAGAAACGGGAACCGTATAAGGTTGATATGGAGGAGTTAATCAAGGCGGCCAAGAGAACCAAGACAGTTTTGGAGATAGACGCTTATCCCGACCGTTTGGATTTGAAAGACGAATATATCCGGAAAGCGGTTGAGGCCGGGGTTAAATTATCAATTGATTCAGATAGCCATAGCCCGATTCATTTTCAGTACTTGGACCTGGGAATTGGTCAGGCAAGACGGGGATGGACAGAGAAAAAAGATATTATAAATACCCGTTCATTAAAAGAAATGTTAGAACTTATCAAATAAAAAAGTGTTTAAATTGTGTATGGGGAGTGAATAAGACCTAACTATGAAAAGTCTAAAAAATCAACAAAAACTAACTGAATTTCAGGAAAGGGTATATAATGTAGTTAAAAAAATCCCAAGGGGTGAGGTTTCAACATATAAAGAGATAGCCCGGCTGGTTGGAGCAGCCAAAGCTTATCGGGCAGTCGGGAATGCGTTAAACCGAAATCCTTTCAAAAGCGTACCCTGCCACCGGATTATCAGGAGCGACGGAAAAGTAGGAGGATATGCCCGGGGTTCAAAAGAAAAAATCAGACTATTAAAAAAGGAAGGATATCTATGAGATATAGAATTTTATTAGTTGGTGGCGGCTCGGGCGGGCATATTTTCCCTTTGGTAGCGGTTATTAGAGAACTTCAAGGATTAAGCCGAGAAAAAAATGTAGATTTAGACTTAATGGTAGTTAGCGACGACAACAGGTGGAAATCCGACTTTAAGAGTTTAGATGTAAAGTTTAGAAGAATCTTAACTCCCAAATTCAGGCGGGTTGAAGGCGGTCAGATAAATTTACTTGCTTTTTTAGTAATTCCTTTTACCATAATTCAGGCTTTTTGGATTCTTTTTGTTTTTATGCCTGATTTGGTTTTTTCAAAGGGCGGTTTTGTTTCGCTTGTGCCGATCTCTGTTGCCGGATTATACTTTATTCCAACTTTTATTCATGAGTCCGATGCAATTCCAGGCTTAGCCAATAAGTTCGCTTCCAGATTTGCCAAAAAAGTTTTTATATCTTTTGAGGGAGCGGCCAAGTACTTTGACATTACAAAAACAATTTTAAGCGGGAATCCGATAAGGGAAAGTTTATTAAACGGCAATAAGACCGAAGCCGCCAATTATTTCAAACTTAATCCCGCCCAAAAAACAATTTTATTTTTAGCCGGCAGTCAGGGAGCGGTTTTTATAAATAAACTGGTAATCAGCAGTTTGACTAATTTAATCAGAGATTTTCAGTTGATTCACCAATCGGGAATTAAGAATTTTGAGTCGGTGAAAAAAGAGATTGACAGCATAAAAAGTGGGGCCGGAGAAAAATTTAAAAAAGAAATTGAAGAAAATTACCGAGTTCAGGGGTTTTTTACCGAAGAGGAATTAAAAAATGCTTATGCTTTGGCTGATATTGTGGTTGCTCGGTCGGGCTCAAATATTTTTGAAATTGCCGCTGTCGGCAAGCCGGCGATTGTTATTCCTTATCGCTGGTCGGCCCAACAGCATCAGCAGGAAAATGCCAGAGAATTTGCCAAATTTGGGGCCGCCGTGTTAGATGAAGAGAACTTAACACCAACTCTTTTAATCAGCCAGCTAAAAAGTTTATTGAGACCGGAAAGTTATCAAAAAATTAATCAAAGGATTAAACAATTTGCAAAGTTAGATGCCGCAAAGATAATAGTTGAAGAGATAATTAAAAAAATTCAAAATTGAAAATTTGAATTTGTTAACTGTGTTTATAGGAAATCGGTCAATTCAAGATTATTTTAATAAACTAACTAAGAGCGACGGACTAAGTCATGCCTATCTTTTTTACGGTCCGGAAGGGGTCGGGAAAAAATTATTTGCTTTGAAAATTTCAGAAGAAATGTCCGGGAGCTTAATTAGTAACCCGGATATAAGAATAATTGATAAGGGCGACGAGGAAATTTACATTTCCGACATTAGAGACCTTAAAAGTTTCATTTATCTTACTCCTTTCGGCAAGTATAAATTTGTCCTCATTAATAATGCTCAAAAATTAAACCAAGAAGCCTCCAACGCTTTGCTTAAGATTTTAGAAGAACCGCCGGGCAAAGCAACCATTTTTTTAATCACCCATCTTCCTAAAGTTCTTTTGCCAACCGTGATTTCCCGCTGCCATTTGGTTAGGTTTAAGCCGCTCACCGGGAAAGAAATTTTTGAATTTTTAACTTTGGGAAAAGAGGTCAAAAAAGATATTGCTTTATCAATAGTTAAACTGGCTAATGGTTCTCTGGGCCTGGCTCTGAACTTGGCAGATAATTTTGAAAATTTTCAAAAAAATATTAATCTATTTAATAAACTGATTAAGGCCGATTTCCAGGAACGATTTGAAGCGGCTAAGAAAATTTCCGGCTCTGATGATTTAAAAAAGATAGTAGGGGATTGGCTAATTTATTCGGCTTCAATGCCGGACAAAAAGTTTACTAAAGAGCTTATGTATCTTTCAAATATCGTTTCAAGACCGCAGTTTAATCATAGACTATTTCTTGAAAATTTCTTAATTAATGTATAAACCACTGGTAGAAAATTTAAAAAAAGAATTGAATGGTGTTTTGGAATTTTTAAAAAATGATCTGGCCCAAATCAGAAGCGGACGGGCTAATCCAGCTATGGTTGAAAACATCAAAATTGATGCTTACGGAACAAAGATGAGCTTGAAAGAAGTAGCCAGTATTATGGTCCCGGACCCAAAGACGCTGATGGTTCAAGTTTGGGATAAGGGAGTAGTGAATGCAGTGGTTAAGGGGATTGAAGAAAGTAAAATTGGGTTAACACCCAATGTTGACGGTCAGAATATCAAATTGATTATGCCGCCATTAGTTGAAGAACGGCGAAAAGAATTGATTAAACTTTTAAATGAGAAACTTGAACAAGCCAGGATTAAGATAAGGCGCGGCCGCGACGAGGTCTGGCATAAGGTTCAGAATTTGGAAAAGGAAAAAAAGATTTCAGAAGATGATAAATTCAGGGCCAAAGATGAGTTGCAAAAAATAGTTGATGAGTATAATAAGAAGGCAAAGGAAATGGGGGAGAGGAAAGAAAAAGAATTAAATACTTAATGCTGACCGCAATCATTTTCATCATTGTTCTCGGTATTCTGGTGCTGGTGCATGAGTTCGGGCATTTTTATGTGGCTAAAAAAGCGGGGATGCGGGTAGACGAGTTTGGCTTTGGTTTCCCGCCGCGGCTTTTTGGTGTTAAAAAAGGGGAAACGATTTATTCCATAAACTGGGTCCCTTTTGGCGGATTCGTCAAAGTCTACGGCGAACAGGGAGAAGGCGAGAATGACCCAAGGAGTTTTGCTTCAAAATCAGCTGGTCCAAGAGCTAAGGTAATCGTGGCCGGCGTTTTGATGAATCTTCTCTTAGCGGCGGTGCTTTTGGGTTTTGGTAATTTTTTGGGATTAAGAATTGGTTTAATCGGCGATGAGCCTTTATCGGCCCGAGACATAAAAATTCAAATAATTCAGGTTTCCCAGGATTCGCCAGCCCGGCTTGCCGGCTTAAACACGTTAGATGAAATAAAACGGCTTCAAAAAGATACTGATATAGTTGAACCAAAAGAAGTTGAAGAGGTCCAGAATTTTGTGACTAAACACAGCGGCGAAGAAATAATTTTGACTATTTTAAGAAACGGCGGCGAAGTTGATTTAAACTTGGTTCCCAGAATTGATCCGCCGCCGGGCCAAGGGGCCATTGGAGTAAGTTTAGTCAAGACCGGAGTAGTATCTTACCCCTGGTATGAAGCAATTTGGCGGGGAGTTCATGATACTGGAATAATGACTGCCAATATCACCATTGCCTTGAGTACTTTCTTCAAGAATCTTTTTGTTGATTCAGCGGCCATTACTGATGTTTCCGGCCCGGTTGGGATTGCCGTTTTAACCGGCCAAGCCGCCAGTTTAGGATTTAATTATTTACTTCAATTTGTGGCCCTGCTTTCAATAAACCTGGCGGTTTTAAACATAATTCCCTTTCCCGCTCTTGATGGCGGCAGATTACTTTTTATCGGCATTGAGAAATTAAAGGGTTCGCCGGTTTCAAAAAAAATTGAGAATTTGGTTAATGCCGCCGGCTTCGCTTTTTTGATTGCTTTGATGATTTGGATTACAGTTAAAGATGTGGCCAAGTTTTTTTAACGAGAAAGCCTCTCGGGTACAGCCATTTCAGAACCGTCTCTCGGGGTGTATCGTTTTCTTCATAGGGGTAGCCCTTCTTGTAAATGGAATCTCCGTTGCTTTCGTTAAATTATGAGATTATCACAACTTTTCACAAAAACACTCCGCGAATCGCCTAAAGACGAAAAAAGTATAAACGCTAAACTTCTTACTCGAGGTGGTTTTGTATTTAAGAACTCGGCCGGAATTTATACTTTTTTGCCGCTGGGCTGGCGGGTGGTGGAAAAAATCACAGCCATAATTCGCGAAGAAATTAATGCCATCGGCGGCCAGGAGCTTTTTATGCCGGCTTTGGTTGATAAGAAATATATGGAGCCGACTGAGAGGTGGGATTTAGATGTAGGTTATTTTGCCAAATCAAAAAATGAAAAAGAGGCTAATTTTGTTCTTGGTTGGTCTCATGAAGAGGTTTTAACGGATATCGCTGCTAAATTTATCAATTCATACAAAGATTTGCCGTTTTATGCTTATCAAATACAGACAAAATTCAGGCATGAAGCCAGGCCTAAATCCGGACTTTTAAGAGGCAGAGAATTTATGATGAAGGACTTGTATAGCTTTCATGTTTCAGAAGAAGATTTGAGTAGTTACTATGAAAAAGTAAAAGTTGTTTATCTAAAAGTTTTTGAACATTGCGGGTTAAGAACAATTTACACTTTAGCTGGAGGCGGGGTCTTTACCGAGAATCTTACGCATGAATTTCAGGTTTTAGCCGATATCGGAGAAGATACGATTTATGTTTGTTCGAGATGCGAGTACTCGGAAAATAAAGAAATTACAAAACTGAAAGATGGCGACAAATGCCCTAAATGCGGCGGTAAAATATCAGAGAAAAAAGCAATAGAAGTTGGCAATATCTTTAAAAATAGTATTAAGTATTCCGAAGCTTTAGGACTCTATTTTATAGACGAAAACGGAGATAAAAAAACGGTAGTTATGGGTTCGTATGGAATCGGTGTTAGCCGGTTGATGGGGGCAATTGTTGAAATTCACAACGATAAAAATGGTATTGTTTGGCCTGAAAGTGTGGCGCCGTTCAAAGTTCATCTGGTTGTTCTGGATAGTAAAAATAAAGAAGCGGACGAAGTTTATGATGATCTGGAGAAAAACGGCATGGAGGTTTTATATGATGATAGGATTAAACAAAGCGCGGGAGAAAAATTCGCCGATGCTGATTTAATCGGCTGTCCGATTCGCCTCGTGGTCAGTGAGAAAACATTAGAGAAAGACTCGGTGGAGCTCAAAAAGAGAAACGAATCCAAGACCGAACTCATCAGGTTGACTAATTTTTTGGATAAAATAAGATAGACGGAAAGCCGTGAGGTGTAGTCATTGAGGAACCTCTTAAGGCTTTCCGGTAATATGCTTGATAAACTCTTTGGCGTATTTTCAAAAGATGTCGGAATTGACTTGGGTACCGCTAATACCCTTGTTTATATTCGAGGACGGGGAATTGTAATAAATGAACCATCGGTTGTGGCGGTTAATAAAAAAACTGGCCAAATAATTGCCATTGGAACTGAAGCCCAGAAAATGGTCGGCCGAACACCCGGCTTTATTGTTGCTTCGCGGCCACTGGTTTCCGGAGTTGTTTCCGATTTTGAAGTTACCGAGCAGATGCTAAAATATTTTATTGATAAAGTTCACAAAGAATCATTTACTTTGGTGCCGCGCCCGCGAGTGGTGGCTGGCATCCCTTCCGGCGTAACCGAAGTGGAAAAGAGAGCGGTTGAAGATGCAGTTTATAACGCCGGGGCCAGAGAGGTTTATTTAATTGAAGAACCGATGGCTGCGGCCATCGGCGCCCGACTGCCTATTCATGATCCTAAAGCCAATTTAATCGTTGATATCGGAGGCGGAACGACCGAGGTGGCAGTAATAAGCTTGGGCGGAATAGTGGCCTCTAAAAGCATAAGAATTGCCGGGGATAAGTTGAATGAAGATATTATTCAATACATGAAAGATGAGCACACAATTTTAATCGGCGAGCGAACAGCTGAGGAGATAAAAATTACCATCGGTTCGGTTTGGCCTCTTCAAGAGGAGCTTGAGATGGAAGTTTCAGGCCGCGATCTAATCACCGGCTTGCCCAAAGAAATCAAAATTACTTCCCAAGAAATAAGAAAAGTCTTGATGCGCTCGGCCAGAATAATAATTAATACTATAAGAGACACGATCGAAGAAACCCCGCCGGAACTTATTTCTGATCTGATTAAAAAATCAATTCATGTGGCCGGCGGCGGCGGGTTACTTAAGGGATTTGATGTTTTTTTAAGTCATGAGACAAAACTGCCAGTAAAAATAATAGATGATCCCTTAACGGCTGTGGTCAGAGGATGCGGGATAGTTCTTGAGGATGTTGATAAATTGAAAGACATTTTAGTCAGCACCGATAAAGAGGAATTTCAATAATGAAAAATTACCGAGTTAGTGTTGATAGCGGTCCTCTTGAACCGGAGGAGTCGCTTTTGGAAGCGGTATCGCCTGATTCCAAAATAGAGAAACCGATTAAATCGGGATTTTTTGTAGTTTTTTATTTTGTTGTATCGGCAGTTTTTATTGTTTTTTCGATTGTTGGATTTAATTTAGGGATAGTAAAAAATAATTTTTTCTCCCAGCTTTCTGATAGAAACAAATTTATTACCATTCCAATTTTACCTCAACGCGGACTGATATATTCTAAAGAAGGAATTGTCTTAAGCGAAAATAAGGAAACCGCTGGTCTTTGGCTTCTGCCGGCCAAGTTAGATGGCGGCGAAAAAGAAGAAATCGTTGCCAAGCTTTCCCAAATTTTAGAAGTATCGCCAGGGTCTCTGTCAGAGTTAATTGATAACAATTCCGGCAAGGCCTCTTTTTTAATAGACGAAGACGTCAATCCGGAAGAAAAAGAGAAAATAGAATCTTTAGATTTACAAAGCTTGGTTTTAGTGGAAAATAATATCAGAATATATCCAGGCGGCGAATATTTTGCTCATTTAATCGGCTACGTCAGTTTAGTTAACGAAGAAGATCTAACCAGCAATGACTCTTACCAGATTAGCGATAAAATCGGCCGCTCCGGCTTGGAGAGATACTATGAAAACCAGCTGCGGGGCCAAGGGGGCGAGGTTATTATTGACCGGTTTGAAGATAGTATTAAGACATCAGAATCTAAACAAGGAAACAGTCTTATTTTAAATATTGATTCTTCTCTCCAAGAGAAAATTTATCAGGAACTGGACAGGGGCTTAAGAGAAATTGGGTCAGGTTTTTCAGCGGCGGTGGCGCTGGATCCGCAAACCGGGAAAATCTTAGCTTTGGTTAGTTTACCTTCATATGACAGTAATAGCTTCGTTAAAGGTTTAAGCCCTGAAGATTATAAATTACTTTTTGAAAGTAGAAACGAGCCGTTACTGAATCGGACTATTTCCGGGAGATTTGCTCCTGGTTCAAGCATTAAGCCGCTGATTGCTCTGGCTGCCTTGGAGGAAGAAGTAATCAGTCCTCAAAAAAAGATAAATGCCCCTGGACTGATAACTATCACCAATCCCTATAATCCGGAAATAATTTACACTTTCAGGGATTGGCGCAATCATGGCTTGGTTAATTTAAGAGAAGCAATTGCTCATTCTTCAGACATTTATTTTTATACGGTCGGCGGCGGATTTTATGATATTAAAGGCCTTGGGATTGAAAGAATTGCCAAATATTTAAAAATGTTTAAACTTGACTCAACTTTAGGCATAGATTTAAACGGTGAAGCCGCTGGTTTTATTCCAACCCCTGAATGGAAAAGGCAGTATCGGGATGAAATCTGGTATCAGGGCGATACCTTTAATGTTTCTATCGGCCAGGGAGATTTGCTTATCACCCCGCTTTGGCTGGCCAGTTTTATAGGCGCAATCGGTAATGGCAGTGAAATTTACAAACCTTATATAGTTGATAAAGTAATAGACCCAAACGGCAGCGTGATAAAAACACTCCAGCCGGAAATACTGACCAAAATCTCTTTCAAAGAAGAAAACTTAAAAGAAGTCAGAGAAGGTATGAAAATGGCCGCAAAAATCGGCACAGCCAAGGTTTTAAGTAATTTATCGTTTGAGGTCGGAGCGAAAAGCGGAACATCAGAAGTAATAAAAGGACAGAGCACTAATTCCTGGATAAGCGTGTTTGCTCCTTATGATAATCCACAGATTGTATTGACAATAATGATGGAATCGGGTAGAGAAGGAAGTTATATACCCCATCAGATCGCCTATAGAATCTTGAGAGACTACTTAAAATAATTTTTTGAGCCATTTAAGGAATGGCTTTTCAAATATGTATATCAGTCAAGAAGGACTAAGAAAACTGCAGGAAGAGTTAGAAAAAAGAAGAAGTCTTCGAGCTGAAATTTCTCAAAAAATTCAGGAAGCCAAGGCCTTAGGAGATATCTCGGAAAATGCCGAATATCAAGAAGCGATTACTGCTCAATCCTTTAATGAAGGCAAGATTATGGAGTTAGAGGAAATATTAAGGCAGGCCGAAGTTGTTTCAGAAGTGCCAGGACATAGACACGAGGTAGCAGAAGTCGGTTCTCAAGTAAAGGTTGAATCAAAATTTGGAACTCAACAGTTTACTCTTGTTGGTTCTTCGGAAGCAGATCCAGGCCAGGGGTTTATTTCTGATGAATCACCTTTAGGGAAGTCATTCTTGAAGCATAAGAAGGGCGAGGAAATAGAAGTTCAGACACCCAAAGGGAAGATAAGATACAAGATTTTGGAAATTATTTAATTTTTGATACTCTTATATTGATGGCCTTAGAAGAGATACGAAAGGCACGGCTGAAAAAACTGGAAAATTTGAGAAAGGCAGGCATAGATCCGTATCCGGCGGAGAGTTTTCGTTCTCACAAAATTGCAGAAGTTTTGGAAAACTTTGATGCTCTGTCTCAAGGCCCGGAAAAACCGACCTTAGCTGGCCGCTTGGTTTCTTTTAGAGAACACGGCGGCTCTACTTTTGGCGACTTAAGAGATGAAAGCGGTACTATTCAGCTTTTTTTCAAAAAAGACACCCTCGGCGAAAAAGACTACCAGCTTTTTCTTGAAAACTTTGACATTGGTGATTTTATTGAGGCAACCGGGCCGCTGATTAGAACCAAGGTTGGCGAACCGACTCTTGAAGTCCAGGGTTTCCGGATGCTGGCCAAATCTCTTTTACCCTTGCCGGAAAAGTGGCACGGCCTTCAGGATATTGAAGAAAGATTCAGAAAAAGATATCTTGATTTGCTTTTTAATACTGAAGTTAAAGAAAAACTTTTACAGCGTTCGGAAATATTAAAAAAAATAAGACAATACTTTTTAGATGCTGGCTCTGTTGAAGTAGAAACGCCGGTCCTGCAGACAATCCCGGGCGGCGCTTTAGCTAAACCGTTTAAAACACATTTAAACACTCTCGATTTGGATTTGTATTTAAGAGTGGCACCAGAACTATTTTTGAAACGTCTTTTAATTGGCGGTTTTGAAAAAGTCTTTGAAATCGGGCGAAATTTCAGAAACGAAGGGATTGATAATGATCATAACCCTGAATTCACAATGCTCGAAGCCTATTTTGCTTATAAAGACTATAATTGGCTGATGGATTTTACCGAAGACCTTCTTGTTTATTTAGGTAAAAATTTTTCCGCCTCCGGCGGACCGGCCTCGGGCTGGAAAAAACCTTTTAAGAGGATTGAATTTAGCGAATTAGTAAAAGGGAAGACCGGCATTGAAGCTGATGAAACTTTTAAAAAAGAAGTCCGGCCTTCAATTATTGAACCAACCTTTGTCATAAACCACCCGATTGATTTATCGCCTTTAGCCAAAAAAATAAGTAAGAGCAGTGTTGCGCGTTTTCAATTAATTGCCGGCGGCTTTGAACTGGCTAATGCTTTCTCTGAACTTAATGATCCCATTGATCAAAAAGAGCGCTTTGAGGAACAAAAAAAGCTGAAAGGCGATGAAGTGCACCCTTATGACAAAGAATTTTTAGAAGCCCTTGAATATGGAATGCCGCCGGCCGCCGGCATCGGCATCGGAGTAGATAGATTAGTTATGCTTTTAACTGGTTCAAAAAATTTAAGGGAAATAATTTTATTCCCAACAATGAAACCAAAGTAATGCTCGACATTAAGTTAATTCGTCAAAATCCAGAAAAAGTTAAAGAAGGTTTAAAAAAACGGAATTTTGATGCTGGTCTGGTTGATAAAGTTTTAAGTTTTGATGAAAGACGAAGGCGGGTCTTAAAAGAGTTGGAAGAGGGGAGAGCGGAGATTAATAAAAAATCTAAAACTGTGCCACCGCCGGAAGAAATTGAAAACCTCAAGAAAGTAAAAGAAAAAGTCAAAGTTTTAGAAAAAGAATTAGAGCTGGTTGAAAAAGACTTGAATGAAAACCTATTTCAGCTGCCGAATCTGCCATTGCCGGATGTGCCGGTTGGCAAAGATGAAAAATCAAACAAGATTTTATACGAAGTAGGGGAGAAGCCGAAATTTAACTTTGAGCCGAAAAAGCATTACGAAATAGGGGAATCCCTTAATATTATTGATACTGAAAGAGCGGCTAAAGTTTCCGGCTCTCGTTTTGGGTATTTAAAAGGCCAGGCCGCGCTTTTGGAGTTTGCCTTGATAAACTTTTCTTTAAAGAAATTAGTGAAAAAAGGTTTCCTGCCGATTATTCCGCCAGTTTTAATAAATGAAGAAATGATGAAAGGAATGGGTTATATTGATACCGAGGCTGACCGGAAAGAAAGATACTATTTAGAAAAGGATAAACAATACCTGGTTGGAACTTCAGAACAATCAGTGGGGCCAATGTATGCCGAAGAAGTTTTGGAAGAAAAAGATCTGCCGATCCGTTTTGTTGCTTTTTCTTCATGTTTTAGGCGCGAAGCCGGAAGTTACGGAAAAGATGTTCGCGGAATAATGCGGGTCCATCAGTTTGATAAATTAGAGATGTTCTCATATGCCAAACCGGAAGAGTCTGTTGAAGAGCACAAATTTTTATTGGCCGTTCAGGAGGAATTAGTTAAAGAATTGGGGTTAGTTTACCGAGTGGTTCAACTCTCAACCGGTGATTTAGCCAGACCCTCGGCCGCTACCTTTGATATTGAGACCTGGTTTCCGGGACTTGGCGAATACAAGGAAACCCACTCCTGTTCTAACACAACCGATTTTCAGTCCCGGCGCCTAAATATAAGATTAAGAAGAAAAAACGGCGGCCTGGAATTTGTCCATACACTTAATGGAACTGCTATAGCCGTAGGCAGAATGATTTTAGCCATTCTGGAAAACTATCAGCAAAAAGACGGAACAATAAAAATTCCAAAAGCACTCAAAAAGTATATGTAAGATGATTAGTTATTCCAAATACGGATATATAGATGAACTAAGAAAAAAACGGAAAGGGCGGAAAGTAAGATTCGCCTTTTTAGTTATTTTTCTGCTGATAACTTTAGCTGTATTTTTAATCTATGCTTTGTTATTTTCCGGATGGTTTTCAGTAAATCAGATTCAGGTGAGCGGGAACCGGGAAGTTTCAAAAGAGGAAATAGAAAGTTTAGCCAGTGAACATATAAATAAAACATATCTCCTTGGTTATATTAGACCGTTTTCAAATATCTTTCTTACCAGCTCAGAAAGCATAGAGCATTCTTTAAGAAAAAATTATCCGATAATAGAAAGGGTTAACGTAAATAAAGTTTTTTTAAGTAAGAACCTGACAATTGAAATCACTGAGAGAGAATCAGTAGGAATTTGGTGCAAAGGAGATGAGGATAAATGTTTTTACTTTGATAAAAACGCCCTTTTATTTAAAGAAGCTTCCAAATTTAGCGGCGATTTATTTTTAGTAATTGAAGACGGTCGGGGCAGAAACTTTAAGCCCGGTGATAATTTTGACGATCAAGAATTATTTGAAAAAATTAACCTGACCAGAAATATCTTAGATGAATTGAAACTTATTGATTACACTAATTTTTTCCTGCCGTCGGGTTCGTTTGATTTTTGGATAGAAACTAATTTTGGCTGGCCGATTTATTTGGATAAAGAAAATGACATCCCGACCCAACTCGTGGCTTTAAAGAAGTTTTTAGAAGAGAAGCTGTCAGCCGAGAAACAAAAAACTTTACAATACATTGATTTACGGGTGAATAACCGAATATACTATAAGTGATATGTTTATAGGTCTTCCAAGTAAAATGGCGGATGAATTGTTTTTGATAATAGTTCTTTTTGTAAGTGGATGGAATATAATAATTGGTATTACTAGGGCTGAACTGCCTCGATTTGTGATTGCCGTTAGTGTATTCATAATATCGGTATTTTTATTTCGCCGCCGTAAATATTCAATTCTTTAATATTGTTCTTCATCTTAATTCCCAGACCCAGATAGAATTCCCGATCACGGCTACTGGTTCGTAGCTTTGGAGCCAGGCATAGCTCGTATCGGGTTTTCCGCGGCTGCCCATAAAGAAAGTGGCTGATACGCCGATATATCCGCCGCCGGTTTTATTAATAAAATCTTGGGCATTTTTATACTGTCCAACCGTAAGCCAAATAAATTTTGGTCCCAGGTAATAAGCTGGGTCAGACCAGCCAAAGTAGTCAAGGTGAATTCTATCTACATCATTTTCTTCAACCCACCTTGATAACCGCTTCAAATCTTGGCCCCAGTCCAAATTTGAATCAACAACATAGCGATAACCGCCGCTTGGTCCACCGGCAAGCTGATTGAAATAGGTAAGATAGTAAGGCCAAACCCGAATGTTTTCAAAAACATACCAACCCAAAAGGAAAGTAATAAGTAATAAGTAATAAATAATAAGTTTTTTGGAATTTTTAAGAATATTTTTAATCCTCGCGAGTCGGCCGCTCACTAAAATGATGGCAAAAGGATAGGTCGGTAAAAGATGTCTGACCCCGATATTCAAATTGTTTTTTATGCTCGTGGTCCAGTAAATCGCGAGCCACAACAGCATCGCGAATTCGACAAAGTGATTTTTAACTAAATTCTTACTTATTACTTTTAACTTATTACTTTGAGTTGTTGTTGCGATATAAATTAGAGCAATAACAACGAATATCCACCAAGTTAATGGTTCTTTCAGAGCATAAACCACCGGGAAATAATGGCGCCAGCCGGCTGAAGAAACTTCGCCCAAGAAATAAGTCGTGTTTCCGCCGACGGCGCGTTGGCCAACCATTAAAAGTCCAAGCATATATTGACCTAAACCTCTGATAACCGGTTTATCGGCGACAAATTCGTTGAGTTCGGCTAAGGTCCGGTTGCCAAACGAACCCAAAATGAATTCAGTGTCAGCCGTCTGCCGCTCGGGTGGATAATTAAAGGTGAAAAGATAATAAACCGGCCAGACAATAAGGACAAAACCGGTGATGAAAATTAAGATAGTTTGAAGCGTGAATCGGGAAATATGGACTTTTTTAGGTTTTTTGGTAAGGCCAAAAAATAAAGCCAAAAGCAAAAAATAGGGAACAAGCAGAAAAGTTGAAAACTTGGTAAGCATGGCGATGCCAAAAGTTATTCCGGCCAGCCAGAAATTTTTCCTATCCGGTTCTTGAAGAAACTTAATAAAAAAGAAGGTTGCAAGAAGTACTCCGAAAAGGGCCGGGACATCGGTGGTTACAAAACGACTGTGGGCGAGCACTGTTGGTGAAAAAGAAAACAAGGCTAAAGCAGTTAAGGCAGCAAAGCGGCCATAAAGTTTTAGAGTCCATTTATAGATTAAGACCGCGGCCAGAACAAAAAAAATCAGCATTGGAAATTTGACTACTCGGGTAATTAAATCAGTATCGTTGCCTGACTGAAAAATCAAAAAGCGGCCAAAATCCCATTGACCGTTTATATCCTGGAGCCAGAACTTTGTCTGGAAAGCATCCTGTTTTAAATCTAAAAAGAGGATGGGAATGGCTGATAGGGCCTTGGCCAGAGGCGGATGTTCAGGATTCAATCGGTAGTCAAGTTTTTTAACATAGCCATAACCAGAGCCGACGTGGGGAATTTCATCAACGATTAAAGAGTCGTTCCAAAAACTGGTAATTGCTAAAGTTAAACTTACAATTACAATTCCAGTAGCAATTAGTCCTGCTTTACTTTTCATTATTTTATCAAAGGCAGAATCACTGCTTTTCTTTCAGTAATTTTATTTTCCTCTCCCGGCAAAATATAAAATACATTTTTCTCTTTCTGTTTTTCTCTGGTATAAGTTTGAGTGATAAACATCACTGTCTGGGCCGGCATAGGAATATTATCAACCAGCACTCCTGACGCATTCACCACAACATATTTGGGAACTCCTTTAGGCAGTCGGTTTATTTGTCTGCCAACTTCAACAAAATCAGCCGAGAAAGCACCCTGAACCTCTGGTCTTTTGGCCCATTTATTAAAATATTTATTGTATTCTGCCACCCCTATTGCCGCTAAGAATATTATCAAAGCCAGACCAACAATCACTCTGGCTTCATGTTCTTTTTTATAAGGTGTTTCAAGGGGATGAATGTCCTTTTCCCGATATAAATGAACCAATAATTCAAAAAACCACCAAGTGCCTTCAGCCGCAAAAATCATTACTACCGGTAAAACACCGATTGAACGCAAGGCATGTGGAATTCCTTCCCAGGTCAAGGCAGATGGCAGAATCATTATAAAAAACCAACTTAAAAGCAGAACGTGCAAAGCAGCTGGATGGCCATGCTCTTTTATTTTTCTAAACATCTTGGCAATACTTTTTAAAAGACCGATGACAAAGAACACGCCCACCGGCCATAAAAGCAAAGGTGAACCGGCAAAGTTATGCCGCCAGTTGAAATCGCCGGCAAAATTAAATGAAGCCAAGGTCAGACCTAAGCTTTTAAAGAATTCTTTTAGCGGTTCTTGGGTACTGAAAATTGAAAGCTGTGATTGACGGCTAAGAAAATCTTCCGGATTTTGCCAAAAGTAAAATATAATCGGTAGAGCCACAATTAAACCAAACACAACCAAAGCAGCTACTCCGCGGAGAAGCTCGTTTCTTAGGTGGAAATATTTTTCATGGCTATAATCTTTTTTAATCAGCCACCAATAAGTTCCAAGAACAAATAAAATAATAAAAGGCACAAATCTGAAAGCAATATAAGTGTGAAGGCCTAAGCCGAAAAATATTCCGCTTAAAGCAAAATCGCCGATCTTCAAATCTCTTAAGCCGCGCCAGAGAAAATAAAATCCCCAAACCATGAAAAACGGAACCAGAATCGCCCGAAAGCCGATTCGGGAAAAAACCGTATGCCAAAAAGAAACAGCCAGGTAAAAACTGGCGATTGAAGCGATTTGCCAGTTGAAAAATAATCTGACCAGAAAGTAAAGGCCTAAAACGGTTAGAAAACCGAATGTCGCGGAAACTATGCGGAGAACCCACGGTTCCGAACCAAAGACTTTCAAAAACTGGGCCTGGATGTTTATAAAAAGACCTTCTCGGCCGTTATTGTCCGGGTAAAAGATTTGGTAGTTATCTGTTTCAAGAGCCTGCAAAGCGTTATTCCCATTTATCGCTTCATCGGGATAAAGCCCGGGCGGAATAGAAACAATATCTTGAAATCTAAAAATAAAAGCCGCCAGCAGAATCGTCCAAAAAATCCAAAGTTCTTTTCCTTTCATTGATTGAATTTTACCACAAATAATTAATTTCTGATGTGAATAACTTGGTTTCGTAAATGTGCTATGATTCTATCAATGGCCGGTATTTTAATTGTCACTATCCTTCTTTTTTTAATTGTCTGGATTTTATTTGCTCACTCCAAAACCAAAACCAAGGCGGTAAATATGTCCGTCTTTTTAATAAAATCAATTGATGGGTTTTTTGAAGAAATGGATTTGCTGCATCTTTTCAAAAACCTGCACCCTAAAGGATGGAACCGTCTTATGCTCGGTGATCCGTATATAAGCTTGGAAAAAGTGATTGAAGATGGAAGCAGAAAATATTACATTGCCGTTCCTAAGAATTATGAAAGTCTTTTGGTTAACGACCCTCATGTTGAGAAATTTGATGGCGAAGTAATACCCAAGCAAGGCAACTGGGAAGCGCTTCAAGTTCTTGCCCGTCATTCTCACAAGGAAAAAGGTATTTTTGAAACAAACATTAAAACTTTAAATAATCAAAATCCAAAGATGGCTTTTGACTTTTCTTCGAGATTCTTCAAAAATAACAAAAGAGTTCGTATTTCTTTCAGTGATTTAAGAGATACTATGCTGAAGTAGTTTTAGATGAGATTCACTAAGCGCGATTTAATTTTTTCGATGGCAACCGGTTTTTATACCGGTTTTATTGCTTGGAGGATTTTTGAGTTTATCGGCGTGCCGGTGTTTCGGGAAATATCTTATGCCTGGCTCGTGATTTTGGTGCCGATTTTATGGATTTTAGGAGTTAATCTTGGGTATTTCTTGGGCCAGTGGTTCACTTTTTTTAACCAGTTCGGGAAATTTGCGGCCATCGGTTTTACTAATGCGGCAGTTGATTTCGGTATTTTAAATTTATTGATTTTTTATTCTGGCGCATCAGCCGGAATTTTATTTTCGGTTTTTAAAGGAATCTCTTTTTTTATAGCCGCCATTCATAGTTATTTTTGGAACAAGTACTGGGCTTTTGAGGCAGGGCGAAGCGGGGTCAGCGGCCAGGAGTTTTTCAAATTTTTCGGCGTTACTATAGTTGCTGTTTTGGTTAACGTTGCTGTAGCTTCAGCTGTAGTCAATATTGTTGGTCCTCAATTTGGTCTTGGAAACGAGGCCTGGGCCAATGTCGGCGCGGTTATCGGCTCGGCCGTGGCACTAATAGTCAGTTTTATCGGGTTTAAGTTGGCCGTATTCAAGAAATCCACAACTAATAGCTTTTGAAACAGGGGTTCCTGTGCTAAATAGAAAGCAGGACACTAAGGAGGTTTGAGATGAAACAGTTGAAAGCGCTAATTCCGCAGTCGGACTTTCTCAAGCATCTTTGGAATTTGGGACGAATGCCGCGAGGCCCAAGGTTTTCTTTTTCGGATTCAAGGCTTCCGAAAAAGCACTTGCCGATCAGGATGACCGAGCCAAGAAGGGCCGCGAAGCGAAGCTGAAAATAGACAGAACTTTCAAAAAGAGGAATGCGATGGCAAAAAAGGCGGTCAGATTATCCGGGAACGGGTACCTGTATGTAATCGAAAGATTCGCTATCCGCCTTGCCAAGAGCATTGTCGGAGGCGAAATCACGGGACCCAACAATCCTTACGGCGACTTATACCACAAGGAATCGGGGGCTTTCTCGGAGGTTAAGGCGGCCGGACTTTCTCGCGGGCCAATCATTGAGAGGGATCAGCTTGAGCGGCACTTCGCCGATTTAGAAAAGCACGATCATTGGTACATTTTCGTGCTGTACGACAGCCGCAAATGGAATAAAGGTAAGTGGGTCTATCTTCCTCGGCGAGTCGGCAGGACCGAAAATGCTCTCCAGAATTTCTTGAAATTAAACGTAAAGGAAGTCTGGTCGGTCCACATCAGCGTCATTGAAGCCATCTTTCGGTTTCGGAAACGAGACATAAGATGCTACAACATGCAGAGAGGGCCGAAGACCTATCTTATTATTTATCCAGGCTTTCTCAAGAAGCTGGTTCGCGAGTCTCGGCTTCTGGCTGATTTAGGGCTTGAACCTAACGACTACCTCGTTGAGACAAGACAGGAGTTCGTCAGGTTTCAGGGTAAGGCGATTCGGATAGAGGTTTCAGCCATAAAGCCGAAGTCGTTTTCCGAAGAGTCTTTCCAGTTCCCAGAAGCCGAACCAGAATTCGTTTCCTCCACCTAGACGGCCGTGCCCTTAGCACGGCCGCTTGTCTTAAAAATTTTTATTTTAGCTAAAATCTGATAATATCAAAAAATGGATCTCGCGTTATACCGTAAGTATCGGCCTAAAAGTTTCAAAGAAGTTGTCGGGCAGGAGCATGTGGTTAAATCGCTTCAAGGGGCTTTGGAGCTTGGCAAAACTAGCCATGCTTATTTGTTTATCGGGCCACGGGGGACCGGTAAAACAACAATGGCCCGGTTATTAGCCAAAACATTGAATTGTGAGAAAAAAGGAGGGGATGGAAAAGAACCTTGCAATTCTTGCTATGTTTGCCAGGAGTTCAACGAAGGCCGGAATCTTGACTTGATTGAAATTGATGCGGCCTCAAATAGAGGAATAGATGAAATCAGGGATTTAAGGGAATCGGTCAGGTTTGGGCCGACTCATAGCCGCTATAAAGTTTATATAATTGACGAAGTCCATCAGCTGACCAAAGACGCATTCAATGCTTTACTAAAAACCCTTGAAGAGCCGCCAAGCCATGCTGTTTTTATATTAGCCAGCACCGAGCCGCAAAAAATTCCTGATACGGTCTCCAGCCGCACCCAGCAGTTTAATTTCCGCAACCTGACCCAAAGCCAAATCCTCGAAAAACTTAATAGAGTCGCCAAAGCCGAAAAATTGGACATTGATGATGAGGCATTACAGGTTGTGGCTTTGTCAGGACACGGCTCTTTGCGCGACGCCGAAAGCAATCTGGCAAAATTAATAAGCTATGGGAGTAAAAAAATAACTTTAGACGAGACCCAGGATGTTTTGGGTTTTATTCCGCTTAAGGCCTTTTATGATTTCATTGGCCTATTTATCTTGAATAAAAAAGAGGAAGCAGTGAATTTTATAAATAATCTTTATGAATCCGGAGTTGATTTAGACGAGTTTTCAAAGTCGTTCATTGATTATTTAAGAAAGCTCTTGATTTCAAATTTGAATCCGGCGACTTTGGTGAATTTTGCGGGCTATAATCAGGAAGAGGCACAATTGATTTCAAGCCAGGCCAAAATTTTGACTAAAGACCAGATAATCCGGTTAGTCAGGATTTTTATGAGAGCCAAAGAGGAAATGAGGACTTCACCGATTCATCAGTTACCGCTTGAGTTGGCGGTGATTGAGTATTTTGAAAATTGAAATGAAAATCCCAGCAGAGTTTCCACAATTTGAGGATAAGAAAGTTTTAATAGTCGCGACTGGGGCACAGGACGCCGATATTTATCTTGCTTCAAATGGAATACTTGATAAAGTTGTTTATTTTAGAATTCCAAGAAGGAGGTATTCGGACAAAGAAGGGTTTTTTTCTTCAAGAACTAAGATTGGCAAAAGGGGAATGGGTATAGCAAGCGGGGCAGATAGAGAATACCCCAAAGAAGCGGCGATTCAAGATTTTCTGAATCGATTAGAAGCCGAACTTAAAACGACTTCCAAAAAAGAAAAAATATCTTATGTCTGTCTTTTTTCACCGGATTATATGATGAAAATGGTTAAATCTGTTTTCCCGGCGGACTTGAGAGATAAAGTTAAAATCTCCATCACCGGCAATTTTTCCCAGCATCGCCCAATTGAACTTCTTGAGAAGATAAATTTGAAAGTGAAGAGACTTATTTAAATGCAGAATATAATTCTCCTTGGTCTTACTTCTTTATTGGCTGATTTTTCGTCAGAGATGATTCAGCCGCTGTTGCCGTTTTTTATTGCCGCTCTGGGCGGAGCCGGGCTGGCGGTTGGCTTGGTCGGCGGAGTAGGGGATGCTTTGGCCGCGCTTTTCAAGGTTTTCTCCGGTTACTGGGCTGACCAAAGCAAGAAATACAAAAAAATTGTTTATTTGGGCTATGGGTTTTCGGCTGTTGCCAAATTTTTTTTCCCATTGGCTAAAGTTTGGACTCATCTTTTTGTTTTGCGGCCGGTTGAAAGAATCGGTAAAGGTCTTCGCGACGCGCCGCGGGACGCGATAGTTTCCGAATCTATAAAAGAATCTCAACGAGGTGGGGGATTTGGGATTCAGCGAGCAATGGATAGCTTAGGCGCAATTCTTGGCTCCATTTTTGTTTATGTCTTGTTTTTGGATTTTGGTTTTGATTTCAGGACCATATTTTTCATCGCCGCTGTGATTGCTTTGACGGCACTTGTGCCTTTGTTTTTTGTAAAAGAACCAACGTCGCTGAAATCGCAAGAGTCTAATCGTAAAAAACTTTCCTTTAAAAATTTAACCCCGCAACTAAAAAAATTTATCATTATTGCCGCCCTTTTTCATCTGGCCAATTTCAATTTCATGTTTTTTATTTTGAAAGCCGGCGATATCTTTAAAAACTTAGAGGCGCTCCCGTATCCAGAGTATCTTAAATTTTTCATAACCACATTTGAACCAGAAAGATTGGCCATCGCCTTGCCAGTTTTGCTTTATATTTTCTTTAATATTTTTGATGCCTCCCTTTCGGCGCCAGCCGGGCGTTTATCAGACAGAATTGGCCGTAAGCCAGTTCTGGTTATTGGTTATTTATTATTCGCTGTTAGTTGTTTGGGTTTTATCTTTGCCAATAGTCTTGTATCACTTTTGGGTCTTTTCGCGCTCTATGGGGCTTTTAAAGCGTTTATAGATGCATCTCAAAAGGCCTTTGTGTCTGACCTTTCAAGCGTGGAAACGAGAGCTACTTCTTTAGGCGCTTTTGAAACCTCAACCGGCTTGGCTTTAATCCCGGCCGGCTTAATTGCCGGCTATCTTTGGAACTTGAATCCGGCTTATCCATTTTGGTACGGATTTGCGGCGTCTATCGTGGCGGTATCACTTTTTTCAGCCTTAATCCGTGAGAAATGAGAATACGGTTGAGAGGACTTGGTTACCAAAGGCATCAACCGAAGAAACAACATAATTATAGCTGGTGCTGGCGACTAAACCAGTAAGATTTATCAGGTGATTAATGACTAAGTTGGAGTCCGCTACAAAAGAGGTAGTGGCGGTAATGACAAATGGCGTAATCGTTCCAAACCAGACTTTACTGGTTGCGTTCTCATTAGTAGTCCAAGATATTGTTGCCGAAGTTGAACTAATATTTCCGGCTGATACGTTGCTTAAAGTCGGCGGCGTTACGTCTAATTTGAGAGTTTTAAACGATGACTGGGAAGAAGTGGCGAGATTGCCGGCTAAATCTCTTGAGCCGACTGCGAAATAATAGGTGGTGCTGGCCGTAAGATTGGTTAAAGAAAAGACATGATTAGTGACCATCGTATTTGAACTAATCAAGGGTCCAACCGAAGTATTTACCGGACTTGAGGTGCCAAGCCAAATCTTTGAATCAGAATTCTCGTTAGTAGTCCAATTCAGGTTAGCCGAGTTTGAAGTAATCTGTGATGCGGATATGCCGGAAATAATTGGGGCAGTAATATCTGGAATAGGAGTCGGGCTTGGTGTTGGCGTTGGAGAAGGAGTTGGGGTAGGGGAAGCTAAAGGTGTGGTACTTGGACAAGGGCCAAGATTGTCGCCATGAGCCAAGTGGGCTTTTTTAGCGGATTCGCTGACTGTTATTGTGTGCCTGGCGTTAGGATTGCCCGGCGGGATGTGGCAAATAGTGATTTTTTCATCATTTTCATCCTCATCTTCATCGTCTTCATCCTCTGATTCAATTTCTATCTCAACTTTATTTTTATTTTTCCCCTTATTTTCGCCGCCGCTCCCAATTTTAAATTTAGCTTTGAGTTCTTTATTTGAGGCTGTTATTTCAATTTTAATTTTACCGTTATTATCTTTAATTTTTGTCTCGATTTCTTCCAGATTAGCAATATGATTTTCAGCTAAGTCAGTAAGTTTTTTAATGACTATATCCACCACGGCCGCGGCTTCTTGATTGCCTGAAGTGATGAATTCGTTTTTGGTTTTCTGGAGATACTCCAGAGCGATATTAAGCGCTTTTTTTGCCTGTTCCAGGCCTTTTGCCTTTGAAGTTTGACCGTTATTGCTTGCGCTTGAAGCAGATTCCAAGTCCGCCAGAGTGGTAGCGTTGAATCTATTTAAGACGATTTTAGCTTCTTCAACCCGTTCCTCGGCAAATTTTACTTTCAACTTATTTTTATTGGCATTAGTTGAGAACGCAAGTTTAACTTTCTCAAAGGCTATATCAGCCGGGAAAAGAATATCACCTGGTTTGGCGTTATCAGCCAAAGTGGCAGTGGCAAACGAGCCGCCAACAAGGATAGCGACTAAGATAACGACCAGCGAAAGTCTTTGTTTAAACATATTCATATTAAAGTTAAAGACGGGTAAACGGAAGAATGATCTTCTCGGCTTGAGTCTTCCCTCAATTTTAGACCAAAGCAAATCAGTCTCTTCTTTGCTTAAGGACTGCGGATTTACCTTTTTTAATTCTTCTTCAATGTTAAATGGTTTCATAGTTTGCTAATAAGATTTTTAATTTTTGGATGGCTCGATGATGCCAGACCTTGGCTGTTGTTTCTTTTACTCTTAAAAACGAGGCAATTTCACTAAAAGTCATTCCTGACCAGTAGCGGAGCCGCAGGACATCTTGGTAATTCGGCGAAAGCGAATTGATCTGATTAAACAAATATTGATGATTATCAATTTCCATCTCATATCCGCCGGCGCCATCAATTATTTTTTCATCTAAAGGGACAGTTTTATCTTTGGTATTGTAGAAACGGAATAACTTCCGCTTGGCTAAAGTAAAGACAAAGCCTTGGAACTCCTCGTTGCTTCGGTACTTAAATTTTTCCAGAGAGTCCCAGAGTTCAATAAATGTTTCCTGGACTATATCCAGGGCGTCGTCTCTATTTAAGGTGCGCGAAAAAGCATAGGAAAATAACCTCTTGTTTAGGCCTTCAAAAATTTCCTTGAAAGCCTCTTTATTGCCGTTTTTAGCCTCATTAACAAGTTGTTTGAATTGGTCCATTATTCCTGCTCCACTAATAATATGTAAATTAAAGCGAAAAAGGTTACAATTAATTCAATTTATCCTTGTAAAATTAGCTAAAATCAGGCATAATATCAAGGGTCAAAGCAAATTGAATTTTGCTTTGACGGGCATTTTAGGCAAGCGTACCGGCTTGCCGTAAAAACGCCCCGGGGTTCGCCCAGAAAGGCGAGCCAGGCGAAGCCTTCGTAAAATATTGCCGGGTCGTCCAACGGTAGGACATCGCCCTTTGGAGGCGAGTATCTTGGTTCGAATCCAAGCCCGGCAGCAACTTCTGACAAAACGAACTCTGAATTTTGAAATTTTCCGCTCGGGCGGACAAAAAGGAAGGGGGTTGGAGGGAAGGAATTTTTGCCCGCCCTCGCTTTTCCGCCGCCGCCGAATTTCGTTTTTTGCTTCGCAAAAAGCGCCGCAAGAAAAGGTGTTGCCCTTGCCCCAGCCCTCCCGTGCGCGGGCAACGACAAGGAACTCCCTAAAACCTGTTTTGCTTATTTTTGAAGTTTGCGGTATCATTATATTAAACAAGTTGATATACACTCACTATAAGTAGTATATTATAATAGTTTATCAAAGTCAAAACAATATGGCAAATTCAATTAGTAAAAATATCCGCAAACTTCGGATTAAAAAGGGAATATCCCAAGATCGCCTTTCTAAAGACGCTGATTTGGCGTTAAATACCGTTGTAAAGATAGAAACCGGAGAAAGCCCGAATCCTACTGTAGATACATTAGAAAAAATAGCCAAAGCCCTCGATGTGACGGTGGCGGAATTATTTAAATAGATAACAAGTAAAGTAATCATTTATAAATATGAAGAAAAACCAAACAAATCGTCTGAGTAAACAGCATAAGAAAA
>ERZ1292623.27-Hain-H51-01um-R1-27-length-163648-cov-11_pt1 | contig 163648 bp, 173 predicted proteins | sample MGYA00564398_ERZ1292623 | MGnify/ENA primary metagenome ERZ1292623 (study PRJEB36523, sample SAMEA6512633) | groundwater metagenome | collected 2019-01-07 | study: AquaDiva: Metagenomics assemblies of 32 groundwater samples
TTGAATTATATTCTTAAATGCAATAAATCTATGCTCTCTCCCCATTTCAGGATCTTTCCCTAAACTATGTGCAAGAGCATGCTCAAGATCTTCTAATCCAAAAACAAAATCCTCGACAAAATTTGTTATCCTATCGACTCCCGCATATGCACATAATTCGAACAATCTCCCATCTCCAGACTCTATAGCTTTTAGTAATGTTTCACCTCTCTTATTTACCCGACGAGGGCCACCTAATGCATTTAATACTCTTAGTCCTTCTATTTGCACTTTTGTCGGTAAAATTGCTAATCTTTCTGCAATATGCTCAGGAATCTCTCTTTCTAAACTTAAAAGCTGATCATAAAACAACACCGCATCAGCAGGCTTATACTCCGCTGCAGCTTTCTCCTCAAATCCTTGAAGTATCTTATACTTTGAAAGATCTCTCATCAACGCATTTCTCTTAATTGTTGTTCTCACATCTTTACACCCAGTTGCTCCTAAACATACACCTACTCTCTCCTTGTCAAACAATATTTCTCTTGCAGATGCAAATACTTCATTATTATTCCTCAATGTTATCCTCTTCCCCTCATCCACTTTTCCTCCTCTCACCTCATACACTGCCAACCAAAAATCTCTCCATCTTGATGAATGTATTTTTACACCAGCGCTTGCAACTGCATCCACATATCCTCGATCTTCTAATGCTCTTTCTAAACTTACATCATCATTCTGATATCCAACAATCAGAGCGTCTTCAAACTCCTTCACCCCACCCTTTGCTTCTAACACCATCAATAACCTTACTCCTTCAGGCGTCTTCACAAGATTATTTACCGTCTTTCTAAATCCAAGCTTTTCTTCCACCCTTGCATTTATATGATCATACACCCTCACTATGTTTAATACCTCCTGATTTATGTCTCCTTCTGGATACTGTTTTATTGCTTCCCTCTTTATTCTCTTTATATCCTCCTCATCAAGTTTATTCCCTGCTTTTCTCATTATACTTCGAACAGCACCTTCATACACCCTGCTCAATGAAGAAACTCCGCCTTCCACTAATGACTTTTCAGATATTGTGACCAACGGATTAATCATAATATCATCCTTCCATGACGGATTTTCTTTTTTATCAAACAATTCTACTTTATTACCTATTATCACAAGACCAAATTTATTTGTTAATTCAATGATCATCCCATCTTTATAATTTATTGTGATTCCTCTTATGCTCTTTACTGGATCTCCTAACATAACCAGATTTTCCACTACCTCTCGCTCAAGCTTTTTCTTTTGTACTCCTGCCTCATAGTCATATGCTTCTCTGATTTTTGCTTCTACTACACCTAATTCTTCTATCTTCTTTTTCATATCTTCAAGAACAACAGCACCGACAGAACTTGCTGTCACTAAAGCCTTCACCCGCATTCCTATCCTTCTTCTCAACGACATCCTTGTTTTCTCTACTGCATTATCATATTCTCTTATCCCATCCTCAATCAACTTTCCCTTTTCTTCATTCACTCTCCTTCCTACTTCACCTTTCTCGGTTTGTGACAAGCCTTCAGCAACTTCTCTATTCCAATCACTCTGTCCTCGATCAACCACAATGCTCCATTCATTTAAATCACGGATTTTCCACCTTGCACCATTCACTCCTTCTATTGATTCACTAATAATCTCCCACTGCTCCTCAACACCCTGTATTTTCCTTGCTGGTGTTTCTCCTTTTGTTTTTCCTGCAATTCCTGTACGCATTAGCACGTCAATTTGATCGAGCGTGAAGCCTCCTTCATCCCGCAATATTCTTGCCTTCTCCCTCAATGTAGGTGTGTCAAATGGACCAACACCTCCATACCCATGCGCTTTTACCAGCGCAATTGCATGAGGAGACTCACGATCCGTGAAATCAATCTTTTTTTCATCCCTATCCAAAACTAAACCTTCAGACTCTAACAACTCCTGCGCAAGAGACAGCCTCCTCCGTATTCCTTGCTCAGTCTCTGGAAGACTCACAACCTCAACCTTTACCCTCTCCCTATCAACTCTTGTTGCAGCCTTTACTCTTGTATCACCACGCACTTCTTCACTCACCTCTCCTGCTTCAAGTTTCACGAGATGACTGTCAAGACTTTTTGTATGCGCAGCAATATGATCTCTGAAGCGTTCAATAGCACTCTGCCTTTCAGTTTCTGTTTCAAATTCACTTAACTTATTAACTCCAGGATCTATGAGAGCAATACTTCCTGGCTTCAAAGACTGTCCATTAATCGTTTGCTCTCTATCAGACATCATAAACTGCAGTTCGGAAGTGGTGTATCCATTATCAAGAAGAACCTTTTCTATCCCAGAAATACTGCTGCGCGCATTCTGAAGCATTTTCTGAAGACTTTCTATTTCATTCGGATTTCCCCGCTCTAGCGTTTCTGTAACAAGATCAGCAATTTCCTCATTTGAATATCCTTCTACAAACTCTGTGGCGAGAGCATATCTCCCAGGCGCAACTTCAACAATCCCCTTGTACGCAGGCACAATACTTGTTCCTGTAGCCCTGCCCAATCGAGTCAGCTCCTGAAACTGCCTCGCTTGACGCTGGAGAAGATCAATACCCACATCAGCAAAGGCTTCCACATCATCAAGAGGACGAATATCCTTCACTGCAACTGTTTCTGTTGCTCCGGAGGATGTAATGAGACGCGCTTTCCACACCTGCCCACTAATTCCTGAACCTGCTTTTTCAAGGAACTCTGCATACGCCACTTTATCTGTTTCACCAATGCCGAGCTCCTGAAGATCACCCTTTGACAGAGGAAGTCCGGGACGTTGTGTCCTTTCTGCATTCCTTGCAAAAATCGAACCTTTATCGAGAGATTCTTCAGAACCCCTTAGAAGCTCTGCAAGTAATACTTCTTCATCTGCAGAAGACTCTCTTCTCTCTTGCCTGCCTGCTTTAAACTGCTCTGCAGGAATAGTCTTTTCCCTCATCGGAAAAGTCATCTTCTGCTCCATGTCCCTCACAAGGATTGCATCATAATCCAAAAGATACACATCACTCCCATACCATCCAATCTGATTCCTATGCAAATCTCTGAATCGCAACCTCTCTGGCATAAAACCAAACCTATCTCTTGTCACAACCTCAAATTGTATCCTTTCCCTCACCGTTCCAGTCCTGTCAGCCTTCGCCTGCACCACATACGGAATTCCTGTTCCTCTCAGCGAGTCACCCATCCCAAAGGTTGGAGCATCAAATGTTCTCCGCTCACCTAAATCAATCGATCCTATCTTCAACACCGACCCTATAGGGGCAACTGTATTGTCATCCAATTCAAACTCCTCAGCAAGCTCAAACGCAACTGCATCAACCCCTGTTCCAATCACACCCCTCACTTTCGGCAGATCTCTTTGCACCACCTCAGACAACACATCATCATACACACCAGCCAGTATTGTGTGAGATTCTAGCCTATCTTCTAAAGGAAAAATTTCATCAGCTATTTGAGGTGCATTTTTCGGAATCGTCTTTAGTTTTGCATTCAATTCCTCTAGCCTCCTTCTTATTATTTCCCTCTCTTTTTCCAACGCATCAATCATCGACATTTCTTCCCTTGGTTGATCTTCAACCCTCTCTTCTAATGATTTTGCCCTCCTTTCTCGCAGACTAAACAGTGCATCCTGACCCATCATCTCTGCTATTTTTCTGATCTCTGCCTCACTTCTCGCAACTTCAGAAACATCAAAATACACATTATCTCCCTTCATGAATGTCCCAACAGCATACCCCTTTTCTAATACATCACGATTCTCCCCTACAAATGCCCTCACTTTATCCACTGAAAATTCCTTAATAGGCACAACTCTTCCCCTCCTTGGGAGCGCACCCACAGCAAACAATTCCCTTCCAACCAAACTCTCACCATCAAGAGTAACTGTTGCGCCCTTCTCCTCAACTGTCTTCCTTGCTATAAGATTTGCGAGCACATCTATATCACTCACCACCCTTCTTCCCAACCTTCCCTCTGGAACTAGTACACTATATTCAGTCTCGGTAACCTTTCCTTCATTTCTCCATGCCTCTACACGCCTCCGCTGCTCATCACGATTCTCTGCTGCAAAGAGATTTGCCTCCTCAACAGCAATTCCACTTCTCTCTACAACTTTCTGCAACGCATTCGTTCTTTCTCGTTCACCCACTCTCTCCTCTAACTGCTCTTCAATTTCACGCACCTCAATAGGCTCTCTTACCCTTTGCATGACCAACTGAATTTCACCTATTGGCTCTCCTGTATCCCTATTCACTTCAGGTAACCTTGACTCTTCCCTGTCAATCTCGAAACCAATACCTCTCAACACCTTATAGATTGGTGTGTTCTGAATCGCCCTCTCCGGAACCATTCCAGGCGCATCAAATGCATCACCATACACTTTTTGATTTGTAAATGCAAGCAAACCCTCCACCACATCCACCTCTGGATGTAAACTTACTGCATCACTGATTAATTTTGTACTTACCCCGAGATTTCGAACTTCTGCATTTACATTCATTAATCCTATATTTATTCGCTCCCCATCCTCACTTATACTATAAATTAACCCTCCCATCTGCTCATTTGTATTTTTTCTCGTTACTAACACACGTACTGTGCCTCTCAAATCTATTTCTAAAACCTCTTCAACAAGTATATCATTCCCATCATTATCCTTTAGCATAAACACCCTTGCACTTCCCACTCTTGCAGGCTTTCCAATCTCTGCTTTGCTCATCAATGCTTCACGTCTTTCTTCACTTGACACTGCTTCTTCCCATTGCTCCTTTACTCTGCTATCACTTTCTTCTACAATTGCACTCAACACACCTGCACTCTTTGTTAACTCGTCTTTACTCCATTCAATCGTTTCCTCAAACCTGCTCTTCTGGAAATCAAACTGACTTGCCTTCATATTCTCCTTACTCAGCGCAGTACCTACATCAATTAGAATTGCATCACCTGGCTTGTACAGTCTTCCATTTAACTCTTGTTGAGACCTTGTCACCATGTACTGCAAATCAAGAACCACAAAACCTGCATCTTCCAACCTTTTTCCTATATCTTCTATGCTCTGTGCAGCACGACCTGCCATCCCTGCAAGAATAAGAGCCTGTGCTGGATCATCCTGCTCCTGCGCATCCGCAAGCAATACACCAAACTCTTCCTCATTATACCCATCAACAAGCTCTGTTGCCAACCCTGTTTTTCCATTTCCAACATCTACAACGCCCACAAACCCAGGAACCACTTGCAATGCACTTAACCTCTTGTATGTTCCCGCTTCCTTCAAAAAACTCTCTTTTACAAACCTACTTTCTTTTTCATCACTCTCACCTTCTCTCTTTAACGGATCTGCAATCTTAATCGCAACTTCCTTTCCCTTTACTTTTCCTCTCCACACATCCCCTGAGCTTCCTACTTCACTTACTGGCCTTTCTCCAGTTAACTCTGCTACTGGAAGATCATCTTGAATGCCTAACCTTTTCACCTCTTCAACAGTCACTCGTGCAGCTTCCGGAATAACTGCAATTCTTCTTCCGTATATTGAACCTCCTCTCTTCCCTGTTCTTTCCCTCTTCTCCACCATTTTTTCCATTTTTTCTTCATTTTGCTTCCTTATCTCATCATCACTTTGTATTCTTCCTTCCCCTAATCCTTGCATCTCTTGATCAATCTCAGCAATCCTATTCCTTATACTTCTCTTTCTCCACCAGTCACCAAGCTTTGTTGCAATCCCAAATGTTGCACCTCTTTTTAATTCAGGACTGCTCCTCAACTCTACTTGTAGACTTTCTCTCTCAATCTCTAACTCTTTCATTCTTGTTTCTGTTTGTGTTGATGCTTGTGTTTTTCCTGCGATTCCAGTGCGCATCAACGCATCAACTTGATCAATGGTGAATCCTCCTTCTCTCAGTATGCGCGCCTTTTCTCGAAGCGTCGGAAGATCAAATGGACCAATGCCACCAAACTCATGCGCCCTCACCAGCGCAATCGCATGCTTTGACTCACCACGTGTAAGATCAATCACATTGCCATCACTATCAAACTCTACACCCTCAGACTCCAACAACTCCTGCGCCAAAGATAGTCTTCTTCGTATTCCTTGCTCAGTCTCCGGAAGACCCACAACCTCAACCCTCACCCTCTCTCTACTTATCTTTGTTGCCACTTCCACTCCACCCACTCCAACATCTAATCTTTGAGTTGGTATTATTTCAAAGGGCTCTTCCACTTCAACTGCCCTCCTTTCAATTCCCCTCTCAACTTCTCTTATTTCAATAAGCTCTTTTCCAGTTTCTCCACCTCTCTCAATTGAAGCAACTTCTCTTCCTTCAATTATCTCCTCAATAACCTCAAGCCTCCCCTCTGGAACCAGCAAACTTCGCAATTCTCCAACTTCACTCTCAAGAACTCTCTCCGCTTCTTTTTCCCTTCCTGCTTTTGTCTGGACAACTCTTTTTATCAAACCCTTCTTCTCATCAAGCTCCCGCGCCTTATGCTCCACATTCACCTCACGGAAACCTTCTAACAAATTAATCCTGTTCACCACATTTGCCTCTCTCACCAATCCATGATCCTGCAAAATCCTTGCCGATTCCACACCAAGCTTTTGCACCCTTTCAGGGGCGCTGACAAAACTTAACAGGACATCCTTTGCGCTTCTCACAGATTCAGCATCTGCCTTCCCTTGCAGCGCATCCTGCTCCGCTTTTAACAACGCTCTCTCATACAACTCCAAACTTTCCAGCTCTTCACTTGACACCTTATCTTTCAATCTTTCCTTATTTATCTCTATAATGTCCTCAGTTCTTGTCTTATGACGCGTACCAAACTCCTCGTTTGTCGCTTGCAAAAAATCATCAAACTCTTCTCTTTCAATCCTTCCTTCCTCAAGATCCCTCTTCTTTGCATCAACTGTTTCCAATGTTTCATAAAAATCACGTTCCCCCTCTAAACGCAATCGATCCACTTCAATGTCCCGCTCTGCAGCATCCACATCAAATGATGGATCTCTCGCTTTTTCACCTGCAATTTCAGCTCTCCTTGCACCCAACTCTGTTCCTCTTACCTCTAATAATCCATTCACTCCCTTGAAAAAATCTTTTGCCTCAGCATCACTTATCTCTCTTCCTTCAGCCAACAATGCTTCAGCACGAACAAGATTCCTTCGCGCAGCCTCTTCCGCATTCTCTCTGAGAAAACTTACCTTTTCTCGTTGTATTAACTCGCTGTTCCTCAAGAAATCAGCATCAGAAATACCTCCCAACCTATGCTTTGTTTCCAACAGATTTTCTCTTGCATACAACTCTTGATACCTCAAGTCAGGAAGCTTATCTGCAGTCGCTTTCTCAATCTCCCCAAGAATTTTGAAATGATTCAGCTCAGCAGTCGCTGCTTTTAACCTTCTCTCCGCATCAATACGATCAGCACCTGTTGTGCTCTTTATCCGATCACCGTACTTTTGAATATCTCCCTCTAATTTTCCTTGCTGCAACCTTCTTTCACCTTCAACCAGAAACCGAGAGGGAGTGCTTTCAATCTTCTTTCCAAAACCAAACTTTGAATGACCCACAACCCTATTTGCAACCTTAATCTCTGCAATTGTGCCCACTGCCTTCACATAATCATCTAATGTAGGAAGCTTTCCCTCACTGATCAAGGGAGAAAAGGTGCCAAAAGATGCTGTTTCAAAGGCTAACGATGCAGGAATCAACAAGGCTTTTCCCTTTGTTGACAATGCAGATGCTTGAGTACCATACTGCGCAATCTTTGAACCCTCTGCAGAACCTGCAGCAAACCTCTTCCCCAATGCAGAGCTTGGACCAGCAACCCGATTAAACAACGCCCCTGAACCTTGTAATGTCCCAAAAAGAAGAGCAGAAGTAGCCCACTCTTTTGTTGTTGGAATAATAGGAGTTTGCTCACCAGGATTGATCATATTATGCGCTGTCCTCGATGCAACCTCAAACACAAATGCTTCCCCACCAGTTGCCATCCCTCGAATTGCAAGCCTTCCAACAAGATTTTTTGTCACCGCCTTCGGCACAACCCTTGTTATCAATGCAGTCCCAAACTGCCGTGCAAGCCCTGCAAGCTTTAACGTTCCGCCCAACGTATACAATTCAGCCACCATTTGCACATTGATAGACTGCAACGGCAAGTCAGGCAATGGCTTTGGATCATAAATATCTGTTCTTCTCACCCAATCCTCTCCCGTTTCCCCTGCATACTCTAAAAATTGTGCTAGCGCAGTTTTTTCTTCAGTACTCTTCCACGTTTCTCCATACAAGGGATCAACAAACTCATTTGCATACGCGACACCATTTGATAACACGTCTCCTCTCGTCTCAGCTTGCCCACCCCTCCACACAGTCCTCTCTGGAAGAATTGCGCCGAACCACTCATCTGTCGCACTTCGCTCTACTGCCCTTACATTATTATAATATATTGCAAATTCTTTTAATTTTTTATTTTCGAAAATTTTACTCTCTTGACCTGTGCGTTCTTCCTCTTCACGAGCAGCTCGTAAATGTGTCATTACATCACTTATAATTCTCTCATCAGTAATTTCACCACTGAATCCCTCTTCTATCATTGCATCATATCCTGTTCTCAGCCACGGCTCTTTCCATGCTTCAGTGATCATTTCCCTCTCTATCTTTCTTCTTTCCTTCCTTGCAGCTGCCGCTTGCTGCGCGAGCTCATCAGGCTGCTTCACCAAACCAGTCATCAACCCCAGACGAACATTAATCATCTCCTGCAACGCTTGATGCGTGCTCCTATCTTCATCTGCGACACCCTTTCCAAAATTTGCATTATACTCATTAAAAAATGCAATACCAATCTCTTTGAAAGGAGCTTCACTCTGTCCACTCAACACCGTTGTCACCCTCTTGAGCGGAACTTCATCTTCTGTCGCAACATCCCTAAAGATTAACCCGTACTTTTTCTCAATCTCAACCTGCTTCTCCCTTAACTCTCGCAGCACAGGATCAACATCAATGGCCTCACTCCCCACCTCAACAATTCTCTTCCTTGTCGTTGAACCTTTTTTATCAAGAGCATCTCTTGCCTCTCCAACTTCTCGCTGCAACCTCTCGTTTTCTTGAAAAATAATCGCATTTTCTTGCAAATGTTTTTCTTTTTTCTTATTCCCTTCTGGAGAATCTTCAAACACCCAATGTATTACTTCCTTATTTGCCTCAGCAAATTTTTTATACTTCTCTTCTAACTCTCTCACATTCGCATCTTCAGCACCCTTTTCATCACGCACATCCTTAATCCTATCCAAAATATCCTTTACCTTAAACCCGTCATGCCTTGCCTGCACTGCATCAGTAAGCACTCTTCTCAATTCCTCTTCAGAACTGATCCCTGCCACATCCACCTTTTCGCCTAGGAAAAGAGTTTCCCTCGGCGTGTCATCACCGTATATTGTTCCTTCTTCCCCGTACACTTCATTCCCATTTGAAGCTTGCATAATCCGCATCAACGCACGCTTCTTCTCCTCAAGATTCATCTCTCCTGCATTCACAAACTCATCAATCATTGCTCGCCCTTCTTTTGTTGAATCTGCATTTTTGTTCACATTATTTACCCCTGTTAGCACATCAAATTCACGCATCCTTCCCAAGTATTCCTTTGTCAGATCTTTTGTTTGCTTATCGACTGCACTATTTGCCATCACCTCCTCCATCAATGCCTTCGCCTTGTCAACCTCTCCTTTCCTCAAATATGAATCAGCAACAAAGAACTTCACCCTTCCTTTCTGCCCCTCATCGCTCACGAACTTATCCACATTCTCTAAAATAAATTCCTCATCATCCTTTGCAAATTCTTCAACAATAAACGTATACGCTTGCGATCTTCCCTCAGAACCTTCCTTCAACCGCTCTGTCAATTCCAGCGCAGCATCCTTTTCTCCTACGTCCGCGAGCAGCATTGCCGCTTCCACAGCCAAATCATCTTCTATTCCTTCTCTTGTCTTCCAGCCATTCAACTGCATACTCTCCTCAAGCAGCTCTACCGCTCTTTCGTCTTTTGATTCTTCAGAAGACAATCTTGCCAATGCCAACAGCCCATTCGTTTTTGCTCTCCTGATATCCTCAACCTCCTGCAAACGCTCTTCCACATCCTCTGCAACTGGCTCTATTCTTGCTTCCACCAACTCTTCTGCCACCTTTTTCAGTTCACTCTCAAATAATTGCACTGTTAATCTCTCTTCACTCTCTATCTTTACAAGAAATGCATCATGCTGCAACTGATCCTCTGCTGTAATTTCTTCCCTATACTTTCTCTTAATCTGCTCTAGCACATCAACCAACACTTCCTTTGCCCTAAAATCTTCAGGATTTTTCTTCACCATCTCTTTAATATCTCTATATGCACGCAACAAATCAGTTCTCCCATATACTTCCGGAGATGTGAAAACCACATGCGAAGGCCGATAATCCTGAGCCCCCAACATCAACTCTAACCGAGCCTTTTCCAAAAGCATCACATCTTTTAACTCATCATTTACCTTCTCACTTTGCCTTAACGCATCAAATACTCTTATTGTGTCCTCAGCTATCTCCCTTGACTCTCCTACTGAAAAAGATTGATGTCCAATTAACCCCCTTGCAAATGTTCCTGCTTGTACTAACAATTCTTCAGGAATCCTCACCCCAAAATCTTCACCCTTCACTATCGCGTCATTCAAACTTATCATCATCATATCATAATCAGACTTCTTCAAAACTCCCCTCAACTTTTGCGCCTCTATAAAGAGCAAGGCCTCCTTTGTAAACTCAACCCTATTCTCAAACTCTTCCTTGCCAGAAAGCGCTCTGTATTTCTCATCTAACGCAGCGAGCCTCTCCTCAACACTTTGTACTATCTTTTCAACTTCCGCAATATCTCCTTTCTTTAACGCATCAGCAACTCTCTCTTTCACCTCCTCCTCACGCGTTTTCTTTCTCTCTTCTGGAACTTCCTCTCTCTCTTTTCTCTCTTCTTCTTTTTGTTTTCCAAAGAATGCAACCTCTTCCTCTATTGACTTCTGAATATCTTCCTTTACCTCTGGCTCCAAGACATCTTCCACTTCCCTTATTTTTTCTCTTGTCAGTAGCTGCTTTCTTTGCTCATCAATGTTTATTATCTCATTACCAATCTTCACTGAAAACTCAGAAGGAAGAATCTTAAACCCGTTCCTTAACTCAAGACCAACCCTTATGTAATCACGAACAGACTCTTTGAGCTTTATGACTCCCTCTTCCTCCACTGCTATAGAAATGAGAACAACCTTCTTTTTCTCACCTTTTTCATTTACCATCACCATCTGCCTTTCCATCATTATTCCTTCGCCCTTCTCGCCAGCACCTATTATTTCTAGAGTAGACCCTCTCAGAATGAAATGATTCTCTTTTCCTGTGCTTGTGTATGTATTTCTTAGCAGAGTCTCGCCATCGGCGGCACTATACTCCTTGCTCACCTCAGCAACACCAAATACTTGCACATCTCCTGTTCTCTTCCCTGAACTATCTAATTCAAACAACACCTGATTCTTTCCTTGTTCCCGCTGCTCGCGACTGAAAATCACCTCACTTTCCTTTAGAGTTATCCTTACTCCATCCATCACCATTACACTTTGTATTTTTCCTTCCTCATCTCCCCTCACTTTATTCAATGCATTGTCCTCATTCAGCTCAATATCAATCACCCCTGAAAACACCGCATCTTTTGTTGCAAGATTTCCTCTCTCCACCTGAATCTTTTTATTTCTCGGATCGAACAACACAAAACTATCCTCAACACCTGCAAACACAAATTCCTGATCTTTATACACAATTTTCGTTTCAAACCTATTTGCAGCAGTAAACGAAGCATATGCGAGCTCGTTTGCCTCATCAAACTTAAATCCTGCAACACCCTTCACTTTAAACTGATACTCCTTATTCAACTTCACCGCGTTCAACGCAGCATCCACAACCACTTCCCTTGCATTCTCTACAGTTATCTGCCCTACCTTGATCACTTTCTTTACTATTTCTTCAGCTGTTACGCTTGCCAGCCCCTCTTCAATCACTTTTTTCGTCGTTCCCAGAATAATAATTGCAGTTCCATCAGGATACACTAATTTCCAGTGATTTTGTGTTGTACCAAATGCTTCTATTGTTGGAGACGCACTTGATGCTTGCCCTGCTCCTTGCGGATTTGTTATTTCTCCTGAAGCGAATGGAGTGCTTACTATCAACCATATTAATATCCAGACTATTCCCTTCACTTTTTCCATTTGTTCTCCACTGCAAACACTTCTTTCACATACTGAGCATACTTTTCATCCACCTTAAACAACAACAATTTTCCAGACTTCTTTACAACGAGCATATGCTCCTGCTCTAAACTCTCAATCAAGCGAGAAAGCGACCCCTTGTCAACACCTATCTTCCGTGCAATTTCAGAAAGATTGAACTGCCATTCATCATTTTTTGCAAGAAACCTAAATATCTTAATTCGATTAGAATTCCCTAACACCTCTTCAATCCGCATTGTTGTAAAAATGCAACTCTGTTGTTATTATAAGCTTATGTTGATATTTTATTCTATTTGTTGCATAAAAACAACTATATAAACTTATCTTTCGCGTTTATTAAGAAAAACGTCTTTTATATGATTATAACTTTGAAAACCTTCAGCAAGAGACCCTAATTTAACCCTATTTGTCTCATCACTCACCACAACCCCGTTTTTTGTGTCCACCACCACCCTTTTTTCCTTTCCATTCATTACCATGTACACCTTTCCCCCTCTTAATATTAGCACCCCCTCTCTTAGCGGAGAAACACTCATCTTAGACTCCTCCTTCTCCAACAACACATTCCAGTCCCTCTTTGCACTTGGCTTTATCATCTTCACCACAGGAAGCCGTGAACCCCTTTCCATTCCTATTTCAATATTTGTACCTCCTTTCATCTTTAACATTGCCATCTGCTTTCGCCTTTGCGCTCCCCTCTCTGCATCCATAACAACCTTTGTTCCTATAGTTGTTATTGGCATATCCTCAACAGTCACTGTATACCCTTGCTCCTGAAATTCTGCAGTCGCATCATCTATTTGCATCCTTCCCAGGATATCCTCAAATATTAACACACCATTTGCATCCACCACCGCAACAAACGGGTTTTCCTCCAAACCTGCCAAATCAATCAGATTATTATCCTTCAATGACTTCACCCTCAACTCACGCACTGCAGCATTCACCTTTGAAAGCCACGCCTTTCCTTCCATGTTAATAAACAGATTACTATTCACATCAAGATTCCCCTCACCAAACAACCCAAACTGCACGTTTTCGTCATCGAAGTCCTTGTATACATTCACCTTATTCCCATAGACTGTCCCGTACTTAAACAAGAAGCTCAACTTCTCTGACGTGTCTGATGCCATATAAAAATTATGATAAAAATCATTGCCATTAAATGCAGTCAATAGAAACCCATCATTCAATGCAATCGCAGCACCCGTCGGCACTGGAGGCTCCCTCTTTGGACTGCTGACTGCATCACCTAATTGATCAAATGCCTGATATGTTTGATATGCAACTCCCATATTTGGATTACTCTCTGACAATGCACCAATACCATAGGTAATTGCCTGATTCTTCGCAAAATTAAAAAACGTTAACTTTCCATTCATCAACATCAATCCATTTGTGATATATGGAGCATACTGCAACAACTGTTGTGCGCTGCCAGCTGCCTTTTCTTTCTCCTCAGGAGTTAACGCCTTCTTTGACGCTAGCGTTTGGTTTCCACTCTTCTCTGCTGCAACAGGAATGACTTTCGTTATTGCCATACTTGCCTTTTTCTCCTCTATATTCACCAAAGAAAAAACAACATCATCCTTCAAATCATCATTTAAATCAAAGGGCTTCTTATCTCCAACAACAAGATTTAATTTCTTTGGAAACTTCCTTTCTGCAACATTCCTAATGGAAAGCTCCAAGAAAGTATCCTCCACTTTCATCACCTTTGCCTCAATATTATACCCCTCATACTCAAACGTTACTATATCAGCAGCTTTAATGAACGACGCAACCTGCGACTGCTCTCTATAAATATCAATCGGATGCACAATCGCACTCACTATGTTCATCATAAGAATTATTCCTAACACACTTCCAAAAACTACCTTTCCCTTTCCCATGTTCAGAAACTATTCGCAAACATCAACGTAAATGGTACTTCTTCAACCAGAGAAGACTTGTCTGTTATTGCATACACCAAATTATCTCCTTGAGGAATAATATTAATATCGAGATCAGTTTCTAACAACAACACCAAGTCAATATTCTCTGAATCCTTCACTTCCATCGCAACAATCTCTCGAGCCTTCTCGTATACATACCTGAATCTCACTGGCAGCTTCACCACATACTCATCATCCAACCTTGATGTTGTTCCGTCCTTTGCAATAGACAATGGAAACTTCACTTTCACTATTGAATCCTTATTTGAAAATATAGACTCTGTACTTATTTGCGAAGGAGTAATTTGCATTCCCGGAAACTTTGCAAAATCTGTGCACTTGGGCAGATTTTCCCGCACAAACAAGGCCATTTGACTGTTTATTACTTCCAATGAAGGAACTGACGGCTGACCAGCCTTAAAGAAAAACGCAATCTTCCCCTCTTCAGTCTGCAACGCATCTGCAGGAAGCTTTACATACCCTCCCTGCGCTCCCAATAAGAATAACCCTTCTGGCACCACCTCTTTCACACAGGACTCCACAAACTTATACACTTGATCCACATGCTGCGCCCTCATTATTCCAACCACTGCTTTGCTTCCAGAATCCTTTCTTATTGCTTGCGTATAAATTAAAGTACCTACAATGAAAAGAATGACAACACCCACTATCACGAATGTAGTTACCTGAGCCTTCCTTCTTATACATAGCATATGCACTTTCCCTAGTCAGACAACGCCAACAAAATAACTGTAATCGTTACAATAATCACCAACAACCCTAAGGTTCCCCCCAATCCTGCATCCTTCAAATCCTGATTCAATGTCGCTAATGTGCTCTTGCTCTCTTCAACCTTCTTCTCCTTCTCTACTTTAGTTATCTTTCCACTTGCATAATCTCTTTTAATTGTCTTCACTTTCTCCAATAAATTCTTTAATGCTGCTGCATATGCGGTAGACACTTCATTAATAGGGACTTCTATATCTTTCCCTCCACGTTCTACCACAACCACTTTCTTCCCGCTCACTGTTTTCACTTCTTTTATTTTCCCTACAGTACTTTCAAAATCCTTTTTTGTTTCCTCAACATCTTCCCCCAACCTTTTTTTGTCTTCCTCTGCACGCTCCAACTTTGTTTCTACATCCTTTAACTTGGTTTGTTCACCTTTCAATTCTCCTTCTTTCTTTTCAATATCTCCTTCAATTGCATTTAGCTCATCTAAATCTGTTGTGCTCAAAATTCTTTGTTGTAATTGTGCAATATCTTTTTCTAAGCCCACAATATTTCTCTCGTGACCATTTTTCTCAGATTGCAACTCTTTTATTGTTGCATCAGCACCACCCAGCACGTGATCAAAACCACCCAATCTCCCATAGCCAGCTGCTGGGCTTCCTATTCCTGGAAGCGTTGGAATTACACCTGGTGTTGGTGTACTTGGTGCTGGAGCAGCTGCATCTTTTTTTAACCTAATAGACCCATCAGAATGAAAACTTGCTGTTGCATCATCAGTCTTCAACGAAATTGTTGGTCCCTCTCGAGCTTTTCCTGAAGGATACGAACCTACCTTTCCTCCTTTGTCTATACTTATTTCATTCTCACCAATCTTTACCTTTAGGGGATCATTCACTCCTGTCACATCAATGACATTCTTGTTATCAATCACCAGCCATGACACACTTTTTGGATCGCCTATTATTCTCTTAATCTCTGCATCAACAACTGGTGTATCAGAAACAATCACATTCTTCCCTCCTTTTGGGGTGGGAAGTAGACCTACAGTTACCTCTTTTCCAGCAGCATCCTTTATCACCCTTTTATATGACCCTTCTTCCATCACTGCAACAGTCCATCCTGAATTATCAGGATTCATCGCAATAAACCCATTTAACAAAACCTCTCTTTCCCCATTCTCTCTTATTCTTTGCACATACGCTGTCGCAGGAACACCAATGATTCTCTTTCCCTTCAGAAGTCTTGGATCTGTGCCTTCTTCATTCCTTGCAATCCTTACAACATCTCCTTCTTCGAAATTACTCTCTTTTGAACCAACAATCTTCAGCGTCCCTACATTTTTATCCTTTAATTCAACGCCCTCCGTTGGAGGTATAAAATCAATATACTCATCAAGAACCTTCCCCTCTTTGCTTATCCTCATACTTGCAATAATAAATTCAGTAGACTTCACACTTCCCTCAAAACCAGAAATACTTCTTTTTTCTGCATCTTTTCCAATTATCAAATCAAACTCGTGAACCTTTCCGGGAGCTCCCAATGTTCTTGATTGTATCCTATATCCACCATCACTCTCTTTATTTATGTTTACAGTCCCTCTCTCAATCCCTCTCAACTCATAAGGTACATCTCCTACCTTTACTCCCAAAACTTTTTTTGCTGCATCATAACCTACTATCTGAAACTTCTCAGGCAATTTAACCTTTGATGCCTCTAGAATTATTACACCCTCCTTTCCTCCTCCTGACTTATCAGCATAAATCTGCAATCTTTCATTTGTCTTATCATACCTCCACTTTGCAGCCTCAAATAATTTCTTTCCATTAGTAGTATCTCCTCCAAATATGTTCTTTATATCTGTAGGCAATTCATCCCATTTCTCTTTGTACTCTGTTGTACTTCCTGATCCTGAAGGCGAAGAAGATGTTGTCGTCGTTGGAGCACTACTTGTTGTTTGGGCATCACTTTCCATTGGTAAGAAAAAAGTAAGCGCAACTATCAAATACACCATAAACACTGCCTTTTGTTTTATTGTATTCATTTTTACCTCTTCGTTGCAAACAAGAACGTCGGATTCACCTCATCCAGCGTCACGCCAACATCCACAATCTGATACAGCATTATCTTTTCATCAATAGGATTTGCCTGCACATAAAACTTCTCTGATATCATTTCTGTTATTGGTACATACTTTGGATTATTTTTCACTTCATTCACAATCTTTCCTGCATGCAAAATCATCTCCTTCATATTCACCGGAACAGTCACTGCGTAACTGTCATCCAACCTGTACGATGTTTGATCCCTCTTAATCACCAAAGGATACCTCATCGAAAATGTTATCTTTCCATTCTCAATCTGAGGACTGGCAGTCATACTCTCTGGCCTCACCTCAACATTCGCCACATGAGAAAAATCAGCACACTCCCGCACTGATGCCTCCATCCCTTTTCTCAAGCCGTCCTTCACCTTCTCCTCAGACGGCAAAAAGGATTTCCCACCCTCATACAGATATGTTACAGGAATAATGCCAGCAAACACTCCTGGAGGACTATCAGCATATCCTGCGGTTGCAAGACTTATCATGACAGCATTTTTTGCCGCATGATCCGCACACGACGCAATGAGATCCTTCACTGCCTGCACATGCTGCGGATGCGTAACCTGCTTCGGCACCTCCACCCGAGGCCCTGACTGCTGACGACCAAGATAGGTAATAAGCACTGCTCCTACAAGAATCACCACTGCAAAGATTCCAAACGCAGTCATCTGCGCTTTTCGATGCTGATAATGCGTTCCTTTCTCCTCTTTTCCCATCCTTTAATTCATCATCCCTGTATTATATAAACCTTTTCGTAAACCGAAACGTATAAAAAACTCCGCATCATCACTTTCACACAGAAAAGAGGCATTCTTCATGAAACCCACAAGCATTCTTGTCGTTCTTATCATCCTCCTCTTAGGATTCTTCTCGTTCACCACCACACCATTTACTGGATACGCAGTCACTGAAGACATCACTATTGACTCCAGCTACTGCAAATGGAGAGGCAAAAACTTCGAAGCATGCGTCTATGTTGACTGGACACGCGTTCCCTCTCAACTCGAAGGCAACTACGCAAAAGTTTTCTACAGCACTGGGAAAAGCCTGAGCGAAGCAGCACCCATCACTGACAGATCATTCTTATCCTGTGACAATGTGGGCACGCATGAGGGAACACGAAACGCGCACGTTTCCATCTTTGACAGAAACAACAACCTCATCCGCTTCAAAAAAGACATCACCATCAATTGCGCTAAACCAAAAACATCACGAGAAGTGTATACTGATTATGTCAACCTCGCCCTCGGACCAGAAAATTTTCGAGATGACAGACACGTTGAAGAAACTGTTTCCTTTACACTCCCAAAAGAACCTGTGTCTTGCGAACTTGAAGGAGAATGGAAAGTGAATGAAAAGACTTATGCCATTATTGGCAGACAATCAGGCTACTGCCACGGAGCAAAAGGAACGTTCTACAGCTATGTAGATGCAGAAACACAATACACTGTCAACGACGCAGAACTCTTCAGATGGGGACTCGGAGACTTACCTGCATATGACCCTCCTGCAGAAAGACATGATGGTGATGTCCTCCACCTCTTTATGTGTGATACCCAATACTACCGACCAACTGTTGGCAGACGATACGGCGCAACCATGAAAGTTACCACATTCGGCAAACAATTAGTTATGGACTGGACATGGGACAATGAAAACAGACTTTCCACTGTTGATGTCTTCTTTGACATCACCTGCACACTCGCTCCAGATGTTACCCAACAAAAAAAAGTGTCCTTCCCTGATTCCATTCCTGTACCACCATCCATCGAAGCACCACCAGAAGAGATTGACACCTTCACCTTACCTCCAGAAGAACTTGCCTCCCCTGAACCGCAAGAACGCGCACCCCAAACACCCTGGGGGAAATTCAAGGCATGGATTACTGCAGTCTTCCTCTAACAATAAACTATATAAACTTCCAATCATCCCTGATCCTCATGACACCACCACCTCAATCTTCAGAAGTGTCATCATTACCAAACGAAAAGACCATTCTCTTTATCTCTCTTGGAATCATTGTTATTGCATTCCTTTCTTCATTTATGATGAATCCCACAACCGAATACACCGGATACACTATTTCAACATCTTATGTTCGCGGAGACATCAACGGAGACCTTGAGATTGGAGGACAAGACCACCAATACCTTCAAGCTGTTATTACAGAAGGAGATTATCACCCGCGTGCTGATCTTAACAGAGATACTGTCGTGAACACGCAAGACCTTTTCATCCTTGAAAAAGAAATCCTTGACCCCATCATCGACGCAAAAACTTACGGCCATGACTGCACTCTTAACCAGATCCGTTGCGCATCAGGCGGAGAAATCAGCACAACCTCTGCAGGCACCATCACTCGAGGATACAAGAGAACTTATTTCACCTGTGCTCGAGATTATGTTCAAGAGCTTGATGAATGGAAAAAAGTCAGACAGCACTGCCCCGCAGGCACTACTTGCGTCGTGGGACGAGGACCTTCTGGCTCTGACGCTTGCGTCCCTCTTTCACCCGATCAAATGTCATAATTGCATACTGCATATCCCCCACTTTTACTTCAATCCTTTTTCCTCTTCCAAAACCAGCTTTTTCACCATCAACCAATTCAGGATGATTCGTGATAATTGTCACTCTTTTTTTCACTACATTCTTCGCTTGCGCAAACATTTCTGCAAAAAGATTTTCAGCACCCTTATCATTCTTTGATAGAACCATATTTGTAATAATATGATCAACTTGTTTGTATTTTTTGCTGATCTCTCTTACTTCATGGCATTCCGGTATTATCTTTATCTTTCCAAAACGGCAATTCACACTCGCATTCCGCACATTATTTGCAACCACATCACTCGCATACACTTTCTTTATTCCAGACATCCACGCTTCTATCGCAATCACCCCGTCCTTACATAACGGATCAAGCACACTCTCCTTCATCTTCACACCTGCAATTCTTACCATTGCCGCAGCAATACACGCACTCACACTCTTATTATTCACCTTCACTCGATACTCCCTTTTGCACATATCCTCCTTCACGAGCATTCCCATTATACACACATCATCAATAATATCCACCACAACTACCTCTTTCGGATTTTTATAATCAACCACAACTCCCTTTTCTCGCAACGCCACAGCAACCTCTTGCGCCGCATCTACACTCTTAAACTCATGATTGCCCACACGAAAACCCTTTACTGCAACAGGCGACTGCACTTGCATTTTCACTTCTCTTGCTCTTTTCCCAATATCATCTAAAGAATCAAACTTGAACACGCCCCTCTTCTCATACACCATGCTTACTGTCTTTAACTCTTTCTTCTTCACAAACTCTATTGTTCTTGCACACACCTTTTTTCCATTTGCTTCGTCTGCTGCAATCTCCTCCAACCCATCCATTGTTTTTCCCACAAACATCTTTCCTACTCCATCTTAAAATTGCCAAACACTTTCTCAACCTTCTCTTTTGATACTTCAACCTTATCAACTAGAGCTAATGGAGGGCCTCCACGACACAATGCAACTAACCTCTGCAATTTATCCTTCTCGCCCTGCACCACCACCTCAACACTCCCCACACTCTCATTTCTTACAACCCCCTTTAATCCCAACTGGATGGCACTATCCCTCACAAAAGCCCTAAAAAAAACTCCCTGCACATGCCCGACTATTCTTATCCTCAATTGTTCCATCTTAAAAAAAGAAAGGCCAATTACTTGGCCAGACCGTACACAGCCTTAAATGATACAACTACTGCAGCTGCACCCACAACCACAATGAAATACCCTAAGGTTGCCTGAATAAAAGTGCCTACTTTTGGAATAAGCACATCAATAGCGATAAGATTCGCAACTGCACTCGCCAAAATCAACGAGACAGTTCCTGTCAAAAAAGGAGTCACTTCTTTTTCTTTGATATTATAGAAACCCACTCCGAGGCCCATAACAACAAGCACAAACAACAACCACTGCGTTACCTTTCCAGCCATCCAGGAAGCCTGCATTGCTGTTCCTATGCCCATTATCACTGCAAGAATAATTCCTACAGTAAACACAATTGTACCTGCATTTAACCTGATTTTCACTTTTAAAAACCCCCTTTGTTTTTTTAGAACAAGACCTCTCATGCTATATAAGGATTTCTATTTTACTTGCTCTGCAAGATAAATGTTATTCTTCGTCTCTGTCACTCGCACATTCACCCTATCACCCTTTTTTGCATCACATTTCGTAATTGTTATACACCTCCCCCTTTCTGCCGCAATCATCTGATCCTTCATCCAGCCACTCTCTAATACCTTTACATTCAACCTCTCCCCCCTCCGTAATACCTCTCGCAGCTTTTCTGCCCTCCCCACCTCCAAATCCTTTGCACTATACACTAACTTTATCCCAAACTCCTTCTCCCACTCCTTCAACCTCTTATAAAAACGAAAAAAATTCTCCCGCTTTACCTCATGCATCTTCCTGCTATACCTATACTCCTCATACTTTTGAATCCCAATTTTGCACCCCAATTCTTTTGCAAATTTTATAATCTCTTTTATCTCCTCATCATTCACTCCTGGTAAAAACACCGGAGCAAGAAGCAGATCAATCTTTGTCCTGCTCACTAATCGCGCAAGATCCATCACCTTCTTCACATCATAAAAACCAGCGCCTGCAAGCTTCTCCCCCAAACCCTTGCTCACCGCATGCAACGACAAATTCATCCGTCCCAAACCAGCCTCTTCAAGCTGCTGCACCTTTTTCTCATCAAGAAGCGTGCCATTTGTCTGCATTGAAATAAAAAAAACTCCTGGAATTTGCTTCACCCTTCTTACTAATTCCATAATATATGGATATGCTGTTGGTTCACCCACAGAATCAATATTCACATGCGTCTTCCCTCTTTGCTTCACAATCTTTTCAATTTCCTCAACTAAATAATCAAGATCAACCACATAATGCGTTCCATGCGTCTTTGAACTAGGGCCACCATCAGTCGAACAAAAAGGGCAGCTTAAATTACATACTGTTGTTGGACGCACCTGAATCAAATTTGAAGAGCCTCGTACCACAATCCCAAACGCCAAATGCCCAACCAATGGAATTCCAGACTCTCTTGCAATTGTGACAATCATCCTTTCTCCTTATATGGTTTATAGGTATTCCTTTCCATAAACACCTTGTGCGTTGTTGCACCAAGCCCCTTTTCTTTCTCGAGCATCTCTTTTGTTGACGCAACCGCATTTCCCAAACAAATGAGCTCTCCTTTCATTGTCATGACTCCAATAAGATCATTCTTCTCAATGCCTTCATGCACTTTCGCCACACCAGGCATTCCCAAGGATGCACCATGACACACATTATTCACCACATTATCATGCACCCACACTTTTTTTAAATGCGCTGTCGCAACCTCAAAAGGCAACACACATTTTCTCAACTCTTTTTCATCCCCCTCCTTGCAAAATTCAAATGCATCCCTCACATCCTGCAACGAACACCACCTTGCATACGAAAACGGACCTGCTCTTGTCCTTACCAACTCTGCCATGTGCGCACCAACTTTCGCCTTTACTCCCATATCATGAATCAACTTTCTGATGTACGTGCCCGCTTGACACCCTATCCTCATTAGTACATCTTTATCCTTTATATCTAGAATATCACAATAATACACTCTCCTCTGCCTCTCCTGCCTTTTCACCGCACTCCTCCGCGGAGGAAGCTGCGTGATTGCACCAGTAAACTGCTCGATCAACTCTTCCAGCTGCTTCCTCGACATTTCCTGATGCAGATGCATCATCGCAACATACTCTTTTCCAGACTTCAACAACACCTCCACAATTCTCGTTGCCTTTGCAAGAGCAATCGGAAGAACACCAGTCACCCCTGGATCTAGGGTCCCACTATGCCCAGCCTTGTCAACTGAAAAAATCCTCTTCACGTAATCAGTCACTTGATGCGCAGTAGGGCCTGCAGGCTTATTCACATTCACCACACCAAACTCAATCAGTTTCTGCACAGGCCTCTTCTCCGGATCAAAACCCTGCTCAGGATCTGTTTCAGACTCGTTCTTCACCAGCACTTTCCCTTCCTGATCCTTCATTGGAAAACTTTCCATATCCTTCATTCTTTGAGAAATGTTTATATAATCTCCCCCTCCTCTTCCTCTTTAAAAGAGGCACTGTTTCATGACTCTCCGCAAGGACAACTTTCTTTCCTGGACACTTATTACTCTTATCTTCCTGCTTGTCTTCATACTTCCCTATTCTACTCTTGATCTTTTTATTGGCAAAGCTATTGAACCACAACTCGTTGAAGATGGAGCTATCTTTCTTGAAGATCCTCGAGCATTGGCAATACTCGCAACCTTCGGATTTACCGGACAAACCACTATTGAACCGCAACCCCTCATCCTTGACAAACCAGGCATTGCAACCATCACATTCCTCAAAAAAGTTTCCATTGACAGACTTACTGTCGATGATGTCACCAATGGCATTCAGTTAGAATCTTCCCTCGTCTTTATTGACACACTCAACCCCGCACTCTCTGACTCATTTGGAAACATCCACGCACGCATCACTCTTTATTCCCCAGGATTTTCCCTCAGCACACACCAAATAGTTAAAGTGAACAATGCGGGCGCATCTACACCCTGCACTTCGTGCTTGATCGAACAAATTGACCCTGCATTCGTTACCTTCAGCATCCCTGCAGGAATAAACTTGTGGAGCGGCTATGAAATAGACATATTTGCCATTCCTCCAAATGTGCCTCCTACCCAAAATAATCCTCTTCTGAACAGCAGCACCTTAGGAAACAAGAGCGACTCTGATATTACCTGCACCCTTGTTAATCCTAATGACCTCGAAGGAAATCCTATCACCCCTATTATCACATACACTCTCAACACAACGCCCCTCACCCAGCTTACCCTCCCCTTCGAAGGAAATGACAACACTCGTAATATCATTGAATACACTACTGGCGCAAATGGAACCTCTATTGGAGCCCTCTTTAACGCCACTGGAGGAGCCATTGGAGGAGCATACACCTTTGATGGCATTGATGACTCCCTTACCTTTACAGATGATCCTTCACTCCACCTTACTGACAATTTCACCATCGAACTCTGGATCAAAACAACCACAACACAAAACGCACACCTCCTCTCCAAAGAATTAAACATCATTCCCCAAACTGGAGACAGCTTTTATACTCTCAAACAAACAGGAAACTCCGTTCTCTTCACCGCATCAGACACCTATTCTCCTACCAATGTCATCACTCTCACCAGCACCACACCAATCACTAATGGTAATTACCACACCATCGCAATCACGCGCACAAAAGGCTTAGGATTCTTCCTCTCCATTGACGGAGTCCTTGTCGCACAAGCCAATGACACACTCAATGGAACTATTGGCACTGCTGCAACAAACCTCACCATAGGAAGCTTCAACTCCACAAACGCATTCTACAACGGATCTCTTGACCATGTTCAAATTTACACCAAAGCAATTCCCCTTGCACAACTCCTCACCCACTACCAGACCATAAATTACCACACCATCGATGAATCCATGCTCTCCAAAGGCCAAACCTGGCAGTGCACCATTACTGTCAATGACGGCATTGCTGACGGAGAAAAAAAATCATCAAATATTCTTACCATTCTCAACAGCGAACCAACCAGCGACAACCCAGTCCTCACTTCAACCTCTGGAAACTCATTAGACAGCGACAACCTCACCTGCCTTGCACAGAACATCCAAGACTCTGACTTTGACACCACCTTTTCTATTTACAACTTCCTCCTTCAAGGATTGCCTTATTACTTCCTCAACCTCCCCTTTGAAAACCACCTTAATAGTGATATTACTGCCATTGACTACAGCGGCATGGGCAATAATGGCAGCGTCTCTGGAGCAACATTTGGATCAACAACCGGCGCCCTCAATGGAGGATACTCCTTTGATGGCATTGGAGACTACATCGAAATCCTTGATGACATCACACTTGATTACAACACTAGCATAAGCATAGACCTCTGGGTTTCATTTAATACCCTAGAAAACCATGCTCCCCTCATTAACAAAAAGAGCACAAATCCTGCTCTTAACCTGACCAACTATGAGCTCCGCACCGGAGGAAACATTACAAACACCTCACCAAACGAGATTGAATTCGTCTCCACATTTAATGGCACCCAAATTCATGCCTACACCACCAATGGATCCGCCCTCGTTCCCAACACCTTTTACCATGTCGCCGTCACCAAAATAGGAAGCTCCGCACCCCTCATTTATGTCAATGGCATCCTCAGAAATGCGAGCTGCACGCTCGGCACCTGCGACAAACCCATCGAACCAAACAACGAATCGCTATGGATAGGCGTGAGCGTTGTGGATGATAATGATAAATACCTGCACGGCATTGTCGATGAAGTGCACGTTACTGACCTTGTCCTCTCCCCAGAACAAATTGCTGCAAACGCGCAATTCACCTATGATACCATCATTGCAGAAGAAACCTTTATCGGAGACACGTGGGAATGCGAAACAACACCCCATGATAATGAAGCACCCGGCGTCACCCAACTTTCCAACAGCCTCGAAGTCTTTGATGACAGCACCGGACCTGGAGGAAGCAGCTCAACCACATCCGGACCAGTGCAATACGTGTTTACATGGGATGTTCTCAACCAGAGCACCGCAACATTCACCCTCCAAACAGGATGGAAAGTTTATATCGTGAACCTCATCGAAGACGTTTTATACCATGCCAGTGCTGGCCGCATCGACCACAACGTTGGCACCACAAGCTTCATCATGTATCCCCTCATCGGCACATTTGTTCTCTCAGACGAAGAAATAACACCACTCGATGTCGACCAAGACAGCAATAATGATATTACCATGCGCATTTCTGACCTCGGCTTCAACAAAGTCACTGTTACCTTCAGCCTCGCATCCCTCACCGCACCTTCAGCTCCGCCACCGCCCACACCCACCATCATTTCACTCCCCCCACCCACACCACTTCCTGTACTTCCTCAGCCAACTGTTGAGCAACCCCAACCCCCAGCACCAGTTGAAAAACCATTCAAAACATACCTCTGGCTCTTTGCAAGCATACTCCTCATCCTCATCATGATAACACTCTTTATATTATACAAACGAATGAGCTCAGCAAGCTAACAAGAACACGCTACTTCTTTTTTTCGTGCACCGGCCTCTGCGGCTTCACAATAATATCCTGCTTCCTGACCTTTTCCAATTCCTCTTTTGTCGTTTTCAATTCCTGCTTCGGCTTCATGTCCTGCTCTTGCTTCACCGGAGTCTTCTGCAGCATATCCTCCTTTTCAACTTCAGGCACATCCGCTTTCTTCCCTCCCACAAGCCCCTTCACTTTTTCTGCAAGACCCTTCTTCTTTTCCTCCTCCTTCATAAACGGGGCATCAAGAACATCTGCAATCACCGTATCCTTGAACTTGTACATCTTCACCTCAACCTTTTGCGGGGGATTCTTTCGCCCATTCTGATGCATAAACTCATTCAACCTGTTTCCGAGCTTCACTTCACTCCCCTTTATCTGCTTTTGAAGCAGCATCTTCATCGCACGCATTGCCTTGTTTGTCCTTCGATAGCGAGACACCTTCAACAATTCTCTTCTCAGAGGAACAACTATCCTCTTGATGATTTCAGGATCCTTTGTCATTTGCTTCTGCTCTGCCACGTTATACCTTCAACTTCGACCGACGCCACGTCCTCTTCACTGTCGTGTGCCTGCCAGGATGCACCCTTCTTCCTTTTCCATATATCTTTGGCACAGTCCAAAAAGGAGCCCACTTTGTCTGCTTTCCACGCTTTCCTAAACGCTTCTTCTTTGCAGGACTCTTTACTTTTGCCATGTTACTTGAACTTCACCTTCATTTCTTTCTTGCTTGACTGCATTGCTTGCAATATTGACTTAAACTCGTCATCAGACACTTGCCTTCTTATTTGGCCATTCTCAACCAATTGCGCCATTACTGTCAATATCCTTATTGCCTGTTCTGGATGTGCAGCCTTCACATTTCCATACCTTGTAATTGCGTCTGCTGACAACCACTGCTTCACCATCTTCTCCAAGGCTTCAACTTGCTGCTGCAACTCCAGTTGCTTTTTCTGCTGCTCTCTCCACGTGCTTACTATCCTTTCCTGATCCTCTTCCATCATTCCTCCTCACCATCTTATCCAAAAAACTCTTTCCTTTTGGCGTAATGACCCGACCACTGAAATTTCCTTTTTTGTCCTTCTTCACATACCCATTCTTTTCCAACTGCTGCAAGATTGACCGAATAATCTTTCCTGAGGCTCTCCTAAACTCTTCTCTTTTATGCCCCCTATTCTTCTTTGAACCATACTTTAAGCGAAGCTTGTTTGTGCCCACAGGACCATCCTTATACACCTTCCGCAAAATCGATGCGGCCCTGTAAAAATACCAGTCTGTCCTGTCTGGAGGACGCTCTTTCCCTGTAGACGTCTTGACAAACTTTGCCCATTCAGGCATGACCACATCTTTTTTCAAGGCTTCCGCCACCTTCTCAATCAACTCATTTGGATTAATATCAAAGACCGTTGGCATTTTCTAATCGTGCCCTTCCAAGCTTTTTAAAGGTTTCTTATCATTCCTTGAACTCTCTTACCAGTCTTTTCGCACTCTCAAACGTTAACAATTGAACTGCTTCCCTCTCCTTCACCCATTTATACATATCATGCTCCCTGATCTTTTGATTCACATCCACTTTCTCCTTCATATCTGCCTTCACTATATATATTCCTACAATCACCATCTTTTTACCTTTTACTGAAAATCGGATTCTCCTATTCACCCTCCTCACAATCTTCCAATTTTTCAACTTCGTCTCTTCTTTAATCCCCCGAATTACTGCTTGCCTTGGTGTTTCCCCCCTCTCAATAGTCTCCTTCACCAATTCCCAACCCCTCCAATGCAGCACCCTATGCAGAATTAAAAAATATGTTTCCTTTCCTTTCCTCGCAAAAATAAGCGCATGCACTTTCTTCCGAACTGTCTTCATACTCTCTTCAACCTAAACCCTTCTTTTGCATCTTCAACTCGAAACCCTTTTTTCTTTATTTCATCACGCAACCGGTCAGACTCTTTATAATCACACTTTTCTCTTGCTTTTTCCCGCAACTCTGCAAGCCTCATTACCTCTTCAGGAATCTTCTCCTCCTCGACATCGTTCAATCTTAACCCTAACACCCTTTCAAAATCATCTACTACCCGTAATTTTTCTTTACTCCCTAACTTTGCATCCTTCATGACACCCCAGAGCACTGCCAATGCTTTTGGCGTATTCAAATCATCATTCACTCCCTTCGCAAATTCTTTCTTGTATTTCTCTACACCCTTCTGCCCTTTTGATGTGTCATCTCTTTTTAATTCCCTTATCCTTTCTTTTAATGATGTGTAGCTCTTCTTCGCACCATCCAACGCTTCAAAATCAAAGAACAATTGCGACCTATAATGCGCACCCAAGCAGAAATACCGATACACCATAGGATCATACCCCTTCTCCATCAAATCATGCAACGTCAAAAAGTTTCCTTGTGATTTCGCCATCTTCTCCTTATTCTTTAACACCAAAAACTCATTGTGCAACCAATACCGCACAAACTTTTTTCCTGTCGCTGCCTCAGACTGTGCAATCTCATTTGTGTGATGCACCGGAATATGATCAATACCTCCACAATGCATATCAATTGTTTTACCTAAATATTTCATTGCCATTGCAGAACACTCAATATGCCACCCTGGATAACCAAGACCGTACTCAGAATCCCACTTCATGTCCTGATCAGAAAACTTTGACTTTGTAAACCACAACACAAAATCACTTGCGTTTCTTTTTGACTTATCAATACCCACTCTGGAATGCTCATCACTCGACTTTACTTTTGCACCAATAAGCTCTCCATATCTCTTTACCTTTGATGTGTCAAAAATGATATTCCCATCAGCACTATAAGTGTATCCTTTCTTTTCCAATATTTTGATTAAGGCTAACTGCTCTTTGATATGATCTGTTGCCTTACACCATATATTTGGCTCAACAATATTCAACAATTTCAAATCTTCCTTGAACGCTTTTGTATAAAACTCCGCAATTTCCCACACTGTCTTTCCCTCACGTCTTGCACCTTTCACCATCTTATCCTCACCTGTATCTGCATCAGACGTGAGATGACCAACATCTGTAATATTCATCACGTGCTTCACTTTCACATTGTTGTATAGGAGAACTCTCTTTACTATATCCACAAAAATGTATGAACGCAGATTTCCAATATGCGCAAAATTATACACTGTCAAACCACAATTGTATAACCCTGCTTGACCAGACTTTAAAGGCTTGAAAATTTCTTTCTTCCTTGATAACGTATTCAATAATTTGAGAGGCATCACACTTATTTCCTTATTCTCCTTTATAAATTTCTCGTATTTACTTTTGCTCAAATCGATGTTGGTCTCTTCTATTCACCTTATCCATCACTCTCTTGAAAGCCTCATCAAGATTAATTCCCTGAGAATTAGCTAAACAACATAACGTAAATATAATATCACCCATTTCATCCCCCAACTCCTTCGTTTCTTCTCCTGATTTTTTCTTCTTCGGACCATACAGATGGTTAATCTCTCTCGCTAATTCCCCTGTTTCTTCCATTAACCGCGCAAGTATCTCATGCGGCTGCCAGTATCCTTCCTTGAACTGAGAAACCCACCCATCAACTTGCCTTTGCACTTCATATAAAGACATATTTTTCTTATAACATCCTTATTCTATAAAAAGATATAGCTTACGTATTTTATCTTTTTCTGTATCCTTATCAGAATATTACGTAGAAATAATACGCACTGTCAGTGGCACCTGAATGATATCTGCAGGCGAACAGTCAATGCACGACATCTGCAACTTCAACTTGTACACACCCAATGGAACATCCTTTCCCGGATCAAGAGAAACTGCATCAGTATATAACTGACCAGAACTCAAAACTATCGTTGACTTATCCCACCGAATCCACGACAACACCTCTTCTGGAGACGTCGCAGAGGGAATATCTGTCGGAATAATCTCGTATTCAAACTGGTGGGTTTGACCATAAATATTCTTAATGCCAACGCCCACATCCTTAAATCTTCCCTGCTGCACCTCAACAGCACTTGACAGCAAGTTTAACGGCTGATCAGTATCTCCAAACTGCTTCCTGATCTGCTCTTGCGTATTCTCAATCAACTCTGTCCGCTGCTCCTCCAACCCTCCAAAAATATTGTAAATCCACCTCAACCCTAGCGTTAGAATAGTCACTCCAATCACCACGATCACAATCGTGGTCATGGACAACTCGATTGCACCTCTCTTCTTTTTGTTATGCCCTCTTTTCATTGCAAGAATTACACCCTGTATTATTAATAAACCTTTCTCCAAGAGGAATAAGGTCTTCTTTACTTCCAGGCTTGCTCCTTCATCCTCTTTTCACACAAACTCATCTTGCGAAGAGACTGCTTCACACTTATCAGAATCAACAGGAGCTATGGGCTCACACTTCCAAGAAAAATACGCAACTATTGCACACACATTCTCCTGAGCGAATACTCGTTGCGGCATATTATAATTTTGCAACACACTCTGATATGCATCATACAATCCTTGTCCACCATCAGCTGCATCATACACCCCAAAGTCAACATCATCCAACTTTACCAGCCACTCAAACGAATCAGACTCTCCTCCTGAGTCTGGACACACTGGTTCATCCATTGAAAACATCAACTCCGCACGAGGCCTTATATCTTGATCAATCTGCTGCTGCACTGCTGCACACGTCCCTTCTAATCTTATCACATGTACTGTTACTGCATCAAATGGCAGATCTGGATACACTGGAAGTGCCCTCCCATCCACACTTCTCGGAATTGCTGAAAGAGATGGATCATCCAAAGGCTCAACTTCACAAAAGATATAATCTTCACCGCTCGTGGGATTTATCCTTAAAAGATCAGACAAAATTGATTGCGATTGATCAAGCACAGCGAATCCTGACAATACAACCTTTTGTTCGTTCTTCTTTTCTGACCCTTGATATCCTATTAAAAAAGCACCCAATATTATTAACACTATAAAGAAAGGTAGCATTCGATTTCTTTTTTCATTTACCATTTGTTGTTTCATTTTCTTGAGGGTTCTCCTGGTTAGTCTGGGGCAGTGCTGGTTGCGCATTGGCAGATGGTGCTGCAGGTTCCTTGCACTCCTTTTGCATCTGTACAAGGAGTATTTGGTGGGTCACACTGTTCACCAATATCAAGCTTGCCGTTCCCACAATTCGGTTGGCATGTACAATCGCTTGTTCTGCAGTATAAACCATTCGCACACGCACCTGGTTGACAACCCGCAATATTTGTATTCCCATCACACCCTGAACCTATGCTCCCTGATATAGGAGTCCATGGTCGAGCGGCTGCTGCAGTTATTCCCAATGCAATCAATACTGGTAAAGGAGCTGTTATCCCCTTTCCAGAGCCGCCTCCTGTTGTTCCGCTTGGCATTCCACCTCCTGTAATGCCTCCAAATAACTTTCTTAACAAAGGTGTACTTCGTGCTAACTTGATATCAAAATCATAACAAAAACAGTCATACGTTTTCATCAAGATGAAAAAACAACCCCCACTGAAAAACATCCTATTTATGATATCATTTGCCAGATTTCTTATTCTTTTATCTTGACTACTTATTCCTTGTCTTAATGTTCTTATTACATGATCCCAATTTGGCCTTCTCGCTAATCTCCCGCCCGAAGCTGTCACATATGTATTTATCATTTGATCAAGCTGATCAATAGTTATTGGTGCAGAACCACCACCCATTGGAATTGCTGACACCACACTTGAACCTACTGATCGCGCAATACACGCTCCTTTTGTCTTTCTACCGCTTGTCCCTGGACTTGTCCCTGAACACCATTTTTGAGGACACGTTGGACGTGGAGTAGTATCACCTAATGCTGATATACCTCCACTTAGTATTATATCACCACCCTGAATTTGGCTGCAGCTCACCCCCGGAGCAAATATGCCATACATCTGATTATTCGCATTTGCTGGCGGAGCTGTACATACTCTTTGACCTGAATCTGGCGTTGAATGCTTTGATTTTCCCAATCCTAAATGATCTGGATTGTCAATATCATGCAAAATAAGCTGTAACCTCATCAACAAGTTACTGTCAATCTCCCATTGTTCCTCATTCGGAGTTATTCCACTTGGAGACTGCTGTGGAAAATAAACTGCAGGCGCTGATGGCACTACTGGAGGAGTATACCCTGGCGGAGGCGGGAGTGTTGGCGGCGCATTTATTTGATTCATTAACTGATAGAATAGAATCCATGCTCCTCCCATCCCTGGTCTTACTGGTTGCGGAACTCTTGGTCGAGGTATTGTGGACGGTTGCCCAACATTCGGCACAGCTCTTGGGTTTGGAAGTTGCGGACCACTTGCTCCAGTCGTTGCTGGAGGTGGTGGCGTTATTATGATCGGGACTGATGGTCCTGCAGGTCCTGTTACTACTGTTGGAGATGTTGTTCCAGTTTGCTGAGCATGTACTACAGGAAACATCAACACGAGAACTATCATCAATACACTTAATAGTTTTCTTCCCTCTTTTCGCTTCAACATACTTCTTATTTAACCTTTATAGAACTATATAAACTTTTTTACAAACATTTTTTCCCTTTCAATCATACCCTTGAAAATAAAATGAGGCGGGGAGGATTTGAACCTCCGACAGCACGAGCTTCAGTCGTGTACTCTCCCGGGCTGAGTTACCGCCCCACATTCTTGAACGAGATTTATCTTACTTATTTAAACCTTCTGTTATGGAAAGTTATATAAGAATTCGTTCACGGCAAAAGATCATGGATCTTCAGTATGACACCAAAAGCATTGAACAGAAATGGCAGCAATGGTGGGAAAAACATAAAACTTACTGCTTCGACCAGAAAAGCAAAAAACTAGTGTTTAGCATTGACACTCCACCACCCACCCTTTCCGGAGCTATGCATATTGGACACGCATTCAGCTATTCTCACGGAGACTTCATTGCACGCTACCACCGCATGATCGGAGAAAATGTTTTATATCCTTTTGGCACTGATGATAATGGACTTGCAACCAATATTCTTGTTGAAAAAATTACGGGCACAAGCTCTATCACCACACCCAGAGACAAGTTCATTACCCTTGCTACACACACTATCAAAAAACTTCAACCAGACTTTATCCACAGCTGGAAAAACCTTGGCATTAGCTGTGATTTTCACTCCCCTTACTCCACTATTAATAATCACTGCAGAAAAACTGCACAACTTTCCTTCATCGACCTTTACACCAAAGGAAGAGTTTACGCTGCAGATACCCCTGTTGCCTGGTGCACCACCTGCCAAACAGCAATTGCACAAGCAGAATTCACCAACAAAAACTTGGAAAGCAACTTCTATGACATTGCATTTACTGCTCATGGAAAACCATTGCCTATTGCAACCACACGACCGGAACTCATTCCTGCATGCGTCGCTGTTCTTTATCATCCTGATGACAAAAAATATGCTCACCTGAAAGGAGCATTTGCTGCTGTTCCTCTTTTTGGATACGAAGTTCCTCTCCTTCCAGATCCTGCTGTTGATCCAGCCAAAGGCACAGGAATTGTTATGTGCTGCACCTATGGGGACAAAACTGATATTGAATGGTGGTACAAATACAAACTTCAAACACGCGTCATCATTGCACCTGATGGCACTCTCAACGAGACTGCTGGACCTTATAAGAATATGAAAGTCAAAGAAGCACGCAAAGCTATTATTCATGACCTAGAAAAAAAAGAACTTCTTCTCAAGACAACACCACTCACTCATGCAGTCAACCTTCACGAACGCTGCCACACTGAAATAGAATTCATCAAAACAAAACAATGGTACATCAAAATTCTTGACAAAAAACAAGAGTTAATCGATGCAGCTGACACAATAACCTGGCATCCTGCATTCATGAAAACAAGATACATCCACTGGGTGGAAAATTTGCAATGGGACTGGTGCATCAGCAGACAACGACACTTTGGCATTCCCTTTCCTCTCTGGACATGTGAGCATTGTGATAGTATACTCCTTGCAGACACAAAAAATCTTCCTATAGATCCTGTCACGAGCAAACCACCAAAACAACGGTGCAGCTGCGGCGGAACATTCATCGGAGAACATGATGTTATGGACACCTGGGCAACGAGTTCACTCACCCCTCAAATAGTGCTGAATTGGGCAGAAAACACAAAAATATTTCCTTCACGATTTCCCATGAATCTGCGCATGCAAGCACATGATATTATTCGTACGTGGGCGTTCTATACTATTGTCAAAGCAGTGTTTAGCCACAACACCATACCTTGGAAGAACATTATGATTTCAGGATATGTTACGATGCACGGCGAAAAAATGAGCAAAAGCAAAGGCAATGTTGTTGATCCTGCAACTATCATTGAGAAGTATGGAGCAGATGCACTCCGCTACTGGGCGGCAGGCGGAAAACTCGGAGCAGATCTTGATTATATGGAGAAAGACTTAGTCACTGGAAAGAAGATGATTACCAAGCTCTGGAATGCGAGCAGATTTGTTCTTGAACACTTGAAAGACTATAACGGAAAAAAACCCAAAAAACTTGAAGTTATCGATGCGGACATTCTGAGCAGACTCCAAGACCTCGTAAGAAGTTGCAGAAACCATTTTACTCACTACGAATACTCCCACGTTCGTACAATCATCGATGACTTCTTCTGGAGTATGTTTTGCGATCATTACATCGAAGCTGTCAAGGATAGACTTTATAATCCCAAAGAACGAGGAAAAGATGCGCGAACAAGCGGACAATACACTCTTTTTACTGTTCTTTCAACCCTTCTCAAACTGCTCGCACCCCTCATGCCTTACATCACTGAAGAAATATACTCCTCCTATTTCAGTACCAAAGAAAAATCAAAGAGCATTCACCTTACTTCTTATCCTGCACATGATGCTACACTCGTTAATGAAAAGATTGAGAAACTTTGCACATCTTTTTATACTATAGTTAACCACGTGAGAAAAGCGAAAACTGAAGCAGGCAAAAGTTTATCAACACCTATCAAACTCACGCTTCCACATATAGATGTCCAAACGCTCAATGACTGCATCGGTGACCTGAAAGCAGTGACGAAAGCACAAGATATTATTCCTGGAAAAAGATTAGAGGTTACTTTTTAACATGGCAGCAACCACCCGAGAGTTGAAACGATTCGTCAGAGAACTTGAAAAAATAAGAGGAAGACATACTGAATTAGTGAGTGTATATGTCCCTCAAGGATATGACCTCAATAAGATTATCAACCACCTCGGTGAAGAGCAAGGCACTGCAAAAAACATCAAGGACGCGAAAACACGAGGAAGCGTTATCGATAGTTTAGAACGTTGCATCCGCCATTTGCGCCTCTTCAAAAAAACACCAGACAATGGCTTAGCACTCTTCGCAGGAAACGTTTCTGCACAAGAAGGAAAAATTAGCATCAACATCTGGAGCATTGAACCAAATATTCCTATCAAAACCCGCATGTATCGCTGCGACCAGACATTTGTTCTTGATGTCCTTAAAGAGATGATGGAAGAATCATCCACCTATGGATTGATTGTCATTGACAGGAGAGAAGCAACTGTCGGTTTACTCAAAGGAACGTATATCAAGGTGCTTGACCACCTCACCTCAGGAGTGCCGGGAAAATTCAAGGCTGGAGGACAGAGCGCGAGACGCTTCGAACGGATCATTGAAGGCATGGCACTCGAATTTTACAAACGCGTGAGCGAAGTGTGCAACAAGGAATTCTTGCCATTGAAAGAGCTGAAAGGTGTTATTCTCGGCGGACCAGGACCAACCAAAGAATCCTTCCAAGAACAACTCAACAACGAACTCAAAAAGAAGATTATTGCAATACAAGATATTACCTATACAGACGAATCAGGATTGCATCATTTAGTTGAGAAAAGCAAAGACATCCTTGCCAAAGAGATAGTGACTGAAGAAAAAGCGCTCATGCAACGCTTCTTGACAGAACTCGCGAAAAATTCTCCACTCGCTGTTTATGGAGAACAAGAAACGCACAAAGCACTTGACTATGGCGCTGTTGACATTCTTCTCATTAGCGACGCACTTGATGATGAGAAAGCAGACAAGCTGGAAGAGAAAGCACTGAACACTGGAACAACGGTCAAGTTTATCAGCACCCATACTGAAGAAGGACTGCAACTGAGAGACATTGGCGGTTGCGGGGCATTATTGCGATATGCGTATGCCTAATTTGGCGTTAATTGATAAATTAAAGCAATCAAACTCGCAGAAGTTGCTGTCAATCCTGCACCCATCATTGTTTTCACAGGAGTTGGTAACCTTCTTATTCTTTCAGGCACTCTTTGTGACTGCTGTATTCCTGTAAAATCCTCAAACCAATCTATCGCTTTTCCTGTTATCGCACCTGATAAAAATCCAAGCACTCCTGTACCTAAAGAAGCCCACAATAACTTCTTTGGATCTTCTTCTCCTGAAAGAGGATACAACACCCCATATGAGAAGCTCACATTAAACACTGCAGTGAACACCCTATCATGCAACTTCTGTGCTTTTTCCTTTGTCTCTTGAGTAATACCACACACTGCTCTTGACACCCTTCTCAATCCTGCAAAGGCATATCCCAATCCTAAGAATGACAGTTTTACCACATTCAATCTTGTGGTTAAAGAAACATCATAAGTCATCTTCTCCACTTCAATTCCGAGATTACTTAATGCCCCCAACCCAAGCATTTCCCAGGCACAATAAATAGGGCTTGATCCTGTGAGCATTGCAGTCGTGTCTACAACATGCCTCTTTAGAAATCTGGGAACTTTTTTTACATAATCAGCTATTGTTTGATACCTGCTTATCGGCTTCGTAGTATCAACTGCAGTTTTTTCTACAATTCCATCTAAACTTTTCTCTTCCATTTCTGTGCACTTCTTCTCTCTCATAAAAAACTTTTGTTTTACGGCTACTATGAGGATACCTTTATAAATTCCTTCAGACTTTTTTTTCTCATGGATGAAGACACCAAAAAGGTTCAGGCAGTCCTCTTTACGACAGGACGCTTTATGACCATTGCAGAAATAGCGCAAGCCGCAGGACTTGGCGGAGAGGGATATGTGAAGGAAAAACTGCTTAACTTACAACAATATTACCAACAGGAAAATGATGCCCTTATGATTACGGAACATGAGGGACGATGGAAACTGAACATCAGAAAAGAGTTTGGAGAACTTGCAAACAAACTTATTGGCACTACGGAACTTGACCATCCTACCACGAAAACATTAGCTGTCATCGCATATCGCAACCCTGCACTCCAGAATGACATTATTAAAATCCGAGGAAACAAGGCATATGATCATATTCACCAACTCAAAGAGGAAGGACTTATCACGAGCGAACGGTCTGGCAGAACACGCCACCTCAAACTCACACCAAAATTTTACGAATATTTTGACACTGTTGATGCTTCTGTCAAAGAACTTTTTGCTGACGTGCAACAGAAGGTTAAGGAAACCGTTGCTGCCAAGGCTGGCTTGACCCCTGCAGAAGTTGATGCACGAGAACAGTACCTTCAGGAACAAGAAGAGCGAGAAGCAGCACTCAAAAAAGAGAAAGAGCACGAATCTCATTCTGTGCAAGCTTCTTCGGCCTCTCCTGAAGTCGCTTCAGGATAGACAAGATACCACAAGCTTTATATAGTAACTTACTAGTAGTAAAATTATCCTCAATATTTTCATGGAGGAATAACCCTTATAAATATCACCCCTTCATTTTATCCCCAAGAACCATGGAATACCTCCTCATTACCTTTGCTTACATCTCCCTTTTTGTAACCCTTTTCTGGCTCCAAATCATGCTCATCACACAAGAACGTAAACATACACCCTCCCATTATCCCAAAGTTACTATTACTATTCCTGCATGGAATGAAGAACACACCATCGCAGCAACCATCCAATCCGCCCTCGCACTCCAGTATCCAAAACATAAGCTCCAGATTATTGTTGTTGATGATGGAAGCACTGACAACACTGCAGCGGTTGCCAAGAAATACCCTGTGCTTGTCATCACCCAAAAAAACCAAGGCAAAGCAGCAGCACTCAACACTGGTATTGCACACGCAACAGGCGAACTCTTTGCTTGCTTAGATGCTGACAGTTATGTGGAACCAGACGCACTCAAAAGATTAATACCCTACTTCTCTGACAAAAAACTCGGAGGCGTGATCTGCGCCATTCGCGTCAATCAACCCAAAACCATTTTGGAAAAACTGCAATGGTTTGAATACATTATGGCAGCATTTGTCAGAAAGCTTATGGCACGCATCGAAGCACTCTTCATCACTCCTGGTGTCTTAAGCTTGTATCGCACACATGTCCTGAAACAACTTGGAGGATTTGCTCTCAATAACTTAACAGAAGACTTTGAAATGGCGCTTAAACTTCACTACAACCATTATAGAGTCAAAATTGAAACGCAAAGCATTGGGAAAACTACTGTTCCTGACACCTTCAAAACACTCCTCAACCAACGCGTCCGCTGGTTCAGAGGATTCATCACCAACACACTCACCTATCGTACCATGTTCTTCAACAAAAACTATGGCATGCTCGGCACTTTTCAATTGCCCCTCGCTGTACTCAGTGTACTCATGCTCCTGACAAGCTTTAGCATCTTCGGATTCCGCTTTTTAAAAAAAATCTTTTATACTTTTTGGGACTTTATCAATCTCCAAACAGATTTCTTCTCCCTCTTTGAGCTTCCCACACTCAAAACACTCCTCAACCTTGACTACTTACTCATCTTCCCTATTATTATAGGCATAGGATTAGTCATCTTCTTCCTCTACAAAGCACACCAAGACGCCAAAGAACACTTCCGTTACCCTGCAACGTTTGTGCTCTACTTACTCTATTACTCAATCATGCTTGCCATTTGCTGGGTCACTGCCATTGCGAAAGAAGGCTTCAAAGCAAAAAAAACATGGTAACACCACAGGATTCTATACCCTACAAACGCGTCTTCATGAAAACCATAGTATTGACTACTTTCATCTTCATCATAGGCATCCTTGTTGGCTATAGCGTTGACTTCTTCAGATCAAGTGACGTCCTTGAAACTGTGCAACAAAGCGAACTTGATACTCAAAGCTACCTTATTGAACAAGAGTTTTTCAACACCCAAGGAGGCTATAACTGTGCAATTGCCCAAAAAAGGCTCGGCCACCTTGCAGAAGAGCTGGGAGAACTCGGCTATTACTTGGTCAGCTTTGAAGAAAAAAATCTTTTCAAACAAAAAGAATATGACTACCTCTTACGAAAATATGTTCTCCTCCAAATCAAAACGTATGCACAGTTCATTGACATCAAAAACCAATGCTCTCTCCAGCATAACCTCATCCTCTACTTCTTCGACCCTAATGATGTCCTGAGCGAACGCCAAGGAAAAGTATTAGACGTTCTCGTCAAAAAAGACACCGGACTTTCTGTCTTCGCCATCAACATCAAATACGAAGGGGATATCCTCCTTGAAACTTTAAAAACACACTACAATGTGACCCTTACTCCTACACTCATCATCAATGAAAAGATGCGAAAAGAAGGATTTGTCAGCAAAGAAGAACTTGAAACTGTCCTTGCCTAACTTTATGGAAATCTTTTTATAGTTCATCACCCTTATACCTTTATTCCTTCAATTTTCCAGTGGGGTGATTCATTCTATGACTCATTGCGAAATCTGCGGGGCTGAAGAACACCTCGTCTCAGCCATCATCGAGGGCACAGTGATGGAAGTCTGCAGTAAATGCAGCGGCTTTGGCGACATCATCAAAGTTGACACTCCCGCAATTACAGTCTCCCACCAGCCGCGAAAAATTCAAGTTGAAGAAGTGAACGAATACATTAATGACAACTATCCTGCACTCATCAAAGAAGCACGAGAAAAACATTCACTCAAACAATCAGAACTTGCAGAAAAAATAGGCGAAAAAGAAAGCGTCATCCACAAGCTTGAAAGCGGCCACATGAGACCACCAATCACCATGGCAGTTAAGCTCCAAAAACTGCTTAGTATACACCTTATCGAACACTATGAGGAACCAGAAACCAAAAGCTTAAACATCAACGACCCAGAACTCACCATCGGAGACTTAGTCAAACTTCGCAAAAGAAAATAACACCCATAACCCTTATTAATCTTCTTCCTTCTTTTTCCTCCCATGAAAAAGAAAGAACTCGCCATCCTCCTCAGCAAACTCGCAACCTTCACCCATTCAGCAATCTCTCTCGAGCAATACCAAACAGAATGTGAGATTGCAGCGGATTGTTTATGGCGCGCGCACCTCCAAGGAGACATTCACAATAAAGTCATTGCAGATCTCGGATGCGGCAACGGCATCTTCGGACTTGGCGCGCTTGCTCTTGGTGCGAAAGAAGTTCACTTTGTAGACATTGACGCTCACGCACTTGCCATTGCACAAAACAACTTCACCTTTCTTCAACGCACTATAGGCACATCATTCACTGCCCTTTTTCATCACATTGATGTTTCCCTCTTCACCACTCCTGTTGATGTTGTCTTTCAAAACCCTCCTTTTGGAGTGCAAACCATTCACGCAGACAAGCCTTTCCTCCTCACTGCAATGCGGATTGCTCCTGTAATTTACACGTTTCACAAGATTGAAACACGACTGTTTATTGAACAGTTTGTTGCCGACCACCACTTTACTGCTCGGCACCTTCACACTTATTCCTTTCCCCTCAAAAAAACAGCTCCTTTTCATTCCCACAAAGTGCATTGTGTTTCTGTCGGACTCTGGAGACTCACCAACTGACGAAACCTTTTTAAACTGTCCTCCTGTTTTGAACGATACCATGGAGCTTGATTTCATCGAAAAAGACAAAAACAGACTTAAATTCGAAATCAAAGGCGAAGGAAACTCATTCTGCAACATCCTCAAAAGAGAAATGTGGGATAGCAAAGACATTGAGATTTCCGGATATAAGATCAAACACAGCCTCATCAGCCAGCCTCTCTTCACCATTCAAGTTGCAAAGGGAGACCCCAAGAAAACTGTTCTTGACGCAGTTGAGCGACTCAAAAAAAGAAATAGCGAACTCATTCAGTTATTCAAATCCCTCTCATGAAGGACTTCCTCAAAAGAGCGTGGCACTTTATCTGGCATGATGACAGCCTCGCATCTTGGCTTGTTAATCTAGTTCTCGCCTTTATTCTTGTCAAATTTGTGATTTACCCCGGACTTGGACTCCTCTTCGGCACCAGCTTTCCCATCGTGGCAGTTGTGAGCAGCAGCATGGAACATGAACAACCTTCTTTTACAGAATGGTGGGAACGCAACCACGCCTTCTATGAAACATATGACATCCAGAAAGAAGACTTTATTACTTTCCCCTTCAAAAACGGCTTTAACAAGGGAGACATCATGTTCCTCAAAGGCATCGAACCGAAAGATATTAAAGTAGGCAACGTGCTCGTGTACGAACATTCAAATAGCATTAACCCTATCATCCACCGCGTGGTTCAAATCGATGAAGCACATAACCGATATTTCACAAAAGGAGACAACAATAAGCGCCAAGATGATGGATATGTTACTCCTGAAGCGATTAGCAGAACCGGAAAAGCAATCTTCCGCGTTCCTTATCTTGGATGGATCAAAATAGGATTTGTTCAAATCATAGGCAGAGGATAATCATGCAATTTTGCGAAAAATGTGGAAGCATCTTGATTCCCAAAAAAATGCGGGATGGTAAGACAGCACTCGCCTGCGGCAAATGCGGAAAAGTATCCTCAAAAAGGGAAAGTTTGATTCTCAAAGAAAAAACAAACCTCTCTCCAGGAAAGACCATTGAAGTCATTGACAAACGCGTTGAAACACTCCCCAAAACAAAAGAGGACTGCCCTGAATGTGGACATGGAGAAGCTTATTACTGGACTGTCCAAACCAGAGCAGCTGACGAAGCAGAAACACGATTCTTCAAATGCATCAAATGTACACATACCTGGAGATCCTATTCATAACCACTTCTTACCCATCCTCTTAATCTTTCTCGAGCCCTCTCCTTAAAACTTTTAAACCTTTTCCTGACTGTATCTCTTGCAATTCCATATTTTACTGCCACCTCCCCTCTCGATGTTGCTATACAATCATATGCCAAATCACCATCCATTATCTCTAAGATTCTTCTTTGCCATTCCTCTTCTATCTCTTTCTTCACGAGACTTGCTAATGGAGTTATTCCCTTTGCAACACCTTCATTTTTTCCATCAGTGCATTCCCCTTCATGCTTCCCTCCTCTCCTCACTTGTGTTACATACTAATTATTTAACACTCCCCATGCGTACCTTGTTAACCTCTCCTGAGAAAATGATGCGAGATCTCCATTTGCACTTACTACCTTCAAACATACATCCTGCACTAAATCTTCAGCATCATGATGATTCCTACAAACACTCTCTGCTCTTCTCATCAACATGTCAACAATATGACTGTCAATACCCATACTGTTCTATGATCACTCCTCCTTTATTAACTTATAATTTTTTCACCAGAAAACCTTCACCCTATCCGCATTCTTTTCCTTTCACCTCTATATTCCTCTCCCACAAACCTTAAAATATATTCTTCCCACTCCCTCTTTATGCCTATCAGACGAGCCACGTTCAAAGAAGCATTCATCAAAGATGTTACCTCCAAGGATTACAAAGTAGCAGTCTCTGGTATCATTGTCACAAAAACAAGAACAACCCTCCTCCTTGATGACAGCACTGGACAAGCACTTATTGACTATGAAGGATACACTGGCATTATTCCTGACGGCTTTGTTCGCATTCTTGGCTTTGTTATACCCACAGAAAACGGCGTCCAGATCAAAGCACACGCCATTCAAGACTACAATACTGTTCACAAACAAGGACTCATGCACCTGAAAGAGCTTCTCCGCTAATACTATCTATTCCATTAGCCAAAACTTTATAAATCCGCATCCATCCCGAAGCCATATTGGGGGATATTATATGAAGCTGAGCCTTGCAGAACCAAAAATTCTTGTCGATTCCATAGGCATCATTTCAGAACTGGTGAACGAAGTTCGCTTTGTTATCACTCCTGATAAAATAGAACTGCTTGCCATGGACCCTGCAAACGTTGCCATGGTCATTTTTCAACTCTTCAGCAGCGCATTCAACGAATACAAAGTCACCAAAGATACTACCATTGCCGTCAGCTTAGAAAGCTTCAAAGCAATCCTTAGAAGAGTGAAACCAAGCGACGTGCTCAGCATGGAGCTTGACAATGAAAAAAGCAAGCTCAAAATCCAACTCAAAAGCGAAACAACCAGAACCTTTCACCTTTCACTCATCGACATCGAAGAACGCGAACAACGCATCCCTGAACTTACTTTTCCAGTGAAAATAGAAACCAGCAGCAAAGTCTTTGACGAAGCCATCCAAGACATGGATGTTGTTGCAGAATCCGTTTCCCTTGTCGCGAGCAAAAACAGGTTTGCAGTCTATGCAACCAGCAACTTGAATGACGCACTCTCTGAAATACTGCCCGATGACGAAACAAAAATCACTGCAAAAACAGAAGAAATCAGAGCAAAATACAGCATTGAATACCTGAAGAAAATCATCAAAGGATCCAAGCTTGCAAACAAAGTCACCTTACAATTTTCCAAGGATTATCCTCTTCGCATTGACTATCTTGTCAAGGACAAGCTTAACCTGAGCGTCATCCTCGCACCCCGAGTGAGCAATGACTAATCTTTTTTATGCAAGACCTTAATCTTACTAGAGGCCTGAGCGAGCTTGACCGAGCACTTGCACTCCAACAACTTGCAAGCGTTACTCCTGATGAGAATAAATACACTACAGAAACTGATGCTGTTCGTCCTTTTCTGAGCGCAACAGCAGAATGGAAGGCTTGCGCATCTTTTCAACGAATTCTTCTTCGAACAAGGGCAACATTCGGGAAAGCAGAACAGCGCCATGTTCATGAAGTTACCCGCGCGCTTAAGAAAATAGACCCTCTCAACATGTCTTTGCTTGAGAAAAAAGTCACAAAACATGACCAACTTGCTGTTGTTGAAGAAATTGGAAGACATGTCAGCCCAGAAACGAAAGCTCTTCTTCACCCCGGAACAACCTCTTATGATCCTCTTGATACTATTCGTGCATATTTGCTTCGTAGATGTTGGGATAAGGTATTCAGACCAAAAGTGCAAGAAGTTGTTTCCAAACTTTGTACTATTGCTGAACAGACATTAGACATACTCCAAACAGGACGAACACATCTCCAAAACACTTCTCCTGTGCTCTTTGGAGGATATGTTGCGTCATATGCAGCTCGACTTGCAGACCGATCATCAACAGTTGATAGAGCAATCCGCAACCTCAAGGGAAAAGTAAGTGGCATTGTTGGCACTGGAGCAAGCATCGACGCTGTTATCGGAGAAGGCACCTCACTCCAGTTTGAAGAAGCAGTGCTCAAGAAATTAGGATTGGAAGCAGACCTTACCGCATCCCAAGTCACTGCAAAAGAACGATTTGCAGATCTTGGACATGCTGTTGTGAGTTTAATGACTGTGCTCGGAAACTTTGCAGATGACATGCGCATTCTTTACTCCGCAGCAATTAATGAAATCACTTCACGAGCAAGTGCAACGAGACTCGGAGGATCAAGCGCAGATGCAGCGAAAGATAATCCTATACACTGGGAGAACATTGCAGGCAAAGTAGCAGTTGTTGAAAGTGGCATGCGCGTCTTGTATGAGATGATGCACACCAATCTTCAACGAGACTTACGAAGCTCGGTGCAAGCACGCTACCAACCGGGAGGCATGATTGCGGAAACTTATGAATCATTCCACCGCGCAAGCAAAGCTCTTGATGAACTTTCCCTCAACCGCGACAAAATCGCACAGAACCTTGAAGCAGTGAGACGATTCCCCAGTGAGGCTATGGTTGCAATCATGAGATCACATGGGTGGATACATTCAGACCATGGCGTTGGACATGATGCAGTTAAAGTGTTTTCTCAAAAAGCAAAGGCAAGCGGACAGCCATTACTGGAAGTTGCTATTCAAGATCCAGACTTCAGCTCCTTCTACGCAAAACTTTCTGATAGAGAAAGACGCATCCTTAACGGAGAACTTGAATTGTACACCGGATCAGCCAGAGAACGAGCGACTCGAAACATTGCGTATGCACGAATGACTGCCTAACTAATTTATTACCTTTTTAGGACGATAAAACAGCGATAACCTTTATATTCTTGCTCGTGCCAAAAATTGTATGACTATCAGAGAAAACCAATACCCAGTTCATGACTTAATTGTTCCACACCATATTCTTGTCAGCGTATCTGATAAAACTCGTTTACTTGAAGTTGTTGCTGGCATTCTCAACGTTAATGAGCATGCACATTTTTATTCTACTGGAGGAACTGGAAAAGAACTTGTCACTATCCTCCGTGATTGTGTCGGCAGTAGTTACACACCTGTTGAGACTTTTACTGGCGCACCAGAAATGGAAGGAGGACTCGTCAAAACACTCCATCCAAAAGTTCATGGCGGATTGCTTGCCGAACGAGACAACCCTGCTCATATTCAATTTCTTGAGGAAGCAATGCTGCAACCAACTGGTATTCCAGGCGTTTATTTTGATATTGTTGTTAATAATTTATATCCTTTTGAAAGGGTTATAGAAGAAGGAGCAACACCAGAACAGGCAAGAGTCAATATTGATATTGGAGGACCAGCAATGGTAATGGCAGCAGCAAAAAATTGGCATAGCGTTGCAGTATTAACTTCACCAGATGATTACTTCTCTTTCGTTCAAATTCTTCGAAATCAAGGAGGCACAACTCTTAAACAACGTTTCAGACTTGCACGAGAAGCATTTTTTCGAATTGGACAATATCGTGAAGCAATTGCAGAACACTTTTTAAATCTTGATTTTGAACAAGACATAGAACCTGGACTCACTATCAAAGATGACACGCGGCACTGATGTCACAGAGATGAAACGGATATATAGAACTGCTGTTGCAGCAGACTTTCCTGATCACTTTACTTTTCAATTTACTAAGACAGGAGATCTTCGCTATGGAGAAAATCCCAACCAACCCGGAGCTGTTTACACCCTTCAAGGAACTTCTCTTGCACAACTCACCAACATTCACCTTGCCAAAACAGGCAAAGGAGGACTTTCCGCAACAAACCTCATGGATGTGACCCATGCACTTACTATTCTCAAATATTTTTCTGAACCTGCAGTTGCAGTGATGAAACATTTAATCCCTTCAGGATTCGCTACTGCTTCTCCTGCTGAAAAAAGTCTTCGCGGCCTCTACTATAACGCACGCAATGCAGACGCACGCAGCGCCTATGGATCAGTTGTTGTCTTTAATAGACCAGTTGACATTCCAACTGCACTGGAACTTCTCACCACCTATGTTGAAGGCGTAGCAGCACCTGAGTATGAAGAAGGGGTGGTAGCCATTCTTAAACAAAAACCAGATCTTCGTGTCGTTCTTTTCGGCAACCTTGATAAAATTCCCAAATTTGTTGGCGATGATGTTGGAGGAATTTATGACATTAAAATCCTTGCTGACGGAAGCGCGATCATTCAACAACCATATCTCACCAGCATTCGTGGCGTTTCAGATTTGATAATTGATCCACTTGTGAAAAAAGATGGAAAAGAACACTTTGTTGCACGAGATCCTACACTTTCTGAACTTTCAGACTTGCTCACTGCGTGGTACATCAACTTTGGCGTCAGAAGTAATGGCATTGTTATTGTGAAAGATGGCGTCACTCTCAGTATTGGCACTGGACAACAAGAACGAGTAGGAGCTGTTGAAAATGCAATACTAAAAGCATACCAAAAAGCACTTGATAGAGCTAGCATCTCTTGTCATCATTCTCTCTTTAATTGGATTGGTTTTGCACGCACACAAAATTTATTCCCCTTAAAAGGAGCAGCTGTCTCTTCAGATGCATTCTTTCCCTTCAGAGACTCCATTGACTTGCTTGCAGAACATGGCGTGACTGCAGTCGTTCAACCTGGAGGATCTGTTAGAGATTCAGAAGTCATTGACGCTGTCAATGAACACAAGATGGCTATGGCATTCACCCTTGAACGATGCTTCGCCCACTTCTAAATTCATCACTTCTCTAGGATACAAAAACCGCAACAAACCTTATATACAAAACCCTTCTCTTTTTTACTGGTGAGTTAATGACTGCACATATTGAAATAACCTCAACCATTCACGACACTCGCGCAGCAGTACGCAAACGCAAACTTCATACCCTTGGATTTACACAGGTAGCAGATGTTTCTTTAGTTGATCGGTATACTCTTGACGTTCCTCTTTCTTCTTCACACCTTGAAGAGGTTGCAACCATGCTTGCCAATCCTGTCATTCAACGCGCAGCAGTTAATCACGCATTGCATCCTGAACGGTTTGACTGGGCTATTGAAATAGGATATCTGCCTGGAGTTACTGACAATGTTGCAACAACAACTAAAGAATGCATTGAAACTTTATTAAAAAAGAAACTTCCTCGCGATGAAGGAGTGTATACTTCACAAGTTACCTTCCTCTCTGGAACATTAACAGAAGAAGATATTAGGAGAATTGCAGGAACACTTGCAAACCCATTAATTCAACGCGTCCACATCAAATCTTTTTCCGCATTCACTGCAGCAGGAGGTATGGGTGTTGTTGTGCCAAGAGTTACACTCACTACTCACCCTCACACAACCCTTGTTGATTTACTTACATCGGATGATCTCGAGCTGCAACGCATTGGAAAATTAGGCATTTTTGATCATGACACAGAAATAACTCCATATGAATATGACCTTCTTTTAGCAGGCTCTGCAGGAGATCAACTTCGAACTGGAGACCTTTTTCAACGAGACACTCAGTTCTTCAAACGCATTCGCAGAGGACCACTCGCACTGGATCTTACCTATATGCGCGCCATCCGAACCCATTTTCACACTCTTGGCAGAAATCCCACAGACCTTGAACTCGAATCTATTGCACAAACATGGTCAGAACACTGCAAACACACCATCTTTGCAGACCCCCTTGATGATGATGTGCCTCGCGGATTATTTACCACTTACATCAAAGCAGCAACAGATATTATACGAGAAAGACTTGGAAAAGATGACTTCTGTATTTCTGTCTTTAAAGACAATGCTGGAGGAATTGCATTTAATAATCGTTTCATCATCTCACACAAGATTGAAACACACAATGCTCCCTCTGCACTCGATGGATATGGAGGAGCCATTACAGGCATTGTCGGAGTTGAACGAGATGAAGATGGATTTGGACTCGGAGCATTACCCCTCATCAATCTTTATGGTTACTGCTTTGCGTCACCACATTTACACACTATTTTTTATCGCGATAGAGAACGCACCCAACAACTCCCTTCCCCCAGACAAACCATGGATGGCGTTGTGGAAGGAGTGAAGGTAGGAAGTAATTGCACTGGAATACCCACACACCCAGGATTCTTAGTATTTGATGAACGATATGGCAGGCCCCTTGTTTTTGTCGGCACTGTTGGATTCATGCCCAAAGAAAGCGCAGGACGAAAAGCACACGAAAAACAAGCACGCCCTGGAGACTATATTGTTATGGTTGGAGGAAGAGTTGGCAAAGATGGCATTCACGGCGCAACCTTCTCCTCAGAAGCCCTTGATGAGGGAAGTCCGGCAACAGCAGTACAGATTGGAGATCCTATCACTCAAAAGAAATTCACTGACGCACTCATCAAAGAAGCACGCGATTTAGGGCTCTATACTAGCATTACTGACAACGGGGCTGGAGGACTCTCCTGCTCAGTCGCGGAAATGGCACGAGAATCTGGAGGCTGCTTTATTCAATTGGATGCAGTTCCTATTAAATATGCAGGACTTCAACCCTGGGAAATTTGGATATCAGAATCGCAAGAACGCATGACCCTTGCAGTAGCTCCTGAAAAATGGGATACGCTCCACGCACTCCTCTCCTCACGCGGCGTTGAATCAACTAAAATAGGGAGCTTTACAAATAGTGGAGCATGCGTCGTTACATACAAGGATGAAACTGTCATGGATATTACTCTTGATTTTTTACACAATGGTTTACCACCCAGACCACAACGATCTGCACCCTTTTCCATTCCTCAAGGCACACCAGATGTGCCGCCACTCGAAGATGCAGTTGCATCATTGCACGCCATGCTCTCCCGATTGAGCATCGGCAGCTTTGCACATATTTCCCAACAATATGATCATGAAGTGCAAGCAGGATCTGTCCTCAAACCCTTACAAGGAAGAGGACGAGTCAATGCAGACGCAACTGTTACCCGACCATTACTTGATTCTCATCGAGCAGTTGTTTTAAGCCACGGCATCAACCCCCATTATGGCGACATTGACGCATACTCGATGGCAGCAGCAGCCATTGACACTGCAGTGAGAAATGCAGTCGTTGCTGGAGCACAACTTGATGATCCCACACAACCCCTTGCATTGCTTGACAATTTCTGCTGGCCAGGAAATGACCCGCAATCACTCGGCAGACTCAAAGACGCGTGCAGAGCATGCTTTGACGGCGCAGTTGCTTTCGGCACACCCTACATCTCAGGAAAAGACAGCATGTCCAACACTTTCAAAGGATTTGATGCGCACGGAAAGGCTGTCACTATCTCAGTACCTCCCACACTCCTCATTTCCACACTCGGCGTTATGGATGATGCCAGAAAAGCAGTCTCGTTAGACACGAAAATAGCAGGAGACCTTGTGTATGTGCTTGGAGAAACACATGATGAGATAGGAGGATCAGAATACTTCAGAATGGTGAGTGAGCAGCACGGAACACCTTTCCTTTCTCCTGCTGTTCCCCAAACACTCTTTACTACAAACAAAACCATGTATAAAGCATACGCTCACGCACTTGCACAAGAACTTATTGCATCAGCTGTCAGCGTCACTCGTGGAGGACTTGCAGTTGCACTCGCGAAGATGTCTATTGCAGGACAGCTCGGACTTTCTGTATCACTCCAGAACTTGCCAGGCACAGCCACACGAGATGATTATACACTCTATTCAGAGAGCCAAGGACGAATTGTTGTCACCATTGACCCAGAACACAAAGAGGCATTTGAAAAAACTCTTAATGGAACAGCATTTGCTTGCATCGGCACTGTCACACGCGACACGTTCACCATCAACGGAAGAGAGGGAACACCACTCATCACTACATCACTTGAATCACTTACCCAATCTTACCGAACACCTTTCAAGGAATATTCCTATGGCAACACCTAACGTCGCAATCGTTTCTGGATATGGCATCAATTGCGAGACAGAAACAGCATTTGCTTTCACTCGCGCAGGAGCAGTTGCAACACTTATTCACATTAATGACCTCATTGAAGCACCTGGAAAACTTCAAGACTACCAAATCCTTACATTTCCCGGAGGATTCTCTTTTGGCGATGACACTGGCTCTGGAAACGCACTCGCAAATAAAGTCAGACACTCCGCACTTTGGGATGCACTTCAACGATTCATCGAACGAGACTCCCTTACTCTTGGGATTTGCAATGGATTTCAAGTTCTCGTGAACCTTGGCCTTCTTCCTGCACTTCATGGAAGATATGGCGAACGACACGTTGCACTCGACCACAACGCATCCGCAACCTACACCTGTCGCTGGGTTGACATTGCACTCGCTGGAGACAGCCCCTGGACACAAAATATACCAACCATTAGCTTACCTGTTGCACATGGAGAAGGGCGATTCTATGCACCACCAGACACCCTTCGCACTCTTTTAGAAAAGAGACTTGTTGCTGCACGCTATGTCCATGGAGAAGTTGCTGCTTATTTTGGACTTCCTCCTAACCCTAATGGATCACTCGAAGACATCGCAGGCATTACTGACGAAACAGGAAAAATATTCGGACTCATGCCCCATCCGGAACGAGCCCTCTCCTTTTATCACCTTCCTCACTGGACTCTCCTTCAACAAATTCTTCTTAGAAAAAAGAAAGAGATTCCTACAGAAGGACCAGGCATGAAAATCTTCAAAAATGCAGTTGCACACTTCATGGAGGAATCATCATGACACGGAAAAAGGTTTTAGTCATTGGATCAGGAGGACGAGAACACGCACTCGGATGGAATATTGCACAAAGTGATGCTGTTGGAGAAGTCATTTATGCACCTGGCAATGCAGGCACTGCGCATGAAATGAAGGGAAGAAATGTTTCTCTTGACGCAACGAAAAAAGAACACTTTTCAGATGTCGCTCATCTCATTCAAGATCAAGGTATAGACCTCACTGTTGTCGGACCAGAAGCGCCGCTTGATGATGGTATTATTGATTACTTACAAGAGAAAGGCATCACCAGAGTTTTTGGACCAACCTCTAATGTAGCAGCAGTAGAGTCGGATAAAGCCTGGTCTCATGCTCTCATGGAGAATCTTAGTATTCCTCATGCTGCCTCTATCATCTGCATGGACCATGAAAGTGCAAAAAGTGCAATTCGCGAACGCGCAACAGAGAAAGGCGTTGTCATCAAAGCTCGAGGACTTACTGGAGGAAAAGGAGTGTATGTCTGTGACTCTGCAAACGAAGCACTTGCACGCATCGACGAACATCAAAGAAATTTTGGAGAAAATGTCTTGATTGCGGAACGCCTCTTTGGCGAAGAATTTTCTCTTTTTGCACTCACTGATGGCATTACTGTTTCTCCCTTAGAAATATCTGTCCAAGACCATAAAAGACTTCATCATGGAGACACTGGACCAAACACTGGAGGCATGGGAGCATATGCTCCTGCACTACATCTTGCATCACCTGACCTTGTTCGATGCATTTCAGACACAATGTTGATTCCTCTTGTCCAGCACCTCAAGAAAAATAATACTCCTTATCGAGGATTCCTTTACGCAGGCATGATCATGACTGCAGAAGGACCAAAAGTTCTTGAATTTAATATTCGCTTTGGAGACCCAGAAGCACAAGCTGCAATGATGATGCTGAACGGAAGCTTATATGAATCCATTTCTCTCGCACTTGAAGGAAAACTTGATCAACTCCAACCACAATTTAATCCAGGAGCAGCACTTTGTGTTGTTATGGTATCTCAAGGCTATCCCGGATTATATGAGAAAGGCATTCGTCTTCTTGGATTACACGAAGCAGCAGATGTTCCTGGAGTGAAAATATTTCATGCAGGCACAAAAGAAGAAGAGGGCATTGTCAAAACTTCTGGCGGACGTGTCCTTGGAGTGACTGCCCATTCATCCTCTGGATTAGAACATGCACAAAAACTTGCCTATCATGCTGTTTCCAAAATTCATCTTGAACGAGGAGATCTCTTTTACCGAAACGACATCGGGCACAAAGGAATACGGAGCTCATCCTGATGGTCCTTCACCCACTCTATGACCCAAGTAAAGGACAGATGAGAATAGCAGGACTCATGTCTGGCAGCGGATCAAACTTGAGAAAAATTATCGAATTTGAACATACATTACAACAAGAACGAGGCATTGCACCCTTTCACCTTGCACTCATTTTTAGTGATCGCTATAATAGCAATGCTGCTCTTATTGGTAAAGATCATGATCTTCCTGTGATCATTCGAGACATTGCAGGATTTTACAAAAAGAAAGGAAGACCATTCAGAGACTTAGAAGCACGAGCTGAGTTCGATGCAGATACTGCTCAACGATTAACACAAGAAGGCATTCGCATCGCTGCATTCGGCGGATATATGAGCATTGCAACTGCACCCCTCACAAATACTGTGTTGTGTGTTAATGTGCACCCTGCTGATTTACGCCTCATGAATGGAGATAAGAGAAGATATACTGGAGATGAAGCAGTACGAGATGCGATCTTAGATGGAGAAAAGACTTTGCGATCATCCACACACCTCATTGAAGACCCAGAGAAGACTCAAGTTGATTATGGAAGGCTCTTTATGGTTTCAGAACCATTACCTGTTGCACTTCTCGAAGGATTTGATCGAAATGATTCAGAGCAAGTGAAAACTGTTACTAATGCACACCAAGATCAACTGAAAAAAGTTGGCGATTGGGTTATTTTTCCAAGAACTTTATTTCATATTGCGCAAGGAGACTTTGCTTTTGATGAAGCTGGAGTGCTTCACTTCAAAGGACAACCAATACCACAGGGGGTTGAGTACCATGGGGACAGTTGATAGCTATATTGAAGACGTGATCAAACGAGGAGATGAAGGATCTGCATTACTTGCAAGGCTCACTGCACCAACCTTGCGTAACTCTCCTTATGTTGATGTTGTTCAGGAAGGAATGAATGGTGTTGCTGTTGTTCGCGTACCTCAAGGTTATGATATTATTGTTCATTCTACAACTGGAGACCAAAGCAGAATAGATCCTGCAGCACATGCAACATCTCTTGTTACAAATTTAGTGCAACAAGCACAGGATATCAGAGCAACACCTGTCGGTTTCGCAAACATTATTGATTCTAGAACTGGAGACTCTACACTTCTTCAAACGATAGGAACCTCACTTGCCACTGCAGCAGATGCGCATAACGTTGCTGTTCTTAATGGAGAAAATGCCATCCTTGGAGATCGAGTTGCTGTCGATGCAAATATTTCTGGAACAATGATTAGTCTCATTCCATCCAATGAAGGTCCACAAAAACCTGTATTTACTACTGTTAGTGATATCATCTATGCCCGATTTAATCCAGAAGGAAAGCCAGTATATATTAATGTAGATGGCGTTGGCACAAAAACAGAATTTCATGAACGGGCTCGAACATATCCTTTTGCTGTTGGCGATTGGTTTGCTATGGTTATGGATGATGCAGCAAAGCTTGCAGCAACTGTGAAAGTGGTTGCTGGCGTTCTCGAAACTAGAAGAAGAATACCTTTTCTTAAAATACGATCATGTGTCACTCGTGAAGCACAAGATAGAGATATCATCGGCATTCTTCACCATACTGTTTCAAACACACGCATCCGAGGATACAATGAAGACACCCCCTCGTTCAATCTTGGTGGCGCAGCAGTCAGCACCATTGATGAAGAACGACTGAAACATCCATTAACACCTACAGATGGGAATTCTGTTGTTGCGATTCGTGGCGAACCAAACCCAAGATCAAATGGCATCACCCAGAAACGGAAACTAATGATTCAACTCTTTGGAGAAGACTGGCATCAAACTCGAGAAGGAAGATTGTTTTTGGAATATCTTGCAACACCCTCAACAGTTCTGTATGACGTTTTCCAAGATCTCATCAAAACAGATCTCGCTACTGGCGTCTTTCACATGAGCGGAGGAGCGTATGAAGGAAAACTTGCTAAACCACTCTCTCGTCTCGGATTACGAGCAAGCCTTGACAACCTTTTTCTTCCAGACTGGAGAGAGCTTACACTTGCAGGCGCGTGCTTCTCCTCTGCAGCAGATGCTTACCGAAAATGGCCTATGGGAAACGATGGATTTGTCACCACACAAAAACCAGACAAGGCTTTAGAGATTATTGATGCTCACGGGCTTGAAGGACGCGTTGTTGGATACATTAGCACAATGAAACCTGCTGACACTGGAGTTGGTCTTATTGTCCCAACCACACGAGAACAAGTTACTTTCACTGGAAAAGGTTAATATAATTCTTTTCCTTATACTCCTTATGATAACCATTATTGATTGTGGAAGTCAACTCACACACAACATTGCACGACGCGTTCGTGAATTAGGAGTGTATACAGAAATAGTTCCTTACCACACCAACCCTGCAACCATTAAATCACCAAACTTAGAAGGACTTGTTATTTCTGGAGGACAATTTGGCGTGTATGATTCTGAATCTCCACAAGTTTCTCCAACAGTATTTGATTTTGGAGTGCCTGTCCTTGGCATTTGTTATGGACATCAATTGGTTGCGCACCTCCTTGGAGGACGTGTCGTTCCCTCTAAAAAAAGAGAATATGGAGAAACACACGTATTTCTCACCAAGGAAAGCCCGCTTTTTACTGCACTTCCTAAAAACTTTTATGCATGGATGAGCCATGGAGACGTTGTTGCAGAGGTACCAGCTGGCTTTGAAGTTACTGCAGAATCAAATAATGGACATATTGCAGCGATGCAAAAAGGAAACATCTTTTCTGTGCAGTTTCACCCAGAAGTAGATCACACTCAAGATGGTAGAAGAATTTTAGAAAACTTTATTGATATTTGTAATGCCCAACGCACTTGGAATCCAGAAGCAGCTTTTGAACGTATCGTTGCAGAAACCACAGAGAAAATCAAAGGAAAAGTTGGCGTTGGAGGGATTAGTGGAGGCGTGGATTCCACAACTGCTTCTGTTCTTATCGGAAAAATAGCAGGCAGCAATTATCATCCTATCTTTGTTGACAATGGATTACTAAGACATAACGAAGCACAAGAAGTGCTTGCAAGCCTCGAACCTTTTGGATTGCACGTTCACTTTGTTGACGCTGCATCTCTCTTCTTATCCCGATTGCAAGGAGTTACCGACCCTGACGAGAAACGGAAGATTATCGGAAACACCTTCATTGAAGTATTTGAAGCAGAAGCTCGAAAAATACCTAGAGCATCTTACCTTGTCCAAGGCACTTTATATCCTGATGTTATTGAAAGTGTGCCTATCTATGGAGCTTCTTCAAAAATAAAAAGACATCACAATGTTGGCGGACTTCCTGAGCATATGGAACTTGAAGTTGTGGAACCATTACGAACACTGTTCAAAGATGAAGTCAGAGACATTGCTACACGCAAACTTGGCATGCCCAAAGAAATTGTTTGGAGACACCCTTTTCCCGGACCTGGATTAGCAGTACGAATTATTGGAGCAGTTACTCCAGAACGATTACGCATCCTCAGACACGCAGATAACATTTACATTACAGAACTCCAGAATAGAGGACTCTATTATGATATTGATCAAGCATTTGCTGTCCTTATGGATACACAATCAGTTGGCGTGATGGGAGATGCAGGAACATACCAAGGAGTTATTGGCTTACGCGCAGTCACCACAAATGATTTTATGACTGCAGATTGGTATCCTTTTGAAAGGAGAGACTTAGCAGCCATTGCAAATAGAATCATCAATGAAGTGAAAGGCGTTAATAGAGTCGTGTATGATGTCAGCCAGAAACCACCAGCAACCATTGAATGGGAATAATTAAATGTCAAGACCAGTAATTTGCTCTGCAATCTCCACCACGTAATTTGAAGGGATTGCAAATCCTAACTGCTCTGCCTCCGCAATCTTCAAACGCAGAATACCAATCACCTTTCCCTGTGTGTTAATTAGAGGACCCCCAGAATTTCCTGGATTAATTGCAACATCTGTCTGCAACAAACCAATGGTTCCTTGCCGCAACACCCGATCTTTCTGGCTGATAATTCCTTGCGTCACACTAAAGCCGAGACCCACTGGATTCCCAAGAGCAGCAACCTTCTCTCCAATCTTTACATTATCTGAATTTGCAAAATTCAAATCAGTCACTTCCTCTTGTACATTCATCTTCAAAATTGCAATATCATTCAACTCCTGCTTCCCCACCAATGCGCCTGCATGCAACTTGTTATCATAAGTGATAATAGTGAGTTGCGTCGCACCCTTCATCACATGATAATTTGTTACAATATAACCGTCAGACGTTACAATCACCCCAGACCCCTGACCACGATCTGTAATAATGGACACTACACCTGGCAAGACTTCCTCAATCACTGCACTAAAATCACCTGCCTCAACAGAAATTCCCTTTAACTCTTCCTGCAATTCTGAAATTTGCGATTCGGACTCTTTCTGCGTCTTTTTAATGAGCTTATTCACCTCGCCAATCTTTTTCTCACTCTCCGCCTTCACCGTATTCACCATCTGATTTAAGGTTGTAATCTGCGAATCATGCACCATCTTCACACTCTCCAACCTTTCCAGCTGCTCTGCATGAAAACTTGCCAGATCCTGCTTCAAATAATAATCAGACACAATCGCGTACACCAGAATTGCTCCTGTTATAATAATCATTGCCACTTCTGTCTTTCGCAAGCCTTCCATTGTTGTTTTCTCCACTTTCTTCATTAATAAATTTTATTATCACCCTAAGAAACATTTATATACAAATTTCCCTGTTTTTTCCTCGATAAAGAGGTTCACGAATGAGTTTCTGCAAAACAAAAGCAGCTTTTATAATAATTCTCCTTGTTGTTGCACTTCTCTCCTTTGCAGACATCATGAAAAACGTTTCCGCACAACCCACACCCCAACAAACATGCTGTGAGAGAACAGTAACTGGAGAATCTTGCCAATACACCACTGCAAGCAACTGCGACCCTGCATACACCCAAGCGCCCACTCCTTGCAGCCAAACCGCATTCTGCCAACCCGGCTGCTGCGTTGACGCGCAACAAGGCACCTGCTTCAGAAACGTTCCTGCAGCAACCTGTGGCAACCTCCAAGGATTCCAATTCAGCTCCTCAGACCCTCTCTGCGGACAAAATCCGATATGCCAACAAGGATGCTGCCAACTCGGCAACCAATGTTCATTCAAAACACAAAAAGCATGCACCCAAGAAGCAAGTAAATATCCCGGCATCAACCCCAGCACCGCATGGAATACAGGCATCACCTCAGAACCTGCATGCATCCAACAATGCACGCTTGCTGACGAAGGATGCTGCGTTGACACGAAAGGCGTTTGCGATTATGTGACCAGAGGAGAATGCAGCACTGCCGGACAAGAAACAAAAGGAGGAACAACCGGATTCTTTCAGACAACCTACTGCAGCAACAACAATTTACCTTGCGCGTGCGACGCGCGAGACCGCAAAGGATGCTCCCCTGGAAAAGAAGACGTGTACTGGTTTGACAGCTGCGGCAATAAGGAAGACGTTGCAGAAGACTGCAATTACGACCAAGGAACCATCTGCAGACCTGATGGAAACAGCGCATCCTGCCAAACTGTTGACTGCACGTCCACAGTTCCTATTGCAAATAATCCCCATGACCCCAAAATTACGAGCGGGGGCGCACGGAAAAATGGTGAAAGCTGGTGCAGCTACGAATCAGGCGTTGGAGACTATTTAGATAGGCCAGGGAGCAGACATTACAGACATCTCTGCGTGAATGGAGAAGAATTGATTCAACCATGTAGAGACTTCAGAGAAGAAATATGTTTGCAATCAAACGTTTCCTTACCAAACGGCTATTTTTCCGTTGCCAACTGCGCACTCAATGACATTTATGACTCCAGCATTCTTGAAAATGTGTCTACCACACCCAAAGGGCAGCAATTCTGGACAGGAGACAACCAAGGATTGTGCAATGAAGCGGATGTTGAATGCACTGTGTACTGGATGAGGGAAGACCGATTCAGCGACTGGGAATGTGTTGGCAACTGCCAATGCGAAGAACAATCATTCATTGACAATGCTGCGTACTGGTGCAAAACAAAAGGAGACTGCGGCGCAGGAATTAACATTCTCAACAAACGCACCCACGATGGATTCGAAGTGCAATGGACAGGCACTTCTCTTGGTGCACACCCTCGACTTGTTTCAGATAGTCAATTCCAAGAATGGAGCAAGTATGGCATATATGGTGGCATCAAATTCCTCAGCGAACAACTTGCAACCAGCTATGATCCTGATGATCCCTTGAATGGAGCGCTCAACTTAGTGGGCGTTGCCGCAGCAGCAACACTTATTGCTTATGGAGTTCTTGCACTTTCCGGAGCAGTCGGCGCAGTTGCGAACTTTGCCGCAGCAACCTTTGGTGGTGCGTTCACCTCTGCATTTGGCGTGAGCTTCACTTCATCTTTCGCTGCAGGATCAGCAATTCCTGCCGGAACTGTTATTACAAGCGGTTCAGCATTACCTGCAGGAGGTGGCGCTGCTCTTGAAGCAGGATCAGTTGTTGGCGAAGGAGGAGCAACTGCAGGAACAGGAACAACAGGCACTGCAGCAACCTCTGCAATATCTATCATCGGCGTTGCAGTTGCAGTCATCATCATCATTTATGGCATTGTCACTGGAAGCATCCCCACAATCCTCATGGGCATCGCACTTGGTGTTGGATGCCTCTTTGGTCCACTTGGCTGCGCTGTCGGAGCAATCATTGGATTTATCCTTCAACTCATCCTCGGAAAAGCAAAAATCAAAGAAAAAACCGTTCAGATTACGTGCAATCCCTGGGTTGCACCTCCAGGAGGACCAGACTGCGAACAATGTAGCGTTGACCCGAGATATACACAAGACAACTACAAAAACCCTGTCACCTGCTCAGAATATCGCTGTAAAAGTTTAGGTGCATCCTGCAAACTTGTCAATGAAGGAAGCACAAACGCAGCATGCGTCTATAGCGGCATTAATGATGTAAGTCCACCAGACATCAGCCCTTGGTATGAAATACTCACTCCAGGATTTTCCATCGCAACCACAGGATCAGGCTACCTTATCCAACCTCACGTAGGATACTGGCAAGCCCTTACTTTTGGCATCCGCACGAGCGAAGTTGCCCAATGTAGAGTTGACACCCAGATAACAAATACGTATGACGAGATGCAAGGATTCTTTGGCGGAAGCATTTACAAAACTGAACATAATATTACTGTGAGCCTTCCTGGAGGACAATCGTATACCTATTATATTCGCTGCCGCGACGTGAATGGCAATCCCAATACAAATGCATACACCATTCAATTCAGCACCACCACAGAACCAGACCTGACACCTCCGCAAATTATAACTACCAGCATCCAAAACGGCGCATTTGTACGCTATGGCGTGAACCAGACAGACCTCATCATTTATCTGAATGAACCTGCAGAAGAATGCAGATGGAACAAGGGAATTGACCTCACCTATGACGAGATGAATGAGACACGCATCTTCTATTGTGGAGGAAGTGGCAGCAGCATTCCCGGAGCTCCAGAACCACCCACCAGCCCATTCTTCTACCAGCTTGAAGACTGCCTTGGCATCTTGACAGACATTGAGGATGCAGTAGACAACAATTATTACATCCGATGCAAAGATCTTGCAGGCAATGTTAACCAACAAGGACATTTATTCACACTCAAAGGAAGCAGACCATTAAGCATTACTAGCACCGGACCAAGCGGCATCAGCACCACTGGAGATGTTACATTAACAGTCAACACTGCTGAAGGAGCACAGAATGGGAATGCTCTTTGCAACTATCAACCAAGCATTGCACCACCACTTTCCACCAATCCTTTCATTCCCTTCTTTAATACTGGAACTGCAACCCACACCCAACCATTGCAAGATTTAATCTCAGGAACCTATGCTTATAACATCCTTTGTGCAGACATTGCAGGCAACGATGCAAATGGCACTATCTCCTTTAGTGTCGAACGCGCAGAAGATGATGTGACACCCCCACGCATCACTCTCGTGTACGTTGCAGGAACAACACTCTTCCTCGTCACAGACGAACCGAGCACGTGCGTGTACAAAACAGACAGTCCTGGATATTTGTTTGAACAAGGAACAAACTTTGGCACCACCACACTCACCCACACTCTCACTGTTAATGCACCGACTTACTATGTGAAATGCAAAGACCAAAACAACAACCTCTTAGACAATGTTGTCATTTACTTGTAAACCTTACTCGCTCTGCAGAAAACTCAAATAACCCGAGCAGTCTTTAAACTGCTATGAGGGATAGGATTAACTCCTTATAAAAGAAAAGAGAAGAACTGTTTATTTCATAAGTTTGTACAGCAATTGTATGATGTATTGCGACGAGTGTATGTACAAAATTTTTCGCACAAGAATGATCCGAAGAAGTAAGACACGTGTACGCATGCTGTTCTCTTAGCATTCAAGGAGCTTCAGACCTAGGCCTTTGATGAGATGAGATATATTTATATACTTACTCTCTATTTCTTGAAAGTATGGAAAGAAGATCTTTGTTTATTCTTCTCTTTGTTCTTGGTTTGTTTATCACTATTTTTTATCTTGATTCTGCAGGTGACATTCAAAATATTAATGCTTTTTCTACTGTTAACGTAAACAATGCTCAGAACATAGTTATTCCTTCTCCAAGACTTTCTGAAGTTGAACAAGCATTGAGAACTTCCTCTTTTTATAGCCAACAAATTGCCGAAGATCCAGGAGCGGACCAAGCAGTAAATATTTATTTGAACCGCCTGCGGACACAGAATCCCTTAACTTCTTCTTATTTGGTTTCTGTATTACAAGATTTTGAGCGAGAAGACTTTGATGAAAGATGGGTTGCTGTACGAATTGGTTTAAGCCACTCTATTGCAGATTTGCTCTCTTTAGGTTATCCCGAAGATATTCGTGTTTATGGTACTGGGATGCCTTTATTTGAAGAGACTCTGTTGATGAGCAATAAAATTTATCAAGACAGTCTTTTTCCAGATACTTATGATGATATTACTGGTTTAGTTGTTAGTTCTGGTACAAATAATTTGCCTTGGACATCTCAACTTAATGCTATGAATATACCCCCTGATCCTTATAGCTATCTTGGCTCTGATGGTTATCCTGATGGTGCTCTTACTAATAATGGAAACTTTAGAAATCAGTTATATCCTACTCAAGATCCAAATAATCCTCAGCAAATTCCAAACCCTTATAATATCGTTGGCGGAGATGATCCTATTAGTGATAAAACTGCTTATCAAGAAATAGCAAATCGCTTCGGGGGAACGTGTTATGCTTGGGCAACTTGGGCCTGTAATAAAGAGCTAGGCGATCCTAAATATCAAGGACCAAAGACTCATAATAAATATATTGCTTTATCTGAGGAGATATCTGGCGCTACACAAGTAATCGTTACTCCTCAAGGAAGCTATTTGGGACCGGTTTCAGGTGCTGATGCTCAACAGGAAGCAGATTACTATCACAGGAAAGGTTATTGTGTTTTGAGAGTATATGTTAATTTAGACAATGCAGGACCAATTATTTCATCAATTAAAAATGCTCAACAACAACATCCAGGGCAGTACGACTCTTTCCTTTCATGGTATGGCGTCGGAGGACACATAGAACACATTGAAGGTGCTGAAAGCATCACCGAAATAACTCAAGATTGTATTGCTGCTAGGAGGAATAATCTTTGTTATCTTCCCTCTAGTGTCGATTCTGATTATATGGCTCCTCTTACTGGTTCTGATGATAGACATACAGGTGATTACTATGATGCAATTAGAAATGGAGATATTCGTGTTTTTAGAGCAAAGATAAAAACATTAAGTTGGCTACGTGATGGTTATGCTGAGCTTATTATACTTACTGACAGAAACGGAAATATTATTCGTAGAGTACACAACACCGATAGAAAGAATGATGCAGTGGAAAGTGCATTCGCTGCTACTCAAGGGGCATTTGAGGACATGATTGTTTTAAGAGCCAGGGGTAAATCTGGAGATCCACATTCAGGGTATGGTGCTTATATAACCATTGTTTATCCATGCCCTCCTGCTACAACAAGCGGAAATTCTCAACTCCCTCCTGCCATTAGTTTACCTCAAGGAACAGAAGTAGAACTCTATAATGGCGTAACGAAAAAGTTCGAGAGGAAGGTTGTCGGTGCAAATGGTGAATTGAACCCCCCGTCGGCTACAACACCCCCCACTCCTCCTGCACCGGCAAATGCTTGTACTAAAGTGAAAAAACTATGCCTGGACAAATGTCCTCAGAGTAAATACTGCAACGCTGCTTGTACTGAATGTATTGCTCCTCCACCAAAACCTCCAAAGAATCCTGTGGCTGGAGGCAAAACACCAGATTAAGATGGAAGAGTTGTTAGGAATTATGATAAAAAATTATTTTATTTTGCTTTTGTTACTATAGGGTTTTTATTGATTTTGTATCTTCTGCTGAACCTCCTGCAGATCCTCTCTTCCCCAAGCCTTGATTTGTCCGCCGCATCATTATAAATATCCATTTATGCGCAAAACTTAATAGACAGTTCGCTTCGAACTCGAGAAGGTCGCAGATTATTTTGATGCTATTCCCATTGATCAAAACAGTAGTTTAAACTTTGATTTTTGATGCCTCTGTAAACCTTCGATAGTTTGTTTTGCACACTCTCTTATCCATTGAGAAACAACAATACCTCCTCACCACAATGTTTATAAAATTGAAACCACGCGTAAACCGCGTCAAAAGAGGGCATCTTTCATGAGCATACTCACCCATCACGCTTCCCATTCCAAAGGACAAGCAACAGGATTCATCATCCTTGGCATTGTTGTCCTTGCTATTGTTCTTCTCATTCTTTACCTGAGAGGACAACTCTCTCTCGGACCCCTCACCCCACCAAAATTTGGAGACGAATCACTTGCAGACCACATTCAAGGATGCATCGCAGAAGTTTCCCCAGACTTCTTCACCCGCATTGGACTGCAAGGAGGACATTTGTCCACGCCAGAAGGAACATTTAGACTCCAGAAAGACATCTCTGTCAGCTACCTCTGCTACAACATTCCTGGAAAACCCCAATGTGCAAATCGATTGCTTACACTCCACGACATGGAAACAGAACTCGCAGCAGCGATTGATCAAGCACTCAACACCTGCATCAGATATGACAAGTTCAGAAAACGCGGCGCACAACTCACCATCGGACAACGCAGCGTGACTGTTATTATAGGCATTGATGAATCAATTGTTACTGTCACCCAACCTATCACCATCACTCGCGGAGATAAAGTTACCTCTGAAGACACGTTTAGCCACACCTTTTCCATTCCTCTTGGAAGACTTTATGATGTGAGCCAAGACATTCTTGATCTTGAAACAAGCATTGGCGAATTTGAACAACTTACTTACATGCTCGCGTACAAAGGAGAGTATATTATAGACAAGAAGAAACCTTATCCGGACAAGCTGTACATTCTCCAAACCAAAGACAGCAATTACCTCTTCCAATTTTTCATCCAAGGAGAACCACTCTATTAACGCGGCTTATGAGACCTGCACTCATCTCTCTCGGGATTGTAACTTTGTTTTTCATAGCTTTCAGCATTTCTGTTCTTGCACAAGAACAACAAGTTTGCTGCAGCGAAACAATCAGCGGAGAGCACTGCCAATACATTGCCCAAAGCCAATGCAAATCAAATGCGCTCCGCGCGGCAACCACCTGCGAACAAACCAGCTTCTGCAAACTTGGTTGCGGATTTGACCAAGGAGAAGGACGCTGCTTCCAAAACACTCCCCGCTTCAGCTGCGAAAACAAAGCAAACTGCACCTGGAGCGAAAGCCCTACATGCAGCATTCCCCAATGCACTCGCGGATGTTGCGTCTTAAGCAGCGAATGCAGCTTTGTCACGCAACTGCAATGCAAACGCGCAACCAGCACATTTGAAGACGTGAACATGACCTTCCGCCAGGAAATAACTAGTGAACTTGCCTGCATCAACCAATGTAGAAGCTTGGAACGAGGCGCATGCGTCAGCGCTGAAGGAAACTGCGTCTTCACGACACGAGAAAGCTGCGACCAACAAACACAACCTGTTGTCAACGTCACTGGTCCCCTCATCGGATTCCATCCTGATCGCCTTTGCAGCAACCCGCAACTCGGCACGGAATGTGCACCCCAACAACGAACAGGGTGCGTCCCTGGGAAAGAAGAGGTGTATTGGTTTGACAGTTGTGGCAACCCGGAAAACATCTATGACAGCGACAAAGTCCGGAGCTCCAACAACGGCTTTGTGCTTGCAAAAGCACAAAGCTGCAACCCAGGATCGAATAATGTGAACAATGTCAATTGCGGCAACTGCGACTTCTCCCAAGGAAGCCTCTGCGGACCATTCGGAACAACAACCCAAAAACCCGTGTTTGGTGATTTTATTTGTCAGGATCTCAGTTGTGGACAAGAAGACGTCACCAAAGATCCTAATAGTCCAGCGTCAAACACACCCAAAAAACTCGGCGAGAGCTGGTGCGCCTATGACAGCGTGCCAGGATTTGGACAAGATCCTGTTGGCAGCAGACACTTCAGACGCATATGCATTAATGGCAAAGAACTCACAGAACCGTGCAAAGACTTTAGAGAAGAAATATGCGTCCAGGGATTGCAAGGCAAAGCACCCCTTGACACCATTGCATCATTCCAAATTGGGAGCGGCGGATTCTTCAACGCAGGATGTAGAATTAATAGATGGGAAGGATGCAACGAGATTAAAGACCAATACAATTGCGAGAACATTGAACAACGCGACTGTTATTGGGTGGGAAAACAAGCAGACACTGAAGATGCAAAACGAGAAAATAGGAATGGCTTCTGCGCACCTCTCGTTCCTCCAGGACTCAAATTTTGGACTGATGAAAGCGTCGGACAAACGCCTAAGGCAGACGCGGCAGCAGTCTGCGAAAAACAAAACACCGAATGCAAAGTCACGTATGAAGAGCCAGGCATCGGACTCATTGGAGGAAAAAGACGCTGCATCAAAAATTGCCATTGCGAAAGCAAACAATGGCTGTTAGCAATGAACACTCTCTGCGTCAGCCAAGGTGATTGCGGCGCATGGGTGAACTTCAAAGGCAAGGGAACACCTGATGGATTCAAAGTATCTCCCAACCACAAATATAGAATTACTAATGCAGACATCACTGCATTTGGAGAAATCGTCAAAGTCAAAAAAAATGACCCCCGCTACGGCGGATTTGGCGTCTTCTTCCAGAGAACATGGGTGCCTATTGCATTCTCCATCGGATTAGGCATTGCAACAGAACTTACCACACATGCGGGAGACGCAGGATTCTTGAGCGGAGCAACATCAAACATTTTCTACCCCAAATTCTTTAGACCAACAGATGCAGCCATCAACAGCTTTGGATACACTGCCGGAACTGCTGCACAACAACTCACTGGCACCATTGCTGCAGGACAAGCGGGAATCTCTCAAACATCTATGCAAGCAGCTATTGCTTCTCAAGGCTGGAAACCAGCAGTTGAATCAGGCGTTAATGTTATTAAAAATGCTGCGGGGGATCAAATTTTATTCCGCTCAGGAGGAGTTGACGGCACATGGACTGCTGTCTCACCTGTCGAGCTTTCTGGAGCTGCAAAACTCGAAGCATCAGTCGCAACCCAAACTCCAGCTATTTCACCCATCTTCACCTGGATTAACACCTTCATGCTTTTATGGACACTCTACAACATTTTTGACTTCTTGCTTGCAGACACTGATGATGAAACATTCAGCATCGAATGCAACCCCTGGGTTGCGCCCCGCGGAGGAAGCGACTGCGAACAATGCGGAGCTGATGGGAAAGAATGTAGTGAATATCGATGCAAGAGCTTAGGACAACTTTGTAAACTCGTTAATCCCGGAACGACAAAAGAATTGTGCATCAATGCTCATCCCAATGATGTCAGTCCGCCCATCATCAAAGCAGCACTTGATGTGCTGCAACCAGGATTTACGCTCACCGAATCAGCAGACCAAGGATACAGCGTGAGTCCGCTCATTGAACCGTTTACTGCAGTCACCCTTGGCATAAAAACAAACGAGCCTGCACAATGTAAATACTCCCTCAACGCAGGAACAAACTTTGACCAAATGACTCAATTCTTTGGCGAAGGATTGTATGACTATAATAGTACAGTCACCTTCTCCTTACCCTCACAACTCGCGAAAGACCCTCAAGTGCTGCAGCTCACCAATGGAGGACAATACACCCTTTACATTCGATGCCAAGACGGCAACGGCAATAAGAACGAAAAAGACTACTACATCAAATTTGGCATCAGAAAAGGACCAGACTTGACTGCACCAGTCATTGAACTGACAAGCATTACCAATGATGCGTTCATTCCTGCAACAGTCAACACCACACAGCTCACTATTTACGTGAATGAACCAAGCGAATGCCGATGGAGCGACATTGATGATGACTTTGGTAACATGCAACACACTTTCAGCTGCAGCACGCAACAACAGCCCACATCGAGCCTGTATTATGGACTCTTTGACTGCACCACCATTCTTGATAATATTGAACAAAATAAGATCAACACCTGGTACTTCAAATGCAAAGACCAGCCCGGAGCTCCTGAAGCAGATAGAAATGTGAATGAAGAAAGCTTCATTTTCAGACTGCGTGGCACACTCCCCCTTGACATTACCAGCGTGCTACCCCAAACAGGAAGCCAACTCTTTGATCCAAGCCCCACACTCAGTGTTGTCACGAGCAGAGGCGCAGAAGCAGGCGTCGCTGTGTGCGGTTATAACTTTGAAACGAACGAGCCTGGACAAACCATCACCTTTGTCCGCACAAACGCAACAGTGCACGAACAACCATTCACCAATCTTACCTCTGGACAATACACTGCATACATCTCCTGCTTTGATGTTGCATACAACCTTGCTCAAGCACAAACAACCTTCACCCTTTCAGTCGATGCAGGAGCACCGCAAGTCGCGCAAATCTACACCCAAGGAACAATACTCATCGTTGTCATGAATGAGGTAAGCACGTGCGAATACAGCACTACCGGAGCATTCACCTATGGCACTGGCGTGCAAATGACAGGCGTGAACACTGAAGAACACCAAGCAAGCCTTGACAGCCAAATTTATTACATCACCTGCGAAGACAGATTTGGTAACCGTGGTAGCTTTACCATTTATGTGTGATGAGGTTCTCTTATGACAAAAGGCATGATCAGCCAAACCTTTGTTTTCATCTTTGCACTCATCTTGATGGCACTCATCCTCGGCTTCGGGATCAAAAGCTTAACAGACCTTCGCACTGTCAGCGATGATGTTGAACTTGCAACCTTTGTGAATCGAATTGAAGACAAAGTCGAAATCTTTTCCAACTTCGATGTGGGAAGCAGCGAAGACATGACACTCTTCCTTCCTTCCAAGATTGAACGCGTCTGCTTTTACAACCCTGGAGAAACCATCACTGTAAGCGGCATTGACAGCTTTTTCCTTGCTGTGCTGCAAAACAGCAACCAAGACAATGTGTTTTTCACTCCATTCACCAACCTTGCAAAACCCGATTATTACATTGCATCCCTCCGCGCAGGAGGAGACAATCCACTCTGCTTTGCATCCCTAGGAAAAGTCACATTCACACTTACCACCATCCTCCTCAACGAGAACATTTATGTAGAAGTAACCCGCGTGTAACATGATGATCAGAGGAAAAAGAGGCATCACCAGCAGCACCTTCAAATTCATCCTTGCTGCCATCGCAGGAGCACTTATTTTTCTCTTCTTCATCCGCTTCTCCTTCCAAAGCGTTGAAACAAGCAGCTTGCTGGAAGAACGAGAATTGATCGAACACTTCAATGACCACCTGGAGGCGTTTGGCATATCTGAACAATCCTATAAAACGATTAACCTCTTTGACGAAACAACACTCCAATTTGACTGCACATTCATCGGCAACAAAGGATACACCCGCAACTTCAACAAACTTGTCTTTGCACCCCAAACACTTACTGGAGAGGCAATCACTGCATGGACGCGCACCTGGTCTTTTCCATTCCCTATTGCAAACCTTTACTACCTCAGCACAGACAATGTCCGCACCATTGTTGTGTACAACCAAAACACACTCAGCCTCATCCAAAAATTGAACATTCCCCACACATTCAACATCCAATACACCACTGCACAAAACCTTGACCTTCCCCAACTCCATGCCAATGCGCGCTCCCTTGATGCACTCAATATTATTTACTTGTATGATATTCCTAATCCCCAAGCGATTATTGCCGCACTCCCTAACACTAATCTCCACCTCGCTGAAATTAATCCAGTGAGCCACACATTCACCATTTACACCACAGGCACCAATGGATTTTACTTAGGCGAGGAAATGCTTCCTGGCATTTTCTTTGCACCTGATAATGCACCTTGTATCATCACCGCAGCACTTGAACGACTGCAGCAGGTTGCCCTTGTCTATTCCCAAAAAGCAAGCCTCCTCAGCACAAAAACAGATGATGAGGATTGCATCACTCGCCTTTTCCAAGCAGCACAAACCCTTGACACCTTCAGAACACTTGATGACGGTGTATCACTGTACACCTATCTTGATCTTATTAAGGAGCAAAATACACTCCTTGAAAAAAATGACTGCACCCCCCTCTATTAAGGTGAACCTCATGCATACCAAATCCCAAATTGACATCAACGAAACCCTTCTTGTCTTATTTGTCATTATCATTATCATCATCCTTGGCATGCTCGTGTACTTCCGCTACTCCCAAGCACACATCACCACCATTGCAGCAGAACTCAGCGAACAAGAAAGTAGCATCATCCTCGCAAGCATTCTCCGCCTCCCTGAAATCAGCTGCACTGACAACACCTGCATCGACACAAGCAAGCTCCTTCCCTTTCAAATTCTTTTGCAAGGAAAAATGAGCTATTACCGAGTGCTTTTTGGCAGCAAAACCATCCGCATCACCCACCTTTATCCTGAACCCAATATCACCGCACCCTGTACTATCCAGACCTATAACCAATTCACCTATCCTGACACGTGCAATTCCTGGGTTGTGTATGATGGAACGCCAAGCCAGTTTACCAGAAAATCAGTCATCAGCACCCCTATCTCCTTGTTCTTTCCTGAACAAGACCAATACAGAATAGGCAGACTTGAGGTGACAACCTATGCATAATTCTCGCGCCCAAGCAGAGGTGCTTGGACTTCTCGTCATTGTGATTATCCTCATCTTTATTGGAGTCATTTACTTACGATTTACCCTTGCAACAGAAGCAGCACCCTATAGCTCTGTTCGCACCAGCATTGAAGCAAGCAATCTTCTCTTTGCACTCATGGACGTCAACATAGGTGCTTTTTCTATTCGGGAAGACATTTCTTCCTGTACTGAAACACCTTCAACCTGCATCACTCTCCAAAACAATATAGAGGATATTTTTTACTCTGTTCTTCAAGAAGAAGAAAATTATAGACTTAAAATAATAACAGAGGATGAAACAGTCATTATTGATATGGGAGATTGTACTCGAGGCATTGTCAGCACCTATCCATTCACCCAAGAAGGAGTCTTTTATGAAGCAGCACTCACCCTTTGTTAGCCCTCTTTTTCTTCATTATTTCTTCTCAGTAGTTGCACCTTCCTCTTTCCCAAAACTCTATAAAATGCCTCTGCAAGCCTTCTCTTCACTAAATACACCTAAAGACGTCCAAACAATTCTTCTTCACCATATAAATGCTTATAAAGCAACCCCCTGTTCATAGGAGTAAAACCAAATGGTTTTCGAGTAGGCCTAAGTATCTCCTACTAATATGGGTTATAATACAGAACGGAGGTGTTTTACCCATGCAACGACTCAAAACAGCAGTTAAAAAAATAGCTGCTCTTGGCGTCGGAGCTGCAATGCTCGGTGCAACCATGACGGGTGCATTAGCTGCAGACTTGACTGACTACCCTGCGCCATTTATTGTAGACGGGGTATATAGTAGTAATAACGTGTTCGTCATCGGACGAAACGCAAAAGCAGAAGACAACATCGCACTCGCGAATGTTGTGAAAGACTTCCAGCTCAGATCAAAGATCTGTGTTCCTGGCGTTGCCGGAGGATCAGTATCTGTATCTGGAGACGCAGTTGAAGTATCAGACCCTAGCGACCTGTTTGAACTTCGTGAAGCTCTTGGAAACGTCCGAGAAACACTGACCGAAGTTGAACTTGACGGCTTGAGAGGCGGACTTGTCACCACATCTGAAGGAACCACTGAGTTTAACCAATACCTCAGATTCCAGACGACAAGCCTGGCAAACTTAACCGCACCAGTCGTGAACTTCACTGAAAATGATGCTCCTACCTCAGAAATAGGAGACTACCTTATCGTTCGTGAAGGATCAGGACCTCAAGGAGCATTCTTTGAATACGAACTTGAATTCGAAGATGGACTTGAATCTGACATTGTGAGTAACTCACTGGACGACTTTGAAGATGAAGAACTTGTTATCTTGGGAAACACCTACACCTTTGTCGAAACCAGAATTGACACCACTGCAAACTCCATTGTTTTGGAATTGCTCGGTGGAGCAGAATACGCAATCCTGGAAGAAGGTGAAGTGAGAACATTCACCATCGATGGAAAAGAGTATGAAGTTGAAGTACTCATCATCGAAGACGTGACACCTGCAACAGCAACATTCAAAATCAACGGCGAAGTAACTGATCAGCTCATCCAAGGAGAAACAGAAATTCTCCGTGATGGAACGCTCATCGGCATCTCTGATATCATCCTGAACGAAGCAGGAGAAGCAGGCGCCGGAGACCTTGTTGAATTGTTCGTTGGAGCAAGCAAACTTGAGATTAAAGACACGGAATACACCAACTCTGAATCTACAGACGCAACTAACTTTGGATTCATCCAAGGCGTGACGATTGATGAAGAACAAATCGAAGACGCGTGGATCCAAGTCCGAGGAAACGAAATCAGTACTACTGAATTCGAGGTCTTCAGCATCAAATATAGACTCATTGCTGACGCTCTCCCTGGAGAGAAAGACCTCTTCGTTGCCGCAGGACATGGCATCCGAGAATTCTTGGACGAACCTCAAGGAATGCTTGGGTTTGACTGGGATGTGAGATACGAAGGACTTGATGACGTCGGCGTCAGCCTGATTAAGCTTGACCCGTCTGGAGACGATGAATATAACATGGAACTTGAAAACAGACAAGGAAAAGTCTACAGGTTCCCGTTCATCACCAACGAAGGAGGCACCTTCAAATTTGGAGACAGAGATGACGACTTTGTGTTTGTTGAGGGAGCAGTTAATGCAACCAGCATGTTCAACGCAAGCGTCGGAAGGCAAGACTACTTCATTCTCAGTGACCATGGAGATGATACTGATGGACTTGATAGTACTTCTATCTCCCACATCGTTCGATACAACTCTATCGATACGACAGACACACAACTCCAATTTGATGACCTTGCAACTGGAAACAAAGAATTTGTGTACAGAGATGCAGCCATCATCGGATCACTAGGTAGAGCAGACCTCATCTTTGGAGGAAACACCTACTTAACGCACATTGTCAACTTGTCTGCCAATAACGCAAGCTCAGACAGCCCGTTAGCAATAGACATGGACAATGATGGATCCATTGACTCGCGAGAAATCCGATTCACCATTAATGGTGGAGGAATTATCGACTTCATGGGTCCCCATGCCGACACAACTGTAGATGTTTTCAGCGCAAACTTTAGCGCTGGCGTTGAAGTTATTGAAGACACTCAGACGGGAACAGGAGTGTGGACCATTGCCTCAGGATCAGCTCTTGACCTTGCAACAGTGTCTACAGTTGTTAACGTAACCATCACCACCTTGAGCGAAGACTTTGATGAAAACTCACCACCAACCACAGGACAGTCTACATCAGTCAATGAAGATCTTAACTTTGGTATTAACCAGAGAGCTGGATCTCGCATCGGTGTGAACACCACTGCGGTCGCATGGTCAAGCAATGGAGGATTCGCTCTAGTGCAGGCAGACGAAGATGACGACCACTATTATGGTATGACTGACTATGGATCCTTTGTGGACATCTTCGACCCTGAAGGAACGGATGACGCAGAAACGGTTACTATCGAGTATCCTCTCGTCCAGAGAGGCGCCCGCGTCTTCATCGTGATGGGAGAAACCAGCACGACAAAGACAACCGCAGGAGAGGTTTGTAGCATTTCAGAAATCACGCCGGACTACAAGTTCGACGATGAAGTGAATACAAACTGGCTCGCAGGAGTCAACGCAGTCCTCGTCGGAGGACCATGTATCAACGACGCAGTCGAAATGGTTGAAGGATTACTCACCTGTGACGAGTTCAGAACGAACTACGCAGCAGGAGACTCTGTCATTCAACTTGTCGACAATGGCGAAAATGTAGCCATGCTCGTCGCAGGATACAACGCAGATGACACTATGATGGCTTCAAAGAAACTCGGAAGCGACACGCTCTCCGGAGAACTCGTAGAAGCTTAAGCATATGAAGGGATTTTTCCCTTCTTTTTTCTCTTTTTCTTTTATCTTTTTTTCACTAAATATACTTCTCTTTTTTTCAAACACAAGATTTATATACCATCACTCAATTTCAGGATATTGTCATGATCGTTGGATTCAACTACACCAAAATAACCGTTGAAAAAACAGCACGACCCCAAGGCAAAATTAAAGTCAATAATGGGCTTGACATCACTTCTGTCACTAAGCAACCCCTTGCTGTTGCCAGATCTAAAGATGTTCTCACCTTCACATTCACCTTCACTGTCACTTACAATCCTTCTATAGGAACAATCGCTCTTACTGGTGACGTTACCTATCTTGCTGATCCCGCAACCATCACCAGCACTCTAGACACCTGGAACAAAACCAAAAAAATCTCCCCTCAGGTTTCTACTGAAGTGTTGAACATCATCCTGACAAAATGCAATATTCGTGCACTTGAACTCGCCCAAGAATTAAACCTGCCTGCACACCTCCCTCTTCCTAATGTTAACCCCCAAGCAGAAGACCCTAAACACTATATTGGTTAAAGCGTTTTACCACCACTTTTTCATATGAACGCTTCCCATTCCCCCCCTCCGAAGAAAAAACTCTTCATTCCCCTCTTTATAGCGTTTATCATGGTTTCCAGCATCTTTGGCGTCATCATTTATGGGTTTACTGATGGCAGTGAGCCCTCATCAGAAGTGGGTCTCCAAGGCATTCGCTTCCGCACCCAACAAGGACGGTGGGTCACTCAGATTAACGGAGCTCAAATCAGCCTTCAACATAACCCCCAAACCCTCCAAACAACAGCACCTTTACCCTTCACTCTCGCACCCCTTTCTTCCTCACAGAAAATATACCTCACCAAACAACCAGGAGAAAGCACAACCATCGCAGAAGCAGAATTGTATGTCAATCTCAAACCCCTCCTCCCCCAGCTCTTCTTCGCATGCACCTCTGACGGAGAAAAATGTGAAAATTTACCCCTGCGCACCTGCGCAGACGCAACACCCATTACACCTGTTATCTTCCTCACCTTAGGAGATACTCCCAATGCCATACTCGAAAACAACTGCTACACCATCTCTGGAGACATCTCTTTCCTCACCACCACCATTGACACCATTATCCTCACCCTCATTGGAGTGCTCCCATGAAGATAGACAAGCAACTCCTCATTGTCTTTGGCATCCTCATAGGACTTCTTATCATCCTCATTATCAGCATTCCCCTCTATTCATCCTACAAAAACAGAGACGTGTACTTTGACTACAATGGATTTGAAGTGAACACCCTTGATGGAGGATTCAAATTCAAAATATTCATCAACGAACGACAAACAGCCAATTATGTCAACTTCCTTAGCGATCCTCGCGTCATTGAAAACATCACCCTTTCCACAGACGTTTCCACACTCAAAGACGTGCAGGAACTCTTCACTGTTATCACCCCTGCACACAACCTTGGATCAGAAGCTGCAGTCGCCATCTTTGAAGTTGAAAAAATCCTTGACAACCCTGCGCTCTTTACTGTTCCTGTCACCGCAGCATTCACCGCACCATCTGAACGCATCAACTTAACAGTTGTCACTTGCCAAGACGCCACACCAGAAAAACCAGTCATGTGGTTCAAACTAAGCGACACCCGCATGGGCATGTTCAAAGAACAAAACTGCTACCTCGTTGAAGGACAAACAGAAAAAGACCTCATTAAAATAGCAGACAAAATAGGCATGACCTTACTTGGCATTATGTAACTCGTCTTTCATAACCTTTATTAATTCTCCCCTTCTTATTCATTTGATGAAACTTTTCCTTACTCTTCTCACTCTTTTCCTCCTCTCTTGCACACCCGTGACTCCGGAACCTCCCATAGAAAACAAGATTCCTCGAAGCCTTATCAGTTACCCAGGACTTTCACTCGTACCAAATAACAACATTGACTCCTACTGCGAAACCGAACACGCATTTGCAACGAAACTTCTTTCTCTCCCTTCTCCCTCTAAACACATTCAAATTATCCAACATAATGATGCATTAGTACTCTGGAAAAATCTTTTCCTGCACATTAATAGTGTAACTGAGGATTATTTTGATGATCATATTCGCATTACTTCTGCTACATTCTTTCCCCATAGTTCGATATACATTGATTCACCATCTCAGCTTATGATTGGTTATCAATACATCATTGATTGGGCTGTCTTTAACATCCCGGGATATATCCTGTTGGAAGATGAGTCTCAACATCAACTTACTGAAGCACAAATACTCAAAAACACCACCCAGCTCCAATCATTGTCACATACAATAAATAAAATAGCTGTTCATGGAAAAATTGCAAATCACATCATTCCATGCTCATCAGCAATTCAAGCAATTAAGGAAAGGTATCCTAATGCTCTTTTTGTTGACACCAGATTCACAAACGAACAATTAGCGTTAACAACGATAATACCTATTGATATTCTTCCTAACCAATGTAAAGTCGTATCGATTAATCTTGAATCAGGTACACTGGAAGAAGGAGATCCCTATTATTGCGGGCCTGTAGATTAAACTTCATTCAAAAAAACGCCGGGAGCAGGATTCGAACCTGCATATCCCGAGGGAAACAGGCTCTCAAGGCCTGCGCACTACCAGGTTATGCGATCCCGGCACATTCAAAATGGTTTTCTAGAAGTATTTATCCTTTCCCTTTTTTCTCTTCTATATACAAACTCAAGAATACTGTGAGTACTGACAATATTACTGGGCCAAGAAGAATCCCTAAAAACCCAAATACCTTCAAGCCACCAATCACCCCTAACAAAACCAGCACAGGATGGATCTTTGCCTTTGAACCAATGAGTTTTGGCCGAATAATATTATCTATCGTGCTCAAAATAATAAGACCATACAAAAACAGCCCAACCCCATTCCAAATCTCTCCCGTGAAAAACTTGTACACTGCAGCAGGAAACCACACCAATGAAGTGCCTAACAATGGCAACATCGACAAAATCACAATCACCAACCCCCACAAAATAGGCGACTGCACATCAAAAATCCATAACCCCAACGCTCCCAGCGCTCCCTGCACAAAACCTGCCACCACAAGACCGTACAAGCTTGCATAGACCACTGCACTCAGACTTTCTGCAATATTCTTCTTGTGCGCCTCATGAAATGGAATGTGCTCCTTAATGTTCTCACACAACCTTGCACCCTGCTTAAACAAATAAAACATTGTAAACAACATCACGAAAAACTCCAAAATCTTCTGCGGCAATCCCACAATAAAGTCAGACGTTTTCTTTGCAACGGTCAATGACAACTTGTTCAATAAATCTTTGATGTATGCATTCACATCAAGATTACTATCTTTAAAAAACTTATCAACCGCATCATCAAACTTTGACAAATCAATATCCCTCACCTCGCGAAGAAAAAGAACAGACTCATTAATCAACGCGTTCGCAGCAAAAATTAAGGGAATGATAATAATCAATATAATAATAAATACCGTCACAAACGCAGCAACATTCTCACTCCTCACCACCTTTTTCAAGCGTTTATACAAGGGATAAAAGATATAGGAGAGCAACATTGCACTCACCACTGTAATCACGAGCGATCTCACCAAATACAACGACAGTATCAGAATCGCTATGAACGATGCTATAAAAAAGAACCTTCGCTGCTTCTCCAAATGCCGTTCGGACAAATCCTCACCCATTTTCCCATTTCACACAGCACTCATACTATATAAGATTTTTTGATTTCCCTAGGGAAATCTTTAAAAGAACAACACCCCCTTCCCTTGTCCTATGACAAAGAAAACAATCCTCGGACTTGTCGAAGAAGTTACTGTTCAACACCATGTCATCCTCGCAAAAATAGACACTGGAGCAACAACAAGCTCCATTGATGCAAGCCTCGCTGCAACCCTCAACCTCGGACCATCAGTCAAACAAAAAATGATCAGATCTGCACACGGCAAGCACATTCGGCCTTATATTCATGTGACTATTACCCTTAAAAACCGCACATTCACCACCCTTTTCACCATTGTCAAACGCGACCACATGCGCTACAAAATGCTTATCGGCAACAACATTCTTAAACACGGATTCTTGATAGATCCCTCAAAACCATACATTTAATCCCATGAAAATTGGCATCATCAGCCTCGGTGGAGAAAGCAGCATACGCATCTTAGACGCTGCAAAAAAATTCTTCTCCACTGTAGATTCCATTCCCATCAAAAACCTCCACGCCAGCGCCTCTGCAGAGGGGTTTGTCATCTCCAATGGCATGCAACCCTTGCCCTCCTACGACTGCCTCTACATCCGCGGATCCTACAAATACGCCATTCTTCAACACGCCATCAGCACAGCCTACGCTTCCACAGCTTACATGCCCCTCGCACCCAAAGCATTTCAACTTGCTCATGACAAATTCCTCACTATGCTTGAACTCCAAAGCAAAGGCATCCGCATCCCCAAAACCTGGTTTACCAGCTCCCTTCGCGTCGCAAAACAGATCCTTGATGACGTTACCTATCCTGTCATCCTCAAAATTCCCTCTGGAACCCAAGGAAAAGGAGTCATGATTGCAGACTCAAAAGCAGCAGCAAGCTCCATGCTTGACGCCCTTGAACTCTTCAAACAGCCATACATCATCCAAGAATACATCGACACCGGGGGAACAGACATCCGCGCCCTTGTCATTGGAAGAAAAGTCATTGCCATGTCCCGAAAAGCAGGCAAAGACGAATTACGCGCGAACATCCATCTTGGTGCCAAAGGATACGCGTGCCAACTCGATGCAGACACAGAACAAATCGCTCTCCGATCTGCAAAAATCATCGGCGCAAGCATTTGCGCAGTTGACATCCTCCTTGGCAATAAGCCTTCTGTCATCGAACTCAATGCCTCACCAGGACTTCAAGGCATCATGAAAACAACCAAACAAAACATCCCACACATCATTGCAGAATACTTAGCACATGAAACGCGTGCATTCACCACCACAAAAAACCAACATGAACAAGACCAAGTTGTTCCCACACATAAATCTCCTCACAGCAAAAAAGTCTTCACCACCCTTTCCATGAAAGAAGGCATCATTCGACTCCCCAAATTTGTTTCTGACATCGGACAATTCACCATGGATGATGAGATATCCATCACTGTAGAAAAAGGAAAAGTCTTGATCAAAGAACACTCCATCACAAAAGAAGACTAACCCCTCTTTCTCATGTCAATATCCTGCACATACTCCCCATCAAACTGAATTGCTGCATACGCCTTCTGCAACTCCATCCCCAAATAGGCCGCATGCTGCAACGAACTCACCAAATTCTCCCGAAGAATCGTGTAATACATCTGCAACGGATGCTTCCCTACAATCACTAGCTTCACCTTATGCGTCTTTGTATCACAAAAACCCGCTTCAATCACTCTTTTTTCCTTGTCAATACGAATCAAAAAATATCCTTTTTTATCTTCAATCCACTCTCTTGCATTCATCGATGCTTCTATCACTCGCACTTTCTCATCCTTCGTAATCCTCTCAAACCCATCTAATTTTTTCATCTCACACACTCTTTCTCCCCTGCTTATCCAAACATTTATAAAGGTTCTTTCTCTTTTTTACTTCTCTATGGACGTCGCAGTCATGTATTCTGGCGGCAAAGACAGCACCTACGCTATTGACCACTGCCTGCGCAATGGATGGAACATCAAATATTTACTCAGCGTTAAACCAAACCGCACCGACTGCTACTTATTCCACTTCGCAACTGTCGAGCACACCAAAGAACTTTCCAGCATCCTCGGACTTGACCACATTTATACCACCTGCGACGTTGCAGACCCTGAACAGGAAGCAGACATCATCAGAACCATCATCAAAGACAACCCTGTTGAAGCGCTCATCCTTGGTGGAGTTGGTCTCCAAGAAACCCAAGTGAAAACCCTTCGTGATACACTCTTTGATATTGGCGTTGAAGTTATTGTTGCGCACATGGGCATGAACCATGCAACACTCGTTGAACAAATGATCGCTGTAGGATATGACATTCGAATAACACAAATCGCAGCAGAAGGACTGAGCAAAGAATGGCTTGGCAAACAACTCACCCCTGCAACCTTTCTTGAACTCAAAAAACTTGCCGCACGCTACGGATTTCACTACGGCGCAGAAGGAGGTCACTACGATACCTTAGTCATTGATGGACCTATATTTGACAAGAGACTGGAAATACTTGAAGCAGAACCCATCATGGAAGGGCCATTCAGCGGACACCTCCACATCAGCAAAATAGCCGTTGTTGATAAGAAACATGTCATCAAAGGAATAACGCATCACTAAGCTTTTTTTCCTTTCCTCCTCTTTAATCACAACCTATTTAAATACACCAACTCCCTTGCAATTCCATGGTTCTTGAATCCCTCACGACCCCAGAACGTGCAGAAAAAAACCCCTGGGACCTTCTTTTCATTGGAGCTATGTACGCAGCCATTGGCGTTTTCCTCTCCATCTGGGTCTTCAAAGAAGAATCCAGCATTGTCATGATCCTCCTCACTGTCCTTGCTTGCATCCCCCTCATCTTCAACACTGTCAAACTCGAAGCATCCAAAGACCAACCAAATGTGAAAGAAGTATTCCTCCTCAAAGAACACTCCAAAGCGCTTTCATTCTTCATGTGCCTCTTTGTTGGATTCGTTGTCGCATATTCCTTTGCATACATTATCTTGCCTACACCTCTTGTTGACATTCTCTTCAGCGCCCAACAAACAACCATCGAACAAATCAACACCCAAGTTGCTACTCCCGGCACACTCACCAGCTCTGCTACTGGAGGAAATCTCTTTATGCAAATCCTCGGCAACAACCTCAAAGTACTTCTTTTTTGCATTTTCTTTTCCTTCTTCTACGGTGCAGGATCAATATTCATCCTCACCTGGAATGCCTCTGTCATCAGCGCAGCCATCGGCAACTTCTTCAGAACCCACATATCCACCTATGCTGCAAGCGTAGGCCTCCCAAAAATTGCAGGATACTTCCATATCTACTCACTCAGCATCTTACGCTACTTCATCCACGGCCTCCCCGAAATCCTTGGCTACTTCATCGGAGGACTCGCAGGAGGAATCATCTCCGTCGCAGTGATAGGATATGACTTTGGCACACCCAACTTCAAACGCATCGTTGTTGACAGCTTCGACCTCATCCTTGTCGCAATCTTCGTCCTGTTCATCGCAGCAATCATCGAAGTTTACGTCACCCCCACATTCTTCTAACTCATGACAGACACTGACAAAGTCCTCGAATCACGCAAGGCGCAATTGTTCAGTTACTTCACTCGCAAAAAGCAGCTCCTTTTTACAATTCTCCTCGGAGCACTCGTCTGGTTCGGCTTCTTCATCCGCACCCGCAACATTCCTCTTCTTCGAGATGTCACCACAGGAACCTATATCATGGCAGACCCAGACGCAACACTCTTCCTCAGATATGTGCAATATGTCTTTGAACATGGAGAATTTCTTACTTTCGACCCTCTCCGCTATTACCCCTTTGGCTACTATCCCCGATTCGGAGAATTTGGAATCTTAAGCCACTTCTCTGTCTGGCTGTATAACATCCTCCACTCCTTTAATCCCCAAGTCACCATTGAATATGCGCACGCTTTATATCCTGCAGTCGCATTTGCACTCAGCCTTGTTTTCTTCTTCATCCTTGTCAAAAAACTCTTTGACTCCCGCGTTGCACTACTCTCCACAGCATTCCTCATCGCAACAAACCCCTACCTCTTTAGAACCATGGCAGGAGTATCAGACAAAGAAAGCTTAGGCATGCTCTTCTTTTTTATCTCCATATCCTTTTATCTTCTCTCCTTTGATGCGACACACCTTCCCCTCAAACTCCTTTTCTCAGGAATCTCCGGAGCAGCTGCAGCCTTCATGATGCTCAGCTGGGGAGGAGCAAACGCACTCTTCCTCCTTATTGGGCTTTTTACACTCATCGAAATACTCCTCAATAAATTCACTCCTCACGATTACTTCAGCTTCTTTCTCTGGTGCATTGTTGCAGCTATTATTCTTTACCTCTTCTATCCTGAACGATACACATTCACAAACCTCATCTCTTCACTCACCACTCTCTTTGTAGTCATTGCATTCTTCACTAGCATTATCACTCTTATACTTACCAAAATCAAAACCAACCCTCTCCTCACTACAATCACTAGATATCTTCCCCTTCCCTTTGTCTCTTTAATCGTTACCAGCATATTCGGATTCATCTTCCTTATTTTCACCAATAGAACATCATTCATCACCTCATTCATCCAGGTTGTCACTCAAGACATCATTAACCCCCTCGCTCGAGGACGATGGGGAATTACTGTTGCAGAAAGCAGAGAAACGTTCATCGCAGACTGGATTCCTCAATTTGGAACCCTCTTTTTCATCCTCTTCATCATTGGATTCATTTTCTTCCTCTTCAGCCACCTGCACACCTTCAAAAAACATCGCTATTACATCGCAACTGCATACTCTGCATTCTTTATCCTTTTCCTCTTCAGCAAATATCGAAGCGACTCAATCCTCAATGGCACTAGCATCATCTCTGCCATCTTTTTCATCGGATCACTTGCCCTCTTTTTTCTTGTGCCTCTTATCACTTACCTGTACACCTATGCAAAGCACAAACCTTACGCGCACGAATTTAGCGCGCTTCCCAGAAACTTCTTTTTTATCATTCTCTGGCTTTTCATATGCATTTTCCTCGCACGCGGAGCCATCAGACTTCTCATGTTCTTCGCACCCATCGCAGCAATCCTTGTTTCATACGCTCTTTTCTTTGCTTATGACAAAATAATCACTCTCAAACAGAACATTCTCCGTTACTCCCTTGTCATCATTCTTCTCATCCTCGTCTTTACCCCTGGAATATCTGGTAATCTAACTACAAGCACACAACAAACACTCTCCCAAGCACAATTCCTCGGCCCTGGATACAACCAACAATGGCAATACGCCATGAAATGGGTCAGAGAAAACACTCCAGAAGACGCAGCATTCGCCCACTGGTGGGACTACGGTTACTGGATCCAAACAGGAGGCAGACGAGCAACACTCACAGACGGAGGAAACGACGGAGGACCAGAACTCAATTACTGGATGGGAAGACACGTGCTTACTGGACAAAGCGAACGAGAAGCACTTGAATACCTTTACTCCCACAACGCCACCCACTTCCTCGTTGTTTCAGACGAAATTGGAAAATATTCTGCATTCAGCAGCATCGGATCAAACCTGAGCTACGACCGCTACTCCTACATCCCTGTCTTCAACCTCGACCTTTCCCGATCCCAAGAAAACAGAGACCAAACCCTTTACTTTTATGCTGGAGGCGCAGCACTTGATGAAGACATTATTTATCAAGACACCCTCTTTCCTGCAGGACAAGCAGGCATCGGCGCAATCGTTGTTCCAATCTCCTCTGGGCAAGATAATGTTTCTATAGGCATGCCCACTGCACTTCTTGTCTATGCAGGCAAACAATATTCTATCCCTCTTCCTTGTGTGTACTTTAACAATAAAGAAATACTCTTTGCACAAGAAGAAGGACTCCAAGGATGCTTTAGAATCATCCCCCGCATCGATGGCGACCAAGGAGTTGTCTATGGAGCAGGACTTTACCTTTCCCGGCGCGTACGCAGCACCCTCTTCACCCAGCTTTATTTGTATAACAAACCCTCTGACCATTTCATCCAAGCATACACTGATGCAGCAAATATCCCTCTTGCACTATACAACGGGAGACTTATCGGACCACTCATGATCTGGGAAATCCGCTACCCTGACAACTTGCAAATCCCTGAAGAATACTACAAACGTCAATTCCCCGATCCTGTGCTTGAAAAACTGATTTAATCCTGATCCTTATCAAAGTATTTAAAAACCTTTTTTTCTTTCCCTTCCTTTATGAATCCCTTCCCTCGAAAACCTTTTCCATTTTATGCACTTCTCCTATCATCAATTCTCCTTCTTTTCACCTTCCTTTACCGCATTATTGACACCTCAAAAATTCTTCGATTTTTCCCGTTAGATGCGGTCAACGACCTCAGTTCATACATGGCACAACTCTTCTTCCTCCACACTTGCGGCTTTCACGTTCACTGCCCTTATTGGTATGGAGGATTCACCAACTTCCTCTTCCAAGCACCTGGATGGTACTTCTTCACCAGCCCCCTCTACCTCTTGTTTCATGATGTGACCCTTGCAACATATCTTTCCCTTCTCCTCATCATCTTTATCGCTTTCCTCATCATTCTCTTCCTTTACAAAAAACTTCAATTCTCTCTCCTCCAACGCATCGCTCTTTTTTCTCTCTTCTTTGGCAATGCAATTGCAATTGGAAACTTCATCAGACTTGGCAGAGTACACGAACTCCTTGCTTGGGTTATCTTCCTTGCTTTTGCAGTCTTCTTCCTCTCTTCTGAAAAGCCTCTTCGACCATCTTTTATCTTTACTGGCATACTCTACGCGCTCATCATTCTCTGCAATCCTAATGTTGCCATTCTCGCTTCACTCTTTTATGTTTCTCTCTTCCTCATCAAACCCTCTCTCCAAGAACGAACCTGGATAGTTCTCTCTGCACTTCTTGGTATTACACTTTCCAGCTTCTGGTGGTATCCCTTCCTCATCAACCTCTCCCAAAGCTTTATCGTCGGGGAAAACCTCGGGGCACATTCCCTTGTCTTCAATAATCTCCTCCTTCCCACTCATATCATTACTTCACTTATCATGATTGTTTTTATCTTTCTTTACCTCATCTCTCGAAGACATAATTCAGCAATCTCCCTTTTTTATCTTCCTTTTTTCATTTTGTCTCTTCTTGTTCTTTCAAAACTTATCTCTTTTATTCCTGTCCTTGATGACCTCCTTATTGATTACTACAATGTCCTTTTTATATTCCTCATTATTATCCTTCTTTACCGCTCACACTTCCTCTCAAAAAAGATAACTACCTTTCTTTACACTGGCATTATCCTTGCTTCGCTCATTAGTGTTGGTTATACTTTCTTTATTACTCCCTCACTCCCAGTCCCTGACGCAGACGTGCAAGACGTTACTTCACTTCTCCCCTATGCATACGGTAATTTCATCATTCATGGAACATTTCCTCAGACACTCTATAGCAAGGCAATCTACTCTTACGCCCCTATTTACCATAACCTCACCACACCTGCAGGATGGTATCCTCATGTTGCATCCCAAACATATAATGCACATTTGGTTTATCTCCTTGAACACTTAGGAAAAGACTGCAGCTCAACGACCACTCTTCTCTCTGACTGGAATATTACTAGCGTTCTCTCCTCACAGGAAACCTGTGCTTTTTACGCCAACTGTGGCTTTACTAACATGACCACCCGAGGAAACTTTTGTGTTATCAATACCTCTCTTCCTCAAGAACCCACTCGAAGCATTTAAAAATACTTCTCTTTCCTTCTTTTTATGCTCACAAAAATTAAAGACACCCTTTTTGACAATCCCTATCTCTTCCGCATTACTCGCACCATCCTTGAAGCAGGAAACACAAAACAACTCACGCTTCTTCGCCAACACATTAAACCCACAGAAAAGGTATTAGACATCGGCTGCGGCACCGGAGACTTCTCCGTCATTTCTGAATCCTATCAAGGCATTGACCTTACACCTTCTTTCATTGCTTATGCACGCAAAACATACGACAAAAAATTTGATGTTATGGATGCTACGCACCTCTCTTTCCAAGACAAATCATTCACCACAACCATGCTTCTCAGCATGCTGCACCACTTCCCTGATCACCTCATCACAAAAGTCCTTGCAGAAGCAGCACGCGTATCCACAAAACTTATTGTTGTCGACCTCATCCAAAAAAAGAACCCTCTTTCAAAGCTCCTCTACAAACTTGATCGAGGAAAAAATATCAGAACACTTGAAGAACAACAAAAACTTATCTCCCAATCCTTTATCATCACACACGCCTCTGTCTTTAATGCGTCACTCCTCTATTCGCACTCTTTCATTATTGCAATCCCCAAATAATTATCCATTCTTTTTTGTGTACGCATCAATCTGACGTGCGCACAACCCATACACATTCTCATTCTTATACTCTTTATACCACTCCGCAACAAACCTTACCGTTTCTTCCCTCTTTAATTGCGGGTGCCATCCTAACCTTTCCTTTGCTTTTTTCCAGTTTAACATCAACACCTTTGTTTCATGCTTATTATCTTCTTTTTCTCCGTACTTCACCCTTGCGAACTGAAGCTCTCTTCCCATCGCATCCACTAATTCCCTCACTGTCATTTTCATATCATCTGTCGGCCCAAAATTCCATGCCTCATCAACTGGTTCACCTTTGTAGAGATTCATCCCCACTAAAAGATACCCATACAATGGCTCTAACACAAACTGCCATGGCCTTATTGCACTCGGATTTCTCACCATTAATTCCTTCCCCTCTTCGTATGCTCTTACCATATCTGGAATAATCCTGTCGCTCCCCCAATCTCCCCCTCCAATCACATTTCCAGCCCTTGTTGATGCTATCCTCATTTTCGATTCCTTTGTCACGTTTCTATACATTGCAATTGCCAATTCAGCAGATGCTTTACTTGCACTATATGGATCATATCCTCCAAGCTCATCATCCTCACTATACCCTTCCATCCTCTCTTTATTCTTGTAACACTTATCTGTGGTTATCATCACAGCAACTTTCCCTCCAGACTCTTTCATCGCCTCCAATACATTCACTGTCCCCAACACATTCGTCTCAAATGTTTCTTTTGGATTATCATATGATTCCCTCACAATTGCTTTTGCAGCCAAGTGAAAAACAATATCTGGCTTATATTTGCTCATCACCCTTTTCAAATGCTCATACTCCCGCACATCCCCTGTTATATCCTGTATTTTTTTATCTAATCGCGCAAGACTGTAAATATACTTCTGAGAAGTTGGCGGCAACGCATATCCCACAACCTTTGCACCCATCTTATGCAACCACAATACAAGCCAAGACCCCTTAAATCCCGTATGCCCAGTCACGAGAACTGTCTTTCCCCTGTAGAAACTTTCCAGCTCTTCAAATCTTCCAGGCATTTTTCGCACTGTCCCATAATTTGTTCAACAGTTCCACTTCCCTCATCGTGTCCATACACTGCCAAAAACCAGTGTGCTTAAATGCCATGAATTCCCCTTCCTTTGCAAGCTCCTTTAATGGCTCATTTTCAAGCATGCACTCTTCATCATTTGTTACATACCCAAATATCTTTTTATCAAACACAAAAAATCCACCATCAATCCACCCCTCATGCAATCGTGTTTTTTTCTCAAAATTCGTGATCTTGTTATCCTCTTCCACAGTCAAGTTTCCAAACCTGCTTGTTGGCCTTACCGTTGTTACTGTTCCTACTTTTCCATGCTTTTTATGAAAAGCAAGCAACTGATTCAGATTCACATCAGACACACCATCACCATATGTCAGGAAGAATGTGTCTGTATCAATATACCTCTCAATCTTTTTCATTCTCGCTCCTGTATTTGTATTCAATCCTGTTTCTGCAAACGTAATCTTCCAATCTGGCATCTTAAAATTTGTTAACTCTCGTACATTCTTTCCTTTCAAATGCAACTCAAAATCCCTCATGTACTCAAAATTCAAAAAATAGTTCTTAATCATATACCCCTTATACCCTAAACACAACACAAACTCGTTAAAACCGTGTGCACTGTAATGGTTCATAATATGCACAAGAATAGGAATCCCACCGATCTCGACTAACGGTTTTGGCTTGAACTCTGTCTCTTCGTTCAGCCTTGTTCCTCTCCCTCCACATAGAATGACAACCTTCATAAAATACCTTGCTGATACAAGCTTTTATAAATATTATGCCTTTTTCTCCTCTTCCACAAGCATTTTTATCCCCTCTTCAAAACTGATCTTCGGCTCCCAACCCAGCACCTGTTTTGCTTTCTTTATGCTTGCCCATATCTCCTTCACTGCAACTTCATTATGTGTAAACACATAGTTTATCTTCTGCTCAGCAACTTTCTCCACTGCTGCAACTACCTCCTGCACAGTCTGCCCTCTCCCCGAACCTATATTGATTACATCTGCCTTTTTTCCCTTCTCTCCTGCTTTCACTAATGCAGCAACAACATCATTTATGTGCACATAATCTCTTTTCAACTCAGGCGCATTCAATACAAGCTTTGTATTCCCTTTCATCGCATCAATAATTGAAGGCACCAAAAATGGTTGCTTCTGCCCCTTTCCATATGGATTAAACAACCTTACTATCACGCAATCAACATTCTTCTCCCTTGCATATTTTACGCATAACTCCTCTGCAACAGCCTTACTCTTCGCATATCCATCTATTGGATTCACCTCAGTAGACTCATCTACAGGATTTCTCTTCGGATTTCCATATACCATACACGTTGACACAAAAACCATTCTTGTTCTCTGTTGTTTACACCACTCCAACACGTTGCGTGTTCCCAGCACATTCGTCTCAACCATCTTTTTTTCACTTTCTCCTTTTCCTACTATTGCAGCAAGATGCATCACCACATCAATATGTTCTGTAACTCTCAACGGCTTTGTGATATCCTGATCCTTCTCATAGCACACCACCCTATTTCCTGTCTTCACTAACTCATCTGTTACATTCTTCCCAATAAATCCTGCTCCGCCTGTTACAAGAACTGTTTTCCCTTTCATCTTCTTTCCTTTTTCCTTTCTCTTTTTATACTTCGCGAAACCTTTAAAAGCCCCACTTTTATTGCCCATTCATGAATCCTCTTGGAACACTTTCTCTTGTCATTCCCTTGTACAATGAAGCAGATAACATTCCCTCACTCGTTCACACACTCACCTCTTGCTTCACACACGCACATATACCTTATCAACTGATCCTTGTAAACAATGGATCGTCAGACGCAACTCCAGAACTCATTGCCACATTCGCACAAAAAAATTCTTGTATTACTCCTGTTACCATCCCTGTCAACCAAGGATACGGCCATGGCATTATCACCGGACTTCACGCCGCAAGAGGCGACTATGTGGGATATACTGATGGCGATAACCAAATCCCTAGCGCGGTGATTGCCGAAGCATATACCAAGCTCTTTCATGAACACTTTGACTTAGTCAAAGGAAGAAGATCTCATCGCGAAGATGGTTTATTGAGAACTATCTGTTCTCAGAGTTATGATATCCTCTTTAGAATCATGTTTGGTGTGCCCTATTCTCAGGTTAATTCAAAACCAAAACTCATGAAGCGGAAGGTCTATGAACAGATGCACCTCACTTCAAAAGACTGGTTTATCGATAGCGAAATCATGATTCACGCGCATAAACTTGGCTGCTCTGTCGCTGAAGTGAATTACACCTTCAAAAAACGGTTTAGAGGTGCATCAGCAGTTAAGCCGCGAATCATCATTGAATTCCTCAAAAACCTCTATAAATACAAAATTCGAGAGTAATGTGATTGTACTATCGGGTTAACCATTCTTTACTGCACTTAAGGTGTTTTTCCTCCAGTTGATGTTGGTGGATCTGGTTGAGGTTTTGGTTTATCTTTTAACTCGCACGTGGTGCATGCACTATTACACACTTGCTCATTCCCATTTGCATCTCTGGGGCAATTATCAATACATATATTATTTGTCAACGTACAAGGTTTGCCCCCTCCAGGAGGTGATGGAGGTGTAGGTAGTATAGACGGAGGAGGGATGAGGGCTCCACTTGCGTCAACAGTCCTTTCATCAAACTCTCTTGTTACACCATTATAAACCTCAACAACAGTGCCAGCAGGTAGTGCATATCCTGATGGTAACTGAGCACCCCCAGTAGTTCCGCAGGGATAAACAATTGTAATATACATCTTATTAAAATTATTCAGTTTCTCATTTTTTCTTTGAGTAATACCAAGAGGAAACTCTTTTTCAAATATTCCTTCACCAGTTCCAACAATAGCACTCTGGTAATTACTTTGATCCTTCGGAGAAAAGGTTCTCTTTATAATTTGACCATTACGATCCACAAGCAAAAGGACATCAAGATACGCATCTTTTAACCAACTCCGTGTTTTGATTCTTGCTTTAAAAATACGAATATCACCTGCTTTTATTGCATCATAATACTGAGCACTAAGCGGGGCAGTTTGGTATGGTCCTGCAACATCTGAAGGAAGCTGCGGACCTCTTCCTTCACTTAGAGCTTGAAGGACTTCTTGCGTAATGTCGGTTAATAACATCGCATCTTTAACGTGTTCTCCGTGACCTCCAGCCACGATCAGATGGCGCGACGCAAAAACATCATGCGTGTTCGGGTAATTTTGCCTGCTGTTTTTAACACCAGCAACCACAGCAGCCGCGTTATCTAACGTGATCGGAATTCTTATCACGCAATACCCTCTTCGATGATAATAACCTGCCTTCTCCTGCAGCGAAGCTCCTGGAAGAGGACCTATATATGTAACTACTTTACCACCTACATTATCAACTATAAGCTGCAATCCGCCAGTTACTTCCCGAGCCAAATCAACAAACTTATTCGGAGTTTTTTGTCCTTGATAATGTGGATCTCCGAGTTCTGCATTACAATCCCACATAGCCCAAGCATAGCATGTGCCTCCAAAACGTTTAGCTAGATCTCTGTACGCGGTTTCTTCACTAATAGGATTATTGCCGCCCTTGATGTTATAGGGGTTTGTAGGATCCTGCTGGGGAGGAGTTTCTTGTGTAGGATATAAGGTGTTTCGAATGCCTCCAGAAGTGGTGGGGAAATCATTCGGGTATCCGCCTGGGTTGCTATAAGGGTCAGGCCATAAACTAATATAATTAAGCTGAGAAACCCACGGCGTCCTAGGAGAAGGACCAATAACGTTTCCAGTGAGGATGTCAGAGGAAGATTGAATGTAGAGGGAAGCGACACGGTTACTTACTTCAAGGATCTTCTCAGTCATTGGCATCTCAGCACCAGCATATATACGAATGTCCCACGGAAATGTAAGACTGAGCAGGTCAGCAATAACATGAATGACACCAAAACGAACTGATTCCCATCGAGGATCAAATGTTTCTTCTTCAAACTCGTCTAAAACAGAAACGAGATAATAACTGGTGAGAGGATTTTGTTGTTTCATATCACTCAAATAATAACCAGTAATTTCCTTTGCTCCCGGATCTTCAGCAATTTGATTCGTATGAAAATAAGAACCAAGAAATGCTTGCTCTATCTCATAAAGTCGCGAAGCAGAAACAACATAATTTTGTATAGTTTGTTGATCTTGAACAGGAAGATGCGTCATCCCACTCAATGACCTTTCTGCTGGGGAAACAAGAAGGACGAGCGCAATGATTATTAATACAATTGCTACTATAAACTTAGGACTGACACCTCTTTGCATCACCTCTTTAAGCAATGCCTTACTATATAAAAACTTATCTCGTTGACAGTATAGATTATCTAACTAGAACATTCTTTTGCAACCACCTTGAAACTCTTACACAAAAATAGGAGTCGCTACCTTAACAACTTAGCGTGACGAAACCTTTTTATAACGCGCATCGCAGCTATCACCTATGGTATTCCTCCCCTTTCTTGCAGCATTTGTCAGCTTTTTCGTAGTTATTTTTTTCACTCCTTGGCTGATTAAATACTTAAGAAAAATCAATTTGGTTGTGTATGACATGAACAAGAAAGACAAACCTCTCGTTCCTCTTTCTGGAGGGCTTGTTGTTTTAGGAGGATTCTTAGCAGGCATCACTACATTTATCTTCTTCAGAACCTTCTTTGCAGTCAATGGATCCATTATCTTAGATGATACTGCACTCAAATTCCTCTTCGCAGGCATTATTTCCATTATCATCGTCTGCCTTGTTGGATTTGTTGATGATTTAGTTGTGCAAAATCCCCAACAATCCTCAGGACTTCGCCAATGGCAAAAACCCCTTCTCACCCTCTTTGCAGCAGTCCCCCTTATGGTAGTCGCTGCAGGAGAAACAACCATGATTGTTCCTTTCATCGGCCATGTGAACTTTGGCATTTTTTATCCCCTCCTCTTTATCCCACTCGGATTTTTAGGTGCATCCAATATGGTCAACATGCTTGCAGGGTTTAACGGACTTGAAACAGGCATGGGCATTATTTATTTAAGTGTGCTTGGACTCTATGCATATGTGCACGAACGATATATTGCTGCACTCCTTGCACTCGTTGTTGTAGCAGCACTTATTGGCTTTTACTTTTACAATAAATACCCTGCACAAATCCTCCCTGGAGACTCTCTTACCTACTTTCTCGGCGCAACACTTGCAACCATTGCAATCCTGGGAGACCTTGAAAAAGCAGCACTCATCGTTTCCATACCCTTCTTCATCGAATTTATCCTCAAAGCACGAAGCAAGTTTGCTGCATGCAGCTACGGCAAATATGTTGATGGCACCATTCATTCATTCTCCAAAGGCATTTATTCTATTCCTCACTTTTTTACTTGCACAGGAAAATTTACTGAAAAAGAAATTGTTTACTACATCTTTTTCATCGTCTTTTTAATTTCCAACCTGATCTGGGTGATTTAACATGTCACCTTTTCGCACACTCTTCTCTCGACTGATGCATAATCCACTCATCAAAGATAATACTATCCTCTTTGTTGGCAGCTTTATCGCAGGCATCCTCGGCTTCCTGTACCACTTCTTCATGGCACGCTCCCTCGGACCTGCAGATTATGGCATTCTCGGCACTATCCTCTCAGGATTTTACATGGTCAATGTCGCATTCGTCAACACCATTCAAACAGCAATCTCACGATTTGCAGTCCAATTCCACACCCACAAACAACAATCCAAACTTGCTTCCCTCCTTTTTCACTCCAGCAAAAAACTTCTCCTTTATACATTCATTGCCTACATTGCTTACGCACTTCTTACTCCACTCCTTTCCCGTTTCTTTACCATTTCCATCCCCCTCTTACTCTTTTCAGGACTTCTCGCATTTCCTGTTGTCCTCATTCCTGTTGCACGCGGCATCTTACAAGGAACACAATCCTTCACTGCATTGAGCATTAACGTCTTCGTTGAAGGAGCTGCCAAATTCCTCTCTGGAGCACTTCTTGTCTATCTTGGATTCAAAGTCTTCGGCGCAATTGCAGCAATTCTTATTGCATACCTCATCACTCTTCTCTTCTTCTATAAACCGCTTCACCACCTCTTTTTTCTTCACAAAGAACCTTTTGCAACAAAAGAAGTCTACACCTACACTCTCCCTGTCTTACTTATGCTTCTCAGCCTTACTGCATTCTTCAGCGTTGACGTTTTGCTTGTCAAACACTTCTTCAGCCCAGAAGATGCTGGCTTCTACTCTGCACTTTCCTTGTTAGGAAAAGTCATCTTCTTTGGAAGCTTATCTATAAGTCAAGTCATGTTTCCTAAAGTATCAGAACTTGCAGACAAAGGAGAAAAAACTCATCCTCTTTTCTTGAAGTCTCTTGGCATTCTTGTCTTTTGCCTTGCTGTTGCCATCATTGTTTTTTTCAGCTTTCCACAACTCCTTGTTTCCCTTCTTTTTGGAGATGCATTTCTTTCTATCATCCCTCTTGTTGGCCCATTCGCACTCTTTATCGCTGCATACAGCCTTGTTTACTTCACCTGCTTCTATTCAATTTCCCTCAAGAAAACATTCTTTATTTATATCCTCATTTTTTTTAATATTCTCCAAATAGCTCTCATCTGGATCTATCATGTACACTTAAACCAGATTGTCTATCTTCTTATCCTTCTCATGACTATTCTCTTTGTTGCTCTTGTTTTATTAGAACTTCTCATCAAACCTTCACGTTCAAAAATATTGTTACCTGTTCAGCAAACCTTAAAATAGCACACTTCATTCCTCTTTCTATGAAGCACCCTGCTATTACTATTATCATCCCTGCAAAAAATGAAGCACACCGCATTGGACCAACACTCCAAAGCTATGCCACTTATCTTAATACTCATTACGCTCATCGTTATACACTCCTTGTTGTTTTGAATAACTGCACTGACACTACTTCACAGGTTGTCCGTACTTTGAAACGACGATTTCCTGCAATCACACTCATCGAAACTCCTGACCCTATCGGTAAAGGAGGAGCAGTCATTGAAGGATTCAGACGTGCACGCACACCCCTTGTTGGATATCTTGACGCTGATGGAAGCACACCACCTTTTGCTTACCTTCATCTTATCAACAATATCGGCTCATCATCAGGCATCATCGCATCCCGATGGATGCCCTCATCTCATGTTTATCCTCATCAGAGTTTCAAACGACGCATCGCATCCCGCGCATTCAACCTCTTCACCAAAATTTTATTTTTCCTTCCCTTCAAGGACACTCAATGCGGTGCAAAAGTATTCAAGACATCAGCAGTATCATCCATCATCAACAAACTTTATATCACCCAGTGGGCCTTTGACGTTAATCTTCTTTATGTTCTTATCAAAGAAAAATTTTCCATTAAAGAAACTCCCACCACCTGGTATGACAAAGAAGGATCACGATTACAGTTTCCCAAAACACCTGTCAAAATGTTTTTCTCACTCCTCAGACTTCGCTTGCTTTACTCACCATTCGCATTTGTTGTCACACTCTATGACAAACTCCCTGAACCTCTCAAAATCCATAACTGGTGACTTCATGAAAAAACTCAACCTCGGATCATCCACAGACATCAAACCAGGATACGTTAATCTTGACAGCGTGAAAACTTTCGGAATAGATGTTGTGCATGACCTTGATATCTTTCCATACCCTTTTCCAGACAACGAATTTGATGAAATCTTCTGCAGCCATATCCTTGAGCATGTTACTGATTTTATACAAACAATGAAAGAACTTCGTCGAATTGCAAAGCCTAAAGCAAAAATCATTGTTCGCGCACCTCACTTTTCCTGTGGCGTGAGCTACCGCGACCCCACACACCGAAGACTCTTTAGCTACTTTACATTTGATTACTTCACTGCAGATTGTCCTTATGCACCTGCCCAATTTAAAATTCTTACTCGAAAACTTAACTTCACCCGACTTGCCTTTCCCTTCCTCAATATTCTTTTTAATCCTTTAATCAATTTGAGCCCCACACTGTATGAACGGTTTTTCTGCTGGATGCTGCCAACAGCAGAATGCCTCTTTGAACTTGAGGTTATCAAATGAAAAAACCACTCCTCTCTGTTGTTATTCCTGTAGGACCTCACCGCACCTTAGACGTGCTTGAAAGCTTGAAACAGCAAACACAGAAAGTCGAAATCATTATTGAACAAGGGCCAAACCCCTCCCAGAACAGGAACAGAGGGGTTGCAAAAGCTCACGCAGACATCATTGCTTTTGTTGACTCGCACTCCATTCTCCCCCCCCAATGGGCACGCACCCTTCTTTCATTCTTTCGTACGCACCCTTCTATAGATATTGTTGGAGGACCGCAACTCACCCCTCCTGATCAAGGTGTCTTTGCAACCCTTAGCGGATACGCTTTAAGCTCACCTTTTGGTGCGGCAAGCATGAGCGCACGCTACTCTCCTCTCTCATTCACTCTTCATGCTGATGAACGATCACTTACATCTGCAAATCTCGCTTGCAGAAAACACGTCTTTTCAACCACACTCTTTGACGAATCTCTTTATCCTGGAGAAGACCCAAAATTCATCACTGATGCAAAAAAGGCACAGTACTCCATTGCATACTTTCCCGATCTTTTTATTTATCACAAACGACGATCAACCCTTTTTGCCTTTGCACGTCAAATCTTCAACTATGGCTTTGTTCGACCATTCACGCAACCCTTTTTTCAGATTATTAAACAGCCACTCTTCCTCATACCAAGCTTGTTTGTTCTTTATATCATTCTTCTTATTCCTCTCACCTATCTTTATTTCCTCTTCATCACTCCTTTCTTCCTTTACATTGCTCTTACTCTTGTTTTCTCTTTCTATCTCGGAATGAAACATAATGACATTCTTGCATTCTTCATGCTTCCTTTCATCTTTTTTAGCATTCACTTTAGCTATGGCATAGGATTTATCTTAGGAACTGTTACCCGCTTCACACGACCATGACCACACTTTCCATTATCATCTGCACTTACAACGGAACTCACCATATCAGACGTTGCCTCGATTCCATACTCCGACAATCATTTACAGATTTTGAAATCCTTTGCGTCGATGGCATGAGCAAAGATGACACACAAGCTATCATCAATGAATATGCGTCCAAAGACAAACGCATCAAACTCCTCATCAACCTCCAACGATTACCGGAAGGTGAAGGAAACGGAAAATGGCTGGGATATCATGCATCAACAGGAAACGTCATAGGATTTATTGACCAAGACAATGAACTTCAAGACAAAACCCTTTTTCAATCTGTTATTAACCTTTTTTTATCACCCCTATCATCATCTTTTATTGGTGTCCTCGGAGGACAAACACATCGCCTTCTTGACCCTCCAGTTGTCCGCTACGTTGCACTTTTTGGCACAGATTCCTTCTTCGCATACCGGTCACTTGACTTTATCAGACACCTCACCTCTCCTGATACGCTCACCATCAAAGAATTTCCATTCCAACGCTTTACTCTCACTAAAGAGCATATGCTCTTAACTGGTGGAAACTGCTTCTTCTACTCACGAAAAGACCTTGAATCTATTGGAGGATACACACAAGATGTTCTTGTTGTGCAAGATCTTCTTCACTTCAATAAAACATCAGTTGTTGTTATTCCTGACGCAACCAAACATTATGCTGAAAAGAACTTGTATACTCTTGCAAAAAAGAAATTCTTTTGGGGAAGAAATTATCATTCCTCAACTGCACTCTCACGCCAATTTAACTATTTTCCTCAAAATTCTGTTTCATTGAAAGCGTTTATCAAAAATCTCCTTTTTAATATTTTTATCATTCCAAACTTTATCATTACATACCGCATGTATCACTTTTCAAGAGATCCTGTCTGTTTTTTCTTTCCTCTTCTTGCTTTTTTCAACACCATCGCTTATGGCGCAACCTTTCTTGCTGCAAAAATCACTCGTAGATAACTTCATACATTATCAAAATAGGTTTTTGCTTTTGTTCATCAGCAAAATACCCCCTCACTGCCTTCAAACGATGTCTATTCTTTTCCATCCACTCAAACACTGCGTCTGGCTGCTTTTCAAATACAGATACTTGCAGATACTTTGGTTTTAACTCTTGTATCTGCTCCTCAATCTTCTCAACTGTCATATCAAAGCTTGCAACCTTTCTTTCTGTATAATACATCATCTGCGGAAACGCTTGCGACATGAGAACGTCATCCTTATTTGAGTTCTCTCTCACCCATATCCCTGCATCCTTCAACTGCCAATAGGTATCCTTTTTGTTGTCAATCAAGCCCTTTCCGTGAATGAACTGCGCGTATCCTCCTATGCCTATTAATCCGATGATTACTATTCCTGCAACAACCTTTAGAATCACTTTCTTTGATATAATCTTTTCACCAAACTTTTCAATTATATTTCTAATGCTTAGCGCACCTTTTCCAATGATGTATCCTAAAAATGGCATCCATAACAGCACCCATCGATCTTCTGTGTTCCGAATATAAAAAATGTAGAATGCGGACACTACAATTAGTAACAGCACGCTGAACAATTTTGGATCCAAACACTTCTTCTTTTCCTTCACTAAAACATCTCCATAGAGAAGGAAGCTTAAATATGCAATTATACCAATAATAAAGAGCACAAACAATACTCCTTCTGTTAGATTGTAAAAATATTTCAGATTATACCATCCAAATGGAAGATTCACTTCAAACGCGCTTGAATACTGTGATTTGAAACCAAATGGTGTCTTAAACTGCATCCACGACCAAACAAAATAGGGCAATAACGCAATTATATATGCACCAAGAAAATAATAATTACCCTTGTTCTTAAATGCCTCAAGCCTTTCTTTCACCAAAATAAAAATGGCAAGTACGAGAGGAATAAGCAGCCCAGACACCTTAAACATCAATGCTAATGCTGCGCATACTCCTGCAATTACCATAAGCACTGACTTGTTAGACTTCCAATATTTCCACGCAGCCCATATTGCCCCTACTTGAAAACACAATGATAAAAAATCCGGCTGCACTCTTGCAGACCAAAAAAGAAACGTCCAACTTACTGCGGCAATGGCAGCAGCTATTATTCCAATTTTTTCATCAAACATTTCTTTTCCAAGGAAGAATATGAGCAGCACCAAGATCGTTGAGGGAATGACCACTAATAAAAATCTGATTGCTACTTCTCCTCCACCTGCACCAATAAACCACGATGCAATCAACTGAAACAAGGGAGGACGCTGCGGATTATAACTAAAAAAAGTATCCTTTGCAAAATGATTCGCTAACCCCATATATTCTGATTCATCCCACCACAATGCCTGGTCTTTTGTTTCTATGAGGAAATATAAGCGCAAGAGAAATGCACTTAACACAATAAGGATGAGAAGCATATGATATGGGTTCTTGAGCCAGCCTTTGATTTTGTCCATTTGATGCTCTTTTTTTTGGCTTTCCATTTTTTTGCTCATTAGTTTTAAGAATAATTCTCAAGTTTTACTTTTCTTCCTCTCCTTTTTACCCCAAACTATATAAACCCTTCTTAGTCCTTTTGCTTATCTCAGTATTCCACTTCAAAACTTTATTACCAACGAGGGACATATCATGGGGGGGCCAGATGAAAACAAAAGATCGCGACTTTGCTTCTTACTTGGCTATTGTAGACAGTTTCATCGACCAAAGTAGCCTGCCCCAGACTGATGCAGCACTCATCAAACAAGAACTCAAAACATTCATCACCGTCCGATTTAAAAAAGACAAATGGGTCCCTCCAGAAATTACGAAATTTTGCACTGACTGGTACCGAGAATTCTATCGAATGGTTGATGGACAAGACCCTTACAAACTCCTGAAACAAAAATCGAATGAAGAAGCCTTGAAAACACTCCGCTTCATCAACAGCGAAAACCTTCAGGAATGCATTGCCGCATCCATTGTCGGAAACAAAATTGATTACGGCGCATGCCTCTTAGGAACATATGACCTCAATCAACTTAAACACGATCTTGAACACTTGCGTGATTTTCCCCTTCATGTCGATGAAACTGCCATCTTCAAACAAAAACTCAAAACAGCACAAACAGTCCTCTTCCTTCCAGACAACAATGGAGAAATCATCTTTGATACACTCCTTCTCAAGAAGATTAAGGAACAGGTAGGGAAGGAAAACCTTTTCATCATGGGAAAAGAAACACCCATGCTTAATGATGTGACTGTTTCTGAACTCTCTGAATTGCACATCGATGATTATGGACAAATCGTTTCCAGCGGTAGCAACTGCTTTGGACTTCATACTGAAGACGTCTCTGACGAATGCAAAAATATTCTTAACCAAGTAGATCTTATCATCGCAAAAGGACAAGCATACATGGAATTTTTCACCGAATATAATTTCTCTAATGTCATACACCTGCTTACTGTGAAATACCCTATCATCAGCCCAGCCTTTGGCACGCTCCCCTCAGGATACAATGTTGTCATGTGCTCTGAACGATACGCCCACCTTGGCAAAAACTATTTTGGAGGAAACACCAATGAAACAAACTGAATACCTCCACATCCTTGAACAATTTCCAACAAAGAAAGTACTTGTCATTGGAGACTTTTGCCTCGATGAATATCTTCACGGACACACTGAACACACCTCACCAGAAGCACCAATCCCTCGTGTTATTATCCACAGCAAAAAATATGTTCCCGGAGCAGCAGGCAATGTCGTTTGCGGCGTCCGCGCACTCGGCGCAGAAACGTATGCTGTTGGCGTTATTGGCAGAGACACCAATGGATCAATCCTTCTCTCCGAACTCCATACAAGAGGCATTCAGACTCAAGGAATTATCGCACTCCGCGGAAGAAACACACCCACTTACTCCCGCGTCGTCTCTGGAGGAAAACAATACCCTGAGCAACAACTCGTCCGCTTCGATGTAGAAAATGTTGCTCCTATCCCCTCAGAAACAAGAGACATGATCAGGCAATATATTCTTACTCTGATTCCAAAAATGGATGCTGTTCTTGTTGCAGACTATGATGAAATAGGAGGCATTGGCATTGTTGATGAAGAACTTCTCCACACTATCACAACCACCGCACGCACACATCATATTACCACTATCGGCATTTCCAGACAACGCATCACTCTTTTCACCCAATTTACTGCAATCATTCCCAATGAAATTGAAGCAGGAAAAGCACTTGGGAAAAACCTTATCACTGAACACGATATTTACGATGCTGGCAATGCATTACGAACAACACTAGACCTTGAAGCTGTTATTATTACCCGAGGAAAAGATGGCATCTCTTTTATTGACAATCATGAAACCTTCAGCTGCCCAAGCTTTGCTACAAAAGTTGTCGACACAACCGGTGCTGGAGACACTGTTACCTCTCTTATTACTCTTTCTTTCATTAGCCAAGCATCAACACTTCATGCAATAGAACTTGCAAACTACGCCGCTGCTATCACTGTCTCCAAACAGGGAACAGTATCTGTGACGCCAAAAGAAATTCAAGACTTCATTAACACCAAATATTCCATTGGCATTAAAAAACTTAAGACCAGAGAAGAACTTCATACTATCGTTGCAAACCTCAAAGAACAGCAAAAAAAGATCTTACTTCTCAACGGCTACTTCGACCCTCCGCATGTTGGTCATATTCACCTCATGAACAAAGCAAAAGAGCATGGAGACATCCTTGTCGTTGCACTCAATACTGACAAATCAGTCCACGAAAACAAAGGACCAGGAAGACCTTTCCTTGCCCAATCAGAACGCGCAAAAATACTTGAAGGCATCGAATCAGTCGACTACATCACTTTTTATGATGAACTCACACCTATCAAACTCATCCAGGAAATCAAACCTGATATCTTAGTCAAAGGCAATGACTACAAACCAGAAGAAGTCGTTGGAAAAACCATTGTTGAATCGTATGGAGGAAAAGTTTTGCTTGTCGATGTCATGAAAGGACTTTCAAGCGATGCCATCCTTGAATCCATCAAACTTGCAAACGCAAAACCATGAACCGAGACCATATTATTGAAACCATCAAAAAGCAAAATGGCATTGTATTTGCAGAACCAGCAATCGTTCACCGCTGCCAATACAGCGGCAGAAACATCCTTGCAAAAAATAGCAGCTTTACCTCGGACTGCGTTGATCATCGAGGATACGTTCCTGTTGAATGGTGGATCATGTCAAAAACCCTCGCAGGAAACGACATCACAAAAGAACACGAAGGTATTTCACCCCTTCTTATTCACACAGACAACGGCACAGAAAAAATCCTTCTCTCTGACGCTATCATCCTTGTCCAACAGGATCTTCTTGGAGATTATGCAAGCACCTGGCCACTGACCAAAGTCCTTGACATCGGTGGAGACCCTGTTGTTCCTAGCTTTTCATCTGCAGAAGAAGTGCCTCCTATTCCCTGCCACGTTCATTCAGGCATCATCACAAACGGAAAAGCACACGGCCCTGGAAAACTTGAAGCATATTTTTTTCCACCAGTTACCGTTCCTCCATACAATAAAACTATTGGCAAGACAATTACCCGACTTGGCATCAAACCTGATGTCACCAAAGAAACTTTTATCACCGCACTCACACAGTTCGGAAAAAACGATGATATGTATACCCTCTGCAATGTGTATGAGATTCATCCTTACGATGGATGGACAATACCTCCAGGAATCGTTCATGCACCAGGACCATGGCCAACCTTTGAAATCCAAAGACCACAAGATGATTACAACCTCTCCAGCTGGCAACTTGGTAAACGATTTACTGACCATGAACTTCATCCCCATAAACAAAACCTTCAACTTCGCGGCTTGAAAGATGAAGAAACTTATTTTACTGAAGTAGTTAATTGGAAACTCACAACTCACCCTGAATTCAAACACAACCACTATCGACCGAGTACAGTTATAGAACAAGGACCTTGGGGAAGAAGAATACAAATTTTCTTTGACGCATTCTATGGAGAAGGATTTGAAATCAACCCAGGCAAAGCATTTCATAGACCTGCTGACACAAAACCCTTTGCAGGCATTGTCTGGAGCGGCAAAGGAACTATTAATGACAATCACCTTGATGTGAACAAATCTCATGAAAAAGAATTTCTTGTTACTCCACGCACTCCTGTTACCATTACTAACACAGGAATAACTCCTCTCCTTATTTATACTGTATTTCCAATTGATGAAACTAACACTGCAGATGATCCACTCTCTTTCTTGCATGCTACCCCCCTTGGAAACAAAATCAAAACCAGAGAAGAAATTACTACCCTTGTTCAAGACCTCCGAGCAAAGAATCCTCAGATCACCATCGTTACCACAAACGGATCATTTGACATCCCTCACATTGCGCATGTGTATAGCCTTCTCAAAGCGAAACAACATGGAGATATCCTTATTATTGGACTCAATTCAGACTCATCCATTCAGCAATACAAATCTCCAGACAGGCCTATTAACCCTCAAAGCCAGCGTGCGCTCATGCTTGCCGCATTTTCCTTTGTTGATTACATTACTATCTTCGACGAAACAGACCCTCGCGAATTCTTGAAAACAGTCAAACCAAACGTCCACTTCAAGTCTGCGTCAGGATTCAAGGGCATCGAAAAAGACGTTGTAGAAAAATATGGCGGTAAAATCGTCCTTGAACAGGACGTTCCCGGACTTTCAACAACACACATGATTGAAAGAATAATCGCCTCTTTCAAAAAATAATCATTTTAGTATTTTTTTTATTTCATCAACCACTTGCCTTGGCTTAATACTATTTGCTAGTTCTTCATTAAAAACATCATCAAAGAAATGCTCCTTCAACAATGGACTTACTATTTTGCTTACCAAACCATATTCTTCAATCTCCCACGGCGGAGTGCAAAAGAATAATGCAACCACTTTCTTTTTCATTACAATGCCCATATGCAACGCCAATGTATCTCCCGCAACAATGACATCACATAATTCTACTACTGTTGCAAACTCTCTCAGCGAATTATTACTGTCATTTTCATATACTTTTATTTTTTCCTTTCCTAATTCTTCTTTCATCTCTTTCTTTATCTGCTCCTCAACCTTTCCGCCTAACAACATCACTCTACCTCTTGTTTCCTTATCTATCAACCGAATTAATTCCAGTACATTCTTCTTTGACCAATGCTTTGCTCCCCACCGATCACCTGCACCTACATTTATCCCTATAATTTTTTCATCATTCTTTATTTTTTGTTTCTCTTTCCACTTCTCTGCATATTCACACTCATCCTCTTCCAGATTTAATGCATATCCGTTCTTTTTGAATGGTAATTCGGCAACCTCATAAAAAGCCTCTTGAAATGTCTTTCTATTTTCCTTGTTCAGCGTATCAGAAAACACCCTTTCCAAAAATGGCTCAGCAGCCTTATTATAACATGACGGATGACCATCATTATCTAAGAAAAACCCATACCTCTCTTTCGCCTTCACTCGCGCTGCAAGCGCTGTTCCTGGAGGGGCAACCTCCAAACTGAACAACACATCAAACTCCTCTTGCTGCAACCGCAATATTGTATCCAGATTATATGACCACACTCTATCCACATCTGGATTATTCGATAACAAACTTTTATTATACTCATCCGCAATCCAGGTAATTGAACATTCCTCACCATACTTTTGTTTTATGCCTCTTAACAAGCTTGTTGCTCTTAATACGTCGCCTGTCGCACCCAACTTAATAATGACAATTTTTTTGCTTATTGGATCATAAAACTTGCACTCCTCGCAACTTGTGTATTTTTCAGCCTTCAAAATATCACACGCATATGGCCCTGGAAAAGACCTACAATTTCGATTCCATTTATACTTCATTTTACCCTCCCTTTTCCTTCTTTCACCTAAACCTTTAATAACTTTCTCCTCCTTTTTTTTGTATGCAAGTCTACATCGCAGGGCCCCTCTTTACAGATGCAGAACGCACCTATCTTGAAAAAATAGACAGCCTCTGCAAGAAAGCAGGATTAAAGACGTATCTCCCCCATAGAGATGCAGGCCTCTTCACTGGAGATGCAAAAGAATTAAAACACATCTTTGAACTTGATAGAAAAGGAGTAGACAACAGCAAAATAATGGTTGCTGTCCTTGACGGTATCAAGGTAGACGATGGAACTGCCTGGGAGATGGGATACGCCTACGCAAAAAAGATCCCCATCATTGGCATCGTGAACGACTTCAGACTCTTTGATCCCCTCATTCAGTTTAACCCTATGATTCACCAATCCGTTACTTTAGTTAAAACTCTCGATCAACTCAAAGAAGCACTACAAAAACATATAAATCATGATTAAACACTCTGGATGTTATATCACCTTTGAGGGCATGGAAGGCGTTGGCAAGTCTTTCTTCCTTGAAAAAATAAACAACACTTACCCAAAGGAATTCACCATTCTTCTTGATGATGACCTTGAGGGATATGGACTTGCACTCTTCAACCTCCTCCACAAAAAAGACGCACTCCTTCGTCAACAAGATCCCTTAGTTGAATTCTTTTCCTTCAGCGCTATTGACCACGACTGCATTTCCAGAACTGTCTTGCCTGCACTCACTGCAGGAAAAACAGTCCTTCAAGATAGAGGAGTTGATACTACCTGTTTATATGCAGCACTCCGCATGAAAGGAGAACTGGAAGACAGTTTGCGCCTTCTCCTTGACATTCGAAAACGCATCGGACTTTTCCCTGACCACACCATTTGCATCGTTGATGACTTTACCACTTGCATCCAACGAGCGCAACAACGCAATGGAAAACCATACACGCGATCAGAACTTACCTTCCTGAAACAGATTGAACTTGGCTTTCGCGTTCTGCATGATCTCTTTCCTGAACGAGTTCACCTTGTTGAACGAGGGAAAAAAACACCAGGAGAAATGACCGAACACCTTTATCAGCTAATCAAGCGGCTTCGTTGACTGCATTTCTACTTCACGCCATCCATCCTTGTATTGCTGCTTTTTCACTTTCGCTTCGTACATTGCACGCATCCACGCATACGCACGAGCACCCATTAACATCAAAAACCAGGCATACTCAGCAACGTCCTTTGGATATCGTATCATCTTTAACCCTCTTTTTGCTTCTCCCAAAAACGTGTTTTTCCTCTCTCTTTTCTCTCCAACTGTTCTTGTTAATGATATATGCCCTTTAATATTCCTCTTCTTTTGATTTATCCAGTCTTTCATGTTCTGCGGATTCAGGACAAATACTCTTGCATTTTCCGCATATCCTATCTTCAATCCTTTCTCCCAAAACAAGTGAGGAATCACGTTATCCTCAGAGGATTCTGTTGAAAAACTCTTTATCACCCCATTTCGGATTGCAAATAGATATCCTGAAACCTCAAAAAACTTCTTTTTCTTTGCAAGCTTCACCCTTGTATTGTTCATTTCGTCAAACGCGAGATGCGCCCAGAAGCCGAACATTGTGTTTCTCTCATTCACTGCAACAGGATGACCACACACCACACCAATCTGATTGTCTTTGAAAATATTCATAACCTCTTGCAACGCGTTTGGATCAAGATACACATCTCCATCTGTAAACATAAGAATATTCTTTGTATCTTCTGACCAGTATTCTTCCATCATTTGATTTAATGTCACACTTTTTCCTTCACCGCTATCACGCACAAACTGCACCTTCTTATTATCTCCAAACCTCTTTTTGATATACTCTTCTACCTCTGGAAAAGGATCGGTTACTATGATCTTGAACTCTTGATCACATTTCTGAGAAAGCAGGGCATTTACTGCATGCTCTGTTGCTTTTGGCTCTTTGTAGGAAGTGACAATAACACGAATCATCCTATTTATCTCTGCAGAAACCTTTTAAAACTTTCTTCATTTTAAACAATTATGGATTTCACTAACGAATCAGTTCGGAAGAAAACTATTGGAGTCATGCAAGAAATATCAAAAAACAGACAACCAGAACTGAACAGAACACTTCATTCTCTTCTCACCCCTGCAGAACAAGAAATACAACGATTTGTTGATGGACTTGCATTCCAAGAAGGAGCATGGTATCGGCCAGCGCATAATGTTATCGTCCCTGCATCCATGATTGCCATTTGCAGATATGGAAGCTATAGCACATTCGATATTTCTGGAGAAACAGCTACCTATATTCAACATGCACCCTATCCCCGAGACCTTGTCTTTGTTGCACAACTTCATGACGTTGGCAACTCCAGAATGAAAATAGAAGAAACAACCAAAGGAGCAGACTGGGAACGCGTTGATAAACGATGGACACATATGCAGATTGGCAGTGACATGCTGAATGAACAGCTCAAAGACCTTCGCGCTCGAGGAATTCTTGATATACCAGACGAGAGAATTGCAGAACTCCGAGCCATTGTTGCCACACACGATTTTCCTTATATTGAAGGCATGCCTCTCAAAGACCCTGAAGCACGCGCACATCGAGGCGCAGACAGAACATTTGTACCTTCAGTATTAAGCTTTTGGAAAGACTTCATCGCTTACTGTGTAACTCCAAAGTACCTTGATGGAGCACGAAAACTCGGATTAGAACTCACTCCAGAAACATTCCTCAGTGCACGACTTGCATTCTTCTATGATAATAGAAGTCCACTTTCAACTGTTCCTGATGCCCTTCAGCATACACATAGTCTTGACAAACGACTTGCATCATGGAATGAAGGAGGACGTTGCGAACCTGCATACACAGACGTTGAAAAACGTGTTATTGATGCCATGCTCACTCGTAGATCACATGAAGTTGCTGCAGTTACCTCGGGAAGTATGCATACTTCTGATGATTTTGGAGCTCTCTTTGAGAGAGCATTTGTTGATGAAACTACAACACTCCTTTCTTATGCTGCAGGAAATCCAGCTGCACTTACCGTTTCTCCATCGTAGAACTTATACGCTCTTAGAATATTTATTCTTTTTTGCCTTTACTCAGGCACTTCAATACTCGTTTCCGCAACCCTCACCAAAACCTTTTTTTCACCCGTCTTCATCACACACTCCAAGCGACACTTTGAACGCCCATGCTTCCCAATGTTTGAAAACTCAACCTTTTCAATGACTGCAAGAATCCCCTCAACCACTATCTTATCTCCCACCTTCAACTCTTTGACTAGTTTTTCTGGCATACCCTTCATCTCCTTTGAAACCTTTATAAACCTTTTTCCACTCCTATAGATATGCACCCTGCATTCATTGTCCTTTCTGGAGGTTTAGACAGCTCTACAGTAGCATACTACACCAAACACAAACTTCACGCATCCCCTCTTCATTGCTTTTTCTTCAATTACAAACAACGAACACTTCGACAAGAACTCTTATGCGCCAAACGCATTAGCACATCCATAGGAGCTTCACTTACCACCATTAACATTCAATGGCTTGGAAAAGCGAGCAAAACACTCATCACCACCACACGCAAAACACCCCAGACAACACTTACTGATTTAGATAATATCACAAAAGAACGAGAAACAAGAAAACTCTGGTGGGTTCCTTGCAGAAATTCCGTTTTCCTCCTGAGCGTCCTCGCATACGCAGAATCATACCACCTTGCAACAGGCAGTCGCCCTGTCATTTATTCCGGCATCAAACGCGAAGGACGAATTCCTATGAAAGACACCACTCCTCAATTCTTGAAAAAAATTAATGAACTTGCAGAAGAAGCAACATACCATGGAGGATACCTGATTGAGGCTCCCCTCATGGATCTTGATAAAGACCAGGTTGTTGCGCTTGGGGAAGAACTCCACGTGCCCTGGCAAGACACGTTCAGCTGCTACGTTGGAAAAGGATATACAACAACACATAGAAAAAAAATTCCAGTGCACTGCGGCACCTGCTCCAACTGCAGACTCAGACAAACAGGATTCTACTGGGCAAACATTCCTGATCCGACCATCTACTATGAACATTAACCTCTCGCAACTCTTTTAAAAACATCTCCCCACACCCTTTTATGAAACGCCACCTCATTGTGTATTTGCATGGCATTGGTGATCATCTCATGGCAACACCAGCCATTCACCAGTACAAACAAGAGCATCCTGATACAGAGCTCTACCTGTTGAGCGTTGGCAACAATACCTTCAAAGACCTCTGGAAACATAATTCTGACATTACCGAAGTCCTTCTCAGCACACTCACCCACAACCCCCACTATGGAAATCCTCTCTTCTGGATTACTGATTACCCTATCATTCACAAAGATATTACACACCTTCAGAAGATATACTCATTTGACCGTGTCTTTTTCATCGTTCATTTCTTTATTCCAGCAAAATTGTATGCTCATCTTCCCCTCTCTCGATACCGCACACACAAAAGCGCCATTGTTGCAAAAAAACTTGGCGTTTCCCTTCACCCATCATCATACCTCTTACCATTAAGTTCACAGGAACAAGACTTTGCACACCACTTTTTCTCCACACACTCCCTCAGAAAAAAAGTTGCAACCTTCCACTATCTCGGCTCCTCTCCAACCAAATCACTCACCCCAGAACATGCAACACACATCGCAACATTTCTCGTTCAACACGGATACACTGTCATCGTTTTATACAGCACAGCAACTCAAGAAGATGTGACTCCCCTTCACGGAGACCATATCATCTCCTACTACTCGGACAACATTCTCCACACCGCAGCACTCATCAAAAAAAGCACTGTCTTTATCGGCGTCGACTCAGGCATCGCCCACGTCGCCGCAGCAGTCCACACCCCTGTCTTCACCATCCTCATGAAAGACATCTGGATGCACAACTCTACAGTCCTTGGACACCCTGTTATCCAACATTCCTTCAAAAAAAACAACCTCGAAAACCTCTTCATCACCCTTTCTTCTTTCCTCTCTTCATTATCCTCACGGTAAGATTTATATCCCTTCCTTTACCCTTCCACTTATGAAACAGCTCACCATCCTTTACGCAGCACCGGAAATTACACTTCCTGGAACTCATGGCGGGTCAAGCCACGTTTATGGAGCTGTTACCTCATTTATCCATCTCGGCCATGACGTTATCCTCATCACCAGCAAAGGTCCTGGACAACGCTTTTTTGAACGCACACCCCACCTCACCTCTTTTCGCGTTCCCATTTCACGCTCCCGTCTCCTCAAAAACATTTCTTACTTCCTCTCCGGGCTCCTTCTTCCTCCCATTCTCTTCCTTTTCCGCTCTATTGACATTGTGTATGAACGATCACGCATCTTCGGAGGCTTCTTTACCCTCTGGGCTTGCATTTTCAACAAACAATCAGTCTACGAACTCAATGAACCTCTCGAATCTTTTTGCCTCAACAAAAAATGGATGCGCCCTCTTGCAATCTTTTTTGGTAGATTCATTTCACGACACGCGACCCTCGTTACTGGAACACACCACAGCTTCTTCACCACCATTCGTGATGCGCACACCATTCTTATCGACTACGGTGCAAATCCAACCCTGTTTTCTCCCCGTGTTCATTCACAACCAGTTCTTTCACGCTACAACCTCACCCCAGGGAAAGTCGTCCTGTACAGCGGCAGCTTTGCACCCTGGCACGCGCTTCATTCTATCATTGCAGCAGCGCAACTTGTTACCAAAAAAAATAAAAAAATAAAATTCCTCCTTATCGGCAATGGAGACCAATATTCTTCTCTTCAAAACATGATTGCATCCCGTGGCCTCAGCAGCAATGTTATCCTCACCGGGAGCATTCCCTACACTCATATGCCCCAGTATATCAACGCAGCAACCATTACTCTTGCACTCTTTGATCGAACACATCCTCACTTCAAAACCCATGACTATTTCTATTCCCCCATCAAACTTCATGAATACAAAGCAAGTGGCAAACCTATCATCGCAAGCAACTTTGGAAACTTGAAAAAATATGTCATTGATGGAAAACATGGATACCTTGTCAATGAGTCACATGTTTCTCAACTGGCACACACTATCCTCACTTTGCTTTCTGACACAAAAACACTCCATGCAATGAGCGTTTTTAACAGAAAAGAAGCACGCACCAGTTACACCTGGGATGCTGTCAACACCCACATCCTCAAAGAACTCTTCTCCTCCAGAAAACCTTTAAAACACTCTTAAAACTCTTTTTCCCATGCGCCTCAAACCCCTTCACCTGCTGATCATTATACTCCTTTTCTCAGCATTCCTTAGATACTCATTTATTGACCTCAACCGATTTGAAGGAGAAATGGTGCGCGACATTGGCATCGCAGAACGCATCTCTGACCAACCGATCTTTCACGGACTGCTCGCAAAAGACGCACCTGGATCTATTCAACAAACTTTCGGTCCCCTCTACTACTACCTTATTTGGATCTCACTCCACATTCCAGCAACTGTCTATTACTATCCTCTCTTACCCACATTCCTTGTCATCACACTCAATCTTTTAAGTGTCGTTCTCTGCTTCATCTTTTGCAAGAACACCTTTGGCAACCGCGTTGCACTCATCGCAACAAGCCTTTATGCATCCAGCGCATGGATCATTTTACACGCTTCCGTTTTTACCAACCCCAACTTCCTCCCTCCTTTTATCCTCCTTGCCTTTATTGCATACTACAAAATCCTTATTGAAGATAAAAAGACCTATTTCTACCTCTTTTTTCCCAGCATTGCTGCACAACTTCATTTTCACCTCTCCGCACTTCTCCTCCTCCCTGTGTTTGCAAGTATTTTCCTTCTCAAACCAGCACTGTTCAAGAATAAGCATGTGTACTTTTCCGGACTCCTTGCAATCATCCTGTTTATTCCTTTCTTCATCACCCTTGCAAACACTCAAGACCTGAGCGTTTTTGGATTTGTTGGTGACCGATATGAAAGCACTTACCTTACAAACATTGTGGATGGCATTGGCATCCCTTTCATGTACACAACACCTTACCTCGGACCTTATCTCCTTGGGCAATACCAACTCTTCCCAGCCCTCTTCTTTGACGTTCTCTATTACACTATCATCATTATCTTCTGCCTCATCTTTGGATTAGGTGTTCTTTCACTCATCAAACACCTTGCTTCCTCACGATTCAGCAATCCTCAATTATTACCATTACTCATCTGGTTGTTTATTCCGACATTCCTTGCAATCATTTCAAAAGCAAACATCAGCCCTCATTACCTTATCATTCTTCTGCCTGTCCAATTTGTCATCATGGCACTCTTCCTCGACAAACTTATTACAAAAATTCCTTGGATAACCTACTTTATTGTGTTCCTTGTTCTTTTCAACTTCCTCTTTGTTACTTATTTTTACATGCAAATGAACAACCAAGGAACTTCAGGACTTTTCGGCATACCCTACAAACACAAGGTTGAACTTGTTGAACAGATGATCGATATCTCTGGTGATAATGTTGTCGTTAATTACTATCCCAGCGCCTCTGGCAGCGTATACAATTACCTTCTCAGCATTCGCAACAAGACACCAGACGCACACATTCTCCCATCTGTCTTTAACTATACTGAAGGCCTCCTTCTTGTTGACAGTTATAGCTTTTATGCACACTTCCAGCAAGGACCAACTCTCGAAGAACAAGCGTTCCTCAATACTTTACCCTCCACACCTATTCGCACCTTTATCTTGTACACTTCTCCCCCCTAATCATATTTTTTCTCCGCAATCTTTAAAAGCAGCCAACCAGACATTCCTCTCTCACCCTTTTCACTGGTGGTTATAACCATGATGAACATGCGATTCATGAGAATAGTAGATAGATGGATAGGCATTCCTATCTGCTTTATTTTTAGTTGCCTTCATATCATTGGCAAACTGTTTGGAGCAAAACGACGCGCATTCGAAGGCCAACCTCACAACATCCTCTTCATGGAAATCGCAGAGATGGGAACTGCTATCGTTGCCTCCTCTGCCATCAGAGAAGCAAAACAGCTCTACCCTCACGCCAAATTCTACTTTCTCATCTTTAAAGAACTCAAGGAAAGCGCTGCAATACTCAACCTCATTCCTGAAGAAAACATCCTCACCATCCGCAGCAAGTCTTTTTTCACACTCACTTTTGACACAATTCGCATCCTCTGGACCTGTAGAACACACCAAATAGATACTGTCATTGATCTTGAATTTTTTTCTCGCTACAGCACCATTATTAGTTATCTTTCTGGCGCACGTCGACGCGTCGGATTTTACCGATTTCACATGGAAGGACTCTACAGAGGCAACTTCTTGACTCACAATGTTGCGTTTAATCCATATATTCACACTGCACAAGTTTACTATTCACTTATATACGCACTCCGTGCACCACCTGGAGAAATACCTCTCGTGAAGATGCCTGTAAAAGACTTAACAGAGATTCGTAGAAACCACCTCAAACTCACTTCAGCACCTGAACACAAAAAAGTCATCTGGGACAAACTGAAAGCATTGAATCCAAACATCACTGAAAAGCGTACTATTGTTGTCATCAATCCGAACTCGAGCGAACTTATTCCCATTCGCAAATGGCCAACATCCAACTACAGTATGCTGATCAAGAAAATACTCAACGATTATCCTTCTGTGTATGTTGTTATTACAGGAGTGAAATCAGAAAAGCCAACTGCACAAGAAATTTGCACTGCTGTCCAAAATGATCGATGCATCGACTTTACTGGACAAGTTACTTTACGGCAACTTATTGATTTGTACAATACCTCCAAAATTATTATCACGAACGATTCTGGACCAGTCCACTTCGCTTCGCTCACCAACATCAAAATCTTCGTCTTTCTCGGACCAGAAACACCCGTGCGTTACGCACCCCTCAGCACAAACTATGAAACCTTCTACTCAAACTTTGCCTGCAGCCCTTGTGTGACTGCTTTCAATAGCCTCCACACTCCCTGCACCAACAACCTCTGCCTCAAAACCATCACTCCAGAGTATGTTTATTCAAAAATCAAAAACAGCATCTAATCTTTTCTTCTCTTTACCACAACCTTTAAATAAGGTCCATACCATCACCTGCTAGGGGTTAAAATGCAACTTCATACTGATTGCTATCGAGGCAAACGAGTCCTTGTAACCGGTGCAGACGGATTCATGGGTTCTCACCTCACCGAAAGACTTCTCGACCTTGGAGCTGCTGTTACAGTCTATGTTCGAGGAACTTCAGTCACCGGCACTGCCGCAGGCCACCAACTCAAAAATATTCCCCATCTCCTTTCTCATGTTTCTGTGATTGCAGGAGACATCGGCAATGCTGACGCAATTAGTTTAATAACAAAAAATAACCCTGACATTATCTTTCACCTTGCAGCAGAAGCATATGTCAATCGGTCCTTTGATCATCCTCTTGAAGTCTGTAGAACAAATATTGACGGCACCTTACGTGTGCTTGAAGCAGCCAGAGCTCTGAAAGGTACGATTGAACGCGTTGTTGTCACCTCATCCAGTGAAGCTTACGGACACTCTTCAGAACCCATATCTGAAAACCATCCCTTTGATCCTTCTACACCTTACGGCGCATCTAAAGCAGCAGCAGACGTCCTTGCTCGATCTTACCACCACACTTTTGGATTACCCATTGCTGTTATTCGACCCTTCAACACCTTTGGACCACGGCATACCTATGATGTGATCCCTAAATTTATCACCCTTGCACTTCAAGGAAAACCTCTTCCTCTCTGTGGCGACGGAAAACAAACGCGAGATATGACTTATGTTGAAGATACTATCAACGGATTTTTAATTATGGGATCGCATCCTGCTGCCATAGGAAAAGCAATCAACTTTGGCACAGGCATTGACACACCTATTATTGCTATTGCACATATGATCCAAGAAATGAGCGGCACTAACCCTGAAATTGTTCATAAAGAACCGAGAGCAGGAGAAGTTGCACGACTCTGCTCCAATCCTTCACAAGCGAAAGCACTCTTTGGTTGGGAAGCACAAATTCCTATTCGAGAAGGCATTAAAAGAAACATCGCATGGGCCAAAGAACACCAATCTCTTGCATAATTATCTCCCATGAAACTCGTATTTATAGGACCAACCCTGCAAACTCAGCGAGGCATCGAAGCACTTGCTCAAGACCATAACATTCTTGCTGTCTTCACACTCCCCCCCGAAGATACCACACATAAAGTTCGCTCTGTTGACTTTACTCCTCTCGCAGCACGCCACCATTTTGCAGTCCACACCACCGCACTCACTGACCCTTCAATAACATCCCTTATTCGTTCTTACAATCCAGACTTGATGATCGAACTTGGAGACTCACGCATTGTTCCTCCAGATATACTTTCCATTCCCAAATACGGAACCATAGGATCACATGGAGGACCTTTACCGTATATTCAAGGCGCAGCATCCTTAAGCTGGGCCCTTATTTTTGGGGAAAACCGCTGGGGTGTTTCCCTGTATAGACTTGCACCCAAAGTTGATCAAGGAGACATTATTGATACTGCATACTTTCCCATTATTCTTACCGATGACTTCTTTACCATACACGAAAAATCAGACGCAGCAATCGTTGCCCTCCTTCAAAAGAACCTTTCTTGCATCGAAACAGGAACTCTTCACCCAACACCAAACCTTCGCGCACGAAAACTTGGTCCTAAAAGATTACCTAATGAAACTTTAGAACACACTATTGCGAGAAACAACGCAGTCATTACCGCATACCATGCACGCGCTTCGCCAGATGAGCCTGTGTATCTCCCTCGCCGCACCCCAGAAGATGGCATCATCGATTGGAGAAGGACCAGTATGGACATTTATAATTGGATACGTGCACAAACACACCCTCTCTCTGGCGCTTGGACACTCCTTGAAGAAACACGTCTTACATTGTGGTCTTCTGCAATACTTTACTCTTCCTCTTCCGCAGCCCCTGGCACTATTCTTTCTGTTCACTCTCCAACTACGTTTACTGTCGAGACAGGACTTGGCCAATTTCTTATTACCAATAGCAGCTCTCCCACTCCACTCAATAGCAGCTCTGTCGGAAAACAACTTTATGTTCCACCGCAGAAAACCTTAAAAGAATGACCATGCCAACAATCCTATGAACATTCAACACTCTATTGATCTTGCCAAACAATGGATTTTGTATTCATCCATCCAAACTCTCAATAACCTTAAGGGAGTTCGCTTCTTCGGCAGCTTCAGCTCCTGGTTTGACTTACATAACAAGAACTATCCTTTTGTATACAGCGAAATTACTGGATACGGCATGACCACTCTTCTTTTCCTCAATCATCTCGCTCCTGATGAAGCACTCATTAAACGCGCAGAATTTGCAGCAGCATGGCTTACTGATGTCACCAAAACCAAAGATGGCGGATTTCGATGCGTCATCTCTCATGAAGAAAACTCCTTCCAACATAAGGAACATCAAGCGTATACCTTTGATGCAGGCGTCATCCTGAACGGCTTTGTCAACCTCTACCGAGCAACACAGAAAGAAACCTATATCAGAACAGCGCAACAAATCTTTGACTGGTTCACTCTCATGACGGATGCATCTGGACAACTTCAAGCGGTTTATGACACCAAAAAACAAGAAGTCTTCCACTCAGACGAGACCTGGTCAACACAACCTGGATCCTTCCTCGCAAAAAATGCCATTGGCTTACTTAACCTCTATGATATCACCAAACAACCCGCAGTTAAACAGATGGCCATCAACCTCTGCAATACAGCGCTCCGCAACCAAGACCCTAGCGGACGATTCATCTGCCACACGAGTGGCCATACAAACATTCACCCCCACAGCTACACTGCTGAAGGACTCCTCTGCGCAGGCCTCTTCTTGAACAATGAAGAATACTTGAACAGTGCCCTCCGAGCCACGCAATGGGTGCTCCAGAACCAGCAAGCAGATGGTGCTATTCCCAGACTCTTCCTTGACGGATCCTTCAATTATCACCAGCGCGTTGATGGCATTGCACAAACACTCCGCCTTGGTACCATCCTTCGCAAGAATGGTTATCTTAACTCACCCTCTGATCCTCATCTCCACAAACTCCTTACTAACCTTCTCCCCTATCAGTCAACACGCAGAGACTTAAACCAAGAAGGAGGCTTCACCTTCGGCTTCACCAGCACTGGAGAGCTTCAGCCTCATGTCAACTCTTGGTGCAGCATGTTCGCACTCCAAGCACTTACTTGGCATTTGAAGGAAGACATTTCCCCTGCTGAGATAACGAGGTTCTTCATCTAATATGATTCTGATTGCGATGCCGATGTATAATGAAGGGAACAATATAGGCGTTCACCTCCAAACCATCAAAGACGAGATGTACAAACATTCCCTCCTTTACAAGGTTCTTATCCTCAATGATGGGAGTACTGATTCCTCACCTGCAATCGTAAATCAATTCACTAAACATATGCCCCTTCTCAAAGTTGACCATGACGTTAACAAAGGACTGGGCACCACATTCGCAGACCTCTTTAGAGAAGCATCAAAACTCACCAACGAACAAGACATCATCATCACCATGGACTCAGACAGCACTCATCATCCCTCTTACATTCCTTCACTCATCCAAAAAATACATGAAGGATATGATGTTGTTATTGCCTCACGATTCGCCACTGGAGGAAAACAAATTGGCTTCGCAACCTACCGCAAACTCTGCAGCTTTGGCGCACGCATCCTCCTCCATATTGTATTCCACCTCCATGGTGTTCGTGACTACACCTGCGGTTACCGTGCCTATCGCGCTGCAGTTGTCAAGAACTATGTCTCTCAATATGATCCTTACCTCATTGAATCCAAAGGATTCCCTGGAGTAGCAGAAATACTCATCAAAATGAGCACAGCCACACCTCTCAAGATCACAGAAATACCCCTTGTCCTTCGCTACGACCTCAAACAAAGCATGAGCAAAATGAAACTTGCATCTACCATTCGAGAATACCTCAAACTCATCCTCATCACCAAATTCTCCAAAAGACGCAAACAATAAATACCTCTCGTTCTTCAGCACACTATGACCAAACGCACCCTTTTCTTTATCTTATTTATCTCTCTTGTCCTTGCACTTCTTACACTCAAACTTTATGGCATTCACACCAAATATCCTGGTGTTGATGAAACATGGACCCTTACCTATGGATATGATGCAGTTCACGGAAAACTTATCGAAAATGCCAAGAAAGACTCTTTTCCACCTCTCTATTACCTCCTCTCCGGCATTGTGCTGTCCATCCACAACTCAGCACTTGCCCTCCGCATATCAACAGTCATCATTAGCATTATCCTCCTTGTTGTCTTCTTCTTTTTTGTCAAAACATTTTTTTCAACCAACCACGCACTCTTGTTCACTTTCCTTCTCACCCTTAACCCTATGAGCCTTATCTTTGCCCAACATCCAAGACCATACACTCTTCTCATGCTCTTTTTTGTCTTGTCTCTCTGGTTTTGCATTAGCATCATGCGCTTCAACAAAAAACGAGATTATATCTTCCTTGGACTTGTTTACCTTGTCTCCCTTTACACCCATTACTACACTGCATTCTTCATCATTATTCAAGTTCTCTTCCTCCTCATCTTTCATTATCGCACGAAGCGCATCAACCTCACTCTCTTCTTCAGCACTTTGACCATCGTTGCAATACTCTTCAGCTTTTGGCTTCCAATCTTTTTCACCCAGTACCATTCTCTAATATCTCAAGAAAAAATATCCATAGACACACTCACACTCATTGAGATTCCTTACCCTCTTTACAAGATGTCTCTCATGGCGGACATCTCCTCAACTCTTCTCACTACGATTCCTCTCCTTTTTGGCGTGGCAATACTTATCACCATTCTCTTTCTTCGAGGTCTGCTCACCCTTCACAAACAAGATACGCTGCTTTCCTCATTCTTCGCAGTAAATATTATTGGATTCTTTTTCATTACCATCATCCTCGGATTCTTTATTCCCATCTACTCCTTTCGCTATCTTTCTCTTCTCCTTCCCCTCTTCATCCTTTACCTTGGCATTGGAATGGACATTAAAAATACTTATCTCAGAAACTTCCTTTTTGGCATCATCATCATTTCATGGATTCTTATACTCATTCATTACTTTTCAGTATCAGATTTTCCTCTCTGGAGGCATGATTACGCTGTTTAATCCTTTTTTTATACGAACCTTTTTAAAGACCTTTTTTCTCCCCCATTTCTATGAAGGTGGCAATCGTTCTTGGTACGCGACCAGAAATCATCAAAATGAGTCCTCTTATCAGAGAACTCCAGAAAAGAAACATCTCTCATTTTATTCTTCATACTGGACAACACTACGACTATCGCATGGACAAAATTTTCTTTGAAGAACTTGAACTTACCTCTCGTGTTATTCACCTTGACATTGGATCTGGACTGCATGGAGAAATGACTGGGAAAATGATGATAAAAATTGAACAAACACTCCTCACTGAAAAACCGAGTCTCGTCTTTGTTCAAGGAGATACTAATACTGTGCTTGCAGCTTCTCTTGTTGCGGTAAAGCTTCACATTCCTCTTGCTCATGTTGAAGCAGGACTTCGTAGTTATGATCGACGCATGCCAGAAGAATACAATAGGATTATTGCAGATCATATTGCAGACTACCTCTTCACCGCTACACCCTCTTCCGAAAAAACTCTTCTTGGAGAAGGAATTCCAAATGAACATATTTTAATAACAGGCAATACTATTGTTGATGCACTTTACCAATCTTTTCCACTTGCTAAACAAAAATCTACTATCCTTGAAAACCTTAGCCTCACCTCTGGAAAATACTTTCTCGTTACTTTTCATCGACCTGAAAACGTTGACTCTAAAGAAACTCTCCTGAATATCATCAAGGGACTCACAAACATTGCTCATCATTTTAAACTCCCACTTATTATTCCTATCCATCCCCGTACAAAAAAACGCATCGACGAATTCAAACTCACTCAAGAGCTTTCCTCCATCAAGAATCTCAAAATCATTGACCCTTTAGGATTTCTTGATCTTCTTATGCTCGAATCAAACGCTCTCCTTGTCCTAACAGACTCTGGTGGCATTCAGGAAGAATGCTGCGTCTTGAAAGTACCTTGTATTGTCATGAGAAAAACCACTGATCGACCTGAATCTATTCACATTGGAGCAGCACTCTTATCCGGTACTGACCCTAAACGAATCCTCAACTGCACACAACAACTTATTACTACACATCGAGACTGGAACAATCCTTATGGAGATGGTAACGCAAGTAAACTCATTGTCGACTTTTTACAGTCTCGACTCCAGAAAGTATAGCATTCTTATTTCTCTCTTGCTTTCATTCTTTGGATTGCTCTCACAATCTATTCCTTACACCACTTTCTTTAATATAAATAGAACGAGCACTTCATCATTTAACAATACCTTTTTAAACCATTTTTTACCCTTCTCTTTATGAAATACCACAACTGGCAGGCACGCCATCCCCATTTTAGCCTTGTTGACAACACCAAGGCAAAAAAGCTTGCTGCTTCATATATTACGAATGGCATGACTGTTCTTGATATTGGGAGCGGAGACTGTGATTTTTTTGATTTTTTGAAACACCAAGGTCTTTCCTGCCATTTTCATACCTATGATGTTGAAGCAGAATCACTTGCCATTGCAGAAAAAAAAGGATACATTCCTCACACCACCCTTGAAATGAAGGAACGCTTTGATGTCGTTACTATGTTCGAAGTGATTGAACATTTAACCATGGATGAACGTGTGCAGTATGCAGCAATCCTTACAACACTCATCAAACCTGGAGGCTACCTTATTCTCTCTTTTCCCCATATCAAATCCTACCTCTCTGTCGTCAACTATTTTGACAACCAAGATCATAAAATACCTTATGTCAAAGTATTTGGACTCACCTACCTTTTTGAACAGTTTACTCAAGAAAAAGTGATGTACTTCACTCCTTGGGTTAACCCATTGAAAATTCTTTTAAGCCTCGTAACCGCACTTAGCTTCACTGGCATTTACAACAACGTTTGCGTCGTACTCAAGAAAAAATTGTAACTTCTTTTTAAATATCAACCTTTTTTCCTTCACATAAAATATATTTTCCATTCTTATTCTTCTTTTTTCTTTAACCAAAGCCTTGATAATCCTATCTTTTCTAGCATCCTACTCATTATATTTATTTCTTCCTTATCCAACTTAAATACCTTAATCATCAGAATAATGTATATCAGTGCACACATAAGACTGATAGGAATAATATACAACGCTCTCATATTTTCAATGAATAAAATTACTCCGCCCCAAATGATTCCAGAGCTTATCACTGCAGCACACACTGGCTTTATCATTCTCTTGCTTAGCGCAGTTATTCGCGTCCAATAAAAAACCTCTGCCCCTCTTAAAAGTACGATAAATATCAAACTTATCATGCTTGCCACCGCAGCACCAACAATATTGAATTTTGGAATCAAGATGATGTTTAACACCAGATTCAAGACTGCTGTTGCAGTCACATTCATCATTGACACAACTGTCTTTCCTAAAGCCAATTCTATTGAACCAAGAGGACCACCAAAGACTGTCACCACATACGCAATTGTTAACAATACAAACACAAGACTTCCCCCACCAAACTCTGTACCATACAATAATGTTAAAATCTCCTTTGGAAATAATAAACACATTACAATGACAGGCAACGTTAAGATTAATATCCACGATGCAATCACTTGAAACTCTTCTTTCATTGCCTTTCTATCATTCTGAGCAACATGCTGTGACATGGTAGGGAATGTGATGACATTAAACGAAGTAAAAATAATGATCAATAAAGTAGCAGTCGTCATGCTAATATTATATAATCCAACATCTGCAGTTGAGAAAAAATAACCAAGCATGATACTATCTGTCCAACTGATAACTGGCGTTACGACTTCACTAATAATTAAAGGCCATGAATATGATAATAACACTTTTGTATCTTGAAAACTTGCAATCCCTACTTTGATAAAAGGAAAGACCTTTTTTTCTATCAAGTACAATGCCAATATGGAACTTACAATTGTTCCAAGCACATAACTTATTGCAGCACCCTCCTCTTTAAACCCAAGTCCAAGCAATACTGCAAGCGCACCAATCTTTATACTATGCAACACTGTTGTCGCAGTTACTCCATACTTCATCTTCTTCAACCCATCAAAACCTTTTTCCAAACAGGTTAATAACGAAAAGAACGGCAAACCAATCGCTAACACCTTAATCAAATTTACCAATTCTTGATGATTGAGCATAGCTGCAATCCTTCCTGCACTAAGGACCATAATTATGCTTAATACTACACTTAAACCAACAGAAATCATGGTTCCAATCTTGATCACACTTGCCGCACTTTGACTCTTGTTTTTGCTCACATAATATGATACATATCTTGTGATTCCCAGAGGAATACCAAACATTGCAACAGTGGAGAATATGTTAAAAACTGCAAGCGATAAGACAAATGCTCCGTACCCCTCAGTACCCAATCCTCTTGATCCAATTAATCGAAAGAGATAGTTTAACACTTTCACAAGAATGGATCCTAGAAAAAAGATTCCCGCATTCTTCGCCACAATACCTAAGTTTGTCATTTGAGAACATCAGCCCTTTCCTCTTTTAAACCTTTTGAGAAAACGCTAATTTTTGTACACTCTGAAATGCTCTGTTTCTTTGAGCTTTTTCCCTGAACGTTCTTATAATAGATACAAACTTCGTAATAAATATTTATGGATAGATTTTTAAACAAAGAGTTGTCCGACGTATGGAAAAGAACTGCCTCTGGAGACTACAAAAATGGTAAAAAAACAAAATTTTGGAGCAACGTTCAGACTGATAAAAATTAGTTCAAGCGACTCAAAGGTCATTTAAGAAAAAAGGAGTGCCACAAAAAATATGGAATTTCCTTATAAACGCGCATTAGTTACTGGCGGAGCTGGTTTTATTGGAAGTCACATTGTAGAGGAACTCTTAACATTTGGTGTGAAAGTTGTTTGTGTTGATAATTTTTTAGCAGGCAAAGTTGAAAATATAAATCCTTTTCTCAAGAATAAGAATTTTATTATGAAAAGAGTAGATATAACTGACTATAATAAATTAAAACCATGTTTCAAAGATGTAGATGTTGTTTTTCATAATGCTGCTTCAAAGAAAACAGTTTGTATGAAAGATCCAAGATTAGATCTAAAAATAAATGGCGGAGGAACATTTAATCTTCTTGAATTGAGCAGAGCCTCTGACGTGAAAAAATTTGTTCATGCTTCTACAGGCAGTGTTTATGGCGAACCACAATATTCTCCACAAGATGAAAATCATCCTCTTAAACCAGTTTCATATTATGGAGTAAGTAAACTTGCTGGAGAGCGTTATATTGATGTTTTTCATCATTTATATGGCATGAATACGACAATACTCAGATATTTTCATGTTTATGGACCCAGACAGGATAGCTCTGATTATGGTGGAGTTGTATCTATCTTTGTTAAGCGGTTACTAAATGATCAGCCTCCAATAATTCATGGTGATGGCACTCAACAAAGATCTTTTACTTATGTCAAAGATGTTGTAAAAGCAAATATTCTCGTTTCGAATCATAAAAAAACAAACGGAGAAGTTTACAATTGTGCTTCTGGAGCAAAAATTACAATCCAACAACTGGCAGATTTGTTAAGAAAACATATGAACAGAGAAAACATAAAAGAAACATATGATGACTGGGCTCCTGGAGATATAAAAGTGTTCGATGTTTCTTCTCAAAAACTTCAAGCCCTTGGTATGAAATTTGAAACTTCTTTTGATGATGGCCTCAAGGAAACAATAAAAAGCGAAGATGATATCAGAAAGGGTTATATATCTTAATTATAACTGATTCTCTATGAGAATACTTGTATTATCTACATCTTACCCTTCCACTAATCTTAGTAGAGGTATATTTGTTCATAGAATATATCAAAGAATAGTAAAAAAACATCATAAAGTTACTGTCGTTACTCCTTTAGTTGTTGATGGTCCTGAAAACCTTGATGGAGTTAAGGTAAAAAGGTTTACATATTTTTTCACCCCTGCTTTACAATTCATTACTAAAAAGAATGTTGTTACTGGATTGAAGAACCCTTTAGGTATTTTACAGCTTCCTTTATTTTTCCTCATCTATTTTATCAAATCATACAAAGAAGCAAAAAAATCGGATGTGATCCATGCACATTGGGCATTTTCTGGAATCTTGGCGATTTTTTTAGGCAGACTTCTAAAAAAACCTTCCTTGATCACCTTAAGAGGAAGTGACATAAATGTAGCAGTAAAATATTTTCCAACAAGATTTTTGATGAAACTTGTCTTGAATTTTGTAACTGTTGCTCTTAGTAATAGTCTTGAATATACTCAAAGAGCAGAAAGTCTTGGCCTGAATAAAAAAGTAGACGTAATAGTAAATGGAATAGATACAGAAATTTTTCATCCGAGAAACAAAAATCTAGCAAGAAATAAACTAGGACTTTCAAGAAACAAGACAATATTTGTTTATACTGGAAGATTGATGGAACTTAAAGGAGTAGATGACATTATAGAAGCACTTCCCATCTTTAGCAAAAAATATCAAAATTTTAAATTTATTTTTATTGGTGCTGGGGAAATAGATAAATTCAAAAAAGAATGCAAAGAAAAAGGAATATTAGATTACGTTGAATTTGTAGGGGAAAAATCTCAAAAAGAAATTGCTCTTTATCTAAATGCTTCAGATCTTTTCGTTTTTCCTGGAAAAGCAGCTGGAATTGCAAACATATGGATAGAGGCCCTTGCATCTGGAACTCCTGTTTTGGTTGCAAATGCTCCTGGAACTGAATATTTAATTACTCACAACAAAAATGGATTAATTGTACCAATGAATGATCCTAAAGCTGTTGCTGATGCTATGTTTTTATTTACCAAGAATAAAAAACTGGCAGCAAAATTAAGAAAAAATACCGACAATATTATTAAAGAGAAGGGTCTTTCTTGGGAAAATACAGCAGAAAAACATATAAAAATTTATGAGAATTTAATCAAGTAAGTTTTCTCGTTTATTATAGTTTAACGGAAAAAGATTGTCTATTCTCTTTCATACACTCTGAAATGCTCTGTTTCTTTGAGCTTTTTCCAAGGATATTCTTGTGTTGAAACAAGCAGTTCTCCTTCTTTTGTTTTAGATCCATCAACAACTCGTATCTTTTTTCTCACCCAGAATCCTATTAGTGTTGTGTCCCCTTTTGTATTACACAATACACCTTCCTCAAGAAGATCAGCACTCTTACAATCCTTTTTATCAATAACTAATATTTTTTCTTGTGATGTATGTATTCCTATCCACATCCCAAGACTCCCCTGTTCACTTTCCTCCCAACGATCCGCATTTTTAATGATTACTAGAGAAGCAAGAAGACTCGTTCCTAGAAAAAAGATTACTAACAATGAAAGTATCCATTTTGATTCATCCAATGGTTTTTTTATATACCATAGAGCACACCAAACAAACACTAATAGAATCGTTATGCTCACCAAGATACTTCCCCATAATCCTATCATTCCTTTTATGCCATACTGCAACCCTCCTATCCATGTTAGAGAGAGATTGTTTGCCAGAAATACCTTAAATGAAGTTATTAATCCAACAATTATTGCTGCACACATCCCTATTATTCCCACTTTTATTCTTCCTCTCCTCTCTTCTTTTTTATAGGAAGATAAGCCAACTATTCCTCCAATGATCACTAATGGCAATACTGTATCAATATATCTTCCAATTGGTCTTCCAGGTAACCAGTTCGCTATTCCATGTATTCGCGCTGTTGCCGCATGATGCGCAGCGGTTACTATAAATATTCCTATTGCAACAATGACTATTATGAAAAATACCTTATTTTTTTCCTTTATACTTTTCCATTTTATACCAAGCATTCCAGGAAAGACTATCCCCCCAGACATTACCATCATACTTATATAAATTATTACCCACATTAAAAATGAGATAATCCAACTATTTTCCGTTCTTCCGACTGTTGTTAATTCCCGTGTATATGAACCTAGTATTCCTGGCAAACTTAAACCAAACACTATTGCATTTCTGATGATCCAAGGAGCTATTATCACAAGACACCCACATGCTCCTTTTATTCCATCTTGGAAAAACTTTTTCATCCAGCCTTGTTTTTTGTATACCCACACACTTGCAATGATATACACAGGAATAAGCACAACTCCTATTACTCTTGTTAGTATTGCCAATCCAATACATACTCCACATAATACTTGCCATTGCAGTTTCCTTTCTGTTAGCGCTTTATACATACAAAGAATTGCACACATGACAATTGTGTAAAAAATATTTTCAGACATTATAAATGATGAAAATGCGAAACTCATTGGCATGAAACCAACAAGAACTGCACTCCACAACGCTAACTTCTCATTCAATACTTCTTTTGCAAGAAAGAACACTGGAAAAATTATTAATGAACTTAATAAAACGTTTATCACTTTCATGATCATATATATTGTTGTCATATCACCTCCACTATATGCGATCGAAAGTATTGTTGAGTAGAGCGGAGGATATGCATTTGTTGGATTTCCATGCACACTCAATGAACCTTCTTCAAAAAAACTTTGCGCCATTTTTGCATAAAAATATTCATCACTAAAAATTGAAGGAGAAGTAACAAATGATACTATCATCACTTTTACAAGTATCAGAACTGCATATAAAATCCATATTTTTATTATTGCTTTACCCATCATTTCCTCCCCCTACCCCTTCCTTTATTAATCTTCGTCCATTTCCCCTCAACCTTTATAAATCCTCTTTAATCATTGATTCTGAACACTATGAACATAGTCAAAAACTTCTTTTTACTGATCAGTACTCTTCTCATTATCTTCATTCTCTTTGAAATTACTATCAGAATTTTCTCACTTGCACCCCCTTATATGTACGCAAAAGATAGCTGGATTCTTGATGACGAACTTGGCTACCGCCTTGCCGACAATCTGGACTATCCACTTCAAACACAAGAATTTAATGTTCGTCTTACAACAAACGAAGACGGCATTCGTGATGAAATTCAAGAAAAATATTATACTATTCTTGCCATTGGCGATTCATTTACTATGGGTGTTGGCGTTGAAAGCAACGAAACATATGCACACCACCTCGAGACATTCATCGCTCAGGATAATATTGCTACAGAAGTCATTAACCTTGGCGTTCCCGGATATGGCACTGTCCAAGAACAATTATACCTCCAACGAATGATTTCACGCTTCCAACCAGAAACAATCATCTTAGGACTTCTTATTGACAATGACATCCGCAACGATGCGATTTTTGCAACAACCCATTACTCTCTTGTTGATGGATATCTTGTCCAGGGAGATCCTCCGAAAAATACTCTTATTCAACGCATTCGCGTTTTCCTGAATACTCATGTCTACACCTGGGTGTGGCTGAAACGAACACTTGTTCAAATTGATTTTATTCGTAATTTTCGTCGATCTCTCAATAAGAACTTTGATCCTGCCAATGATAATGCACTCTTAACCTTTGGGTGGAATATCACTCAACAAACATTATTAAATATCAAACATATTGCTGAAACTCACCATGCAAACTTTATCGTTGTCCTTATTCCAGAAAAAAACATTCTTGAACATAAAACACCAAAAGAAACGTATACTTTCGTTCACGCATTCCTTCAGAACAACTCCATTCCCACATTGGATGCTTTAACACTCTTTGAAAACACTCCTGATCCTCTCTCTTATTACTTTGAGATTGATGGCCACTGGAATGCGAAAGCGCATAAACTTGTTGCTGAACACTTGTATTCTTCATTCTTTTCATAGATATCATTTAATAGAAGATTTCACAGAAAATTTTAGGTGTATCCTAATGCTCGTAATTTAGCCATTACTTCTTCCCGCACGACACCCCTCCCTGCCCTCTCGTGTGCATTGGGATCAGTGTTTATCTCTGAAAAGATTGTACATCCTAAGGAGGTGTAACCTTTTGCATACATAGGATTACATTCAAGTTTGTATTTTTTAACATACTCTAAAACATCAGATTGTCTCCAAAACAATAATGGATGCACTCTTATATGATCTGGATTTTGTCTTGGTGAAAAAAATATTTCTCTTGCTCTCTCTTCATGTTCTACTCCTCTTAGACCAACAAAAAAAGCTTCGAAACCTCTGTCACTAATTGCTTTCATCATCGGAGCTATTTTGTGATACCCATCATATGCAACCGTGAATTCAGGAGTCTTCCACCCAAATTTTTGCTTAAACTCCTCTGTGCGCACTTCATCTGCTCTTACTTTCTGAAAATCTTTTATATCCCATTCCAATACAATTTTGTTTACAAAACCATATGTTTCTGGAAATTCATGTTGCGTATCTACAAAAACACAAGGTATATTATGCTTTAAAGCTTTGACTAGATGCAATAGCACTAAACTATCTGTTCCTCCACTAAAACCTAACCCTATTTTTTTATATTTGGTGAGAGCTTCTTTTATAACATCTCTTGATTTTTCAATTTTCTTATCTAATTGGAGATCTAGTAGAGGCCTAATTTCTGGCCTCATTAAATCTTCACAAATTTTCGTTCTCTCTTTTGTAAATGTTTGTACCATTTTTCAAATATACCCCATAATTTTCAATTGTTTCTTTACTTTTCCTTCTGTTTCCTTATTCTTACTTTCACTCACTGCAACAATCTGTCGCAACACATAGGTTGTGTAGTTACTGACTGAATGAAAGCTTGTTCCTTCAATTTTCTTTTTAATTTTTTCAGCCAATACCTTTGGAATGGATATTGTGGTAAATGTTTGTTCTTCCATTATTTCCCCTTCTCATTACAGTTAATTATTAGCAATAATAGACCTTTATAAGCTTTACTCTTTTCTTTATATTCTCTTAGAATGATATATACTTTTCTAAGATCCTTCTTAATTCTGTATACTTCTCCTTTTTTTCCTCTACAAGATTCCTTTCTTCATTTGGATCATCTTTTATGTTATATAACTCGAACGTTCCTGGTGTTCTATTAAAAATTAGTTTCCATTCTTCAGTTCTGATTGCATGTACATTTGGCTCCTTTGGAGAAGGCCACGGTCCTTCAATACCTCCAGTCTCTGCAAATGCCACTCTTTCTTCTCTCATTTTCTCTTTGTATGCTACTAGTGATTTTCCATCCATCTTCATCAATTTTTTATCTTGAACAATTCCAAGAACATCAAGAATTGTTGGGATAATATCCACACTCCTTACCATGTTAGACACTTCCATTATTGGAAATATTCCTTTTCCTATAAATACACAAAATGTCTTCAATCCATAATCATAACAGAAAGTTCCATACGCTCGCTCTCCTCTTTTTTCACCTATTGATGTTCCATGATCAGAAAAAAATATAAAAATACTATCATTAAATAATCCTTCTTTTTCGAATATTTTAGTTATCATTTCTATATACCTATCAACTTTCTCCAAAGATGATTTGTACACTTCTTTGTTTTGTTTCTTATTTTCATAAAAAGCATCCTCATTCTTCTTAAACTTCTTAATAAACTGCTCTACAACATCATTATGCGCATAACTACAATGCAAATGCACAAAACACTTCTCTCCTTGTTTATTTTTTTCTTTTATTTTTTCTATTATTTTTAGGTGATTATCAGCAAACTCTTTGAATGCCTCTTGCTCTTTCAACTCATCAAACCCTTGCTTTGGAACAATAAGATCATTTAGCGAATCACCAAAACAATAAAATCCATTCTCTTTCATATACTGAGTTATTGTCTTACACTTTTCTTCCTTAAAATCCTGCGTTCCGAAATAACTGTTCACTCCATTATGGCATCCATAGATACCTGTGAAAATCGCGTGAAAACTTGCAATCGAATGAGGAGCATATGTAATTACATTTGAAAACATCATTCCGCTCTCGCTTATTTTTTTAAATGCAGGAAAACTTCTCATGATATCTAACCTAACTCCATCTAACGCAACGAGAATCACATTTTTTATTCTTTCTTCAGATTGGTTCTTGCCATTCATGTTTATTATCTCTTTCCATTGGTATTTTTGTTGTTACTGAAAAAATACATGCTAATGCATATCGTATTACTTCCAATATTACATACATTGCAACGCTTACTGTCAAAGGTATCCCAATTAACCCATATAAATATGTTCCCACTGCTTGTTTTACTCCAATACCGCCTGGAGTAATATGCAAGAATGTTGCAAGCTGCACCATATTTGTCAGCAAGAATGCATCAATAAATCCAATATCAAAACTGAGCATTTTAAACGCAGCAACCACAATCAGCCCATTCGCCACCAAACTTACTGCTGTTATTGCTCCATTTATCATAATCAGGTTTTTGTGCTTATTCCACAATAAGCGATAATGTGCAGCCACATCAGGGAAAAAAGAGGCGTGCTTCTTCGGAATCATCCATAACATCACCTTCTCCATCCACTTGGTGTAAAAAACGATGAATATACCTATTACACATGCTCCAAATAAGGTAATCATGATCCACTGACTTTCAATACCTTTATACTTCAACACTCCTACAACAACCACCATCACTGCAAGGATAAAACTAATCGTCTTATCAACAAACAACGTCGCAACTGACTCTCTTGCATTAATATTATCCCTTTTCTTTAAAAAATAAATCACTGAAGCAACTGATGCGGAAAAAGGAATAAATGCAGAGCCCACAAAATTCACCAACTCATACTTAAACACATCATATATTTTTACTTGCTTCACTGCCTTCAGTAACACCTGAACATTCACTGCCTTCAGTAAAATACCTCCAACCCTTAACACCACTAACGGAACAAGAAACCATGCTTTCACTCCTTTCATTACCTCTTTCAACAAACTCAAATCAACTTTACTCACTAAGATAATTAATATCAACACACCTACAGCATATCCTATCCACCGCTTCCCAAACCATTTCATCTTACTCCAAATACCCTAATTTCTTTAACATTTTCTTTGTGTGTTCATCAGTTTCTTGTTCTCTATTCTCATTACATTCAAAATGTTTTTTCACTTTTTCTCTCAATTTAATCGTAACATCTTTTTCTTTATCTTTTACGTTCGCCTTTTCATCAGGATCGCAGTTCATATCATATAAAAATTCTTCTTTTCCATTCTTAATAATATATTTCCACTCTTTTGTTCGTATACCTCTTATGTCAAGATAATTTAAACCTCCTTCCATAAACACTTCAGTAACATCTTCTTCCCCTCTTATCATTGATAGAAGACTTATTCCATCTATATTTCTCTTTTCCTTTATTCCTGCAAGCTCAAGAGTTGTCGGGAAAACATCAATAGTCCTACACATTTTTCTTACTCTCTGTGGTTTCAGAGAAGGATGATATATAATCAATGGTACTTTGAACTCCACATCCAGTAAAGTATACCCGTGTGACTTCTTTCTAAACTCACCAAGACATTCACCATGATCGGCCATAACAATAATCATTGTATTTTTCATTAATTCCAGCTTCTCCAAAGAATTAAGTAATCTTCCAAATAATTTATCCACAATACTCACATTTTCATCATACCTTTTTACCTCATCAAGCTCAATCCCCCTATTTTCTTCAGCAAACGTATCTCTATGAACATCAAATAAGTGCATAAACAGAAAAAATCTTTCCTTATAATTTGATTCTACCCAATTCACTACTTCGGCGATTGTATTCTTACCAGCTCTTGAATGAGTATCCACAAAGAAAAACTGCACAATTTTTCTCATATTCACCTTTCTTGTCCCTATTTTTGACAATTTTTTCATTACCTTATCCATCTTTGAATTATCAAAAAAAACATCAAACCCTTTATTGAAATTGTATGTCGAAGTCAACATTTCTTGGCTTACTGCACCTACTGTTCTCAATCCTTGCTTTTTTAATACTTCTGAAAGAAATACTGTACTTTCGTTCACTTTCCATCCATTTCTCCTCAAACCATGTGACATTGGATAACAACCAGATAATATTGACGTGTGACTTGGTGCAGATGTATTCGAAACAGTAAAACAATTCTCAAATATAACACTTTTTTCTGCAAGCCTATCAATATAAGGAGTTAATTCCTTCTCTGGATTGTATATCCCTATTCGATCCTTCCTCAATGCATCAAGCGTCACCAGAACAACATTCTTGTCCATTTTATTGTAGCCTGTACAAGTACCTTTATAAGGTTTCTTCCATTTTTCCTGCTTTTATTCACATCTCATTATTAATACCATTATTTTCCTAAAATAAAAGAAACCTTCTTCTCAATTAACTTATTTCACTTCTTGTTCATATCTGCAAGGAAGCCAAAAATAATAATTTGTACTCCTGCAATAATCAATAATCCTGTTAATATCGTTGCAGGCAAATGCCCCACTTTCCCTGTCTTGAAAAACAAGTACAACACCCAGATTCCGATCATTAACCCAAGCGTAATGAAAAAAGCACCAATCCTCCCAAAAAACTTCAACGGATTATAATCACGATAAATTCGAAACAAATTAATCCACGCCCTTATTGCATATTCAAAGGGATTTCTCAACAACCGAGACTCTCCATCTTTCCTTCTTCGAAATACTGTTGGAACCTCACCTATCTTCATCTTTTTCCTCACAGCCTTAATAATCTGCTCTTGCGTGTATGTGTGATCAGAAATGATATCAATATCCCTTGCAACTCTCCTGTTAAACGCTCGAAAACCTGTTTGACAGTCCTCTACATTATATCGCACAATCTTTGAAATCGCCCGAGAAAATAGCTTATTTCCTAGTTTTTTCATCAAGGGCATTGATTCAATACCCCCAGCAAACCTATTTCCTAACACCAAATCATACCCTTTCTCTACTTCAGCAACCAATCGAGGAATATCTGCAGCATCATACTGGCCATCCGCATCAATGTGCACAAACACATCAGCCTTCGTCTCTAAGAACTGCCTTATTTCTGTCCTGAACGTCTCTGCAAGACCTGCATTATACGGATGCACAACAACAACAGCACCTGCTTTCCTTGCCACATCAGCAGTATCATCTGTACTTCCATCATCAACCACCTGCACTGCACACTCATACTTTGTCGTCTTCATCACTCTCTTGATATCTTCAATCACATTCCCAATTGACTTTGATTCATTAAATGCCGGAATTGAAATTATCACTTTCATTGCACTCACCGTTCACTCTCTTTTTGTTCTAGGCTTTTTATTGCTTCCTCTCCCACCTCTTTTGGTGTAATGGAGCGCATACACTCCATATCATGATCAAACACGCATCTTCTTGTATTCCGACATCCAACACATTTTGAGTCTTCTTTCCAGATCACCTTACTTCCTGCAGCAAGCGGACCCCAGATTGCTGGAATAGTAGGGCCAAACAATGCAATCGTTGGCGTATTAGTTGCAGACGCAATGTGTATAATGGATGTGTCAATTGTTATCAAGAGATCGTATGCTCTTACTAGATCAATCACTTCTTCTACACTCGTCTTTCCACACATGTTCACCACTGCACTTTTCTTCTCTATCTTTTCAATTATTTGATTGACTTGCCCTTCCTCTCCTGGAGCCCCTGTAAACACGAGTGTTGCCTTTTTTTTCCTGATCAACTCATTACACACCTCAATCCAGTACGCAGGAATCCACCTTTGCGTGATATGCTGCGAAGTTACATGAATCCCAATGATTGGACGTTTCAACTCCTTGATTTGTCTCCTTATTTTTTCACTCCTCACTTCAGGCAATTCTGGCCGCATATTTTCAGGCACATACATATCAATGAGCCGCGCCATATCAAGAATGTCCTGCACCTTATGCTGCAACTTCTTGTTTGGTTTCACCTTCTTATGCAAAAAGAAACCCTTTCCATACCGCATCCCTGTTTTCGGACAACCAATCCTGTACTTTACACCTGCTCCCAATAACAACAAAGACATCTTTATTGATCCTTCATGAAGAATTATTCCTAAATCATATTTTCGCGCTTTCAGAACGTTTTTTGTTGCGCTAAATGATGTGTATGGAATTATTTCATTAACTGTTTCTAAACCCTCTAAAATGCCCTTCCATTGTGGCTTTACAACTACATCTATCACTGCATCAGGAATATTGTTCTTTATTACCCTCAACAGAGGCGTTATTACTATGAGGTCGCCTAACGCGTATGTTTCCACTACTACTACTCTCTTGATCTTTCCTGGGCACTTCTTGAACTTGAAAAGATTGAATAAAAGATATCCTCTATAATCAATTTCCTGCACAACATCTCGAAGCCAGTCCTCACGCTTCTTTCGCATATCAATGGGCATATTAACCCCTGCATAGAAAGATCCTTATAAAACACTTGTTTTTTTAACTTGACTCAAGAACCTGCTCATGCATTGTGCTATAACAATTTCCACAGGAATATACCAATGCTCTTCTTCCTGCCAATAGCGCGATTGTATCCTCTGCTTCTATCTGTGGAGGACCAATCACTATGTGCTGGCACTCTCCACATTTATACCCCACAAAAGAAGCACTACTCACCACTTTTGAACCTCTCAAATACCTTTCAAATCCCTTCAATCTTCCTTTTCCATTTTCCCTATTTCCTTCTCCTACTATTCTTCCCCATTTCTCATCCTCAGGAAGCCTTTGTCTTAACTCATCAAGGCTCTGCACCACAACCCTATCTAACTCTCTAGGAACATCCCACCTGTCTAATTCCAATCTTCTCATTAATTCAAGATGTGATTCTTCAGGAGCAACACTCATCCTTTTTCAGGACTCCAACTCCTTTAAATTATTTTTCTTTTCTCTGCACCCATTCCACTATAGACACTGCACGAATCCCGAACAACTTGAACCTGAACAAATTTATAAAATCAAGCATTATATGTATTCCCATTCCGATGAATGTTATCATAAACATGTACCACAAGAATAGATACTGCCTCGTTATTACTCCTAATAACACCATGAAGATCCAAAACTCGATTGTGTGAAAGACGTGCAAATGAAACTCATTTGATCCTTTCCACTGCTTGTGAAAATAATGCTCATACGCCTGCTTTAGACTCATCTTCTTAAACTGGTATACATAATAAAAGTAATGATCTACATCAATACAAAAACCCCCTACCATAATCCACAAGCTGTACCACCCAAGAAACGGCCACCCCATGACAGTGAGAACTGCGGACACCACAAAATGTACTGATAAATTCATACTCCACCCCTTTATACCCCACCAATAAATCTTTTAAATACCTTCTCTTTTCACTACAATATGCAGGGATCGCATAACCTGGTATTGCGCCGGTCTCGAATAAACTTTCTATGGAAAAGTTTAATCATCACATGAGACAACCGGTATCCCTTGGGATGTGCAGGTTCAAATCCTGCTCCCTGCGTTACAAACACAATCCTTATAAGGTTTCCACCTCTTTATTCCTTCATGGAAAAGAGGCCATTTGTCATCTCCCTTAGCATCATCATTCTTCTTGCATACCTTTCCTCTTTCATCACCCCCCACTCCACAGGCATGGTTACCGGATTCCAGAGGCGCGAGGCATTTGGCATTGCAGATGATCCTATCATCCGCGGACAAAAACAACCCAAAACATTCCCCTCTTTTAGCATCATTGATAGAAACTTAGTATCCCACATCTGCAATGAAGGCGTTCTCAATCCTCGCATTCGCTATGACGTGACCACTATCCGCTGGATCTATTATAATCTCTGGTGGAAATCTGCTTCTCCTCCAGAACAAAAAAATGCGCTCACCATGATAGGTGTTCCTCCAACTATTCTTTCACGATATACCCCTCAAAAAGCATTTGACACCTGGTTCCGCTATGCTTGGGTGAATGCATACGAAAACCTTCTTCATACCATTCCCACTCTTCCCGAACTCTCCACCTTCTGCTCAGGATTTGTCGTCTCTCCTTCTGTCAAATAATATTATCCACTTTGGTAATCTTTAAATACTCCCTCTTATTTCCAGCTCCTATGTTCTTAGCAAAACTCGACAAATATCGCGACTGGGGAATACTCATCTTACGCGTCATCATCGGCGTTATCTTCACCTACCATGGACTTACCAAAATCTTTGGTCTCTTTGCTGGACCAGGCATCAACGGCTTTTCAAGCATGCTCGAAGGCCTAGGATTTCCCATCCCCCTCATTCTTTCTGTTATTGTCGGAGTTGTCGAACTTGCAGGAGGCATCGCACTCATCATCGGATTTTTAACAAGATACGCAGCAATCCTCTTAGCAATTGTGATGATTGTTGCCATCATTAGTGTTCACATTGGCGACGGCCTTAAAGGCATGGAATTTCCCTTATCCCTCCTTGCCGCAACAATAGCACTCCTCTTTAATGGATGTGGCAGCCTGGGCATTGACAGAAAACTCTTTGGTCTTTAACACTACCGCAATCTTGTCCATTCCTCATTTTCAAACACTTCTCTTTTTCTTTTTTCTAGAACCTCTCTTTCTTCATCAGTGAGATCGGACTTCTCCCATGACACCTCAAACCATTCTCCAAACCCCTTTACGAGAGCGTCTATCACTTCAGCTTTCATTACTTCTCTTTGTAGCATATCTGATAATGCAGTTACTCTCTCTTTTACACTCTTCACTATCTTATCACGCATCTTTTCCTGAGGAACTCTCAGCATTTGAAACATCTTCTCTGGATCCACCTTCATTAATATAGTTCCATGCTGCAGCAGAATTCCATTTTTTCTCGTCTGCGCACACCCAGAAACCTTTTTTCCAGAAATACAAATATCATTAATAGGCTCATATGTCGGATTTACTCCTAATATCTTTAATCCACGCATAACTGCACCACATATTTCTTTGTATGATTTTGTTATGTCAGTAGATACTAGATTTTCCTGCACTGGAATGCACACACTGTACGTCACTTCTGCATCATGAAACACTGCACCACCTCCAGTCACTCGCCGCACCACACTCACTTTCTTTTCCTTACATTTTTGCACATCAACTTCATCATTCAGACTTTGGAACCTTCCAATAGACACTGCAGAAGGACTCCACGAATACAATCGAAGCACTGGCACTTGACATTTCTCGAGCAAGGCAAGATCCTTTGCCATATTATACGTTGCAGAATTTTCCCCGTCCATTAAGAGACGCCACCGCATCACTCTTCAAAACACCTCTCAATAGTATTTGCTACATCCTCTATTGCCATTCCTACAAACTCAATTTTATTCTCTTCCACAATCTTCCTTATCCTTTCATTTATTTCACCCTTCATTACACCTCTGAGAGAAGCCTCTATTACCCCAATACCTTCTTCAGGATACACAAAGAAATCCCCACAAATGATTACTGCAGCAATCTTTTCGTTTCTTACTCGAACTTTTACCCGCAATAACTTTCCCCCAGGAACCTTATACATGACCTCTTTCATCAGCATTTACTTTTGAAACAACACCTCAGCAATCACCCCAAACGCAGGCCTCGTAATAAACACACCAATCGTTATTCCAATAATAGTTGTTACTGCAAACCCTCGCACCAAGCCAGCTCCTGCATTCCATAATGGCAGCATTGCAGCAACTGTCGTGACATATGCAGCCATAATAATGAAAAATGCCCTCTTAATCTTATCCTTCCAACTCAACAATTCCTGATGCTTCATAATCTCATCAATAATCACAATCTGATCATCAACACCAGTACCTACAGCAGCAATAATACCTGCAATGGAAGCCAAATCCATATTCCACTGAATCAAGGCAGCAACACCCAAGGTTAACACAACCTCAGAAATGGACACAATTGTTGTTGGAATCACAATCTTTAGATTTCTATACCTGAACGCAAGCACCAACGCAACCGCGATAATTGCAAGAATCGTTGCAAGAATCGTGTTCTTCACGAACTGCCTCCCTAACACAGGACTAATTGTGTCCAGCTTCTCCACCTCCAACTTTAACGGCAATGAACCTGTAATAAGAATTGTTTGCAACTTGTTCATATTCTTCAACGCATCATCATACGCACTCTCCTCCGTGCTCCCAAACCCAGGACCTGAAATTGCAATATCCTGCGTTTCCTTCCCCTTCAAGTCAGCGCCAATATTCAAACTATCAACCAATTCACCATCCAAATAAAAATCAATCTGCTCAGACAAGTATCCAGACCCATCTTCTGATGGTACTACTGCTAGCTTATCCGTCACTATCGCATGCTTTTCTGCAGCAGCCTCATTAATCTTAATTGCAAACTGGAACGTACACGAAAACTGGTTCTCTGCTATTTGCCTACATGACCCTGGGATAATACCTGCGCACGTCCCATCATTCCTGCACACAAATGGAATATCTCCTTTCCCACCAACAAACACCGTTTCATTCCCAATTTTCGCTTCAAACTTTCCCTGCTCGGCAATCACTTCCTTCACTTCCTCCCTTGAAATGCCAGCCATCTCAAGAACCACAAACTTGTTCCCCTCAAGATCCTTCGCCCCATTAATCTTCATATCTGCCAAACCATACACGTTTAATCGATTACTTAACACTGCAATCAAATCCTGAATCACATTCTCTGTGATTTCCTGATCAGACACCGGACGCAAGACCACTCGAGTCCCCCCCTGTAGTTCAAGACCTTTGTTAATATTACTCTTCCTCGCCTCAACCACAGTCAACTCAGGACTCTTCGTGATCAAATAAGTATATTCATTCCTGTTCGTTCGCAACGAAAACCGCTGCTTCTCAAACATGCTCTTTGTCACATTATAAAACACTTCATCAGACTCAATAGGCATCCCATTAATTGCATTTAGCTTTGCACTTGTCAATTCAAACTTTCTCAACTCTTTATCAACACCCTTAATTGTCAAATTCTCCACAATAAACCCAATATCCCCCTTTCTTGCGAATGTTATGTCACCCCTATCTGTTTGCACTGTAATCTCCTTCTCCTCAAACCTTATTTTACCTACTTCATCCAGATACCCTGCAACTGACTTCACTGCAACATCATTTACAGAAACAACCATCTCACCTTCATTGACTCCTACTAAGGCCTCTTGTGAACCATCTCTCACCGCCTTAATCTCCACACCCTCTGCCCACGGGTTTGGACTAATTGCAAATATTGCTATGACCAGCGCAATAATCAACACCCACACCCTTGCTTTCAGAAGCTTTTTCATTATTTCACCGTCTCCTTCTTTACCTGGTGCATAATAATCATCGGACCATTCATCATATACGTAACAACAACATCAACAAGCAACCCTATCAAAATAATTGTGAACACCTGCTTCAGCACGAGAGATTCTGCAATAAGAAGACCAACAATTAACGCAGCAACTGTTGTTGCAGTCATGGTTAATCCTGTCTTAATTGCACCACTCACCCTCTCACTTATTATCCCTTCACGCCTCTTCATCACCCTTGTTGCGAGCAACATATCTGTATCAATTGAGTACCCTATCAACATCAAAAATGCAGCAATCCCTGCAGCGGAAATCTTTATTCCTAGCAGATCTACAACAGCAATTGTAATCACAATATCAAACAACGCCGCCAACACAACATTTGTGCATATCACTATCTTCCTAAAAAGCACAAACACGGCAACAGCCATCAACACAAACGCAAACACCAATGCCTTCATCATCTGCCTATAAAACTCCTGCCCCAGTGACGAACCTACTAACTCCACTGAATAATTCTCATCAGTCAACTGCATCTCAACCACTGACTGTATTACTTCCTTTACCACAGCCTCATCAACACTTGTGACCTCCACGATAATACCAATCTGCTTATTCGTTCCGAATTCCGCAAGCCTCCGCACATTCGCCTCACCAAACCTTTCTTGCAACACTGCTTGCAAGCCATCTGTATCCACACTTTGTTCTGTATACACTGTTGCTGTAATACCTCCTTTCAAAGAGATATCCTTCTGCATGATATCTCCTGTTGTTCTATACTCACTCGCAATAATGAATATTGCAGCCACAAACACGATTAGAGGAACAACAATCCACTTCTTATGATGCTGCATATAGAAATCAATCAAACCCTTTTCTTTTGTTTCTTCCATTCAGACCACGCACTCCATTCCCTTTAAAAACTTTATTAGAACCCTCTTGTCCAATCATAACGTTTAAATACAACCATTCTCCCTTTACCACCATCAAAAGAGGATGATTTCATGAGCATTTCCAGACACCTGTTCCAACTATTTATCCTTTTCCTCACCCTTTTACTCACCACATTCCTTGTTCGAGGATCATCCCTCAGCATCGACATTTCTGACACAGACTATAATGAAGGAGAAGTCATCACTGCAGATATAGACCTTATATTAAATCAACCCTTCACTCAAAACACCCTTCTCAAAGGAAAAATAGGGAATACTGTGGAAACACAACGCAACCTCCTCGACATATTTGATGCTGTCAACATTGATTATGAAGAAGGAGACATCAGCTTCACCGCAACCAACCCCAGCACTGCCAGAAACCTCTATTTCACCCAGCCCGGATCACAATATGTGCTCCTCCAACTCCCCCAAAATGCCCAAGTAGACACCATCGACCTTGACATTCATGGGTTTCCCTTGAGCGGCAGCTACCCTAACTTTGTTAGCATTGATGTCGGCCTTGACAACAATATTGAATGGACCTACTACGGACAAGTTATAGACTATGGGCCCTTTGTCCTCCCCCAAAACCTGAACGAAAACCTCATCGGAGGGTCTGCATTCATTACTGACAAAGAAGAATATTACTGCGAAATCATCACACTCCCTGTAGCACGAGACTACCAAGTCTTTGCCAATTACCAACAACTCGTTCCTGGAGGAAACTTAAGCGCAGTCATCTTTTCCATTACCCAAACACCAACCACCATTAGCGCTGTTGGCGGAGCAGAAACCTGTGACCTTCCAGACAATGGCACAGGATTTAATTATCAAGGATGCACCATCCACCTCCCCCGATTCATCCAAGGGCAAAGACTCGTCTGCGTCTACAACGAAAACGCAGTCCCTGGAGGAAGCACCACAACCCAATACTTCAGCGTTGCACTTGATGCAGCACAGGGAAATGGATACATCTGCAATGCACTTTCTTCCAGTAGCAGCTCCAGCACCTGCACCCCCAATATTGCTGGAGACTTCTTCATCAAAGTATCTGCAGCAAACTATTCTGGTCAGCTCATCGAGCAAGTTCCTTTCTCTGAAGGATTTACTGAATTTGGCTTCAAACAATCCATTACTGCGTATCTTTCTGGCGCAGGCAACTGCAACAGCTCACCGTGCCCTGTTCCTATCCGCTTCAGCACCACCACACCAGGATTCATTTACATTGACGACCTTGCACTTACTTACTCCCTTGGACCATCAGGATCCTTCTCGTACAGCACTTTCTACGAGGCACAAGTCAGCGGAGGACTCGTCAACGAAGTTGAAGGAGTTACTCTTGGTAACGGCAACGGAACGAGCGTCACCATCCCCCTCTCCGAACTCGCGCTTATTGCACCCGAACCCTCACAAAATGTCAACAATTATACACTTACCATAAGCTTAGTTCCCGGACCATCAAACTCCACAGTCATTATTGTGCGCAGACTCCTTCCTGTTATCACTGGCTTTGACCTTGGAGAAGCTATTGAAACCTATAAAGGCATCTTCAACGAAATGCTCAGCACATCATCAGACCTTCTCGACGCCACCGGCTACAAAACACCCATCCAAGAAGCGATCACCACACTCAACACCTACAAAACCCAATACATTGCACTCAACTCAAGCAACGGGACTATTACTAATAGAGAAGAACAAATCCAAAACCTTACAGCTCAAGTCACCGCAGCAGTTGATGACCTCCCTCGCACCTTCGCTATCAGCAAAGAAGTTCAAGATGAAATTGTTGCGAGCCTCACTGATATTACTGACGACGTTGTATTCCCTAACCAACGCAACCAAAAAGATAAAGATAATATCTTCCTCGCACAATCTCGAGTTACCATTGATGGAACTGCACAATACTACAACGCAAAACTCTTTGACGGCACAGAAACCAAAGGAACAGTCATCACGAAAGACATTCAAAGCACCCTCGGCAACGGAAACGTTGTTGAAATCATCCCCTCATCAGCAGCACCCGGAGTAAGTGCTGTCACTTTCACTTCATCGCCAACAGTTATCCAACAATCAAACCCAGCAATCGTGAGCTGGTCGTTCTCCAACACGAATGACGCAACAATAGTTTACCACCTCCCTGGCGATAAAGTATCCACACTTCAAGAACTGATTACCTTAATTATTCCGCAAACCATTCCTGAACCATCCCAAACACAACCCCCATCACCTATCTCCTACCGGTGCGGCGACGGCATTTGCAGCGTCTTAGAAACAGACCAAGGACCCATTTCTCTTGAAGATGCCATTACCTGCCCTCAAGACTGCAAAAAAAAGTATTCCTTTATTCCACTCCTCATCAGCCTCCTCCTCATTGCAGGCATTATCTACTACATCAACTTTTACCACGGCACATACGACTTCAAAAGCATCACCTCAAGATTCCACGGCAATTCCCTGACCTTCACCAAACCTGGAAAAGCCTTACCAACCAACCGAAGCCTCTTCATTTCCAGCAAAGATGAAGAATCACTCCGCACCTACATCAAAGAGACTATGAAAAAAGGATTCGGCAAAACAGACATCATCGCGACCCTCAGCAAAAAAGGATGGTCTCGAGACCAGATTGACTTTGCTATGAAAACAATGAAAAAATGAGAATTATCCACTTCCTTCTTTTTTTCCTCATTCTTTATGCATCCTCCATCAGCGCCCAAGCAATCTGCACACCCAACCAACAACAACCCTGCGGCTACAACAACATTGGCGAATGCAGACTCGGCTACCAACTTTGTGAGAACGGACAATGGAGCCAGTGCTTCGGAAGCATTGGACCAAGTGAAGAAGTTTGTCATGATGATAAAGACAATAACTGCAATGGACAAACAGACGAAGGATGCGAATGCATTACCGGACAAGAACGCGTTTGCGGACCCTCGCTTATTCGCGGCATCTGCCAACAAGGCGTTGAACGCTGCGTCAACAACCAATGGGAAGCTTGCGAGGGCGCACTATATCCGGAAATAGCTGACATCTGCACCAACAACCTTGATGATGACTGTGACGGACAAACAGATGAAGGATGCACACCTAACGCTACTACAACACCTTCCATCGGACCAAGCGTCTACTGTTTCAATAGCGTTCAAGACTTTGATGAAACTGGCATCGACTGCGGAGGCTCTTGCAGAACCTGTCCAAGCTGCAGTGATCGCATCAAGAACCAAAATGAAATAGGAGTAGACTGCGGAGGACCCTGCTCGCCTTGCGCCACGTGCAATGATGCTATTCAGAACCAAAACGAGAAGGGCATTGACTGTGGAGGACCCTGCATTTCCTGCTCAGCACCGAACCCGGAAGATGAGGATAATGACCAGCTCAACGCCACACAAGAAGCTCGCCTCGGAACAAGCACCCGAAACCCGGATACTGACGGAGACGGCATCCGCGACAAACAAGACCCCTATCCTCTTTGCCCAAATAATGTTTGCAACAGCGCTTACGGAGAAACACTTGACAACTGCCCTGAAGACTGCACAGAAGAAAAATCATTCCCTCTTATTCTTATCATCATTCTCCTCATTATTATATTCATCTTTGCTCTCTATCTTTACCACAAATTCAAAAGCAGCACACAACCACTCTCTTCTCACACACGAAACAAGAAAGTCATTACCAACGAGCCATCTTTCGACCCAAACACCTACACCAAGCTCACCTCAAAACCCGGATCAAAAAAGAAAGCAACCATTGATGTCCAACTTGAAAAAGCATTCAACAAAGCAGACAAATTCCTCAAAAAATAGTCTGCATCTTTTTTGCAATCATTTCTGCAATAATTTGATGCCCCTTCTGATTCAGATGCGAATCTTGCTGCCACCGCAAGCTTCTCTTTTCCTCAAGCGTATCATACTCCTCTCGAAGATCGAGAAATTCAATACTCTCCTCTTCGAGCACTTTTCTCACCATATCCTTCAATGCCTCATCTCTTTTCACTTCCTCTTTTCCCGGAGTGATAATAACGAGCAATTTTATCTTCCGTTCTTTCAGGAAACTATTTAATTCTTTCACCACCTTTTCTGTCTCTGCAAACTCCTCCTCACTTATCACCTTCTCTTTCTTTTCACTCGTTGATCTTTTCACTGCACCAATAATCCTATATCCCTCACGCATGATGTAACTATTCTTATACACAAAACTCCTGATTGCAGCACTTCGCGGCTTTTCCTTCCACTCATAGTTTACTCTCAATCCTCCAACTACTGTATACCGATGCTCCACATTCTCCTGCACATCATTCGGCACAAACATGTATATGACCATATCTGGATTGTATTTCATCCCTTTCCTCTTCAAAAAGTTAAACGATTGCCTTGTTCCATATCCAGACACACCTCCATTTATTACCTCAACTTGCTTTCCTTGCTCATTCATTGTTTTTTCCATTACTTTGCCATACTGCTCTTCCAGATTCATCGTATCCGGAAACGTTTCCGAATCCCCTATTGTGATAACTCTAAAAACACCCTCTGGCTTCTCAAGAGGAATTTCTCTGTCTCTGAAACCATCACTATTCATCTTTATTTCAATCCACTTCTCCGGATGCTCTTGATTGAAGACGCGACCCTCAAAATCTGGATTAGGAACGTAATCAATCTCATCATCAGCGACAAACGTGTACGGAGGAATTCCATAATATGGCATCACTGTGAAATGAAGGACTACCTCAGCAAGAACTCCTAGTATCACTATACTCCCCAGAACAATACTAAGCCTCTTGACCCACTCTTTTCCAGTCATTGCGTATTCTCCAGAGCTTTTACCCTCCCCAAACCTTTTAAATATTCCCCCTTTTTGACCTTCTCTATGAAACACTCCACCCTTCCTTTTACTTTCAGTACCGTATTAGGATTTGTTGTTGCGTACTTCCTCTTTACTACTATCCTCTATTTTATCCTTACCTTTCTCTCCAAACTCCCTCCTGATTGGACGTATTTTCATGTTATGGCGATAACTTTATTAATTGCGATCATTGGAGGCATCCTTACCCATTTCCTTAAACGATGAAGCATCCTTTTATTACAGGATTCAAGCATGGATTTGCTGCATTTGGGCATACCATCAGCACTTTAGTTAACAGCGTCCTCTTAAGTGTAGTTTACTTTATTGGCGTTGGAGCATCTGCACTCGTTGCAAAAATTTTCAATAAACATTTTTTTCCACTCAAACACTCCAAAGAAAGCAGTTATTGGACAGATCTTCGGCTTGGCAAAAAACCTATCGAAGATCACTATAGACAATTTTGACTAAGATCAGTATCAAATGCCCTTATTAACTTTATGAAAAATAGATATAGACTGATAAAAGATGAACTATAAAAAGGATCAATTTATACTTGGAATTTCATGCCACTACCATGACGCGGCTGCAGCCATCCTCAAAGATGGCGTATTGCTAGCATCAGCAGAAGAAGAACGATTCACGAGAAAGAAACATGATTCTTCTTTTCCCATACATGCCATCAATTACTGTTTGAAACAAGCAGGCATCACCATCACAGATGTGGGCTATATAGGATTCTATGAAAAACCCTTCCTCAAATTTGAGCGGCTGCTTTTTCAACACCTCCAACTCTTTCCCAGAAGCTTGAAAACGTTCTTACATTCAATGCCTCACTGGCTGACAGAAAAACTCCGCATCACTAGGCTTATACGGAAAAAACTGAAATATAAAGGAGACATTCTCTTCTTGCATCACCACGTGGCGCACGCTGCAGGCTCTTTCTTAATCAGCCCTTTTGAGAAGGCAGCGATTCTCACTGTGGATGGGGTGGGAGAATGGACAACCACAGCCTATGGCTATGGCGATGGAACAACAATTGAATTGTACAAACACATCACCTTTCCCCATTCCCTTGGATTATTGTATTCAACCATTACCGCATACCTTGGATTTACCGTGAACAATTCTGAATACAAAGTCATGGGATTAAGCCCCTATGGAGATATGAATAAGAAAACGAATCCCTACTATGCAAAACTCAAACAGGTTATTGACGTCAAGGACGATGGAAGCTATCGACTAGATATGAGCTACTTCACCTACCATTATGGAAATAGAATGCCCTCTCGAAAACTCTGCACGCTTCTCGAAGGACCAATTAGAACGCCAGAATCAGACGTTACTCAACGACACAAGGACATTGCAGCAGCACTCCAATTGATTACTGAAGAAGTGATGATTAAAATGCTCAACCATGTGTATAAAGAAACAAAGTGTGAGAATATTGTCCTTGGAGGAGGCGTTGCGCTGAATAGCGTGTGCAACGGAAAAATACTCACACAGACTCCTTTCACACGCATCTGGATTAATCCAAATCCTTCTGATGGCGGAAGCAGCATAGGCGCGGCAGCATATGTCTATCATACTATCCTTGGACATCCACGCACACAGACACTCTCCCATGCATACCTTGGACCACAATTCTCTCCAGATTCTATCAAACAATTCCTTGACACACATCACATCACTTACACTTCTTATGCAAACACAAAAGAATTAATTTCTTCTATTAGCAAACTCCTTATTGACAACAAAGTCGTTGGATGGTTCCAAGGCAGAATGGAATTTGGGCCTCGAGCGCTTGGCAGCAGAAGCATCTTAGCAAACCCCTGCAATCCTCATGCGAAAGAACTCCTGAACACCAAAGTCAAACACCGCGAAAAATTCAGACCATTTGCACCTGTTGTGTGCGCAGATGATGCAGCTACCTACTTTGAATGCGACACTCCTCTCCCCGAAGCAACTGATTTCATGCTCATGGTGTATCCTATCAAGAAAAGATATCATTTACTCATTCCTTCTGTTACCCATGTCGATGGATCTGGACGACTGCAAACCATTCGAAGAGAACAGAACCCCCTTTATTATGACCTGATCAAACATTTTGGAAAACAATCTGGAGTTCCCATCCTTATCAACACTTCATTTAACATCAGAGGAGAACCAATCGTCTGCACGCCTGAAGATGCATATACGTGCATGATGGGAACAGGCATTGATTGCTTGGTTATGGACACTTTCTTAATTAAAAGAGAAGACAATCAAAAAGATATGTGGGACAGCGAAAAGATTGCAACAGACTAAATCATTCTTATCCTTAAAAATTTTTGTGCATTTCTTTATAATTCTTCTGCTTGCTCCCAAAATTCTTCAAATATACTCTGAAGGTTTTTTGCAAGCTTTTCATTCTCTATGAAAATGATCCCTCCAAATGCAACAGCATCCTCATGCACTAATTTAATTAATACTCTTTTCTTATCAATAATATCACATCTAATAAAACTTGTATCTAACCTTTTCATCTTAAATTTTTCTTTCGGTAATTTCCTTAATATTTTAGGTACTACAACACTTTTTGGATAAATAACTCTAAATATTACACCCCTCATAACTGCTCTTTCTATTTCTCTTTCCCATATTGTTTTACTTTCTCTGTTTGATTGTGGTTTATGATGTGTATTAAGAATTTGACACACTTCTTTTTCAGCCTCAACAAAACTTCTCAATTGAATCCTCTTGTTATCCTCTATATTTGTCCCTATTTCAAAAAATTTAGAAGGCTGTTTTTTAAACGAATCAACTTGTGAAGCCAAATACCTGAGTTCTGCAAGCAAAGACTCATCTTTTCTTTCTTTCTTTTTAATTAACTTATTCAGGATTACTGATGCACTTAGAACATAGATCTCTTTCGGCCTAGACTCGGTCTCCTCAATAAGATCTTTTTCTCTTAACGATTTAATAATTGAATACACCTTTCCTAGTGGTATTCTCGCTTTTTTACATAATTCTCGAACACTTAACTTCTCTTTTAATACAGCATCTAACAATTTACTCTCATAATATGAAAGCCCTAACTCTTGGAATTCTTTAAGCATTTTAACTCTAATTGAGAGTTATAAATAGTGAATTCTATATAAACATACCTGTTCCTATTATGTATATGAGCCAAACTATAGATAATCTGTTTGAAGAGCTTAAAGACATGAGAATCATCGGCGAGAGACTCAGCGGGGAACCAGAGATATTACACGAAATTGAGGATTATTTTAGACAATGTGAATTTTATCCTATCATTCGAAATCAAATAAGGAGAATCTTAGAATATGTACCCTCTGTATTTCCAGAAGGGTGGAAGAGTCCTGATGATTATGCTCATTTAACTCCTGCACAACAAGATGCTTATATTGATATTGCAAAACAAGGCTCCATCGCAATACCAGGACCTGTTATTGAAAAAGTAGTAGCATTAGGACTAACATATAAAGCACGAAAACATTAATTGAAAATATTTACTCTCTCCAAATATATGTAACTCCAAGAGAAACGTTAATAAACCTCACTTCCTTTTCCCTTTTGATGTCACATAACAAGTCTTTTCTTGGCGAACTCTGGGACTTCCTCAAAGTGCGGAAGGCATGGTGGCTTGCACCTATCATCATTCTCCTCCTCCTTGTCGGAATATTAATCATCTTCAGCCAAAGTAGTGTTGTATCACCCTTTATTTATGCCCTCTTCTAACCATAAGCTATATAAAATAGCTTTTTCCTTTACCTTTTATGCTTATTAGAGAAAGAGGTGTGCGAGTTATTTTCTTCATAGCTCTTCTTATCTCATTTTTTGCATTTTCATCATCTATTACCACTGCATGCGCGCAAAGCCCCTGCCTCTTATTCAACTCAACGGACATTCCTTCATTATGGACAAAATTTGCTGGCAGCCAATTCTTCAACCGAGTTCCTTCAACAGTTTCAACAAACACCCAATTTATCAACAGCGGAGCAAACCCTGAAACCACCAATGGCATGAACGCAGCACTCCATTGTGTATTAAACCCAGCAAACACACCCACATCATCTTCATGCACCACCGCAAAAAGCGCCCTCATGTGGGCAGTCAACGCATGGGGACCAAACGCAGGCCAAACACCCATTTCACCCCCCAACATTTCCTTCGGCGCAACCAGTGGCGGGAGAATATCTTCATACATGTTTACTTTTGACTGGCTCCGCGGCAAGGCAGGCGTCTTTACACCTACAGAAGAACAGCAAATCATCCAATGGATCCAATACCTTGCACCTTCTGTCGACTCAGTGTACACCACCGTCACTCCCGGAGGAAATGCTGCACTTGACAACTTTGACATCCCTCTCGCAACTGCCGGCTACTTGCTCTACCAAGTCCTGCAAGGCAACCCATACACCACCTTCTCTGCCTCAAGCGTTTCCACCAAAGTAAATATGTACGCAAACCACCTCCGCAATGGCGCACATGACTTTGATAACTTTCCCCCTGAAGGAATGAACTACCACGTCTATAGCATGCCCTCTCTCTTCTATGCAGGACTTTCCATTGAAAAAAACGGCTACGCTCCTGTGATTGACCAATCTATAGCCATGGGAGTCACCATTGGCGATCTCTATATGGGATCAGGCACTGGAGGAATACCCAGCTGTCCATCTGGACCCATTCCTCTTATCACGCTCACTGAAGGAGGAAAATGGTTCATGTATGACGTTGAAGCAACTGCGTGCGACAAAGGCATCAAAGGATATAGTCTTGCCTACCTCGTTGGACTCAATAGACTCTATCAAACTGATCCATGGAAAGCCAAGCGAGGTATTTCCCGCGTCTTTGAAATTGACGCCATCCTTGGTCCGAGCGGCTATCGCAGCGACCAACTTTCTTCCATGAGCTCTGGCATTTTACCTGCACTCTTTTATAATGACTCCTTACCTGTCATCTCCAACCTTGATGCAGAAGGATATTTGCCCGCAGCATTCCACAAAGACCAGAAAAACGCCGCACCTCCCAACGCTGCATACAACGGATTCGACCTTAATGGTGATGGTGGTTTTCACATGGGATTCAACAAACTTGATGGCGTACAACGCGTTGGCTACCTTTATATCACTCGCGATGGGTACATGCAGCACCTCCACGGTAGCGAAGATGGATCCACTGAGTTATATGCAGGATGGTTCCCTGTTGAAGTTTCCCCAGGACGTGGAACTTATCCGTTCTCCCCTGGAGGATCAATTAATGTTGCAGGACACAGCAAAATAGCGCATAACACCTTCCTTCCTGACAGCGCTGGAGGCGCAATCACCAGCGCACCGAATTATTATGGACCTACCGCGTTTGGAAATTCTCAACATAATTATGAAGGACAATTCCACTTCCACCTCGAAGGATTCTTCGTAAGCGGCGCACAAGCACAACACAAGCGCATCTGGGAAATGGACTGCGTAACGTGCATTGCAAATCGATTTGTTGGAATAGTCTCAGATCCTGATGACATCACATACGTGTTCGAATACGCAGAAACCAAAGCATCCGGAGCAACAACTATCCGCAAACGCAGCCATTCACTCGTGCAAGCAACTTCCGTCACTCCCGCAAGCGGACAAACTGCCGGCTATGGATATAAAGTAGAAAACAATGGCAACAAAGGAATCACCCGATTCTTCCACCCTCTTACTCCAACTCTAACCTTACCATCTAGCACAACTGTTGTTGGTCAGAAACCAGTGTACACAAATAGCATCAGCCAAACCACCACGAGCAGCAACCTTGAAGCAGATTGGTTGTATATTACCGAACTTATTCCTAACGGGAATACGCGACAAACTCCACACTTAGCGTCACTCTCTCTTCCTCCTGCACAAGGATATGGAGGCATTATTGACTGGACAAGCAATGGACTGAATAAAGGATACAAAGATTTCATCATCGCACGCCACCACTCCTCGCCAACTCTTTCCTTCACCACTCCAGACATTTCCGTAGAAACAAATGCGAACATGCTCATTGTTAGAAAGAGCACCAATGGAGCCATTCTCCAATTTGCCGCATTCAACACAACGAATGTTACTGTTGATAATCAACCTTTACTTTTTACTGGAGGAGAATACATCAGCGCATCCATGGGACCAGGCGTTCAAATTCAGATGGTTGATCTCCAACAAACCCCCTCTACGCTTGCAATCTATGCACCTGCAAGCAGCGTGACGAGCGTGCCTGGAAACGCAATACCTGTTACTGTCAATGGACAACCCATATCCTATGCACAACAAGGAGATTATGTTACCATTGGCAATGTTATTCTTGGAGGCGGCAGCTTACAAACACCTCTTCTCCTTACACCCCAACAAAAAACAGCAGGACAACTTGCCACCTGGAGCATTCCTGCACCCAATGTTCCTGACAACACTCCTGTGCAGATAGAACTTCTCGAAAGAGATGGCAGCCAAACCTACACTTACCAAACACCCAGCGGCGAAGGGTTTGAAACTGTCACCAAAACCGTTCAAAACGGAGAAGTCAATTATAATTGGTGGACCCAATGGGGACCTTATGACGGTACTACAGATCCTATTGAAGTTGTGATTCGCGCGACAAACCTTAATGATCCTGCACAAATAGTGACAAGCGCACAATTCACTCGCGTGTATAAACCTCATGAAAGCGTCATTGCTGCACCCACCCCTCTTATTGGAGGACAACAAGGAACTGTCACTCTCACAAATACTGCTCCCAACCCTCAAAATGATGTTGCTCTTGTCATTGCATCCCCAATCCAGTCAGCAGCGACACCCCTCCTCCTCTCTAGTTCCCTCGGAAATCTCTTCCCCCAAATAGGCATTAATCAAGGATTCTTTAACCCTAGTGAAGTCATTATCCTTCACAATGGAAACTTCCCTGCATCAGGAGTTTTAACCATGAATTATCCTGTTCCTTCCGGATACCCTTATTTTTACATCCAATACAGTGTCACCAAAGCTGTCGGCTCTCTCTACTCCATTCCCAGAAGCACTGATCCGCAATATACCATCCCTGCAGGAGACCAATATATCACCTCCAGAGTATTTGCTGTACCCTCTGTCACCCCCCCTCCTGCAAGCAACTTCTTTATGATTGATTATATTGATAGTACATACTCCCTTCCTGCACTCTTCAAGAAAACATTCAGTCCCTTCTTCTCTCGCGTTTTTGATAAGTAACTCTCTTTTTCTATCCAAAGATTTATACAAATTTTTAGTTTATCTCAAATCTCTTAAATTTATATTACAAACAATATTCACTCTTCAACTTAACCCTTGACCTTTATATTTCTCTTTTATCTCAAAATTAGATGCCTTCATGTGTTAAAATACAGAATCATGCTAATCTTCTTAAAAAGGTAAAAGACAAAACTGGATTAACTTGGATTGAACTATCCCAAAAACTTGATATTCATCCTCGAACGATTTATTACTACCTTAAAAATAGTAAAAGCATATCTTTTTATGTCTTTAAGAAGCTCTGCTCTCTTGCAAATATCAACTATAAAAAATTCAAATATACTCTAATAAATCACCCTAATGAAGAAAAAACTATTTTCTTCCCAAAACTCAATAAAAAACTTTCAGAAATACTTGGTGCTCTTGCTGGAGATGGACACCTTCATTTAAAACCTTATGAATTTTCTTTAGTAGGTGATGGAATTCTTGATTATCCTTATCTTAATCATCACATTTCTCCTCTTCTTATAGATCAGTTTAAAACAAAACCAACTCTTTCTCAACTCCCTAATAAAGCGCTTAAACTTCGTATTTACTCCAAAAAATTAGTTTTTTTTATTAATACTCATTACTTTCATCCTATTGGAAAAAAGAAAAACAAACTTCATATTCCTCCTTGTATCCTTTCAAATTATTCTTTCCTCAAATGCTATATTAGGGGTCTTTTTGATACAGATGGAAGCTTCTATGGAAGAAGAAAGAACGAACCAGTCATTGAAATTATTAGCAAAGATGATACTCATATCCTTGAGATACAACATGCTCTTTCTCAACTAGACTTTTCTTTTGGAAGAAGCGGAAAGAATCTTTCCCTTTATAACAAACATCAAATACATAACTTTTTTAAAGAGATCAGACCACACAATTTAAAACACCTTATAAAGTATCACCTTTACCAAGCTACAGGTAAAATCATCAAAACTCAGGAGCTTAGGAATATCATGCACCGGTAGTCTAATGGTTAGAAACACCCTATGAATAATAGGGGTTGACCACGATGAGGGCCTTCCATTTATGCTTTTGCTTAAGATGTAAGTCCTCGATCCGGGTTCGAATCCCGGCCGGTGCAGTTTCTTATTTCTCAATAGTTATGTACAAACCTTCTTTTAGGGCGTGTATTGGAAGTTTTGGATTTCCATAATCTTTTAATTCCTTATAGGCGGCTTGCCAATTAATTGGGCCTCTTGGATCATCTTCTCCCCATGAGGAGTTATAATGAGCTATAAACTTGATTGGTAGAACTCCCAGGCCATCCATACATTGCCTCCAATCACAGGTCCAAAAATGTTTTGATATCGCATGCGAGCTTGCAGAATTTGTTGCCACAACCTTCCCTTTCCAAATTTTTTGGAGATTAAATTTCCTTAACCAATATTGAATAAGATAGTCATCCCCTCCATGAATATAAACTGCATCTGTTGATTTTATTTGTTTTTCAAATGTTGACGGAAAAGCTAACTCAAATACTGGAGATATTTTAGATGGCACGAATTTTGGAATATATTTTTTATCTTCAGCAAACTTTATCTCCCAATATTCGCGTGGTTGAGCAAAAAGACAAATAAGCAACCGTGGTTTAGCTCCTAAATTTTTAAAAATTTCTGTAAAAAACTTTTTAGCAGATTTAGCATTATTTCGTAAACCTCCAGAGTTAAGAACATATTTTGTTCGCATTTCTTATTTTCTCACTTTCAAGAACACCTGATTTGTCTTTCCAAACGCACGCCGCGCAATAAAACCACGATCCTCTAATGAAGCAAGAAATAAAGACAACCGCGTCTTTGACAACCCTGTTTTGAAACGCAATGTTGATTGCGTAATTCCTTCTTGCATTTTTACTGTCTTCAAAATGAGCTGTTCCTCCGGACGAAATGCCGAAAGAAACGATTCAAACTCTTTCTTTTCCTTCTCCTGTCTTGTTGCAGTCTCTAACGCAGAGGATACTTTCTCGTTTTGCTCGACTAAAATCTGCTGCGTCCTATCAAAGAAGATCAGATAAAAACCGAGCATTGCCAACGCTGTCGCAAGAATCCACCCTGCAAAAACAAACTTGTTCTGACTTGCATGCAAACACGTGCCATCATCCAAAAAACATGACCCCTCATTTTTCACATACTCATTCAAGAATTTATCTTCCTGCCTCTTTGCACCATAGATCACAATAAGCAACACAATACTTACTATTACTACAATCATACCAATTGACTTCTGGTTCATGATTCTTCTATACCATCATATCTATAAAATCTTTATGGTTTTACAAGCCCTTTTTCTTCAACAATAACGAATTCGTCACTACACTCACACTACTCAACGCCATCGCAGCACCTGCTATTAAAGGGGATAACAACCAGCCAGTCAACGGGTAAAAGACGCCAGCAGCGATCGGAATTCCTAAAATGTTATAAATTAACGCCCAAAACATATTCTGCCGAATCTTTCTCATTGTTGCCTTACTTAATTTAATTGCATTCGGCACATCACGCACATCACTCTTCATCAACACAATATTTCCCGTTTCCATGGCAACATCTGTCCCAGAACCCATAGCAATCCCAATATCAGCCTGCGCAAGCGCAGGAGCATCATTAATACCATCACCCACCATTGCAACCTTCCCTTCACTCTGCAACTCCTGCACATACTTCGCCTTATCCTCAGGAAGTACCTCAGCAAACACCCTTCCAATACCTGCCTGACTCGCAATTGCACGTGCTGTTCTTTCATTATCACCAGTAATCATGCACACCTGAATATGCATCCTTTTCAACTCTTCAACTGCCTCTCGCGCCGTTTCCTTGATTGTATCTGCAACCGCAACAATCCCTATTACTTTTTTGCCTTTTGCCAACATCATCACTGTCTTTCCCTGATCTTCCAAACTTTCCACCTTTTCCCTCACTTGATTTATCTCAATCTTTTCTTTTGTCATTAACTTTGCATTCCCAAACACGTGCCTTATTCCCGCAATCTTCCCCTCAATCCCAAACCCGGGAATCGCCTTAAACCCCTGTACTTTCACCAACTGAATCACTCTTTCCTTCGCAGACTTTACAATTGCCTCAGCAAGAGGATGCTCTGATGACTTTTCAATACTTGCAGCAAGCTGCACCACCTTTTCTGCAGTCGAAGGACGCAAAGCGAATACGTCAGTCACCTCAGGAGTTCCTTTTGTGATTGTGCCGGTCTTATCAAATACTATCTGCTTGATCTTATGCGCTGTCTCAAGAGCGTCACCACCCTTAATCAAGATCCCTTGCTTCGCACCCTTTCCAGTACCCACCATGATTGCTGTTGGCGTTGCCAGACCTAGTGCGCATGGGCATGCAATCACCAAGACTGCAACTGCAGTAATCAATCCAAATGATACTTCTTTTTTTATTATAAACACCCACACAATAAATGTTATTATAGCAATAAGAATCACTATTGGCACAAAATACGCAGACACTGCATCTGCAAACCTTTGAATAGGTGCCTTTTTTCCTTGCGCATCCTCAATTAACCGAATGATCCTTGACAAGGTTGTGTTTTCACCCACCTTTGTTGCCTTAAAACGAAAACTTCCATGCTTGTTGATTGTCGCTCCAATCACTTGATCTCCCTTTCTTTTCTCCACAGGAATGCTTTCCCCACTAATCATGCTCTCATCCACACTTGACGCTCCCTCAATCACAACACCATCCACAGGAATCTTCTCACCTGGCCTCACAATAATAATATCATCAACCCTCACCTCATCAATAGGAATCTTCATCTCCTCGCCATTCCTTACAACAATAGCAATCTTTGGAGCTAACCCCATTAACCTCTTAATCGCTTCAGACGTTCTACCCTTCGCAACTGACTCAAGCAACTTCCCGAGAATAACTAATGTGATCAATACTGCAGAAACCTCAAAATACTGACCCTGCTCAGGATTGAAGAAAATTGTATATACACTAAAGACATATGCTGCTGTCGTCCCAATTGCAATCAACGAATCCATGTTTGCTGACTTGTTTTTCAATGCAATCCATGTCCCCTTGTAGAAATCCCAGCCAACAAAAAACTGCACCGGCGTTGCAAGAATGAACAATGTAATTTCAGCAAACGGGAGTTCAAGACCTGTGAAGAGTATTCCATCTTCCATAAACAGCATTCCCAGAAGCACTGCAGGAACGGAAAAAATAAGACTCACAACAAGCTTTTTCTTCAACCTTCGAATTTCATCCTTCTCCTGCATGGCATGCATATCCTCATGATGACTGCCTGGTATGCCACCCCTGTTTACGGATGCGCTATACCCCTTCTTCTTAATTGCATCAACAAGAACCTCTTCTGACACCCTTGCCTCATCAAAAATAACAGACGCTTTTCCTGTCGCGAAATTCACATTCGCCTCCTGCACACCCTCAACTTTCACCAATGCCTTGCTAATAATTGTTGTACAACTCGCACAATGCATCCCCTGCACCAAAATCTCTGTCTTTTTCATGTCAATTCTCCTTACACCACTTCAAATGATCCCTTCCACATTCTCATTGAACACATAATATCTATTTTTCCAGTCTTTGTTGGAGTAAACTCAATAATATTATTTCCTTCTCCCACAACCTTTTTCACTCCAAAACTGGGAATGACCACACTCCTTGCACAGCCATATACCGTACTCAAATCAACAGTCATCCTCACAGGAATGCCTACTCTCATTGTTGACGGCTCAACTCTGTATTGGTAATTCCCTGTTCTTAATGTTACTTCCTGAAACTCTCCACTTCCTCCTTGCACTCCTCCTTGTTGATTAGAACCATTTGCATTTCCCTGACCAAGCATGATCAGCCACACAATCACTCCTATGATAATGATAGCAAACGCCATATGCTTGAAACCAATAGTGATAGTCTTTGTTTCTTGTTTACTCATCTTTTCATCCTCCTTATATTAATACTGCTCCCTTTGGACCATATACCATAACTATCATCAACAGCGCAGCAACGATCATACATGCTGATGCAAACGTCACAAAATCAATAGGCTTCTTCTTTACATCCTTTCCGTTCTCTATCACTTCCTCAAACATCACATATGACAAACCGCAAATAATAATGATGTTTATTGCCATAAATATTGGCATGAACCAGAGAATGTTATCAAACGCCATCATTATTGAAATCATTGGACCCATTGTCCCACCCATGACACCAGCCATCATCCCCTCCATAAGACCCATGATGCCACAACACTTTCCCATCCATCCCCCTATAATAACACCAATGAGCATTCCCACCAATGCCCCTGTAAAAAATCCGTTTGTTGCACCTATAACAGCACCAATCATTAATCCTGACTGCATCCCAATTGTCATACCAATCATCATTCCCACCATACACGACACTTTTGCCTTGTATGATAAGATATGCCAGATTCCCACTCCTAATGCAACAACAGCAATGTCTAGATAGAATACCCACCACCCATACTTTGCCAGCATTCCTGCTGCATCCTTCAGAAATGCGTTGTAGACTAGTAATTCAATAACTACCAATAATATTAACACTACTATTCCATATGTTATTCCTCTCCTCTCTATCGCATACTTTGCCTTATTTTCCCTAAATTCTCGCACTCTTTCTCCAAATGTTTTCCGTTCAAACTGCGTTGTTGAGGCACGAAAACCTGCATTCCTAATGATATCCATAATACTCTCTGGATTTATTACTGCTTCATCATACGTGACATCCACATGATCTTCATTGATGATAAAAGATGTTATTCCCTTCACTTCCTTGAAACGCTTCCCAATTACTTTCACACAACTCCCACATTCAATATCAGGTACGTACACCTTTATTTTCATCGTACCTTGTACCCTTCCTTTCTGATGACATCCTTGATCTTTTCTTCAGAAACCTTCGTATTGTCAAATATTACACTTGCCATTTCCTTTTGCTGCGACACTATCGCACTGTGAATCCCTTCGTGCTCCTCTAATACCTCCTTTAACACTATTTCACAACTCCTGCAATGCATCCCCTGCACTTGAAATGTTGTTTCCATTTTTTTCAACCTCCACCTCTTTCGAGATAGTGACTTGTATAAATACCTTTCACACTCTCTTTCTGTTCCTTTATTGTTTAGTTCTGCATTTTACTCGTCCCTTATTGTTTAGAATGCATACAAAAACGAGCCCGGGAGGATTTGAACCCCCGACCCTCGCCTTAGGACGGCGATGCTTTGGACGCTTACAAAAGCTCTATCCAGGCTGAGCTACGGGCTCATCATACACTCTTTTATTTTTCCCTTTTAAATATGTGCTGATTAAAACTGTGTGCATATTTCCTGAAAGGTATACCATACGCTTTCCCCCAACAGTCCACATTTATCACTTCATTCTTTATTCTTACTTGTGCATATTGATGCGGAGAAATACACCATACCAAAGTCCATTTTGTTTTAATATCTTCTTCCTTAAACCATCCACTTTTCACAAGCACTTTTTTCAAGAGATAATTCATCGTGGTACAATGAATAAACTTCTTCTTCCATATTTCGTTTAATTCTGTATCAAACACTTCAACGAATCTTGTGTACGTTTTTACTCTTTCTCCTTTAAACTTTCTTGTGAGAATAGTGTATGCTTTCTTGAGACATTCTTTTTTTCCTTTTGTTTTTTTTAACTCTTCAATAAATCTCTCTATTTCTCTTGAAAGCATTCTCTCTTGAATGAGACATAGCTCTTAATTCTTTCTATGCCCTCAGCTGAACATTCTTCTTCTGCGCCATCGCACGGACAATATCCTTCCCTATGTTTGAACTCTTATGAATCTTGATCATTCCCTTCTTTGACGTAAATGCAGACAACACCATCTTATTATCTATCATCACATCCACATTCATCCCTGGCTCTGCAAAGATGATAATATGCTTCTTTTCTTCTTTCATTTCAAAAGGAATAGAACCTTTTTCACGCTTAAACTCCTGAATTTCAATCGAAATGCCGAGCGCTTTCTCGGTCTGCTCAATATTTCTTCCTCCAGTCCCAATAAGTTTTGGAATGTCTTCTTCATTCACCTGCACCACAGCCTTATTATCAGAAATCAATTCTGCCTTCACATGGCTCGTGAACATCTTGAAGTATTGCTCGATTTGCGCCTCAGCAAGCATTTTTATTCCTGACTTTTTTCTCTCTTCAGACACCGGAACAACAACTGTCTGTTCTCCATAGCTGTACATTTCATATTCCAGCTTATTATTCAGATAATCAGACACTTCAACAACAGGACGCGCAAGATCAGCCTCCATCATTCCTGATGGAACCTTTACCACCATGCGCAATGCATGCACCTTCTTCACTGCTCCTGCAGCAATGAAAATGATTGTATCCACAACGCTCGGAATCATTCCTGTATCCAAGCGAGAAATGAACCGCTGCACTGCGTCAATCGGCTCAGAGGCATGTAAGACTCCAATAACGTTTGCACCTGCAAGACGCAAATCTGTGTAAATCTTGAAATCAGGAGTGTCACGCACCTCATCAAAAATGATGTTATCCGGACGCGACAAGAACAAGATATCATGAATCTCGCTATCCCTCGCGAAATTCTTTGAATATTGAGTTACCTGATCTGGTAACTGCAAATCCCGAGGACTTTCCACAGTCTTCACAATCCTGTTCCTCTTCACGTAATCCTCTGCAATTGCCTGCACAAAGGTTGACTTTCCAGAACCTGTTTCCCCACAAACAATGATCCCTTTTGCACTCTCCTCAATCCGCGTCTTCAACTTCTCTGGAATGTGATACTCCTCAAAAGACACCTTCTTAATCGGACGCACAATCGTAATCTCCCAGCCATCAGACACTGGAGGACGTACAATGACAATCCTATAATTTTTATACTGAACGACTGTTGAATATTTCCGTTCAATCTCGGTAAAGCTTTCACTATCCAATTTTGTCTTCTCTGCAATTTCTTTTGCAAGCTCCTCAATCTGCTCTGCTGACAATTTCTCCTTTGACACCGTGTGCAGACTCCAATTTCCCGGAGCACCCTTCTTTGCATGCACTTCCAGATCCTGCTTGATGTGTACAGACATTGTTTGCTCGTCAAAATACTTCTCAATGGACAAGCTGCCCTCGTACTTCCGCGACTTCATGTACAACACTTTAATACCGAACGCTTTTCCTGATTCAGCCTGCACCATATCTGCAGTGATTAACGTTGCCTCATTATTATACGCAAGCTCACGAATGTACGCATCAATCTCTCCTGACTTTGCATACTTAATCTGGGTCTCTGTCGGGCGAGAACCCACAAACTCCACTTCCACATCCTTCTCCTCCCGAATCTTCTGAATTTCCTCCAAACCGAGAAAACCGATCTCTTGACCGTGATTTGCCTGATTTTCCAACTCGGCAACAGCCGCATGAGGAATGAGAATTCTTCCTTTAATCTCCTTTTTTTCAATCATTTTGGACACAAGCCTCTCAACGAGGACAGATGTGTCTACTACATAATTTTCTTCATTTGTCATTTTTTTCGAAACCTTTTTAAATACTTATATTTCTATACTTGTTATCTTGCTAGATGAGAAAGAGCAATTCCATCTAGCTGGATGTTATCATTCTTTTTAAATCTTTCCTCTCCTATTACTACTCTTATCATTCCACATCCTTTTTAAAACACGGCTTTTATTTATCATTATGGCTGTATCCATCAAAGAGAAAGAAGCAGAGTTTGCACGACTTGCGAAAACAACGCTTTTACACGAGGCAACTGCCTTTGATTATGCAGCACCTGATGAATTATATGATGCCGTTGCAGAACGCGAAAAAGGACATACTGTCATTTGCACTGCACCTTTACTTCCTCCATACTTTCTTGCTCTTCCCAAAACAGAGCAAAGCATTCGCTTTCTCAAACGAGGACCAGAATTTGCGACTCCTGTTGCACGTACACTCACTGATGCAATGACGGACAAACGAGGACCATTACGAAGACGCCAAAAGGCCCTTGATGACCTTGTTTCTGGAGGAAAGATTACTCCCCAATCCACTCTTTCTAGCATGTCCTGGGTCAGCAGAAGAGGAAAAAAACGAAAAATTCACCTGATTGATGTCCTTAAAGGAGCTCATGCGTATGCGTGGAGCAGCCAACAACCTGATCCTGATGACAAAACGCAATTACTCGGAACAGGAGTATTCGGCATAGAAACAATCACCACCCAACAAGGCGCCCTCTGCGTTGTTCATGTTCCTTCGCTCTCTCGACATGGAGGATACACTGTCATCTTCAACAATGTTCCCTACACCAAAGGAGACGAACAATACGCACTCTGGTCGGAAATGTTCAGTACGATCAGCATTCGCGACTCACCCAAAACCAGAGAAACAGGAATTGATGAACGACAAACCTTCCAGCAACTCACCAAACGCCACTTTGGAGGGGTTGATGTATTTAATTTTCATCATGTCATGGCTTACTATGCTATTTCCGCACACTATCGACACCATATCCAAGATCGCCTCTTACTTCAACCCTTTGGCGTTCCTACAAAACCTCTTGTTGTCTTTGATGGTCACCTGCAGCATGTTCTTCTCCAAGAAGACACTCTTGACGATCGAGGACTTCGCAAACGCATTCATCGCACCCTCTCTGAAGCAGAGCGCGAAATCATGCTTTGGAGACATGTCATTCGTCACGGCTACTCTGCGTCCTTGAAAGCAGTGAGACCGCTTATTGAATATAATTGGAAGACAAAACAGTAACTTTTAAATATTTTATTCACCTTCCCATTCACACCATGAATGTCCTTCTTATCCTCCTCGGATTCATTGGATTCTTCCTCTTTCTTTACATTGGAGGATTCTTTGTTGGATCACGCATTTTCATTCCCCACATGGGATTCCGCAAAGAAAACATTACTGATGTTCCTACATCTATCAAGAGAATGATTACTCACTTCAAAAAAAGAGCTCATGACAGGAAAGCATACTTCTATGCTGTTTGCACTTTCCTGACAAGGCACTTTCATGGAGAAAAAAGGAGAGTATGGAAAGAGTTTTCCCTGCTCTTTAAAGACATCCGCTATCTCTGGAAAAAAAAAGGATTTCTTCCCTGCACCCAATTTTGCCATCTGCTGCGCATATTCCTCGTGAAGAGCGGATTATTCAGAGAAGAAGACATCAAAATTCACCACATGTTCCACTCGTTCAGCATCCACCAATACCTTCTTGTTCGTGTTGACAAACGATGGATGCCTGTCGACCTTTGGGCATACCGCTATGGAGTTCCTATTGGTAAAAAACTTGACTACTTTTAACTCACCTTTCAAACACTTTTTTTTCAGAACAACAATCTATATATAATACCTTTACTTCCTGCCGACCGAGGTTTATACACCCTTTTTTGCAATGAAAATAAGAGGTTTAGTGCTTTTGGCCTTCTTCACCCTTGGCCTTATGGTTCTTCCGGGAACGCTTGACGCAGCAAGCACTGCAAGCACCCAAGCCTGTTCAGACCCTACTTCATCCAATACCTATTGCAACACCACTCCCCTCTGCAAATGCACTGGAGGCACTTATGCCTTTCCAAACGCCCAAGGAAAATGCCCTCAGAATTGTAACCTTGTTCCTTGGGAAGACAAAGACGAATCAGAAGAAATCTGCAGCATTTCACTCGCGATGGTTGCAACACCTCGTGCGTGCACCCCTGCTCATACATGCAACGATCTTGGCGTTCATGATGGAAACTTAGGCTCCACAACCAATGGCTGCTGCACCGCATCCAAATATCGAGAATGCGAACCTATTACTCACGGGACTATTGGAAAGAACTAGTTCTTCTCTTTATTACCATCTTCTTAAAAATACTAAAAATGCTGTATGGCCAAGCATCTGCGTCTTCGGACGCGCCCTAAGACCTTCCACAATCCATTCCCTCTCTATTGTTTCCATTACTTTCTCGACGACAAACTCGCGCTTCTTTACCTCTTTCATCACCCTTATAATTTGCGTCACATTTGGAATATAACACACGCAATAGCCGCCTGACTTCAATGCTTTTTCTGCATGTTCCAACACTTTTTCCGGATTCGGAAGATCAAGAGTCACGACATCCACATTCTTCTCATCAACCCCCTTTGAGATATCTGCCTCTTTCACTTTGACCTTCACGCCCAAAAATTCACAATTCTCTCTTGTAAGATCCACATTCTCCTTCCGTATCTCATATGAGGTCACTTGCGCCCCCACTCTTGCCATCCCTGCAGCGAGCATCCCACAACCACTTCCCGCATCCACAACATTCGTCCCCTGACCTATTCCAGTGTATGCAATGATCTGTCCAATATCCTTCTGTGTAATAATCGCAGGACCCCTCTTTATTTTTTCAAGCTGATCAGTAAATGCTGCATCAAACACTATAAACTCTTTCCCCAAATGCGACTTTATTCTTCCGCTTTGAATTTCTTTCTCCTTCAACACCCCTTGCGGAGAATGAATATCTCCCTCTCTCCAAAAATACCTATTTCCCTTCTCATCCACTAATATCTTCTTAATGTGCTTCATCATACTCACCTCACAAACTCCTCAATCCTTTTAAACACTTTCTTCTTTTGCCTATCTACTACTAATAGGTGATATGAATTTTCAACCCATACAACCTCTTTCACTACCGATTGTATATTCTTGAGAATGAACTCTGGACTCTTCTGAGACACATAACTGTCATCAACAGCCTGCATAATTAATATCGGTTTCTCGACATTTTTCAACTCTTTCCTTGACAAACCCAAGATTTTTTTCACTTCAAACAAGCTTCGCAATGGAATTGCATTGTATATTGGCGCTTCCTTAAAATAAGGCAACTGCTGCACCTCTTTCTTGTACTTTTTCTTTTGAATCACCTTCAACCTATGAAAAATACTTAGGAGAACCCTCTTAATCCGATAATGCTTAATCACAAAAGGAGAACCGAGAAGCACTAGTGACTTTACCTTTTCACTCTTATTTGCGATGAGGCACGCCAAATTTCCCCCAAATGAATTTCCAATAATGTGAATTTCATTACAATCCCTCTCCAATGTTTTTAACGCTACACTTAATGTTTCAATATAGTCATACCAATGCACAATAGACAACCTCTCTGGAGAAATCCCGTGACCAGGCAACAACGGACAGTACACTGTGCACCCCTTTTTCAACAAGAATTTTCCCAACTCTTTGAATTCATAGGGGGATGTTGAAAACCCGTGAATCATCAAGACTCCTCTTTTTCCTGACTTCCAATACCACGGCTCAGCACCATCCATAATCTTCCCTGGCTTTCTTGATCTCCGCTTAATCAAGAACACATTCAATTCTGTGTATGCGGTGATCAACGCAATAATAATTGCAATGTATGTTAACATTTTTCGTGAATAACTGTGGGAGCTAGGATTCGAACCTAGGTAGGCACTAAGCCAGTAGCTCTTGAGGCTACCCCGTTTGACCACTCCGGCACTCCCACATCCCTTGCATTCATCTTCTTCTTATTTTAAAAGCATTATGCTCTCCTCCTCTTTTCATTCTCCACAAAGTTTATAAATACCTTGTTCATCCTAAAGGTATCAGTTGTTAATACTAACAAGAGAGGTGTTATGTTGTCTCATCAACCTTCATTCCAGTCTCTTACCCACACCACCAAACCTATTCCTTTTTTGAAAACAGTAATTCCACATCTTTTTATTATTACCTTCGCTTTGTTTGCTGCTTTTTTTGTTGTTGCGACGAACACGAATGATAATATGGTTCTT